>Ga0105242_10004500_pt1 | contig 10832 bp, 10 predicted proteins | sample KBSM24metaG_FD_81521 | JGI IMG/M metagenome (GOLD analysis project Ga0105242, IMG submission 81521) | Miscanthus rhizosphere microbial communities from Kellogg Biological Station, Michigan, USA - KBS M2-4 metaG | ecosystem: Host-associated > Plants > Roots > Rhizosphere > Soil | place... | reverse complement strand
GCGACGTGGCTCTCGACCATCAGCGCGCGTTGATGCGCGAGCCCGTGATCCTGTTCATCTTTGCGCGGTGGCGAACTGGCCAAGAATCTCCTCGAGCGGCTTGAGCCGTGGGATGGAGTCGTGGTGCGTCAGATCGAGATGCAGCGGCGTGATCGAGACGAATCCGCCCTGCACCGCTTCGAAGTCGGTCCCTTCGCCGGGATGCCACACCGGCGGCTCGCCGCCGATCCAGTAGTACTTTCTTCCCCGCGGGTCTCTTCGTTCGATGATTCCCTCGGAGTAGATGCGTTTCCCCAGTTTCGTGATGCGCACGCCGCTGAACTCCGAGACCGGGAAGTTGACGTTGAGGATGATGCCGGGCTCGCGATGCTGCTCGAGCGCGACGCGCGCGAGCTCGCCGGCGAACGCGGCGCAGCGGTCGAAGGAGAAGTGCGCGCCGACGAGCGCGGAGAATGCGATCGACGGGATGTTCAGCAGCGCGCCTTCGAAGGCGGCCGAGATCGTGCCGGAGTAGGTCACGTCGTCGCCGAGGTTGGGGCCGAAGTTGATGCCGGAGACGACGAGATCGGGGCGGTTCTCCTTCATCAGCTTGAGCACCGCCAGGTTCACGCAATCGGTCGGCGTGCCGTCGACGATCCACTCGTTCTCTTCGATCTGCAGGAGGCGCAGGGGACGGTTGAGCGTGAGCGCGTGCGAGGCCGCGCTCTGCTCGCGGTCGGGAGCGACGATGGTGACCTCGCCGAACGTGCGGCAGACCGCCGCGAGCTTGCGCAGGCCTTCGCTGTAGATGCCGTCGTCGTTGGTGACAAGGATGCGGGGCATGTTTTGTCGGTTGCTGGGTTGCTGGGTTGCTGGGTTGCTGAGTTGCTGGGTGGGTAGGACCAAGCAACTCAGCAACCCAGCAACCGCAATGCTACATCACGGCGCTTTTCGAGAACCTCTCCGCGTGCCGCGCCGCCCATTCGATCGCGTACCGCATCGGCGCGGCGTCGGCGATTCCCTTTCCGGCGATGTCGAAGGCCGTGCCGTGATCGACGGAGATGCGCAGGTACGGCAGACCGATGGTCACGTTGACGGAGTGCTCGAAGTCGAGCGTCTTCACCGGAATCAGCCCCTGATCGTGATACATCGCCATCACCACATCGTACCTGCCGCGCGCGGCGGAGAGAAAGACGGTGTCAGGCGGATGGGGACCGCTGATCTCGATGCCGTCGCCGCGCGCGAGATCCACGCCCCGCGCGATCGTCGCTTCCTCGTCGCCGAACCGGCCGCCCTCGCCCGCGTGCGGATTCACGCCCGCGACGGCAATGCGCGGCTGCGTGCCGTGGATGCGCGCGTACTCACGTGCCGTGAGCCGCGCGAGCTCGCTGATGCGCACGGCTTCGATGGACGCGAGCGCCTCGCGCAGCGGCACGTGGACCGTCAGCAGCACCGTGCGCAATCGGGGAGAATCGAAGAACATCGCGTAGTCCTGCCCGTATCGCCGCAGCCCCGCGCGCGCGGCGAGCAGTTCCGTGTGTCCGGGGAATGGCGATCCGGCGAGCGCGATCGATTGCTTGTGGATCGGCGCCGTCACCAGCGCCGAACACTCGCCGCGCGCGATGGCGTCGAGCGCCTGATCGATCGCATCGAGCGCCATGCGCCCGTACTCCGCCGAAATCTCGCCGTAGCGAACGTTCGCGGGCGCGCTTCCGAACACGCGCACGGGGACATCGAGACCGGCGAGAGCCTTCTCGACGACTTCAGGTCCGATGCCCGCCGGGTCGCCGATCGTGATCGCGAGCGGTTTCACGTGGCGATTCTAGATCGCTACGCGCCCAGCTCTTCCTGTTTGAACAGGTACTTGATGCAATGCTTCTGGATCAGCAGATTCGGCGCGCCTTCGCGATTCACTTTCAAACAGCTCTTGTCGTACCACTCGATCCAGCCGCGAACCTCCTCGCCGTCGGTCAGGATGAAGACCATCGGCGTCTTCGCGTTCATCTGCTTGAGGTAGTAGAAATTCTCCGCGTTCGTCGACTCGGGCGGTGCATTCTTCGGATTCTGATTCTGGTTGCGGCCGTAATGACTGCCGTTCCCGTTGCCGCGCTTCAGATCGAAGCCGCGGAACGGACGCCTTCCGTTCACTGAATTGCCATCCACTTCACGCGGCCTGCTCGAGATTGGCATTGCCGTCCTCCGGTTTGCTGTCGAAATGGGAAAATTGCTGTGCCCAGACGCGTTTGCGAAGTGCGTGCCGTAAAAGGCAGATGGCAGATGGCAGATCGCGGATGGCAGAGGAAGAATGAGCTGATTTCTTCCGCCGTCTGCCATCCGCCGTCTGCCATCCGCCCATTGCGGCAACCTGCCGATTTCCCTAGAATTGCGCCCCACTCTGGAGGTCCTCCCTTGAATTCCGTCGTCTGCATCAGCCACGTTCCCGATACCGAGTCGCGCATCAAGATCGCCGCCGGCGGCCGCAAAATCGACGAGGCGGGACTGAAGTTCATCGTCTCGCCGTACGACGAGTACGCGCTCGAAGAGGCGATCCGCCTGAAGGACGCCAAGGGCGGCGACGTCACCGTGCTGACGTTCGGCCCCGACCGCGCGCAGCAGGCGTTGCGCGAGGCGCTCGCGCGCGGCGCGACGAAGGCCGTTCACGTGAAGGGCGAATCGAGCGATGCGGACTCGCTCGGAATCGCCAAGGCGCTCGCCGCGGCGATCAAGACCATTCCCCATGAGCTCGTGTTCCTCGGCAAGCAGGGCGTCGGCACGGACAACGCCCTGGTCGGGCCGATGCTCGCGGAGCTCCTCGGATATCCGCAGGTGAATGTCGTCACCCATCTCGAAGCCGGCGAGGGCAAGCTCACCGCGCATCGCGAGATCGAGGGTGCCGAGGAAGTGCTCGAGGCGCCGCTGCCGGCGATCGTCACCGCACAGAAGGGTCTCAACGAGCCGCGCTACGCGTCGCTCAAGGGAATCATGGCCGCGAAGAAAATCCCGATCGACGCCAAGACCATCGCCGACCTCGGGCTCGACGAGTCCGACGTCTATCACAAGCGCGTCACGGTCGTCTCGATCGAGCTCCCCGCCGAAAAGAGCGGCGGCCGCAAGATCGACGGCGCCGATCCGCAGGCGGCGGCGCGCGAGATCGTGAACTACATCAGAGACGAGGCGAAGGCTCTTTAGCGGTTGCTGGGTTGCTGAGTTACTGAGTTACTGAGTTGCTGAGTTGCTGAGTTACTTGGTTGCTTAGAGCTTCTAGCAACCCAGCAACTCAGTAACCCAGCAACTCAGTAACCCCAGCAACCGGGAGATCAAAATGGCGGTTCTCATATTCACCGAATCCAAAAACGGGAAACTCAAGAAGGCCTCCCGCGAAGCGCTGACGATCGGACGCAAGCTCGCCGAGACCGCGGGCGGCGATCTCGTCGCCTTTTCGAGCGATGCGGCGGTGGCCGAGGAAGCCGGGCGCTTCGGGGCGAAGAAGCTGTATGTCGCGAACCTCGGCGATTACATGACCGAGCCGTACACCGCGGCGGTCGTGCAGGTCGCGAAAGACGTGCAGCCCGCGGTGCTGTTGTTCGCCGGAAGCTCGAACGGCCGCGATCTCGCGCCGCGCGTGGCCGCGCGTCTCGACGCCGGCGTGGCCTCGGATGTCGACCGGCTGGAGTGGGTGGACGGCAAACTGCGCGCGCGGCGTCCCGTGTATTCGGGCAAGGCCTTCGCGACGGTCGAGATCACGAGCAAGCCCGCGATCGCCACGACGCGGCCGAACGCGTTTCCCGCGGAAGAAGCGGGCGGCGGTGCGGCGGAGGTCGTGAACGTCTCCGTCGATGCGGGTGAGGCGCGCGTGAGGCTGGTCGAGACGAAAGTGCCGGAAGCGGGCGAGCTGTCGATCGCCGAGGCGGACATCATCGTGTCGGGAGGCCGCGGGCTGAAAGAGGCCGCGAACTTTTCGTACATCCGCGATCTCGCGCACGCCATCGGCGGCGCGGTCGGGGCATCGCGCGCGACCGTGGACGCCGGATGGATCGATCACCAGCATCAGGTCGGGCAGACCGGGCGCGTGGTCAGTCCGAATCTCTACATCGCCGCGGGGGTCTCAGGCGCGATTCAGCATCTCGCCGGCATGTCGTCGTCGAAGCACATCGTGGCGATCAATAAGGACCCCGAGGCGCCCATCTTCCGCGTCGCCGACCTCGGCGTGGTCGGAGATCTCTTCCAGATTCTTCCCGTGCTCACGGAGGAAGTGAAGAAGGCGAAGGCGCACTAAGAAAGTTGGCGGTTGGCAGTTTGCGGATGGCGGAGGATCCACTGCCAACTACCAACTGCCAACTGGCTACTGGCTACCCGTCGGCCGGTCGGGCGTGGAGGACGGCGGCGTGTCTTCGATGATCTTCTTGTTCATCGCGTAGCCGGCGCCCAGCGAGCTCGGGATGCCGGTGCCGTCGTCGCCGCAGCTCATCGAGATCTTGATGATGTGCCGCGCCCAGGGGGTCTCGCAGTCGCCGGTCACGCGCGCGCGGTAGATGCGCGGGCTGCGCGACATCACGCGGCGGCCTTCGATCAGCACGATGAAGTACTCGATCTCATCGCCGGTGTCGAACTTCGGCAGGACGATGCGCGAGAGCGGGCCGTCATTGATGCCTTCGACCGAGCACCAGTCCGTCGTGTTGATGCGGCGGAAGTACGCGCGCAGCTCACCCTTGCCCTCGACCTGCATCTGCAGAACGGGCAGCTCGCCACCGCGGAAACAGCTCACCGGCTTGTAGTCGATGACACTCTTCTGCTGCGCGTTCGCGGCGAATGCGGCGAGCGCGAGAGCGGCGGCGATGATGAGGATTCGGACTCGCATGGTCGTCAGATTGTAGGCCCTTTCCGTCGAAAAAACCCCCGAAGGCGCGTCAATAATCCGCGATCTGCCTCTACAGAAGGCTCCGGTTCGTAATCCAATGCCCTATTTTCGATCACGGCGAGTGGATTTCGGACCGTGAGCGCGTCCGCGATGTCCTCGCCGGCGAGCTTGCGTAATGCGGCAATGGCCTGCTTCGCTTGCGGCTGGCGGCGCGACGTGTTGTGCGCGTCGGTGGCCATGAAGTGGACGAGCCCGGAGCGGACCCACGATTCCGACGCGCGCTGCGCTCGCGGACCGAACTCGCCGAGGAGACTGCCGGCCGTGATCTGCATGCGCAAGCCGTGCTCGATCAGTTCGAGCAGCAGATCGGTTCGCGCCTGGAGCACGGCGTTGCGCTCGGGATGGGCCAGGATCGGGATCCAGCCGTCGAGCTGGATGCGATACAGCGGCTGTTCGATGAGAGGGGGCACGCTGCTCGCCGCGAGCTCCACGAGCACGTAGCGGCTGTCCGCGAGCGGGATGATCGGCTGCCCGCTGCGCAACACCTCGGCCATGTCGTGCGCGAAGAAGTATTCGGATCCGAGGAGCAGTCGCGGGTGGTCGCCGGTTTTCTCGCGCAGCGTTGCGATGCGCGATTCGAGCTCGGCGCGCTCGGGTGTCCGCCAGCGTCCGCGGAGCACATGAGGTGTGGCGATGATCGTGTCGATGCCTTCGTCGGCCGCCAGGCGGCACATGTCGACGGCTTCGTCCCACTCGCGCGGTCCATCATCGACGTCGGGAAGGCAGTGGTGATGGATGTCGATCATTCAGATGGCAGACGGCAGACGGCGGAGGCAGACGGCGGAAGCGCCGTCGCGGTCATCTTCTGCCTTCTGCTTTCTGCCCTCTGCCTTCCGCCTTCTCTTCATTCGACTCGTAGTAGTCGTAGTAGCTCTTGCGGTACGTGTAGCCGTACTGCTGAAGGTCGAGATTGTTGAGCAGCGCCCCGAGCACCGGGATGTTCGAGAGGCGCAAACGCTCGGCCGAACGCTGCACCAGCTCGCGCGGCGTCTGCCCGCCGTGCACGGTCAGCACCACGCCGTCGGCGCTCGCGGCGAGGACGATGGCGTCGGTGACCGCGAGGACGGGCGGCGAGTCGAAGATCACAAAGGCGTACTTCTCGCGCAGCTCCGCGATGAGATGCTTCATGCGATCGGAAGCGAGAAGCTCCGACGGATTCGGGGGAATGGGACCGGAGAGAACGACCGACAGGTTCGGCACCTGCGTCGGCTGAATCGTGTCCTCGAGCGGAATGTTCGCGGCGAGGTAGTTCACCAGGCCGAGGTTCATCTTTCCGGGGAACACCTTCTGCAGGCGGGGGCGGCGCAGATCGGCGTCGATGAGCAGCACGGGCTTGCCCATCTGCGCGAGCACGGTCGCGAGATTGACGGACGTCGTGGTCTTTCCTTCGCGCGCGAAGGAGGACGTGATCACGATGATCTTCGGCGAGCTCGCCGAAGCGAGGAGCAGCGACGTGCGGAACGCGCGGTACGCTTCCGATACCGGCGAGCGCGCGTCGGTGTGCGGAATCAGCTCCACACCCGCCGCTGGCTTTTCTTCCGGCGGCGCGTCGACAGCGCGCAGACGCGGGCCCGTCGTGCGGCCGTAGCTGTAGCTGTATCCGTACTGCCGCGAGATCGTGCCTGCCGCGGGGATGACGCCGAGCGAGGCGAACTTCGTGACGCGCTCGAGCTCCTCCGGGGTCTTGATCGAACGGTCCATGTATTCGAGGAAGAAGATCGCCGCGAAGCCGAGGAACAGACCGAGCGGAAACGCGGTCTGCAGGTTCTTCTTCATCGACAGGTTCACCCGCCCGCCGGGCATCTGGGCGTGATCGACCCAATGCACGTTCGAGGACGCGGAGCCGCGCAGACGAGCGGTGACCTGGGTCTCGTTGAGCTGCTTCTGCAGCGCTCCGAGGAGCGTCTGCTTCGACTCCACGGCCATGCGCAGATCGATGTAGCGCGCCGCGTTCACGTTGAGCTTCTGCGCTTCGCCGCGCTGCTGCTCGTAGGCCGAGCGCACCGACGACTCGCGCGTGGACGCCGCCTGTACCTGCGAGCGGGCGTCTTCCACGGCCTTGCTGTACGCCTCGCGCACCGCCACCGAGCGCGCGGCTTTCGCTTTTTCGATCTGGTCGGCGAGCTGCCTCATCACCGGGTGGGCCTCGAGGAACTGAGAGCGCTTGCTGCTGTATTCACGCTGCAGCCGCGCCAGCTCTTCGGTCATGCGGAGCACCGCGGCATCCCCGGCCGCCACGGAGTCGGGAGTGGTGCTCTGGATCGAGTTGTAACGCGCCTGTCTGTCGTACAGCTCGTTCTGCGCCGAGGTCACGTCGGCGTTGAGCTGTGAGAGCTTCTGAATGGTGGTGTTGCCGCTTCCCTCGTCGACGGAGATGATGCCCTTGCTCTTGCCGTAGGCAAGCAGGTCCTGCCGGCTCTGTTCGAGGTCCGACTGCACGGTGGCGATCTGCTGGCTGAGGAACTCCGTGGCCTGGCGCACGCTCTCGAGCTTCTTGGCGATGTTCATGCGCATGAACGAGTCGCCCCACCCTTCGGCGACTTTGTGGGCCAGCCGCGGCGTGCTGCCGGTGTACGAGATCATGACCAGCCGCGTGTTGTGGACTGGCGCGATCTCGATGCCGCCGATGAGCCCGCCGGCCATCGCCTCGCGAATCGAGCGAATCTCATCCGGGGTCTTTCCGGCGACTCCCGGCGGATAGAAATCGCCGTCGTTGAGAAGCTTGAGGTCATCGATCACGCGTTGGGCGAGGCCGCGCGAGCGCAGCAGCACGTACTGCGTCTGCAGGAACTCCTGATCGGACGAGGCGATGCCGAAGAGATCCTCGATCGTGACGTTCTGGTTGTCTTCCTCGATCTCGATCTGGATCGTGGCGCGATAGAGAGGCTTCGAGAAGTAGCTCGCCAGGAACGTCCCGATCATCACGACGAGCACGATCGCGGCCGCGACTTTCCATCGCTTCCGGATGACGTTCCAATATTGAGAGAGATGAACTTCCTGCTGGGTGTTCAGGTCCATGGCATCCTCGCAGCCTTACTAAAATAAGGCTTCGTCGAGGACGACGGTATCGTTGTCTTGCAGGATCACGTCTTTTTTCTTTCCCCGGATGATGTCGCGGTAGTTGACGTTGATCGTTTCCTGCTGCCCGTTCGTGATGCGCTTGATGATCACTTTCTTCGAGGCCCGGTCCGTCGGACCGCCGGCATCGGCGATGGCCTGCAGGAGCGTCGGGTTCTGCGAACGGCGGAACTGCGTCTTTCCCGGTCTCATCACCTCGCCCATGACGTAGATCGTCACGGGGGGATCGAGCGGAATGTTCACCAGGTCGTTCGGCGCGAGCGGGATGTTCAGGTTCGGATTCCCGCGCACCATCAGCTCGTCGACGTCGATCGCGAGCTGCTCGCTCAGGCCGTTCCGCGCGGTGCGCAGCACGTAAATCTCCTTGCCGTGTCCCGCGGCCAGGCCGCCGGCTTCGGTGATCGCCTGGATCAACGTCGTGCTTCCCGTGGCGCCGATGCGTCCCGGACGCACGACCGCGCCGACCACGGAGATGGGCTTGCTCGCGAACTCGACGACCTGCACGGAGACGGTCGCCTTGGTGAGGAACGATTCGAGGATCGACTTCAGCTTCGCTTCGATCTGAGACGCGCTCAGACCTGCGACACCGACTTTGCCGACGACGTTCAGGACGACTTGCCCGTCGTCCGCTACCGTAACCCGGCCGCTCATCGTCGGATCTTCGAGGACTTTGATGTCCAGCACGTCGCGCGGGCCCACCGTCGCATCGGCAGAGAGCAGAGGGAGGTCCTGCGCATACGACGCCAAAGCCAGCATCGCCGCCAGAACCAGAACCAGAACTGCTCGAACTTTCATCTGCTTTCCAATGCCTCAGTGACCGCTGCTGGTCTTCCGGCGGCGCTCACTCCCTGACTAATGGACCGTTTTGGACCTTGGATCGCTTACGCTACCGGACGGGATGTCATCATCGCGTCGGAGGACCGTTAGTTCTTTGTTAAAAGCGTCAGGTCCGTCTCTGTGACGCACGTTTATTTGAACTTTACGGCGTAAACGACAAATGCAGCACCCACCGTATTCCAGAGTCGTCTTCCAGGAAGTTCGACTCTCGTTCGAACCAGCCTCCGTCGACGCCGAACCGCACGCGGCGGAATGAGTACAGGAAGCCGAGGGACGTGTAGGAAAGGTTGTCGCGGCGCAGCTTCCCGTCGACCTCGAAATCGTATTCGTCGTGCTCGCGGGCATGGCTTCCGCGCAGGGTCAGCCGGCGCGTCGCGGCGTAATCGATCGCGAGCCGCCCGCCGGTCAAAACATAGTAGTTATTGTTCAGGAAAATCGAGAAGCCGACGTCGCGTGTTCCGCTGAGCGTGGTCGACCAGCGGCCGAAGCTGCGGCTCAGTGCGGCTTCGGCAGTGATTCCGGAGTAGTCATGTTGCGCCGGATCGTCGAAATCGAGGCGGGTCTGCCCCGCTTCGATACGGAGCCCGGTGCGGCCCTGGGCCCGGTTGAATCCGCCGCCGAAGTAGCGGCGGGAACTGTCTTTATAAGTCGCGTTGCGGAAGCCGTACGTGCTCGCCTCGGCGGCAACGAACAGCGACGTCAACGGAAAAGTCTTGTGATGCAGTGCGATGCGGCCGTTGCGCTCGACGCGGTCGAGGAGATTCACCGGCACGTCTTCCGGCTGGAACCGCTTGCCGGGAAACTCGACGGTGCGATATCGGGCGATGAAGATCGCGCTGGTGCGGCTCGAATACTTCAGCTCACCGCCGACCCCGCTCTCCTCCTCGCGCTGCGTTGCGAGGCGGTTGATGTCGGCGACCTGCGCACGCAACTGATCGGTGAGAAGCGTGTAGAAATCGAGATAGACGTGGTTGAGGAGAAAGTGTGCGTCCGCGCGCGCCGAGTAGTCGAACTGGCCGCTTTTCCTTCCTCCACTCAGGAATGTGTATCCCGGCACGAAGTCCGCGGTGAACACGGTTTTCTTGCGCGGGACGATGTAGATGCGCTGGGGAGCCTCCACGCGCAGATTGACGCCGCCCTGCACGTCGCCCGTCGGAAGGTAATAGTCCTCGGCGAATCCGGCATCGCTGATCCGGATGCGGGAGAGCATGTAAAAGCGTCCGGAATGGATGTTTGCCTGCTGCAGCTCGCTGAGGACCTTTTTCGTTCCTTCGAGGTCGCGGTCGCGGTCGCGCAGTCCCTGCGACTGTGCCAACGCGGAGACGGAAGCCAGCAGGATCCCCAGGATTGTGATGATGCGTGTACCCACTCCTCCCACGGATCCCCTCCCCATCTAAGTGCCGAAGCCGAGCGAGTTTAGCATGGAGGCGCGCGTTTTCCGTACAGCCGCGTACGCCTTACAATCGCGGAATCCCGTGCCCAGCAACAACCGGTGGATCTCGCTAGCCGAGCGCATTGGTCTCGCCATACTCCTGGTCTGGCTGGCCGCGCTGCCGCTTCCGTTCGGATCGATGATCGAGAAAGCGCGTGTTTCGCTGATCGTCGTTCCGCTTGCGATCTGTCTCGTTTCGGTGGTGCTGCGCCTGTACGTGATTCGCGATCGAACGAACGCATCGCAACCGACGCGGCCGTGGCTGGTCTGGGCGTTCGGGACGTTTCTTCTTCTCGGCCTCGGCGCGCTGCAATTGATTCCGCTGTCTCCCGCGCTGCTGCGCGCGGTCTCGCCGGAGTCGTTTGAGATCTGGACCGCGGCGGCGCGCGTCGCGGAGCTCGCCGGAGTGAAGAGCAGTTCATTCCATCCGATCAGCATCGATCCGGCGTCGACGCTGTGGGAGATTTTCCGGATCTCGGCGCTGTTCGCGACATTCACCGCGATGGCGCTCCTGGCGCGCACACCCGCGCGCAGAATCGCGCTGGCCGTCGTGGTCTGCGCCGCGGCGTTGTTCGAGGCGATCTACGG
>Ga0105242_10004498_pt1 | contig 10832 bp, 5 predicted proteins | sample KBSM24metaG_FD_81521 | JGI IMG/M metagenome (GOLD analysis project Ga0105242, IMG submission 81521) | Miscanthus rhizosphere microbial communities from Kellogg Biological Station, Michigan, USA - KBS M2-4 metaG | ecosystem: Host-associated > Plants > Roots > Rhizosphere > Soil | place: Michigan... | reverse complement strand
CGCTTCGGTAGCCGACGTCCTGACTGAGGCGGGCGTCTCCCGCACCACCTTTTATAAGCACTTCAGCGACAAGCAGGAGTGCTTCCTCGCCGCCTACGAGCGGGCTATCGCCAGCATCCGCGATGCCGCCGAAACAGCCTGTGGGGGCGGGGAGAGCTGGCGCGCTCGTGCGACGGGTGGGCTCGCCGGCGTGGTCGAGCTACTCGCCGCCGAGCCGGCGTTGGCCCGAGTGGCGATCGTCGAGATCTCCACCGCGGGCGCCGAGGCGCGGGAGCGGCACTGGATGGACCTGGAGCGCTTCGCCGCGCTGCTCGGGCCGGGGCCACAAAGCAAGATGCCCGAGCTGCCGGCAAACACCGCGTTGATGGCGGCCAGCGCGGTCGCCGGGCTGATCTTCGACGAGCTGCGTGAAGGGCGCGCCGAGGGCTTGCCCGGACTCCTCCCCGAGCTGGAGTTCGCCCTGCTCGTCCCCTACCTGGGGCCGCGTGTCGCCGCCGAGACGCTGGCCGCTCCGGCGCCGGCTTCCCGGTAAGGAAGGAGCAGGTGGTCGGCCAGCTGGGTCGTGAGGCTCGGCAGCAACTCGGTTGCGCCGCTGAGCACGTAGGAGCCGACGAGGGCCGCGACGTTGCCGACCAAAGTTCGCTCGGTTGCCTCCGGCAAGTCGTCCGAGTTGGAGCCCCCCCGATTGTCAGGCCGCAGGATGGCGGCGATGCGCTCGACCGCGCCGCGCTGACGTTCGGCGATCAGTGGTGACGGGCGCGCCTCCACGGTAAAGAGACGAGCGGTAGCGGGCTCGGCGGCGAGGAAGTCCATCGCAGCGCCGACAGCCACGTGCACCCGCTGTGGCCAGTCCCCAGACGACTCGCCGGTCCTCGTGTTGACGACGTGGGCCCAGGCGCGCCGCTCGGCGTCGTCGTAAGCAACCAGGAGACAGTCGTCTTTGTCGGCGAACTGTTCGTAGAAGGTGCGCCGGGACACCCCGGCGCCCTCCAGCACCTTGGACACGGTGGTGCCTGCGTACCCGTACTTCTCCAGCGCCGCCGCAGCTGCGGTCAGCATGCGGCGGCGCTGGTCGGACGCAACCTCCAGGGGGGAGAGGTCGTGCCGGCTGGGCAGTCGCCCTAGTGGCTCGGGCGATGACGTTTGTGCGATCCCTTCCCGCACCCCGCCGCCTCCACCACCGGCTTGATCGAGCTGCGCTTGCCGTTGTGGCCTTCGAGCCCGATGTTGGCGTGGTGCTCTGCAGCGCAGAGGTTGGTCGAGTTGACGATCAGGCCCTTGTTGCCGCCCTGCATGTCGACGACCACACGCGAGAGCGGGGCGTCGGGGATCTGGGTGAAGGTGGCGCGGATGCCGCCGTGCACCGAGTCGATCCGGGCCGTAGCTTCGACGTCGACGATGCCGTGCAGGGCGGCGACGAAGTCGGGCAGGTTGTGGTTTGAGGATCTGAGGAAGACTGGGCCGCTGAGCGGCCCTTCGACCAGGGGGCTCCAGGCAGTTGCTTTGCAGTAGATCGCTCCCGCGGGGCACTGGGCTCCGTTGCCCGCACCGGCGTTGAACTGAACGCGGGTGCAGATCGTGCGGATGTGGGCCTGGTCGAGGAAGGCCGACCTCGGCAGGCGCAGGACGAGCTTTTTCGCGTTGGCGTTTCCCTGGCGGGGACTGAAGACTCCTCGCAGGGCCGGGTGGCCGCCTCTGCGGGTGCCTCCCGTCAGCGTCAGGCCGAGCTTTGGCTTGAAGGCCAGGGAGGCACAGGAGGCCGCCTGGAAGCTGGCCGCCAGGGAGTGGGCGGTGTCATCGGCTGAGCTGAAGACGTTTGCCCCTCCCGAGAAGAGCGTCGCCTTTGCCGCTGAGGGATCGCAAGAGGTCGGGTTCAAGGTGAAGTCGGGCTTGTCGACGTAGACCCGGAGATCTCTGACCGCCAGCGGGATCCCCTTGAGGATGTGGGGGATCGGGTCTGAAGAAGATCCGTCTGCTTCGACTTCGATCGTCAGCGGGTTGATCCGCAATGCCTGGCGGACGACGATCGTGCCGACGTCAAAGGGGCCCGCGACTCCTGGGGTGATCGCCACCACCGAGAGGGGGGCGCCGTTATAGGGGCCGGCGAGGTAGAGCTTGCCGGGGACGTAGGTGAGCACTCCTCCTACTCCCGCTCCGGCGATCGTGTGGCCGATTTCAGAGCTCGCCGGGCAGCTCGGGCTGGCGAGCTCTTCATGGCCGCCGTTTGAGCCGGTGCGGGCGCGCGCCTGGGCGATCGCCGCGTCGGAGCACTGTGCGGTTCCCGCCAGCCTTCCGACAACACCGGGCGGAAGCTTGGAGGAGAACTTGGTCAGGTCCTGATCGCCGTCTTGGCGGGTCAGGCGCAAGTAGAAGGGCGAGTAGGCGCCTGCCTGGTTGTTTTCTGATCCCGCTTCAAAGCCGGCGTTAAAAGGCTCGCCTCCCGAGGGACAGGGGCCGCCGTTCGGTCCCCGTTCGATCTGCATATAGGCGGTCTTGGTCACTGGGGTATTCGGTTGGGAGAAGGGGTAGAGCTTGGCGGTGGTGGCAAAGCTCCCGCAGGTGCCCGGGGTGACCAGCACTCCCCTGGCGCCTTCCTTGAAGTGCAGGGTCGCGTCTGAGTAGGGCAGTGGCGGCAGGCCTTCGAGGGTGGTTACGAGCTGGCCGGTCTTAGGATCGGGAACTACCTTGGCCGACTGCTTTAGGAGCACTCCCCTTTCGACAGCCCTGAAGACCAGGTAGAGGCCGATCAGGGTGTGGTGGGGATTCTCATATGGGGTCGCCAGGTAGAGCGAGCCGACGATCGGTTCGTCGAGCAGTGGTGAGTGGGCGACGATGCTTCCGAGCTTGGATGCTTCTGGGCAACCCGCGCCCGGAGCGGTTTCCAGATGCTCAGAGCCGTACTGGGCTTCAGTGCAGGTGGCGAGGCCTTCAGCCGCGGAGGGATTGGCGGTGATGCCTTCGGGCAGCGTGACTTCGATCTTGTGCGGCTCGGTTTCGGCAATCCCGCCGGGGTTGGTCAGGCCTTCGTTTGGCAGCTTCAGTTCGAAGTCGAGGCCCGTGGAGGCAGAGGCGGCCTTCGAGGTGGTCGCCGAGGCGACCTTCGGGTTGAAGGGGACGTTGGCACAACCCTCCTGGGCTTCGGGTTCCCCGCCGGGCCCGAGCGATTCGGCGGATTCAGAGACGTAGTGGCCGGGGTCGAGTTTGGAGTCGACCGAGACGGTGGTCTTCAGTGGCGCATCGCAGGTGGCCGGCATGGTGAGGAAGGCTTCGTGGGGGCCGACGTATTTGTGCCCTTTGCCGGGAGTTCCTTCGGAGGCCTCTACGCCGCGCTGGTCGTCGTGGCTTTCGTCCGCCGGGGTGCCCCAGATCGTCGCCTCGATCGAGGTCGCTTCCAGCGGCAGGCCGTTGGTGGTTGAGCGCAAGCCGTAGCCGTCCTCAGGGGCTCCGAGTGAGATGTTCTCAAAGGCGTTCAGGCCGGCGGCGGCGAAGCCGAGCTGGGCCGGGACGCCCGGCGGCGGGACCATGTTGAACAGAGGACCGCCCACTTCGGTGCCTATCGCGGGCAGGTTTGCCTTGACGATGCCGACCTGGGAGTTGGGCGAGCAGGCGACAGTGAAGCCCTCGAATTCCTGGCGGCTGCAGCGAGGCACAGCGGTGGGATATCCGGCGAAGCCTGGCGGCAGGTCGATGAAGAAGCTGCGCAGTTCCCCTCCTTCGGAGTGGCCTTCTTTATCGGTGTTGAGCTTGAAGGAGACCGTCCAGGAGAAGGGATGAGAGGAAGCCTGGGTGTCGAGCAGGCCGCCTTCGGTTGCAAAGGCGGTGGTTTCGACCGAGCCGGGTTCGATCCCAAAGCTCGCCTGGGCCGCTGCGGGCAGGGCGAGCAGGGCCGTGATGGAGAGGAGGGCGATCGCGGTGCTCTTGACTCGTCTCATCGCTGCGCCCTCCGGTTGTCGTTGGCTTTGTGCCCTCGCTTGTGCTCGCGGGCCTTCTTGTGCTTGGTCACGCAGCGCGCCTTGCCGTTGCTTCGCGCCTTGCGCTTGCCCTTCGGGCAGCGCGCGGCGCCCGCGCCTTCGTTCAGGTTGCCGGCGCCTTTGAAGGCCGCCGAGGCCGGCGTAACTTCAGCCGGCGGGTTGGGCGAGGGCTGACAGGCTTCGCCCTGGCATTCGGGGCGGGTGGTTTCGGTTTCCGATGGGAAGCCACCACCGCTGCGGGCGTCATAGACGTCGATCAATTCATCGGTGTCCTTCAGCACCAGCGGTTCGCGAGTGGTGAAGAAGACGTTTGCTCCGCTTTCGTCCATCGCCAGGAAGTTGGAGTCGATCGAGCCCGTGCCCGGGGTGATCAGGGTCACGCAGCCCTGGGCGCGTTCGCAACCCCCCACTCCCTGGGGCTCTGCCTCATAGACGTCTTCGACCCGGCCGTTGGTGTCGCGCGGGGAGAGGCGGTCGCCGGAGTCGAAGAAGAGGCGTCCTTGGTTGGTCAGGTAGCGGGGTTGGGGCAGCCATTCGCGGTTGTCCGCTCCGTTGATCCCCCGCAGGGTCGAGTTGCCGAGCGGCGCTTCGCCCGACGGGTTGCAGGAGGGGCAGCTGAGCTTGCCGGTTGTCGAGTCGTAGAGGAAGACCTCCTTGCAAGGGACGTCGACGAAGGCGGTGTGATTCGGGGTCTTTCCGCATGGCCCGACGTTGGCGTACCCCGTCAGCTGCGCGGTCGAGCCGAAGGCCAGGTAGCGTCCGTCGGGGCTCGCCTCGGCCGTGCGCAGGCCCGGTTTGGCCGCCCAGTCGTCGAGGTCTTCAGTTCCGCCGGTGCCGTCCGAGGAGACAAGGGTGGCGACGAAGCTCGTCCCAGCGCCGGCGTCGTAGAGGTAGAGGTTGGGTGTGCCGACCTGCGCTTCCTCGTCGCGTTCGTTTTGCCCCGAGCCCGGGAGCGCCGCCGTGTCGACGAAGTAAATCCGCGAGAGGTCCTCCGAAGCTCCGGCGATGCCGCTGAAGCCGCCTTTGCCCTGGGTCAGGTCGGCGACCTGTTCGTAGGTGGTGCCGGCTTCGTTCAACCCCTCGATCCGGCCGTCGGCGAGCAGGACCTCGGTGCCGGTCGGATTGGCGGTGAGGAACTTCGCCGTAGCGGAGGCTCCGGGCACTTTGCGGGTTACTTCGCCGTCTTCGCGCACGTAGAGGTGGCCGGCGGCTTCCCAAAAGACGCGACTGCCGTCGATCGAGATCCCGTGGGCGTCAGGACTGCCGGAGGCGAAGCTGGCTCCGGAGGCGACTTCGGTGTTGCCGGGCAGCACGTTTACCAGCGAGAGCTGGCCGCCGCGCGATTCGTAGAGGTCGAATTGGACCTGGTTGACTTCGGGCGGTTGGGGGGCGTAGGGGCTCGCGAAGGTGAGCGAGTCGTTGGCGGTGAAGAATTGGGCGGCGAAGTCGAGGGAGTGGCCGGCGTACTTCAGCGTCAGCAGGCCGGGTTCGCGGTAGGGGCGGCCAGTTTCTTCGAGCGCTCCGAAGAGCGCCTCGCTCAGCAGCGGCTGCAGAGCCGCGGGATCGGCGGCGTCCTGCAGGTAGAGGTTGGTGTAGCCGCTGGGAGCGTTTTCGGCCAGCGGGACGTCCCCTTCGGTGGTTATCGCGCCCTGGCCGAGCGATTCGTCGTAGGCGAGGCTCGACCTCTTTTCCAGCCGCCGCGGGCTCATCGTCGTCGTCTGCCAGCCCGAAGACGTGCGGCGGGAGATATAGGAGTTGTCGACGGCGGCGCCTTCTTCGGGGGAGAAGGGGAAGCCCATGTAGGAGACTGCGTTCCCGCCGGGGGTGCTCTGCATCGGGAAGACCGAGAAGACCTGTCCGCCGGGCGGCTTGCATTCCCCCAGGCAGCTGGAGATGTTCCCCTCGGCGGGAAAGACCTCGCCGCCCTGCTTTTGGGCCGGGGAGACGAGCTCATAGGCGCGGCCGTCGGGCAGGCCGGGGATCGCGGGCGGATAGGTGCGAAACGCGAAGGCCGGGCCCACCGCTTCGCAGGGCGGCTGGCCTTTGCCCAGGCATTCACTGGCGATGGTGGCGCGGAAGCGGTATTCGGTGTCGGGGACAAGGCCCGCGACACTGGCCGCGGCGAGGCCCACGGCGCCGCCGCCGAGCTGCCCGGGTGAGGCCGGGGCCAAGCGAGGGACGTTGGGGCCTTCGAAGCTTTCCCCGTTGGCGAGGTATTCGGCCTCGCTCAGGTACTCAAACCGGTAGGCGGTGGTGGATCCGTGGGGGTCTACCTGGGCCTGCAGGGTGCTCGAGCTGGAGGTCGTGTTGGCGACCGACTCCGAGAGGACCTCCGGGGGCTGGGCTTCGGCCGGGACGAAGACATCGCCTATTCCCTTTTCTTCGATGGCTTCGCCGATTTGCGCGTTGGCACCGTAGAGGACGCCCGCGGGGCGCAGCGGCCCCCACTGGAGGCTCGGGTTCAGCGCCAGGGCGAACAGCGGGTCCGTTTCCGGTGTCGGCGCCAGCGGCGATTGCAGTTCTTCGAATTCTTCGCTCGCTTCGTCACAGGGCCCGAGGCGTCGGAGGTTGCTTTTACGTCCCCGGACGAAGAAGAAGACTTCGCCGGTGAGCGGATTGGCCGCCATGGCCGCCGCTTCTCCGCCTTTCACTTCCCTGGAGCAGAGGGGCGTCGAGCCTCCACCGGTCGCGTACTCGCGGATCAGCTGACTGCTCTCCGTCACCAGGCGGTCGGGCCCGAGGAGCGCAATCCGATTGAAAGAGTTCGAGTAATTGATGGTGAGGTCCTTGCCCTGACCGGCGTAGACGTAATGTTCGTAGTCGCCGGGGCTTTCCGGTTCGAAGGACATGACTCGCGCCGCATGGGTGCCGGGCGCTTCGGCGAAGTCGCGGTCGATCGCGTAGACCGTGCCGGCTTCATCGACGGCGATCCCGTCTTCTTCGGCGATCGACTGTTCGTGCAGCTTTTCGGGTCCTTCGGCGATCGATTCCGATGGGAACGGTATCTTGCGACCCCAATCGCCGAAACCTTCGCCGATCGGCGTGCCGGTCGCGGTGAAGACTTCGATCAGGTGATGTTCGCGGACCCCAGAGTTGGGTGAATTTAGAACGTAGACACCCCCCGTCGCCTGGTCCACCGCAACCCCGGAGAGTTCGTTGAGGTGGCCGACCTGTTCGCCTCCTGGTTCATTCCCGTGCGGCGGCTCGCAGCTGGGGAAGGTGTGGGCCGGCCGGGGTTCCGCCGCGTAGGCCGGCCCACACTTGACGAATTCGTTGAACGGGCCGCCTTTTGCGATTCCCCAGCCCCACGCTTCGCGGAACTGCGGCGCTTCGCCTTCTTTGCCCGGCGAGAAGCGCAGTACCCGGCCGTTGATGCCGACGACGTAGATGCTCCCGGGTTCCACCCCGCCGGCGCCGTCGACGTTGATCGCCATCGCCCGCGATCTATAAAGCTGATCGGCTTCCCCGCTCACCCCGAAGTGCTCGGGTACCTGTTCGTAGTCAGCGGAAGCGATCGAGGGCAGGCAGAGAGCGGCGATCGCTGCAATCGCTGCCGCGATGCCGAGGAGGACGGAGGGGGTCTTCAGAACTCCCGGCCGGTTATCGCTTGTGCGTGACATCTCTGCTCTCCCTGGTCTCAGTGGCTTGCTGGCGCTCTAGGCGCCGTGGCTCGCGTGATTGGAGTGGGCGGGAATCACGATCGCCGTGCTCTTGCCGCCTACGTGCAGCACGTAGCGGCCCGCTCGCAGGTGACTGAGGTCAAGCCGCAGGGCCCCTTGGCTTGAGCCATGGCTGAGTGAGTGACCGCCCTGCATCAACCGCCAGCGCAGCTGCTTTCGCTTGTTGCTCTTGGCCTGCTGGACCTTGCAGGTGACCGTGGCCTTGCTGCCCTTCTGCTTGACCTCACAGGTCACCTTGACTTTGCCGGCGAGGCCCTGGGCTCCCTGAGCCCCTTGCGGTCCCTGGGCTCCCTGGGCGCCCGCGGCTCCCGCGGGGCCCTGGGCTCCCTGGGCTCCGTTTTTGCCCGCTAGTCCCTGGGGCCCTTTGGGGCCAGGTTCACCCGGTGCGCCTGGGGATCCGGGGGTGCCGGGGGTTCCCGGAGCGCCTGGGGCTCCCGGGGCGCCTGGGGGTCCTACTTCGCCCTGTTGGCCTTCGGCCATGAAGACGGCGGTGACGTCGATCACCGGGCCATCGAGGGTCACGTTGCACTTGGTGATTTCACCGGCCACCGGGTGACAGCCGATCCAGCCGGCGAAGGCAGAGCCCGTCGCGGGGCTGGCTTGGAGGGTGATCGTGTCGCCTTCTTCGAAGGTTGCCAGGCAGGGTTCGGTGCCGCAGTCGATCCCCACTGGGTTGCTGGTCACGGTGCCTTCCCCGTTGCCGCCCTTGAAGACGCTGAGGATCGAGGCGTTTTCTATTTCGGCAAAGACGGCACTGACTTCGCTCGCTTCGGTGATTTCGAATTCGCAGGCTCCGGCCGTGCAGCTGCCCAGAGCCGATCCCGTGCCCGAGAGGCTTTCCAGGCTCCAGCCCGCTTCTGGGCTGGCCTGGACTTTGACCGTGTGGCCGTAGGGAACCGGGCCTTCACAGTTGGCAAGCGGGCTGGCGTTGTCTTCGCAGCTGAGCGTGCCTTCGCCGCTCTTGTTGACCGAGAAGGGCTCTGCGATCAGCTCGTTGACCGCGGCGACGGAGTGTTCTTCGTCCATCGTCAGGACGCAGGGGCCAGCGCCAGTGCAATCGCCGCTGAATTCGACGAATTCAGAGCCCGTGCCGGGGGTGTTTAGGACTTCGAGTTCGGTGCCTTCTTCGTATTCGGCCGCGCACGGTTCGGCAGAGCCGCCTTCGACTTTGCATTCGAAGGAGCCGGTGCCGGTGCCGGTGTTGCTCAGGTTGAGTGGGTAGGAAGCGGGGCCGACTGGTTCAAGCGCGAATTCGGCTTTGATTTCCCATTCGACTTCGATGTCTTCTTCTTCGTTGTAGATGATGCAAACCAAGGGGCCGAAGAAGCTGACAGGGAGGCATTCTCCAGGGTCGTATCCTTTTTCGACCGTCCAACCGTCGAATTCCGACCCTGGGGCTGGGGAGGCCTTTAGTTTCTGGACATAGAAGCCAGGTTCCCCTTCGAACAGGTCAGGAACATTTTCGCATTGGCCACTTTGGCTTACGCCGTTGTAAGAGCAGGCGATCGTTGGGGTACCGGGTCCGATCCCATTACCCGTGTCGTTTTCGCTCACGACTTCGCCGCTTCCCGCACCGACGATGTTCACTTTGACGTGTCCGGTTTCTGCGAAAGCCTGCGCGGCGGGCACGAGCAAGAGGGCCGCGGCGACAGCCGCCAAGAATACGAGCCGGAGGCCGGCTGGGGCGTCGCCGTTTGAGCGACTACGACGGGGCAGATTCATGCAATTGCTCCTTTGCTTGAGTCGTGGGCCGCAGCCGTTCGACCTGACGGCTGCGGCGCGGTGGCCTCAGCGGTCAGGTCGAACGCCCTCGACCAGCTATCGGTCGGTACGTGGGTGGTGGTTCGAAGGCCGGTGTGGAGACGGGCAGCGCGGGCCGCCGGACGCGGCAAGCCGTTGCGAAGCTCGTTGATGGCGCTGCTCACGCGATACCTGTCCCTTTCCCTGTGACGGGCCGCGTCCCATGGCGGCCCTTCCCTGCTGCGGTGTTGCGGTGCTGCCCTGCCCTACGGGCGCAGCTTTTGAACTACTGCGTACATTGAACAGGCAGGACTGTAGACAGCGTCGTGCCCAAGGTCAAGAAAAAGCTGGTGTTTATATAGTCGGGACAGCTCCGGCGACCCGGCGGGAAACGCTCAGCTATGCGCCTGACAAGGCGGTACGTGAGCGGTATGCCATTACGCCATCCGAACGAGATCGCGTGTGCCTCGCGTCCCAATCACATACACGGGAGGCCGGACTCGGCCCCTCTGTGATCTCAGCCGCCCCTAATCGCTCGGGGAGATACGCAGCCCGTCGAGCGCGAGGCCGAGGATCCGGTCGATCTGCTCGGCGTCGGCGGTGCGGATCGCGGCGATGCCGCTGACCATCTTGGTGACGTCGGAGATGTCAGCGTCGGCACGGACGTCGCCCGCCTTCTGGGCGCGCTTCAAGAGTTCCTCGCCGGCACCGTAGATCGCCGTGGCGCAGGAGCTGAAGACGGGCGAGTCGCGATCGACGTAGGCGAACAGCTCCTCCGCCAGCGCGCGCTTGTTCGCGGCGAAGCCGACGAACTCGTGCAGCCACCCGGTCAGCGCCTCCAGCGGCGGCTCGTCGACGTACTTCTCGGCGGAGTCGCAGATCGCCTGGACTTCGTCGAGGTAGACGGCTTCCAGCAGGTCCTGGCGGGTCGGGAAGTGGCGGTAGAGGGTCCCGATCCCCACCCCGGCCCGCCGCGCGACGTCCTCGAGGGTGGCGCCGGTCCCCTCCTCGGCGAACTCCTCACGGGCAGCGGCGATCAGCTTCTCGTAGTTGCGCCGAGCATCGGCGCGTTTCGGCCGGGGGGCCAGGGTGGCGGCGTCGCTTGGGTTCGAGTTCATGAAATTTCTTCCGATCCCCTTACAAAACGGAGGCAACCTCCGTATAGTGCCCTGTGAAAGCGGAGGCTTCCTCCGAATTACCCGGAGGAACCCTCCAGTTTACCACCGAATCTTCCGCCTGAAAAGGATCTCGATGACTTCCAGCAAGAACCCTTCCTTCACCCTCGCGATCATCCTCGGCTGCTACCTGATGATCATCCTCGACATCTCGGTGGTGATCACGGCGCTGCCCAGCATCCACCAAGACCTCGGCTTCTCCTCCACCGATCTTTCCTGGGTCCAGAACGCCTACACGCTGACCTTCGGCGGTCTGCTGCTGCTCG
>Ga0105242_10004495_pt1 | contig 10834 bp, 7 predicted proteins | sample KBSM24metaG_FD_81521 | JGI IMG/M metagenome (GOLD analysis project Ga0105242, IMG submission 81521) | Miscanthus rhizosphere microbial communities from Kellogg Biological Station, Michigan, USA - KBS M2-4 metaG | ecosystem: Host-associated > Plants > Roots > Rhizosphere > Soil | place: Michigan... | reverse complement strand
TCGTACAACGGCCAGCCCATCTACCACTACATGGGCTGCTCCACCTTCAGCGAATACACCGTGGTGGCCGAGGTCTCGCTCGCCAAGATCAGCCCCGACGCCAACCCCGAGCAGGTCTGCCTGCTGGGCTGCGGCGTGACGACCGGCCTGGGCGCGGTCAAGAACACCGCCAAGGTCCAGGAAGGCGACACGGTCGCCGTGTTCGGCCTGGGCGGCATCGGCCTGGCGGTGATCCAGGGCGCCAAGCTGGCCAAGGCCGGCCGCATCATCGCGGTGGACACCAATCCTTCCAAGTTCGACCTGGCCCGCACCTTCGGCGCCACCGACTGCGTCAACCCCAAGGACCACGACAAGCCCATCCAGCAGGTGATCGTGGAGATGACCACCTGGGGCGTGGATCACAGCTTCGAATGCATCGGCAACGTCAACGTGATGCGCGCGGCTCTTGAATGCGCGCACCGCGGCTGGGGCCAGTCGGTCATCATCGGCGTGGCGGGCGCGGGCCAGGAAATCTCCACCCGCCCCTTCCAGCTGGTCACCGGCCGCAAGTGGCTGGGCACGGCCTTCGGCGGCGTCAAGGGCCGCAGCGAACTGCCCGGCATGGTCGAAGACGCCATGGCCGGCCGCATCCAGCTGGAGCCCTTCGTCACGCACACCATGCCGCTGCCGGAAATCAACGAAGCCTTCGACCTGATGCACGAAGGCAAGTCGATCCGCTCGGTCGTGCATTACTGAGCCGACGCACACCAGCCCGGAACCCGACATGACCAGCACCGCGCCTTTCCAGACGCTTTCCAGCCACGCCAGCTTCGGCGGCCGGCAGCTCTTCCTGCAGCACGAATCGCGCGAGATCGGCCTGCCGATGAAGCTCGCCCTCTACCTACCGCCGCAGGCCGGGCATGGCCCCGTGCCCGCCCTGCTCTACCTGTCGGGCCTGACCTGCAACGAAGAAACCTTCGTGGTCAAGGCCGGCGCGCAGCGGCTGGCGGCCGAGCTGGGCGTGGCGCTCATCGCGCCCGACACCAGCCCGCGCGGCGCAGCGGCGGAATCGCTGGAAGGCGCCACTGCCAGCTGGGACTTCGGCATCGGCGCGGGCTTCTACCTCGACGCGACGCAGCAGCCCTGGCGCACGCACTGGCGCATGGAAAGCTACCTCACGGCCGAGCTGTTGCCCCTGCTGGCGCAGCACCAGCCCATCGACCTGCAACGCCTGGGCCTCTTCGGCCATTCGATGGGTGGGCACGGCGCGCTCACGCTGGCACTGCGGCACCCGGGCATGTTCCGGTCGCTCTCGGCCTTCGCGCCCATCTGCGCGCCCACGCGCTGCCCCTGGGGCGAAAAGGCCTTCACCGGCTACCTGGGCTCGGACCGCACGGCCTGGGGCGAGCATGACGCCACCGTGCTGATGGAAAACCAGCCCATCGCGCCCTACCCTGCCGGCATCCTGATCGACCAGGGCCTGGACGACAAATTCCTGGCCGAACAGCTGCACCCCCACTTGTTCGAGGCCGCCTGCGCCGCCATCGGCCAGCCGCTCGCGCTGCGCCGGCATGCGGGCTACGACCACGGCTACTACTTCATCCAGAGCTTCATGGAAGACCACCTGCGCCACCATGCGCGGCAGCTGGGACTGGCGGGCTGACCGCGACAGTCTCCTCCTGCACGAAGGGCTGCACCGAAGGGTGCAGCCCTTTTTTCCATGGCGCTCGCCTGCTGGCAAGAACGAACGCGCTGGGGGAGAGGCGGCTCGCTCCATCACATGCGCTTCATGTTGTTGGTGTCTTAACCGATGCGGCCGGAGGCCCGTTGCGTTACGGTGGGGATGGAAGCTGGATCCATGAACGGCTTTCGCGGGCTACATCTAGATCATAAATATCAATTTAATTAAATTAAATGATAAATATGTTCACATGATGGGTCCCGGTCTCCATAATGGAAACCAGCGGAGCGCCGACGCGCCCCGCCCCTTCTCTCCATGCGGGATACCCCGGGAAGGAACGCATGACACCGATCCCCTCCGCGCTGACCAGCACCTCCACGGCTCCAGGAGCGCCGGCCAGCATCCGCTCCCCCGCCGAGGAGGACCGCCTCAAGCGGCAGATCTTCGATGCAACCCCGATAGGGCTGTGCCTGATGGTGGACGGCGTCCCGCAGCTCATCAACGCGCGCTTCGCGGAACTGATGGGCGCCCATGCCGACGGTGCGGAGCGCCCTGCCAGCTGGCTGCAGCAGCAGTGGCCGGCGCTGTGGCCGCAGTTGCAGGGCATCGACCGCAGCCAGCGGCATGTGAGCAGCACCGGCTCACGCGGCGCGGTCTTCAATGGCCGGGCCTATTCCCGGCAGCTCCCCGCCCTGGGCGAGCGCGCCGAACTCATCACCCTGGTGGACGACCCGCAGCGGGCGCAGATCGCGTTCTCGTCGCAATGGCGTGCCCGCATGCTGGAGCAGACCGAAACCATGGGGCGCAGCGGCTCCGCGGAACTCGATCTGGACGATGGCAAGGCCGTGCTTTCCAAGGGCCTGCATGCCCTGCTCGGCCAGCCCTTCCATCCCGACGCCCGGCCCAGCTGGCGCCTGCTGCGCTGGCTGCCCGCGAAGGAGCGGGGCTACGCGGCCTCCATCTGGCGCGGTGCCCTGCCCGATGAGCCCTTCGAATTCCAGCACCGGCTGGTGCGTGCCGACGGCACGCGGCTCGAGGTGCTGCAGCGCGGCATGGTGGAAACGGACCCCTCGGGCCGCCGCCACGGCTACCTCATCATCCAGGACATCACCGCCCAGCGCAAGGCCGAGCAGCGCATCCAGGAGCTGGCCAACCACGACGAGGTGACGGGGCTCGCCAACCGCACCCAGCTGCTGGACCGCATCGATGCCGCCGTGCACAGCGCCAAGTGGGACCCCCAGCCCTTCCTGCTGCTGTCCATCCAGATCGATCAGGTCGAGCAGCTCAAGCAGGCCATGGGCTATGGCGCGGGCGACGCAATGGCCATGGCCGTGGCGGCACGCCTGTGCACCCTCGCCGGGCCGGGCGACGCCGTGGCCCGGCTGGACGGGGGCGAATTCGCCATCCTGCTCAGCCCGGACACCAGCCGGCCCGACCCTCAGGGGTTCCGGCAGGCCCGCGAGGTGGTGCAGGCCCTGTCCAGGGCCGAGCGCCTGGGTTCGGTCGAGATCGTGCCGGGCGCGCGCGTGGGCGTGGCCCGCTTTCCGGAAGACGCGGGCAACGCCGGGGGTCTGCTGGAGGCCGCGCAGACCGCGCGCATGGGCATCGATGCCAGCGGCGAGCAGGTGGCCGTGTACACCCCCGCGACCCGCACCATGGCCCTGCGCAGGCTGGCCATCGAATCGGGCCTGCGCCATGCGGTGGAGCGCGATGAGCTGATGCTCAGCTACCAGTTGCAGGCCGATCTGACCACCGGCGACATCGCGGGCATCCAGCTCGTGCTGCGCTGGCACAGCCAGGAGCTGGGCGAAGTGCCCGGCAGCGAATTCACGCCCGTGGCCATGCAGACCGGCCTGATCGTGATGCTGGGTGACTGGAAGCGCGACGCCGCCTGCCGCCAGCTGCGCGCATGGGAGCAGGCCGGCGTGCGCGCGCCCCGGCTGTCGCTGCGCGTCTCGCTGCTGGAGCTGCAGCAGCCCGATGTGGTGGACAAGCTGCGCAGGTCCCTCTCCAGCCACGGGCTGACGCCCCAGGCGCTGAGCGTCGAGATCAGCGAACAGGCGCTCATCAATGCCTCGCCCGCACTGGTGCGCACGCTCACCCAGCTGCGCGGCCTGGGGCTGGAGATCTCGCTGGGCGACTTCGGCGCCGGCTTCACCAACCTGGGCCTGCTGCGCAGCCTGCCGGTGGACGTGATCAAGGTCCATCGCTCGTGCGTGCCGGACGTGACCGCGGCCACGGGCGATGTCTCGCTCACCCGCGCCATCATCAACATGGCGCACAGCCTGCAGATGAAGGTGATGGCCGATGGCGTGGAAACCACCGGCCAGCTCACGCTGCTGATCGCCAACGGCTGCGACCGCATGCAGGGCCCCGTGCTGGCCGAGCCCGTGGACGCCCAGAGGCTGGCGCAGATGCTGGCGGACAGGGTGCGTCTGCCCGAGAACCTCCTCACCCGCCGGCGCGAGCGCACGCTGCTGCTGGTGGACGACGAGCCCAACATCGTCTCGGCCCTGCGCCGCCTCTTCCGGCGCGAGGGCTACCGCATCGCCACCGCCGGCAGCGGAGCCGAAGGGCTGCAGCGCATGGCCGAGTACGAGGTGGACGTGGTGCTGTCCGACCAGCGCATGCCGGGCATGACGGGGGTGGAGTTCCTGCGCCGGGCCAAGGAGCTGTATCCCGATACCGTGCGCATGGTCCTGTCCGGCTACACCGAGCTGCAATCCATCACCGATGCGGTGAACGAAGGCGCCATCTACCGCTTTCTGACCAAGCCCTGGGACGATGAGCGCCTGCTGGTGCATGTGCGGGAAGCCTTCGCCCACAAGGAGATGGCCGACGAGAACAAGCGCCTGGCCTCCGAGGTGATCACCGCCAGCGAAGCCCTGGCGGCCGCCAACGAACGCCTGGAACGGGTGCTGGGCTCGCAACAGCAGCAGATCGGCCAGGAAAGCGCCCGTGCCGACGCGGTGCGGGACATGGTGGAACAGCTGCCCGTGCCCCTGCTGGGCATCGACCCGGACGGCACCATCGTGCTGGCCAACCAGGAAGCGCAGCGCACGCTGGGCCTCTCCACCCCGCTGCTGGGGGAGGCCGCGGCGGCGGTGCTGCAGCAAGACATTCCTCTGCAGGGCACGGGATTGTCCGCCGGCCTGCCTCACGCCAAAGACCCGCCGCTGCACTGGCAGGGCCCGCACTGGAACATGAAAGTGCGCGCCCTCGGCGACGCCACGCCGCGCGGGCTGCTGGTGGTGCTGACGCAGCGCCACCGCCCGCCGCTTGGCCCTGAGGGTCCGACCTCCGCAGCCGCCGCTCCGCCTGACTACGCCAGCCAGGCGGCGGAGCGGGGATGAACGCCTGCGCACACCGCCAGCAGCCAGCCGCCTTACGGCGCAGACAAGGACACGGGCCATGAGCACCACCCTCCCCCTCCCGCCAGAACATCACGGCAAAGGCCGTGCCGCAGCCTCCGGGACCGTCCCTGTGGCCGGCCTCGCCGCAGACCTGGCAGCCACGGCAGCAGACGAACCCTCCGGGCCGCCCACAACCGACACCGACGATGCGGCAGCCTTGAAGGCCCGCGCCCAGCGCCTGCACTACCTCTTCCGCCGCAGCCTGCAGCCTCCGCACGTGCTGCAGAAGGCGCTGCTCATCTACCGGGAGATACCGCTTCCATGACCGGCATCCCCGCCCCCCTGGCGCTGGACCGCGAGGCCCTGGCGCGCGACATCCGCTCGCTGCCGTCCCTGCCCACCGTGGTACAGGAACTGATGCTGCTGCTGCGGCAGCAGGAAGTGCCGATCGAAGTCATCTCCAACACCCTGCGGCTGGACCAGGCCCTGTCCATCAAGGTGCTGCAGCTGGCCAATTCGCCGCTCTACGGCCTCTCGGGGCGCATCGGCTCGGTGCGCGATGCGATCCACATCCTGGGCCTGCGCCAGCTCGGCGGCCTGGTGATCGCCGCGGCGATCACCATGCAGTTCGACAAGCTCCACGGCCAGTCGCTGCACATGGGTGCGCTCTGGCGCCACTCGATCGGCTGCGCCGTCGCATCGCGCCACCTGGCCCTGCTGGCCGGGCTGGACAGCGCGGCCGCCTTCACGGCCGGCCTGCTGCACGACGTGGGCCGCCTGGTGGTGGACAGCCACTACCCCGTGCAGGCGGCCCAGGCCATCGCCTGGGCCGAGCAGAACGACCTGTCCCGCCGCGAAGCCGAGTGCCTCCTGCTGGGCATCGAACACACCGAGCTCGGCGAATGGGTGTGCCGCCACTGGCGCTTCGGCAGCGACATCGTGGAAGCGATCGCCGGCCACCACCGCCCGCCGCCGGCAGGCCTGGTCTCGCTGATCGACGTGGTCCACGCGGCCGACGCCATCACCCACGCGCTGGACCTGGCCGGCGATGCCACAGAAGCCGTGCCCGATGTGGACCGCATGGCCTGGGATCGGCTGAACCTGCAGGAAGCCGATCTGCCGGCCCTCTTCTCCCACATCGAGGGCGAATTCAACGAACTGCAGTCCCTGCTCAGCCTCTCGAAGGAGACGACGACATGACATCCCTCGCCCTTTCCACGCCGGACCACGCCGCGAAGCTGGCGGAAATGTCGGACGCGCAGATCCGCTCCATCGCGGGCGATCTGCTCAAGGCCAACAACGACCTCAAGGAGCTCAACAACAAGCTCTCGGACGCGCAGAGCAAGCTCATCCAGTCGGAAAAGCTCGCATCCATCGGGCAGCTCGCCGCCGGCGTGGCGCACGAGATCAACAACCCCATCGGCTTCATCTTCTCCAACTTCGGCACGCTGGAGCAGTACCTGGACGACCTCTTCCAGATGCTGGACGCCTACGAAGAGGCGGAGGCCCATATCGGCGACGGCAATGCGCTGGCGCGCATCCGCCAGCTCAAGGCCGAGCTCGACATCAAGTACCTCAAGGAAGACATCCCCAACCTGATGGGCGAATCCCGCGACGGCATCCAGCGGGTGCGCAAGATCGTGCAGGACCTCAAGGACTTCTCCCGCGTGGACGCCCGCCAGGAGTGGGAGGGCGTGGACCTGCACGCGGGCATCGACTCCACGCTCAACATCGTCAACAACGAGATCAAGTACAAGGCCGACGTGGTCAAGCACTACGGCCCCCTGCCCGAGGTGCAGTGCCTGCCCTCGGAAATGAACCAGGTCTTCATGAACCTGCTGGTCAACGCGGCGCACGCCATCACGGCCGAGCGCGGCACCATCACCATCAGCACCGGAGTGGAAGGCGCCAACGTCTGGGTGGAAGTGGCCGACACCGGCGCCGGCATCGCGCCCGAGAACCTGCAGCGCATCTTCGACCCTTTCTTCACCACCAAGCCGGTGGGCAAGGGCACGGGGCTGGGCCTGTCGCTGTCCTACGGCATCGTGCAGAAGCACGGCGGGCGCATGGAGGTGAGCAGCGAGCCGGGCGTGGGCACGCGCTTTCGGATCACCATGCCCATCCATCACGCTCCGTCGCCCCCCGCCGAAGCCGCCCATTGAATGCAGCGAAGCTGCGGCGACCGGACCACCGTCCGCAGAGACAGCAACCGAGACACCACAGAGCCCCGCGCAACCGCCATGGACACCACCACACCGCTCCCCGCCGCCCCGCAAGCGGGACAGATCGCATCGGAAGCTCCCGCAACTGCAGCGCTCCCACCAGTCCCCGGCACAGCCTGGACCGTGCTGTGCGTCGATGATGAGCCCAGCATCCTCTCGGCGCTCAAGCGCGTGCTGCGCGCCGAAGACTGCAAGGTACTGCAGGCCGGCAGCGGCGCCGAGGCGCTGGCGCTGCTGGAGCAGCACGCGGTGGACGTGGTGGTGAGCGACATGCGCATGCCCGGCATGGACGGGGCCGAGCTGCTCGCACGGGTGCGGGCGCGCTGGCCCGCCACCTCGCGCATCCTGCTCACCGGCTATGCCGACATGAAGGCCACCATCGCGGCCATCAACGAAGGGCAGATCTACCGCTACATCCACAAGCCCTGGGAGGAGAACGAACTGCGCCTCACGGTGCGCCAGGCCGCGGAGCGCCGCCTGCTGGAGCGCGAACGCGACGCCCTGCAGGCGCTGACCCGGTCGCAGAACGAAGAGCTGCGCGGCCTCAACGCCGGACTGGAGCTGCGCGTGCAGGAACGCACCACGGAACTGCGCGACGCCAACGAACGGCTGCGGCGCAACTACCTCACCAGCATCAAGATCTTCTCCAACCTCATGGAGCTGCGCAGCGGCGTGCTGGCCGGGCACGGCAAGCGCTGCGCCCATCTGGCGCGCAAGGTGGCCGCCGCCATGGGCATGCCCGAAGACGCCGTGCAGGACGTGTTCGTGGCCAGCCTGCTGCACGACGTGGGTTTCATGGCCCTGCCCGACGCCATCCTGAGTACGCCCGTGGCCAAGCTCTCCCCACCGGACATGGCGCTCTACCAGCGCCACCCCGTGCTGGGCGCCCAGTCGTTCATGGCGCTGGACGACCACCAGGCCGTGGCGGCATTGATCCGCTCGCACCACGAACGGTTCGACGGCACCGGCTTTCCGGACCAGCTCAAGGGCGCGGACATCGGGCTGGGCGCACGCATCCTGGCCGTCGTGGACACCTACGACGACCTGACGCACGGGCACCTGACCGGGGCGGCGCTGAACGAGGCCGAGGCCCGCACCCTGCTGCAGCGAGGGCGCGGCACGCAGTTCGACCCGGAGGTGCTGGACGTCTTCCTCCACGTCACCCTGGAGGAAAAGCCCAGGCCCGTGCGCCTGGAGCCCATCGCCCCCGACGACCTGATACCCGGCATGACCCTGGGCAAGGACCTGCTGTCCAAGGAGGGCGTGCTGCTGCTGTCGGCAGGCCATGTGCTGTCGGCAGACATGATCGGCCGCATCCGCAGGTACGGCAAGGCCGAAGGCCTGCACCTGACACTCGACATCCGCCTGCCGCCCGAATGAGGGCTGGCTGGCGTCCTCCCGGGAGCCGTGCAGCGGTATCGGCACGAGGGGCCGCAGGGCCGCAGGCGCGCCTTGCAGCCGCGCCCAGATTGCTATTGATTCAATAGCACTATGCGCAAGCCAGTCAAGCGCTGCCGGCGCAAGACCTCCATGGCCATGGTCCGCAACCTCGCACCGAGTCGAAGGATTCTTAATGCAGAGTTAAGCGCCTGGCACGACAATCGCGCCCCATGCGCCTGATACCGCCTTTTCTCGCGCTGCAATCGGCCGTGCCCGCTTCGTCGCGCCACGGCAATGCAGCGCCTGCAGCCTCCCCCTCCACCGTCCACCCCGCCCGCCTGATCGTGCTGATCAGCCTGTGGCTGGCCACGGCCTGCAACCTGCCCCTGTGGCGTGCCGTGATCGACCTGCCGGGCGGCATGAGCCTGCAGCGCGCAGGCTTCCTGGCGGCCTTCATGGTCATCGTGGCCGCCGGCACCGCCGCCGTGCTGGCCCTGCTGGCCTGGGGGCGCGCCGTCAAGCCGGTGCTGATCTTCGCGGTGCTGGCAGCGGCCTTCGGCGCGTACTTCATGCTGGCCTACGGCATCGTGATCGACGCCAGCATGCTGGCCAACGTGCTGCAGACCGACGCGCGCGAGGCCACCAGCCTCTTCACGCCGCGCCTGCCCATCACCGTGGCAGCGCTGTCGGTGCCCGCCATCTGGTGGCTGCTGCGCCAGCGGGTCACGCGGCTCTCGTGGCTGCGCCTGGCCCTGCACCAGGTGCTGCTGATCGTGGGCAGCACGGCGGTGGCCGCGCTGATGCTGCTGTGGGTGTTCCAGCCCTTCGCCTCCACCATGCGCAACCACACGCAGCTGCGCTACATGATCAACCCGCTCAACAGCTTCTACGCCGTGGGCAATCTGGCAGCCCAGCCCTTCCGGCAGGACCGCGGCCCGCTGCAGCCCGTGGGCGCGGACGCCCGCCTGGGCGCGAGCTACACCGCACAGGCCAAGCCGCCGCTCCTGGTGCTGGTGCTGGGCGAGACGGGCCGCAGCGGCAACTTCGCGCTCAACGGCTACGGCCGGCCCACCACGCCGCTGCTGTCGGCACGCGACGACCTGGTGACCGCGCGCGATGCCTGGTCCTGCGGCACCAGCACGGCCACCTCGGTGCCCTGCATGTATTCGCACCTGGGCAAGGAAGCCTACGAGTCGCGCACGGGCCGCTACGAAAGCCTGATCGACGTGCTGCACCACGCGGGCCTCGCCGTGCTGTGGGTGGACAACCAGGGCGGCTGCAAGGGCGTGTGCGACCGCATCGGCGAGACCAACACATCATCCGCCAACGTGCCGGGCCTGTGCCCCGACGGCGAATGCCTGGACATGGTGATGCTCAAGGACCTGGACCAGCACATCGCCGCCCTGCCCGCCGAACAGCGCGCCCGTGGCACGGTGGTGGTGCTGCACCAGATCGGCAGCCACGGCCCCGCGTATTTCCGCCGCTCCGCGCCGGACCGCAAGCCGTTCCAGCCCGAGTGCAAGTCGGTCAACCTGCAGGAATGCAGCAAGGAAGAGCTCTGGAACGCCTACGACAACAGCATCGTGGAAACCGACCACTTCCTGAACGAAACCATCCGCTGGCTGCAGTCGCATGCCGACACCGCGCAGACCTCGATGATCTACGTGGCCGACCACGGCGAATCGCTGGGCGAGAACAACATCTACCTGCACGGCATGCCCTACTCCATCGCACCCGACGTGCAAAAGCACGTGGCCTGGATCACCTGGGTCTCGCCCGCCATGGAGCAGCGCCGCGGCCTCACCACGGCCTGCATGCGTTCGGCCATGGGCGACAAGCACATCACGCACGACAACTATTTCCACTCGGTGCTCGGCCTGCTGGATGTGCAGACCGGGGTCTACAAGCCTCAGCTCGACCTGTTCAAGGGCTGCGAAGACAAGGCGCCGCAGGCTAGGCCTTGAAGGGACGAGGCGCACCGCGCCGCCAGGCCTTGCGCCCTTTGCTCCCTGGAAAAACCCGCAAGCCCGCGCAGCCCTCTCAGGCAGCGCGGGCTTTTCACATGGGGCCGGCCAGGACCGGCCCGCTCAGTCCAACTGCCCCTGGCAAAGGTACTTGGTGTGCAGATAGTCGTCCAGCCCGTGGGTCGAGCCCTCGCGGCCGTAGCCCGATTCCTTCACGCCGCCGAAGGGCGCGGCTTCAGCGGCCAGCGCGCCTTC
>Ga0105242_10004493_pt1 | contig 10836 bp, 9 predicted proteins | sample KBSM24metaG_FD_81521 | JGI IMG/M metagenome (GOLD analysis project Ga0105242, IMG submission 81521) | Miscanthus rhizosphere microbial communities from Kellogg Biological Station, Michigan, USA - KBS M2-4 metaG | ecosystem: Host-associated > Plants > Roots > Rhizosphere > Soil | place: Michigan... | reverse complement strand
TGGCTGTCGCAATAGTCGGTGAGCGGAGAGCCTTCGACGCGCTCCATCGCGAAGAACGGGAAGCCAGCGTCGGTCGCGCCGGCGTCGTACATCGCGGCGATGTTCGGGTGGGAGAGCCGCGCGAGCGCCTGCCGCTCCGCGCTGAATCGCGCCGCCGCCAGCGGTCCGGCGAAACTCGAGCGCATCAGCTTCAACGCTACCACTCGCTGCACCGGCTCCCGCTGCTCGGCGAGATACACCGTTCCCATTCCGCCTTCGCCCAGGACCTCGATCAGGCGATACGGGCCGATCCAGCGATCGTCCTTCCCGTTCATGGGATCTCTCGATTGTCGCACGGGAAGTCTCCGCCGTTCGGCGTGGTTCAGTCCGACATGCGTACCATCCTGCGATCGCTCGCCCTGCTCACGATCATCGCTCTCGCTCTCCCGTCCGCGTACGCCACGTGCGGCGGCGGTGGCGGCGGCGGAATGGGCGGGACGATGCCGTCGGGGATGTCGAGTCCGCAGGCGTACGTCGTGCCGTGGAAGATTCTCCGTCCCGACGAACCGGCGGTCAGCGCGCCGCTGATCCTCTACTGGTTCCCGGCCACGAAAGAGGAAGTAAAAGGAAGCGATCTCCTTTCATCGCGCGCGCTCACGCTCGCGTCGTCGCAATGCGTCGGCATGCAGCTGGTCGTGCCGGGCGACACCGCGACCATCGCGAAGTGGGAAGTGACGGACAAGCTCCCCGCGGCGATTCTCGCGAGCAACGGCGCGCCGGTTGCGCGCATCGAAGCGGACAAGGGCCGCCTGCGCCTCGGCAAAGTGGAAGACGCCGTGCGCGGTGAGCTCCGGGCCCGCGAGACCGCGCTCGACAAACTCCTCGACGACGCGAAGCAGAAAGAGAAGGACGACCACGACGCCGCGGTCGCGCTCTATCAGCAGGTGTGGGATCAGCGCTGCGTCGCGCCGAAGAAAGGCCGCGCCGCGCAGAAGGCGCTCGTGCGCCTCGGCGTGACCGTCACGGACGCGGACCTTCGCCCGACCGATCCGATCATGACTCCGCGCATGAACGAGAAGATGACCGCGGCGATGGACCGCGCGTTCGCGGCCGAACTGGCCGAAGACTACGCGCGCGCGCGGACGCTCTACGCGGCCGCGGCGAAGATCGATCCCGCCGACCCCGTCCCGCAGCGTTTCCTCGGCGAGCTGTATCGACATCACACCGGCGAGTGGACGCTCGCACAACAGACCTTCGAACACCTCCTCACCATGCAGCCCGACCCGCTGTCCCGCGCCGTCGCCCTGCACGGCCTCGGCAAGATGACCATTCATATGGGCGATCCGGCGAAGGGACTCGCGCTCTTCGAACAGTCGATCGCCGTTTATCCGCTGGCCCTCACCTACCGCAATCTCGCCGTCTACTGGAACTCCGAGCGCGTGCGCGACAAAGCGGAGGCGTATGTACAGAAGGCGCTGACGCTCGATCCCGAAGATCCCTACAACCTCGTCTTCGCCGCAACCTACATGGCCGACAGCGGCCGCGCCGCCGAGGCGCTGCGGATTGCAAAAGAAAACGAGCACCTCCTCAGCGCCTCCTACAACCTCGCCGCGATCTACGCACTCTTGGGACAGAAGGGCAAAGCCATGGAGCTCCTCCACCGCCACTTCTACAAATACGAGCGCTACGACGACGTGCGGGCCATGGAGATGTGGGAAGCCCGCGTCGACTACGTCTTCTCGTCATTGAAGGACGACGAGGAGTTTGTGAAGCTGACGGCAATGGCGCGGTAGGGGTAACGCGCTTTGACTGATGGTCCTTGGATCCCGGGCAAACATCCGTTAACCTCGCCCCTAAACGTCTGGCGTAGGAATCTCCGAACGAGGGCATCATGGACTGGCAGCGACACATCAGCGTTGATCCGAACATCTGTCACGGTCAGGCCTGCGTGACCGGCACGCGAATCCTTGTCTCCGTCGTGCTCGACAACCTTGCCGCCGGTATTCCGGAAGACGAGATCATCGCCAGCTATCCGCGACTTACGCACGAGAGCATTCAAGCCTGCATTGCATACGCAGCAGATTTGGCTCGAGAAGAGGTTGTCGGATTACCCGCGTGAAGTTCAAGGTCGACGAGAACCTGCCCGAAGAACTGACCCAACTCTTCCGCGATCAAGGATGGGACTCTCTAAGCGTTTACGAGGAGAAGCTTGGAGGTGAGGTCGATCCGACGATCGAAGAGGTCTGTGAGGGGGAAAAGCGAATCCTTGTCACCTTTGACCGCGGTTTTGCAAACATCAAGGCAACACATGCGCAGGTCCCTGGCTTCATCGTGTTTCGGCTGCGAAGTCAAGACAAGAGCAATGTACTTCGAGTGGCCGCTCGGGTAATCCGCGCGCTCGCTGTACGCCCACTGCAAAATGAACTGTGGATTGTTCATGAAACTCGTATTCGTATCCGTCTGCTGAAACTCAGCTCAAATAGTTCACCGCAGCCTGGATCGACACATCGATGACACGTTCAAGTGCTCGCAATCGTAAACAATCGCACGAGTGCTCGAGGAGTTTGAAACTGACGGCAATGGCGCGGTAGGGCCCGGATGACATCGTCTCGGATGAAGGCCATTCTCGATGTCCTGCGTCGAGGTCGGGAGGAGAAAATCGCACGCGCCGTTCTAAGGATCTTCGGCGCGTCTTCACTCGAGGAATGCTGCACCATTTACGAGACCATCGGCGCCGCGGAGCGGGCTACGCTGGATGAAGCTGTCGAGCGTGTGACGGCCGAGGCCAGCGCAGCTTTCTTGTTGAGCGTCGATAACAAGTCACTTTGAGACAACCGAAGAAACGTAGCAACCGATCGGAAGCGGTCACCTTTGAGACTGTTCGTGAAGTGGCCTCGACCTTTCCTGGCGTTGAGGAAGGCACGTCGTACGGCACAGCCGCGCTGCGCGTGAAGTCCAAGTTCATGGCCAGGCTTCGTGAGGATGGTGATTCCGTCGCATTCCGAGTCGGCCTTGACGAGCGCGAGATTCTCATGCGAGCGAAACCCGACATCTTCTTTCTTACGGATCACTATCGCCCCTATCCAGCCGTCTTGCTTCGTCTATCAACCGCCACCAGGCGCGAAGTTGCGGATATTGTCACCCTGTCATGGCGTTGCGTTGCGCCGAAGCGTCTGATCGCGCAGTTCGATTCGGAGTTGCACCGGCGGTCGATCGCACCAAATTGGGCTATCATGCGCTCGTGACTGACCGTGATCCCGTGATCCACAGCGACCCTGAGATTCTAGGCGGTACACCCGTATTTTTCGGTACACGGGTGCCCTTTCAGGCTCTTCTTGACTATATCGAAGGCGGGCATCCGCTCGCCGACTTTCTGGATGATTTTCCCAGCGTATCCCGTGAAAAGGCCGTAGCTGCGCTCGAGCAAGCGAAGGAACTGTTAGTTGCGCATTCTGCTCGATGAATGCGTGCCGCGTGCCTCAAGAAAGAATTCCGCGACCGTGGCCAGGTTTTGACAGTAACTGACACGTAGGTCTGAGCGGCTATAAGAACGGGCAGCTCTTGCGGCGAATCACGGGGGACTTCAACGTCGCGTGTAGTGAGATCCAACGAGCCATCTCATCATCGAAAAGTTACGTGGCTGATTGGCAGGGGGCGGACGTATGACTCCCAATACATGGTTTGCTGTCGTGGCGGCGGTCACTTTTGCGTTGATGATGACGTTTCCGCTGGCGCTGTGGAGGCGCTGCGGCAGTGACGCTCAGCGGCTCCTGAAGAACGACCCCAGTTTCGGGTTCTTCACACTGTTTGTCTTCCCGCTGGCCATGGGCACCTTGGCAAAAATACTCGCGATCGAGCTTCCGACGAGTCATTTCAAGGCACAGTTGGGCCTACTCCTGGTATTCGCGATGTTTCTGTCGTTTGCAGCACTGCTGGCTCACGGAGACATCAAGATCAGCCCCCTGGACCCGTACATGCTCCGGGAGGACGACGCTCTTCTCCACGAGAGGACCCTACGCCGCCAGCTCCATGAGCTGTACCGCGAACTGCATATGGGCGACCTGGCGGACGATCAAAAGAAATCCGCGGTTGCCCGGATCCGTGAGCTTCAACGCGCGGCCAATATTCGATATGCAGAACTGGCCGGTGGATTCCAGACGTGGCGTGACTTCTGGAATCGCAGCGCGAGGGTTGCCAAGACGAAACTCTTCGTCAACAGCATCGTTGGCGTCGGATGCGCGGCCTTGTTCTCATGGTTGATTCTGGCGGGGTACCGGGCCCTCGCTACCGATACGAGCGCAGCGACCGCGGACGCGACGATGGTCTGTGTCGGTCTGCTGCTATTGTGGTTTCCGCTGCGGCTCTATTCCGAATGGTACATTGGCTTCTACACGTTTCGACCTCTCCGTCAGTACTGGACATTCTGGTTCCTCGCTCTCGCAGCCATCGTGAGCGTGCTGCTGATGGCGATCATCCTGAGTCCCGGCACTCTGTCGATTGCTTTCAGTAGCTTCGGCGCAGCGCTTCTCGTGGTCTTCGGTGCCATGGCCAGGCTCAAACCGGAGCTCATGGGTTATGCAGCGGTCGTATTCGAAGAGATGCCGACCATCCCCTATATCGTCGCAATTGCTCTCGGACTGTTCCTCGTCATATTCACGATCGTTATAGCAGTCGTCAGCAAAGTCTAACGAGTCCATCATGCGAAAGCCACGCTGCATCGTCCCGGCGTTGACCATTGTTCTCCTTTCGGCGGCGTGCTCGTGCCCCGAGGAATTTCGGGCCGGCGCCATGATTCCGTATGGCGGCGGAATGGAAGCGCTCTCCGGTGAACGGGGCATTTTCCTGCTCCTCAACGGCGCTGAGCGCATTACACGGAATCACCTGCGCGAGCGGACGCTTCTTCACGCCGTAGTGCTCATTCCGAATGTCCCCACTCGTGGCGCGGGGACGGCCCATGAAGGAAACTGTCTTCGCGCGACGGAGACATTCACCTGGAAGCTCGGACACTGGCGGGACGGCCCATTCAATCTCGGAGACCGGAAACTCGTCATTGAGTACGACGGCGATTCGCGGCAGGCGGTCATTGGAGGACAAACATTTGACACGCAGCGCGGCAATTACTTCCTGATCACGCTCGATGAGCATTGGCTGCCTCATACGCGTCAGATTCCCATCGTTCGCGAGGATGCCGAGAACTTTCAAGCGGCGTTCGCGGCGCTGCGCCCCGCGTTGACCGGATTCCCACAGTTCGAAGGGCTCAGGCTGTACAGCGAAGACCGACCGCGACCTGCGCCGAACTAGTACTCGTTCAAAGTTGTTTCATGTGGTGACCGCTGCCCTCAGCGGTCACGGTGGGACGTCGCTTCGCGCCGTGCGACCGCTGAGGGCAGCGGTCGCCACATAACCACCACTAATCGAAGAAGGAGGCCACCATGACCGGAGACGGCAACACATCCAAAACGCGCGTGGCGTTGGATTCCGCGATCATTCTCACCGTCACCACCGCGATCCTCTATTTCCTCGGAATCGCTTTCAGGACCGCAAGACTGGCCGCGATCGGCGTGCCGGCCGAGTTTGCGCGTCAATGGTCGCTGCAGGAATACCTCCTCGTGGGTGGTCTCGTTCTCGCGCTCCTCGCCCCACTGCTGATGTTGCCCGATATCGTGCTTTCAGTCTGGCCCACGATGCGATCACGCATTTCAGCCAGACTGGCCGGCCTCTCCTACCTCAGGATCGGTGTCCTGATCGTGTACGCGAACTTCGTCCTTCTCATCATCATGCTGCCGATCGCTCATATGCTGGCCCACACGACCACCCACTATCGAGTGACTCATCTCGTGCTAAAGCCGGGTGTGAAACTGGACATACCGGCTGTGAATGCATATTACGTAAGCGGAACCGACACCGACATCGTACTGATGGATCGTTGGGCGGATCCCGGCGCGAACATTGTCGTCCTGGCGCGAAGTGATGTCACCGCAATGGTCCTGAGGCGAGAGGTTTCACGAGTCGCCGCAAAGAAACTGCCCCGATCCCCGCCCCCGGGATTACGATAGGAGCCACAACCCACAACCCGATACCGGAGGTGCTCGATGTCCGCTTCCGATCGCGCGTACAGACTCAACGCCGCTGCCGTTGGGAAACTGAATCAGGCCGTCCTCGGTGCGCAGGCGGAGCGGGGGGAGCCCGACATCGCGAAGATCGCGGGCGAGGTCATGAGCGGGAAACGCGTGGTCGAGCTGACCGAGAGCTTCAGCTGGGCGGGGCTGCTGTTCTGGCTCGTCGCCATTGCTCTCTTCATCGTCGCGGGCGCGAACGAGAAGCTGGCCAAGGTTCTCTATCCGCTGGTCCTGCTCTTCGTCTTCCTTCCGTTCATCAGCGCGATCTTCTCGATGATCGGCGAGTGGTTCAGCTCCATCAACCGGATCACGTTCGGCAACATGTACGGCGGCCCGGCGGCGAAATGCGGAGTCGCGGGATGCAGCAGCTCGGCGTCGTACGCGTTCGATCCCACCGGCTATCAGCAGATCCACCTCTGCTACGACGACAAGACGCGTTTCGAGAATCGCGTGCGCTACGCGCCGTTCTTCCGTCCCGACACCGCCAAGGCGATCGTCGCGGCGTACAAAGACCTGCTCAAGGCCTCGAAGCTCGATCCCGGCTCGCCCGGCATCGAGCAGAACCTGGAACAGGCGCGTGAGCTCGCCGAGATCGTGCTGGAGCGAAAGCTGTGACTCAGAACACGATGCGCGGGAACTGGTAGAGCTCGCGGAACTGACGCCCCTTCGCTTCGTACCCCACGTTGACGCGCAGCGAGAGCGGTTCCGTCGCCGTGAGCCGCGACCGCGACGTGAGGGCCATCGCCGGAACGATCACCTCCTTCGTCTCACCCGGCGCGATGGGCTCGTTCAGCAGCCGCTCCCGCGAACGGATCGCGTACTGGGTCATGCCTGTCGACGACACGCGGATCGTCCGGATGCGGAGCGGCTCCTTCGAGCGATTCGTGATCGCCACCTCGAAGTCGACCGGCGCCTCGAGCGCCGAGCCGAAGAAGGGTGTGGCGAGGGGACGGACCGAGACGTCCGCGGCCCTCGGGGAATGATTCGCCGTTCCGCACGCGGCGGCGACCAGGATGGAAAACGCGAAAAGAAAGGCACGCATCGGCCGCATTTCAGAATTCTCCTCGAGAAATGTCGCAGAACAGTGATCGACGCGACGCGCGTCCGGCATTAGCATGCTCGCGCATCCGGCCCGGCCGGTTGCAAATCCCTACAGCGAGGTCGTGTTGATGAAACATTTCTCCACGTTCATCGTCGCCATCAGCGTTGCAATCGCCGCGCACGCGGCGGCTCCTGCAACGTCCCCGACACCGAAATATGACGAAAAGGTCTTCGCCGGACTCGAGCTTCGCGGCATCGGCCCCGCGCTCGTGTCCGGACGCGTCGTCGATCTCGCCGTCGATCCGCGCGACACGCGCACATGGTACGTCGCCGTCGCCGCGGGCGGAGTCTGGAAAACGACGAACGCCGGCACGACGTTCACGCCGATCTTCGACGATCAGGCATCGTTCTCGATCGGCTGCGTCACCATCGATCCGAACGACTCCCTCACCGTGTGGGTCGGCAGCGGCGAGAACAACAGCCAGCGCTCGGTCTCGTGGGGCGACGGCGTGTACAAGTCCGCCGACGGCGGGAAGTCGTGGACGAACGCCGGCCTCGCGAAGTCGGAGCACATCGGAAAGATCGCCGTCGATCCGCGCAACTCCAACGTCGTCTACGTCGCCGCGCAAGGACCGCTCTGGGGTCCGGGCGGCGACCGCGGTCTCTACAAGACCACCGACGGCGGCAAGACCTGGAAGGCGGTTCTCACGATCAGCGAGAACACCGGTGTCACCGACGTCGTGCTCGATCCGTCGAATCCCGACATCCTCTACGCCGCGTCGTACCAGCGGCGCCGCCACGTCTTTACGCTGATCAACGGCGGTCCCGAGGCGGCGATCTACAAGTCGGCCGACGCCGGGGCGACGTGGACGAAGCTGACCAAGGGCCTGCCGAAGGAAAACCTCGGCCGCATCGGCCTGGCCATCCCGCGGCAGAATCCGAAGACCGTCTACGCGATCATCGAAGCCGCGCGCAAATCGGGAGGCTTCTTCCGCTCCACCGACGGCGGCGCGAACTTCGAGAAGATGAGCTCCTACTCCGGCGGCGGCGCGCAGTACTACGCCGAGATCTTCGTCGATCCGAACGATCCGGAGCGCGTCTACGCGATGGACGTCTACGCGCGCGTCAGCAACGACGCCGGCAAGACGTTCAAGAAGATCGGCGAGACCTTCAAGCACGTCGACAATCACGTCATCTGGATCGATCCCGCGAACAGCGATCACGTGATCATGGGCTGCGACGGCGGTGTGTACGAGAGCTTCGACCGCACCGCGACCTGGAACTTCAAGGCCAACCTGCCGGTGACGCAGTTCTATCGCATCAGCGCCGACGACGCGCTCCCGTTCTACCACGTCTACGGCGGCACCCAGGACAACTTCTCCCTCGGCGGTCCCTCGCGCACCACGACCGCGCACGGCATCGTCAACACCGACTGGTACACCACCGTCACCGGCGACGGCTTCCGCACCCTGCCCGATCCAAAAGACCCCAACATCGTCTACGGCGAATACCAGTACGGCGGCCTCGCGCGCTACGACAAACGCACCGGCGAGACGCTCGACATCCAGCCGCAGCCGACCGGCAGCATGGATCCGCTGCGGCAGAACTGGGACTCGCCGCTGATTATCAGTCCGCACGACAGCAAGCGCCTCTACTTCGCCGCGCAATATCTCTTCCGCAGCGACGATCGCGGCAACACCTGGAAGCCGGTCAGCGGCGATCTGACGCGACGCATCGACCGCAACACGCTCCCGGTCATGGGCCGCGTGTGGGGCATCGACGCGGTCTCGAAGAACAACTCGACTTCGTTCTACGGCAACATCGTCTCGCTCACCGAATCGCCGCTGAAGGAAGGGCTGATCTACGCCGGAACCGATGACGGACTGATTCAGATCACCGAGGACGGCGGACAGCACTGGCGGAAAATCGAGAGAGTCGCGGGCGTGCCGGAACTGACGTACGTCTCGCATCTGCAGGCGTCCGCGCACGACGCGAATACGGTCTACGCCGCCTTCGACAATCACAAGACCGGCGACTTCAAACCGTACGTCTACAAGAGCAGCGACCGCGGCGCGACATGGAAGGCCATCACCAGCGACCTTCCGCAACGCGGCACCTCATACGTCATCATCGAAGATCCGATCGATCGCAATCTGCTGTTCACCGGCACCGAGTACGGCCTCTATCTCAGTCAGAACGGCGGCGCGAACTGGATCCAGATGAAAGGCAACCTGCCGACCATCGCCGTGCGCGATCTCACCATTCAGAGGCGCCGCGATGATCTCGTAGTCGGCACGTTCGGCCGCGGCATCTACATCCTCGACGACCTGAAGCCGCTGCGCGCGATGACCCCCGCGATCGCGAATGCGGATGCCACGCTCTTCACTCCGCGCGACGCCGATCTCTACGTCGAGCGCACACCCCTCGGGCTTCCGGGCAAGGCCTTCCAGGGCGACGCGTACTTTACGGCACCGAATCCGCCATTCGGCGCGGTGTTTACTTACTACCTCAAAGACGAGTTGAAGAGCCGCAAGAAGCAGCGCGCGGAAGCGGAGTCGCGCATCGAGAAAGACGCCGGCACCGAGCCGTCGAAGAAAGAGCTTCCGCCGACGCCGTATCCGACGTGGGAACAGATCCGCGCCGAAGAGCGCGAGCTGGAACCGGGAGTGGTGCTGATCGTGTCGGACGACGACGGGAACGTCATTCGCCGCGTGACCGGCCCGGTCACGGCGGGATTCCATCGCGTCGCGTGGGACCTCCGCTATCCGCCGCCGTCGCCGATCGAGCTCACGCCGCCGGAGATCGATCCGTTCTCCCCTCCGCCCGCCGGGCCGATGGTCGTTCCGGGCAAGTACACGGTGCGGCTCGCGAAGCGCGTGGACGGAGTGGAGACCGCGGCCGGCGAGGCGCAGACGTTCAACGTGACGCCGCTCTATCTCGCGCTCATGAGCGAGACCGATCGCAACGCCGTGCTCGCGTTCCAGAAAAAAGCGTCGCGGCTGCAGAAAGCGATCATGGGCGCCGCACGCGCGAACGCCGATGCCCTCGTGCGCGTGCAGCACATCCGCAAGGCGCTGGACGAGATCGACGGACCCGACCCGAAACTCGTCGCGCAAGTGAACGCGGTCGACAAGGAGCTGCGCGACATCGATGAAGCGCTGAACGGCGATCCCGTTCTGCGCGGACACAACGAGCCGTCTCCCCCATCGCTCGTCGAGCGCATCACCGTGGCCGTCAACGGCCTGACCACGACGTCGCCGCCGACCGCCACGCACAACGAGTCGCTGGCGATCGCGGAGAAGGAGTTCGCGCCATTGCTCGACCGAATGCGGAAAGCGATCGAAACCGACCTCGCCGCGATCGAAAAACAACTGAACACCGCCGGCGCGCCCTGGACGCCGGGCCGCATCCCGAAGTGGCCATAGGATGACCGGAACATGTGGCGACCGCTGCCCTCAGCGGTCGCGGTGCCGCTGAGGGCAGCGGCACCCACATGCATAGCATGGTGTCATCCTGAGCGCAGCGAAGGACCTTCTCCTTCGCCACGGCGAAAGATCCTTCGCCGTCTTCGCGGCTCAGGATGACACACCCCTCATCCGCCTTCGGCACCTTCTCCCCGCCAGCGGGGAGAAGGCTCTCGACGCAGGCGTGCCGCGAGTGCCCCTCGCCCCGCTTGCGGGGAGAGGGTGGCCCTGAG
>Ga0105242_10004492_pt1 | contig 10837 bp, 7 predicted proteins | sample KBSM24metaG_FD_81521 | JGI IMG/M metagenome (GOLD analysis project Ga0105242, IMG submission 81521) | Miscanthus rhizosphere microbial communities from Kellogg Biological Station, Michigan, USA - KBS M2-4 metaG | ecosystem: Host-associated > Plants > Roots > Rhizosphere > Soil | place: Michigan... | reverse complement strand
GGGACGCCCAGATCCACGAGTGCCTGCGCGGCCTCGGCTTGACCGGCCACGCCGAGAGCCGCGAGACCCGCTGCCGCTCCGCGCGTGAGCTCCTGGTAACCCGCGTTCTTGTCCGCGAACGTGACCGCATCGACCAGATAGCCTCGATGCGATTCGCAATTGACGCCAAGGAGACAGATGGCTGCCGCGATCGCGGGCTGCGTGGGCCGTGGTGCCGTGCGCTGCAAACCGGCGAGCGTCTCGAGCGAGCGCTTGTCGCCAATTTTCCCGAGGGCCAGCGCGGCATCGTCCTGCAGGGGGCCCTCGAGCCTGGCCACGGCCATCAACGCGTCAATCGCGTACAGCGCCTTGTAGTCGCCAAGCGCCTCGATCACGGCGCTGCGGAAAAAATCCTCGCCGCGGGACACCTCGCGCACCAGCGCCTGCCGGGCACGAGCCGTGCCCAGATCCGGCATCCCAGTCGCAGCCGCCGCCATTGCGCGCACCAGCGCGGGCCGGACGAATTCGGCCTGTTCCTTCTCGAGCGCGGTCACGAACTGCGGAATCAGCGCGCGATCCGGGTTGTGCTCGAAGAAGCTGTAGGCGACCGTCCGCAGCCGATCGTTCGGGCTGCCCAGCGATTCGCGCATCGCGTCCTTCGTCCGCGGATCGTTGAAACCCGTCAAGAGCACGAGCGCGCGATAGCGAACGTAGCCGTCTGCTTGTTCCGACGCGGCCTGGAGCAGCGCAGGGACCGCCTGGGCATTCGCCGTCCGCCTGACTGTGCGCGACGCGTTCGTGCGCGTGGCGTAGTCGAGATTGCCCAGCTTCGAGATCGCCGCCTGCAGTTGCGCGGGAGAGACCGCCTGCGGCGCCGATGGTTCTTGCGCGCGCGTGCTGTGCGCGAGAGAAAGGACACAAAGGCTACAAAGGACACAAAACGAAACGACACGGCGCGTCTCGTGGCTCATTTCGTGACCGGCTCGCCCTTGCGATCGAGTTTCAGCGCGAGCTGCAGGTAGGTCGCCTCGTCGCGCGGGAATTCGACCGGGTAGACGCCTGTGTAGCAGGAGGTGCAGTAGGCGCTTCTCTCGCTCTGGACCGCGCTCAGCATGCCGTCGAGGCTCAGATAGGCGACGCTGTCGGCCTCCAGGAACTCACGGATCTCCTCCAGCGTGTGGGTCGCGCCGATCAGCTCCGCCTTTCGCGGCGTATCGACGCCGTAGAAGCAGGGCGAGATCGTTGGCGGACAACTGATCCGGACGTGAACTTCTTTCGCGCCCGCCGCGCGCACCATCCGCACGATCTTGCGGCTCGTCGTTCCTCGCACGATCGAATCGTCGACAAGGATGACGCGCTTGCCGCTGAGAATGCTGCGGACCGGATTCAGCTTCACCTTGACGCCGAAGTGCCGGATCGACTGCTGCGGCTGGATGAACGTGCGGCCGACGTAGTGATTGCGGATGAGTCCCATCCGCAGCGGCACGCCCGAGGCCTCGTGATAGCCCATCGCCGCGCAGACGCCAGAGTCGGGCACCGGGACGACGACGTCGGCTTCGACCGGCTGCTCGCGAGCGAGCACCCGGCCCAGTTCGGTCCGCACCTCGTTCACGCTGCGCCCGAACACGTAGCTGTCGGGCCGGGCGAAGTACACATGCTCGAAAATGCAGTGCGAGATCGGCGCCTTTGGAAACGGTTTGATCGACTTCACGCCATCGGCGGAAATGACGAGAATCTCGCCCGGCGCCACGTCGCGCTCGTAGGTTGCGCCGATGAGATCCATCGCGCACGTTTCCGAGCACACCACCCATGCATTCTCGAGACGTCCAAGCGCGAGCGGACGGAAGCCGTGCGGATCGCGGACGGCGATCAGCTTGTCTTTCGTCAGCATCACCAGAGAAAACGCGCCTTGCACCTGGGCCACCGACTCGACAATCGCGTCTTCGACGCTGCGCGCTCTCGACCGGGCATAGAGGTGCAGGATCAGCTCGGTGTCGCTGTTCGATTGAAAAATCGAACCCTGCTGTACGAGATCGTCGCGCAGCTCCCCCGCGTTGACGATGTTGCCGTTGTGGCACAAGGCGATTTGACCGTGCGCGCAGTCGATCAAGATGGGCTGCGCGTTCAGGAGTTTGCTCTCCCCCGCGGTCGAGTACCGCACGTGCCCGATCGAGGCCGGTCCCGACAGCTTGGCGAGTGTCTCGCCCCCGAAGATGTCGGCCACGTAGCCCATCTCCTTCGAGAGGCGCACCTGCTGCCCGTCCGACGCCGCGATGCCTGCGCTCTCCTGCCCCCGGTGCTGGAGCGCGTAGAGACCCAGATAGGTCATGTTGGCCGCTTCGGGATGACCGAAGATGCCGAACACGCCGCACTCGTCTTTGAATTTGTCAAACATGTTGTTCAGGCCACACGTTGAGCGAAGTACCGATCGATCGCCGTTGACCACACACGTTCCGCTTCATCCACTGACTGGTCGATCACGATCTCGCCCGCGACGGCGATGCGCAGGCGGCTCCCGCCGGTCTGACCGATCACGCGGGCGGGAACCCCGGCTGCCGCCGCCAGCCGCAGGACCGTCGTCACCTGTTCGGGCACCACGGACACCACCACACGCGACGCTGACTCGCCGAAGAGCGCGGCCGCGATATTGAGCGCCTCGTCGCGCGACACCTGGACGCCGTCAATCGAAATTTCGGCTCCGATCCCCGCCGTCTCGAACGCGCACTCGGCAACCGTCACGGCAAGGCCGCCATCGGAACAGTCGTGCGCCGAACGCACCAGGCGATCGTCGGCGAGCGTCACGAGCAACGTCTGCAACGCCCGCTCAGCATTCAGATCCAGCAGCGGAGGTACACCGCGCACAAGATCGTGCATCACTTTCAGGTATTCGCTGCCGCCCAACTCACCGCGGCCTTCGCCCAACAGGAGGATGGCATCGCCCGATTCCTGAAACCGGCGGCCGATGATCCGATCCGCGTGCGTCAGCAGGCCGACGACGCCGATCGTCGGCGTGGGATAGATAGCCTTGCCGTCCGTCTCGTTGTACAGGCTGACATTTCCGCCGGTGATCGGGACGTCGAGCGCGCGGCACGCCGCGCCGATGCCTTCGACAGCCTTGGCGAACTGCCACATGATGCCTGGCCGTTCGGGATTGCCGAAGTTCAGGCAGTTGGTGGCCGCCAGGGGGCGCGCACCCGAGCATGCGACGTTGCGCGCCGCTTCGGCGACGGCGAGCATCGATCCGCGGTACGGATCCAGATGACAGTGACGGCCGTTTCCATCGACCGACATCGCCAACGCGATATCCGTCCCCTTGATGCGGACGGCCCCGGCGCCGAGCCCCGGCATGTTGATGGTGTTCGTCCGCACCATGTGGTCGTACTGACGGTAGATCCATTTCTTGCTGGCAATGGTCGGAGAGCCGAGAATTGCGCGGAGCGCACCGTTCTGATCGCTCGGCTGAAGCCTTCGCGCTACATCGTGGGAGCGGAGGTCAGCGTCGGCATGTAGCGCGAAGGCTTTAGCCGAGCGCTGCGCAAGTTCGTCGAGATCGAGTTGTTGCGCCTCGTGCAGATACTCCGGCTCGGTCATCGGGCGGCGGTAGACGGGCGCTTCGTCGGTCAGCGCGCGATTCGGAATCTCCGCGACGACGACCCCGCGCTCCTTCACACGCAGCATGCCGTCGTCGGTGACGTGACCGATGCGTACCGCATGCAGATCCCATTTCTCGAAGATCCGCTCGACCTCGGCTTCGCGTCCCTGCTTGGCCACGAGGAGCATGCGCTCCTGCGATTCGGAGAGCATGATCTCGTACGGTGTCATGCCGGTCTCACGCTGCGGCACCAGTGAGACATCGATCTCCACGCCGGCTCCGCCGCGCGATCCCATTTCCGTGGTCGAACAGGTGAGGCCCGCCGCCCCCATGTCCTGGATGCCGATGAGCGCGTCGGTCTGCATGACTTCGAGGCACGCCTCGAGCAGCAGCTTTTCCATGAACGGATCGCCGACCTGCACCGCTGGACGCTTCTCCGCCGACTTGTCGTCGAACTCGGCCGAAGCCATCGTCGCGCCATGGATGCCGTCGCGCCCGGTCTTCGCGCCGACGTAGTACACGCCATTGCCGACGCCGGACGCGACACCCTTGATGATGTCGGAGGCCTTCGCGATGCCGAGGCAGAAGACGTTCACAAGCGGATTGCCGCTGTAGGACGCCTCGAAGACGATTTCACCGCCGACGGTCGGGATCCCGATGCTGTTGCCGTACCCGGCGATGCCGGCGACGACTCCCTCCAGCAGACGCCGTGTTCCTGGCGAATCGAGATCGCCGAAGCGCAGCGAGTTGAGCAGGGCGATCGGACGTGCCCCCATGGTGAAGATGTCGCGAATGATGCCGCCGACGCCGGTCGCCGCGCCCTGGTACGGCTCGATGAACGACGGGTGATTGTGCGACTCGATCTTGAAGACAGCAGCCAGCCCTTCGCCGATGTCGACCGCACCCGCGTTCTCGCCAGGTCCCTGGAGCACCTGCGGGCCCTCGGTCGGCAAGGTCTTCAAGTGGACCCTGGAGCTTTTGTAGCTGCAGTGCTCGGACCACATCACCGAGAAGATCCCGAGCTCTGTCAGGTTCGGCTCGCGGCCCATGAACTGGACGATGCGGTCGTACTCGTCTTTCGTCAGGCCGTGGCGTTCGAGAACCTTGGGGTCGATCATCGCTATCGCTCGCCTGAAAGGCTCGCGCTCCTGTTTCCGGAAAGACTTGCGCTTCCAGTTCCGGAAAGGCTCGCGCTCCCAGTTCCGGAAACGCTCGCGCTCGTTTCGGCTAACCGGCTCGCGCTCCCGACGGCGACACCGGAACCCTGGAGCGCGAGGCTTTCAGCCGAGCGGAACGTCTTCAGAATCGAATCAAAGACCACGCGGCCGTCGACGCCGCCAAGAAGCGGCTCGCAGGCGCGTTCGGGATGCGGCATCATCCCGACGACGTTGCGCGCTTCGTTGCACAAGCCGGCGATCCCGTTGACTGACCCGTTCGGATTCCAGGATTCGTCGACACGTCCCTGCGGATCCGTATAGCGAAGCACGACCTGCCGATTTGCTTCTATCTGCTTCAGCGTCTCCGGCGGCGCGAAGTAGTTGCCTTCGCCGTGGCCAATCGGAATCCTCAGGATCTGGCCAGGTGCCGCGGCGGCCGTGAACGGTGTGTCGATCTGCTCGACCCGCAGGTGCACGTGCTCGCAACGGTACTTCAGCCCCTTGTTGCGGAGCATGGCCCCCGGCAGGAGGCCGGCCTCCAAGAGAATCTGGAAGCCGTTACAGATGCCAAGGACAGGCCCGCCCCGCTCGGCAAACGCCCGGACCGGAGCCATGATCGGCGAGAACCGCGCCATCGCTCCGGTGCGGAGATAGTCGCCATGGGCGAAACCGCCTGGCAGGATCACGACGTCCGCGGACTTCAAGTCGGCGTCCTTGTGCCACAAGTAGTCCGCGTCCTGACCGAACAGGTCTCTCGCCGCGTGAAGGGCGTCCTCGTCGCAATTGCTCCCGGGAAACACGACGATGCCGAATTTCATGATCAGTCCACCTCGATACGGTAGCTCTCGATCACCGGGTTGGCGAGCACCTTGTCCGCCACATCCGCGGCCAGCTTCTCCGCTTGCGCGCGTTCGGTAGTCGCCAGATCCAGCTCGAAGTACTTGCCCTGCCGTACATCCGCGACGTTCTGATAGCCGAGCGACTGCAGCGCGTCGACAATGGTCCGCCCCTGAGGATCGAACACCGATGGCTTCAACGTGACGAAAACGCGCGCGCGCATGCGATTACCTCGGCGACGTCACCGCAACGCGGCGACGGGCGTGAAAACCCGGTCAAAGATGTAGTCCACGTGCTTCAGCTGCTCGTCCAGATCGAACGCCCGCTCGAGCTCAGCCGGCGGCAGCGCGCGGGTCACGTCGGCATCGGCGAGGAGCAGCTGCTTGAAGTCGCGCTGTTCGGCGAACGAGCGCATCGCGTTGCGCTGGACCCACTCGTACGCCTGTTCGCGCGAGATGCCCTTCTTCGCGAGCTCGAGCAGCACCGTGCCTGAAAACACCACGCCGCGCGAACGGTTCAAATTTTCGACCATCCGCTCGCGGTTCACCACCATGTCGCGGACGATTCGGGTCATCCGGCGCAGCATGTGATCGAGGGCGATGCAGCTGTCGGGCAGAATCACGCGCTCGACCGACGAATGCGAGATGTCGCGTTCGTGCCAGAGCGCGATGTTCTCGAGCGCCGCGTGAGCGTTGCCGCGCAGCAGCCGCGCCATCCCGACGATCTGCTCCGAGCCGATCGGGTTCCGCTTGTGCGGCATCGCCGACGAGCCCTTCTGCCCCTTGCCGAACGGCTCCTCGACCTCGCCGATCTCCGTCTTCTGGAGGCCGCGGATCTCGAGTGCGAACTTCTCGAGCGACGCGCCAGTGATGGCAATCGCCATCAGCAGCTCCGCGTGTCGGTCGCGCTGAATCACCTGAGATGCGACCGGCGCCGGCTCCAGTCCGAGGCGGCGGCAGACATCTTCTTCGATCTGCGGTGGCAGGTGACCGAAGGTTCCGACCGCGCCCGACAGTTTGCCGACGCTGATCACGGCCCTGGCCCGCTTCAGGCGATCGATGTCGCGGCCGACTTCGGCGTACCAGAGCGCGAGCTTCAACCCGAAGGTCATCGGCTCGGCGTGCACGCCGTGAGTGCGGCCGATCATCGGGGTTCGCCGGTGCTCGAGGGCACGATCGCGGATCGCTTCCGCCAGTGCGTCGAGATCCTTCAGCAGGACGTCGCAGGCCTCACGCATCTGAAGCGCCTGCGCCGTATCGATCACATCCGACGAGGTCAGGCCGAAATGCAGCCAGCGCGCGGAAGGCCCGACTTTCTCGGCCACGGCTGTCGTAAAGGCGATGACATCGTGCTGTGTCACCTGCTCGATCTCATCGATGCGGGAGATGTCGAACGCACCACGTTCGCGGATGTCGCGCGCGGCGTCGGCCGGAACGATACCGGCGGCCGCCATGGCTTCGGCAGCAGCGGCTTCGACCAGCAACCAGGTCTCGTACCGGCGCTGGTCGCTCCAGATCCGGCCCATCTCTGCGTGTGTGTATCTCGGGATCATGGAACGTCAGTCCAACACCAGGGACACCCAGGACACAGTGGAACCATTCGACCGATCAGAATCCTTGTGTCTCGTGGCTTCCGTGTCGATTCCAACGCCTCTAGTCCAGGTCCAGGCGTTCGCTCGGAATCTGCAAGCCGTTCACGTTGCCGAGTACCGTCGCCGCGAGCGAACCGTTCCGAAACAGATCCGCCGCCACTCTCTGCACGTCTTCCTTCGTCACGCGTTCGATTCCCACGAGCGTCTCGTCGAGCCCGAACTGACGATCGAAGTAGATCTCCTGGCGCGCCAGGTGCGACATGCGGCTCGCGGTGTTCTCGAGACTCAGCATGAGGCTGCCCTTCAGGTGATCCTTCGACCGTCGCAGCTCCGCATCGGAGACGGGCGCACTCTTCACCACACGCAGCTCTTCGACGCACAGGTCGATGACTTCGCCGACCGCCTCGTTCGAGCACCCCGCATAGATCGTAAACGAGCCGGCGTCCCGATACGCACTCAGACCGCTGAAGACCGCGTACGCAAGGCCGCGCTTCTCGCGCACGTTCTGAAACAGTCTCGAGCTCATCGAGCCGCCAAGGAGCGTGTTCAACACGTAGCTGGCGTAGCGATCGTCGTGGTTCTGCGCGTAGCTGCCGACGCCGAGGCACACGTGACTCTGCTCGAGCTCCTTGTTCCGAATCAGGATCTTGCGAGCGACCTGCGGTGAATCTTCGACGGCCGGCTCGCCTGCCGGCGTCAGCGATCCGAACTTCTCCTGCACCAGCTCGCGGACGCGCGAATGCTCGACGTTGCCGACGGCCGACACGATCAGATTCTTCGCGTTGTACACGCCGCCGAAGTAGTCGCGCAGCAGCGGTGCGTTGAACGACTCGACGGTTTCGGGCGTCCCGAGAATGGGCCGACCGAGGGGATGGTTTTCCCAGAATCCCTGCGTAAACAGCTCGTGGACGAGATCGTCGGGCGTGTCCTCGACCATCTTGATCTCTTCGAGCACGACCTTCTTCTCGCGCTCGATATCGTCCGGGCTGAACGCCGGGTTGCGGACGATATCCGAGAGCACGTCGATCGCCAGGGGCAGATGTTCGTCGAGGACCTTGATGTAGTAGCTCGCGTACTCCTTCGCCGTAAACGCGTCGAGCTGGCCGCCGATGGAATCGATCTGCTGAGCGATGTCCTCGGCCGACCGGCTGCTGGTGCCCTTGAAGAGCATGTGCTCGACGAAATGCGCGATTCCTCCGCGCTCGGCCGTTTCATGCCGCGATCCGCGGGTGAGCCAGACGCCGATGCTGACCGACCGAACCTGCGTCATCGGTTCGGTGAGAATCCGAAGCCCGTTGTCGAGAACGTCTCTGACGATGGGTGTATTGGACAAAATGAAGCCTGGAAAGTCTTATGCTACCATCGAAAGTCTGGCAAGCGCTGAGAAACGAAAGAGATACAGTGTCCACCGCTGCGCCACGACCCGACCTTGCCAACCTGGAACGCGCTGCGCTCGAGTCGGCGCTCGAAGCGAGCGGGCACAAGCGTTTCCATGCGCGTCAGATCTTCCGCTGGATCTACAAACACGGCGTCACGAACGTCGATGCCATGACGGACCTGTCGCGCGATCTGCGCGCGACGCTGGCCCGCGATTTCACGCTCACGACTCCGGCGCTCGCACAGCGCGAGAAGTCAGTCGACGGCACCGAGAAGTTCCTGCTCAGGCTCGCTGACGGCAAGCACATCGAGTCGGTCTTCATCCCCGACACGCCGGCCATGACGTTCTGCGTGTCGACGCAAGTCGGTTGCGCCATGGCGTGCGCGTTCTGCCTGACGGGCAAGATGGGGCTCGTCCGTAACCTGACCGCTGGCGAGATCGCCGGTCAGGTCCGCGTGCTCGCGAATGCCCTCGAGCTGCGGGACAAGAAGTTCAACATCGTGCTGATGGGCATGGGTGAACCGCTGCACAACTACGACGAGACGATGCGCGCGCTGCGCATCCTCGCCGACGAGCACGGGTTCGACATGTCGCCGCGGCGAATCACGCTGTCGACGGTCGGCCTGCTGCCCGCGCTGGCAAAGCTCGCCAAAGAAGAAGTGATGCCGAACCTCGCGATCTCGCTGCACGCCCCCACGGATCTGCAGCGCGGCGAGCTCGTTCCGATCAACAAGAAATATGGCGTCGCCGACATCATCGACGCCTGCCGCCAGTTCCCATTGAACCGGCGCAGCCGAATCACATTCGAGTACGTGCTGCTCGCCGGGGTGAACGATTCCCCGCAGGATGCGAAGCGACTGGCAAAGCTCGTGGCGGGAATGAAGTCGAAGATCAACGTGATCCCGCTCAACGCAGCCGCTGGGATTCCTTTCGAGCGTCCATCAGATGAGGCCATCGATCGCTTCGCGAAGATCGTCGCCGATCACGGCGTGACCGTCTCGGTGCGGAAGAGCCGTGGACGCGACATTCGAGCCGCGTGCGGACAGCTGATCGTCGAGGGGCAGAAAAAATCAGCCGCTCAACAGCTCGCCGTCGTCATGTGACGTCAGCCTGACGCGGACCCACTCGTTCCGCGCTCGACCTTGCGGGATTCGCACCTTCAAGTAGTTCGCCGTCACCGCGTACGAGCCGTCTTCGAGCGTCAGCGCACGGTGCGTCCTGCCGATCTGCGACGCTCTGAAGCGCTCCGAGAGCATTCGTCCCACTTCCCGGATCTGCCGGCCGCGTTCGCGGACGACGGGACCGCTCACCTTCCCTGTCATCAGTGAAGCCGGAGTGCCGGGCCGATCCGAATAGGGGAAGACGTGAACGTGCGTCAGCGGAGAACGCTCGAGATAGTTCAAGAGGAGATCGAAGTCGTTGTCGGTCTCACCGGGGAAACCCACGATCACGTCGGATCCGATTGAGGCTCCCGGGATTCGTGCACGGATATCGTCGACGAGCGTCTCGTAGTACTCGAGCGTGTAAGGCCGCCGCATCGCCGCCAGGAGGCGATTGCTCGCGTGCTGCAGCGGCAGATGGAAATGCGGCGCGAATCGATCGGAGGACGCGACCAGATCCACGATCGCGCGCGAGCAGTCCATGGGCTCGAGCGAGGAGATGCGAAACAGGCGGTCGGGCAGCCGGGCCCTACCGGCATCGAGCGCGTGCAACAGATCGATGAGCGAAGAGGCCGGCTCCAGGTCCCGTCCGTAAGAACCGAGATGAACGCCGGTCAGCGCGATTTCCTTGAAGCCGGCGGCCGCCACCCGCTCCACTTCGCGCATCACCTCGTCGAGCGGCACACTCCGCGGCGCGCCTCGGGTCGACGGAATAATGCAGTAGGAACAGGGCTCGGCGCAGCCGGTTTGGACGCGGAGCGTGTACGCCGTACGGCCTGCCACGCCCGGCTGGATGGTCGTGCCACACGGACCGTCGCCACTTCCGGAAGGAACCGCGGAGACCGCGAAGAACGCAGAGCCAAACGTTTTCTCAGCGGTCTTTGCGCCCTCTGCGGTTTCTTCTGTACGCCGGAGGAACTGCATGAGGCGAGGCTTGTCGTCGTTCGCCACGACGCGGGTGACGTTCGGCAGCGCGCCGACTTCGTCGGGCCGCCGCGTCGCATAGCACCCGGTGACGACGATGCGTGCAGACGGATTGTCGCGCGCGATGCGGCGGATCGTCTGCCGCGTCCCCTGATCCGCGGTCGCCGTCACCGAACAACTGTTCACGACGATCACGTCCGCATCGAGCGGCGACGACGC
>Ga0105242_10004491_pt1 | contig 10838 bp, 8 predicted proteins | sample KBSM24metaG_FD_81521 | JGI IMG/M metagenome (GOLD analysis project Ga0105242, IMG submission 81521) | Miscanthus rhizosphere microbial communities from Kellogg Biological Station, Michigan, USA - KBS M2-4 metaG | ecosystem: Host-associated > Plants > Roots > Rhizosphere > Soil | place: Michigan... | reverse complement strand
CGTTCCGACCACTCGGCGATCGTGTCGAGCTCCTGCTGGATGCCGTCGTCGAAGAGGGCGTTCCCCGAGCTCCGCGCATTGCGCAGGCGAAGCAGGCAGAGATAGTTGCGCCATCCCTTGAGCAGCGCGAAGCGGACCGGTTGGTCGCTCAGCGCTTTGGCAAGGAACGGGAGGTCCTTCCCGACGAGCTGCTCCTGCAAGTTGATGGTGTTCGTCGACACGACGGTCCGCTCGCGGTTCGCCGCGGCCCAGCGAAGCGCCGGGACGAGGTAGCCGAGCGATTTGCCGACGCCGGTACCCGCCTCGAGCAGGCCGACGCCGCCCGTGTTGTAGAGCCGCGCGATCTCGACGGCCATCGCACGCTGGCTTGGCCGATCTTCGTACCGCGCGAGGTGCTGCGCGATGGCGCCGTCCGGTCCGAGGTCCTCGTCCATCGACGAGAACTCGAGCGGCGACAGCTCGGCGTGCGCCGGCACCTCGACGACGACGTAGAGGTCCGAGACGGCGTTGTCAATGATGCCGAATCCGACGCCGTCGTCGTGAATCCGCGCCGCCACATGGAGGTCCGGCTCCGACGGCTCGAGCACGCCCGACGGATGGTTGTGGACCAGCATCTCGCCGCGATTGGCGAAGCCCGGGAGCGCCAGCACGCTGCTCACGTCGCCGCGCGCGACGACGCGCGAAGTCTGAATCGTGCCGGCGTCGTCGAGCGTGCAGACGAAACACACCTCGCGCCCGCCCGCAAGCCGGATCGCCGCCCGCATCGCGACCGCCGCGGACGAGCTGATTCGTTCGGGGGCGAGGACGGGCACGGAGGCGGGGGTCATCGATCGAAACTTACTCCGAGGACACCAGACAACGGAGCACCGGCAGAGCCAGTCGCCTCTTGTCACATCCCCTGTCGTAGCCGAAAGGTGTCCTTCAGGTCTTCAGCGGCTTCTTCTTGGCAGCCGGGAACAGCACGTTGTTGAGAATCAGCCGATATCCTGGCGAATTCTTGAACAGCGACAGATCCGTCGGCGGGTTGCCGATGCCGTGTCGCGGGTCTTCAGGATCATGCCCGCCGTAGTAGGTCCACGTGCCCTTGCCGTAGTCGCCGTGGATGTATTTGACCCACGGCGCGCCCTCTTCGTTGGCGAGAATCGTGACACCGGGCTTGAGCACCGCCTTGTTGAAGCTGGTTGTCACTCCATAGAAATCGTTGACCACCGCGCGGTGATCCTGCACGAGCATGCTGTTCACCGGATCGAATTTCGCCGCGAAGTTGAAGAGCGTGAACGTGCCGAGGGGCTGTTGCCGGCCCGGCACGTTGACCTGGTGTCCGTCGATGTCGCTCATCGCGTTCACGAACGGCGATTGCTCGAGGTGCACGTCGCGAAAGGCGAAGGTGCGCCGCCAATCCATTTTCCGATCGGCGTCGGGGTCCATCGGCGTTCCGTCGATGAAACTCTGCGCGATATCGACGTTGCGGCCGGCGACGGCGAGTTCCAGCGTCTCGGTCGCGCCGCACATCGCAAAGAGGAATCCGCCGCGCTCGACGAACTCGCGAATCTTCTCGGCGACATCCTTCTTGAGCGCGGGCATGTTCGAGAAGCCGAGCCGCTTCGCTGCCGCGGTGTTCTTCTGCAGCAGATCGATGAACCAGGGCGCGTCGCGATAGGTCAGATAAAACTTGTTGAGCTGGCCGGTGAAGTCCTCGTGGTGCAAGTGCAGCCAGTCGTATTTGGAGAGGTCGCCCCGCTCAACGTCGTCGTCGTATACCGGCGTGTAGTCGATTCCGGCGTACTTGAGCGCGATCGTAACGGCGTCGTCCCAAGGGAGTGCGTCCGGCGGCGTATAGACGGCAATCTTCGGTGCCTTCTCCAGCGGCACCGCTTCCTCGTTGTTGGCCGCGATCTCGGCGCGAATCTGCCCGAGCCGCGAGTTGTCGATGGTTTCGATCGTCACGCCGGCCAATCCCGCCTGGCGGCGAAGATCCGGCGTGTCGGCGATGAGAAACGAGCCGCCGCGATAGTTGAGCAGCCACTCGGCCGACGCGTTGGCCTTGATGGCATTGTATGTCAGCCCGTAGGCCTTGAGGTGATTCTGCTGCGCGTCGTCCATCGGGACAAGCAGGCGCTGCGCCTGGGCGCGCGCGGCAACAGCAAACGTGGCGGCGAGCAGCGTCAACCCGACGCGTGACGCTCTCGTACGAAATACCTTCATCGCAATTGTCCTGGGCCTACACGTGACGGGACCGCCGAGCGAACGACGTCCAGCTCCCGCCGCGCCTGCGGCACGAGCGAGCTTTCGGGAAAGTTGAGAATCAGGTGCTCGAGACGCGCGGCGGCGCCGCCATTGTCGCCCTTACGGCGAAGCAACCGCGCCCACTCGAGCTCGGCCTGCGGCGCCTCGGGCGAATCCTTGTCCTGTTCGACGATGCGTTTCCATAGTCCGACGGCCGACGTGTCGACGCCCTTCGCCGCGTAGATGCGCGCCGCGGTGAACAATAGCAGCGAGCGCACCGGCGGCGTGACCGCGGCAGCACGCTCGAACTCGGCTGCAGCGGCCGCGCTGTCGTTGCGAGCCAGCGCCAGGAATGCTTTGCCGACGGCTACCGCAGTGTCGGTCTTGAGACGCGCGGCGAGTCCAAGCGCTAGGGCAAGCTCGGGCGAGGACTCGGTCCCTCCGCGAAGCAGGCTGCGCGCCGATTTGAGATTTCCCTCATAGAGCGCCAGCCAACCGGCCGCGTCGCTCGAATCACCCTCGGCACCCGTCGCGGCGAGCGCGGCGCGGGCGCGAGCCATGTCGCCGGTGCGGACCCATCCCCACGCAATCGTCCGTGTGAGGCTGTTCCGCGCGCCGGGTGCAAGGAAACGATCGAACGCTTTCACAAGCCGCTCGGCTTCGGAGGGTCGTCCGAGGGCAGCGTATGCGCGAACGGTCAACGGGAGGTAGCTGCGTGCGGCAAGCGCGGAGTCCCCGCGCGCATCAGCGAGCGGAGCCAACCGCAGGGCGGCGGCGGGATCGCCGGCATTGATCGCGGCGGTCGCCGCGCGTACCGCGATCTCCGGCGTTCGACGCCACCGGAGCGCCGACTCGAGCGCATCGCGTGCCAAGGCCCAGCGTTCTTCCGACTCGGCGCGTTTCGCAAACTCGCTCCACGCTTCAGCCGCGGCGCTGTCCGGCGGGATCCCCTTGAGTGCGTTCCATCCATCGATTGGCGATCCCCATCCCATCTCCAGATCGGCGAGCGCGCGTCGCGCGGCGACCTCGATGGGAAGGGCGAGGAAAATTTCGCGGATTTGGTTGCGCGTGGACGACGGCGTCGGCGCGAGCGCGTATGCCGCCGCTTGCTCGAGATAGTCGGCCGTAGCGAGCGCCTGCCTCCACGCTTGTGCCGATTCGATCCATTGCCCCTGCGCGGCGCGCGATTGGGCGAGCTCGAGCTGGAGGTCCTTCATCGTGCCGAGCGTTTGTCGTGCGCGCGCGAGAATGCTGTCGGCGGCCGTCGAGCGGTTCTTCTGCAACAGCAGACGCGCGTACTCGCGATACGGCGCCGGACTGGTCGGCATGTCGTGCGTCCATTTGTCGAACGCCCGTCGCAGGTCCGCGTCGCGTCCCAACGACTGAAGCGTACGGAGCTGGACTGTTCGGTACGTCTCCTCGTGGGGATTCGCCGCGATCAGTGTGTCGAGCGGCGCGACGAGCGAATCCGACCAGCCGAGCTCCGCGTAGACGCGCTCCAGTCCGAGCAGTGCGTTGACGCCGGCCGATGTTCGAAGCGCGGAGCGGAACAGCGGGACCGCATCGCGGTATTTCCCCGCCGCTTCGAGGTCGAGTCCGCGGTAGAACGCCATCGTGTCCGCGGGCGCCTGCGCACAGAGGACACTCTGTGCCGGCGCCGACAAGAACAATCCGCCGACGAATACACCGAGACGCAGGATCCCGTGTCTCGTGTCCCGTGTCTTGTCTCCCAGCAATCGCCTACGGATTCCCAGCATTGATACGCTTGAAATACTCCAGGATCGCACGACGTTCGTCGGCCGTCAGGCCGCGCAGCTCTTCCCATGTCGGTTCGCGGAATTTCGCCGCGGCGCGACCGCTGGCGTTTGCGTTCGCCGGATTGAACTCGTTTCCACCTTTCGCGGACGTCGCTTCGCGCTTTTGGGTGTCTTCGCGTTCGTCCTTCTGCAGCGAGCGGCCGGCGTCGAGCAGCCGGCGAAACAGCTGCTGCTGACGAGCCACGGTTGTCGCATCGAGCCGGCCACCTTCCAGCGCTTCGGCGAGCTGCTTGGCTTCTTTCGCCAGCTGTGCCGCTTTGTCGCCGCCGACACCTTCGCCCATCTCGTCGAGCTGCTGGGCGACCTGACGCTGCTCACGCGCGAGCGCGCGCGCCGTCGCCTGCATCTGCGACGACATCGGCTGTCCCATCCCGGGAAGCAGTCCCTGCGCCTGGTTGTTGATCGAGCCCTGCTTTTTCGCCATGTCCTGGAGCTGCTGCAGCATTTCGGCAAAGCCGGTCGCCGATGACGACGTGTTCGCCTTCTCGCGATCACGGGCGAGCGACGCCGCGGCGCGATTCAACGCGTCAGCGGCTTCGCCCAACGAGCTCGCTGCTTGCTGTCCGGAGCGGGCCTCCGCCGTGGACTGCATCGCTTCCGAGACCTTCTGCTGCGCCTCCGTCACCGAACGCTGCGAGCGACCAGAGAGCAGCGATGTCTTTTGGCCTTCCTTCTGAAGCTTCTGCGCGGCGTTGTCGAGGCCCTGCTTCACGGCGCTCTGCTCGCCGCGCAGCTCGTCAGGCTTGGACTCGCCCGAGCGCGCCTTCTGCTCGAGTTGCTGCTCCTGTCGTGCCATCTGGAGCATGTCCTGAATCGCCTGGTCGAGCGTGTTCGTGAGCTCCGACTTCCACTGATTCACCTGCGACTCGCGCGCTTCCTTCATCGCGTCGGCCGCTTGATCCATCTGCTTCGCGGCATCGCGCGCGTTCTGTTCGGTACCTTGCTGCCCCTGCTGCCCCTGCTGTCCCGAACGCTGCTGACCATTCTGGCCGTTCTGATTCTGCTGCGAGCCGGGCTGGTTCTGCTGCGAGCCCGATTGGTTCTGCTGACCGGACTGGGGCTGGCCGTTCTGCTGCTGCTGCTGATTCCCTTCTTTGCCGGCCTGCTTGTTCTGTTGCTGTTGTCCGGCCGCCTGACGCATGGCGTCCTGCGCGGCGTCCGCGTGCTTCTTCGCTTCCTGCGTTCCGCTGGCGCCGGCGTCGGCCTTTTCCTTCTCGAGACGATCCTGAAGCTTCTTCAGCTCGTCGGCAAAGCGCTGCGAACGATCGGCCAGCTCCTTGGCATCCGCCTTCTGCTGCTCGTTCGGCTTCGCCGCCGCCGAATCGGCGAGCGAGCGATCGCGCTGGGCGATGTCTTTCGCTTCATCCTTGAGCGTCTGCATCGCGCCTTCGAGCGCGGCGCGCTTCAACATCTCGGCGCTTTTTTCGAGCTGCTCGCGCAGCCGTTCCTGCATCGCCTGAAGATCCTTGAGCGATTGCTGCGCCTGATCCTTCGAGAGCTGCTGTGTCGCGTTGTCGAGCTTCTGCATTTGCGCGAGCAGCTCGGGCGTCAACGCATCGCGTAGCATCGCTTGGGCTTCCTGGAGCTGCCGCGCCAGTGCGCTGTCGAGCGCACCGGCTTGCTTCAGCTGCTGCTCGAGCGCGGCCGCCGTCTGCTGCAACTTCTTCACTTCATCGGTCAGCTCGCGCTGGTCCTTCGCCACCGCCTTGGCTTTTTCGGCGGCGTCGTAGCTCATCGAGCCCTGTTTGTTGCCGGCCGCGTTCGCGTTCGACGGTGCGTCCTGCGACGTGCCGCGATTCGAGCGGTCGCGCGCGGCATCCGCCGTCCGCTGCTGGAGCGAACGTTCCGCTTGCGCCGCGGAGCGCGCCTGGCTCACCGCCGAATCCATGGACGCGCGCGCGATCGCGCGGCGCTCTTCCATCGTCGGAATCTTGAGCAGCAGCTCGCGGCTCTCGCCGTGCTGCGCCCAGGGCGAATTGTCGGTGGCGACGATTTTCACATGGAGTGCGTCGCCGGGCTGCAAGTTGCGCGGTGCTAGATCGAGCACGGCACTGCCGTCCCACACCGCCGCCGTGGCGTCGGCGATGCGTTGCGAGACCGGCGCCTTTTGTCCGGCGGCGCCTTGCGTCCAACTCACGATCTCGACGCGCGCGAGCCCGTGGTCGTCCGTCGCCGTCGCGCGCAGCGTGATGCGGTCGTCGCCGGCGACGATGGTATCGATCGCGGGCGAGACGAGCTCCACGTGAGGTACGGAATCGGCGACGACCTCGAGCTCGATCGGTGCCGGAACGTCGGCAATGGGCCCGGCGCCACCGGCGGCGAGCCACGCGTACCGTCCGGTGCGACGCGGTTCGAATCGTCCGGTGAACGTGCGGTCGTTCGCCTGCAGCCTGATCGTGTCCAAGGCGCTGGCGAGTCGAACGTCGCGCAGCGATGCGGAGGCGCGCCCGGCGATTTCGATCACGGTGCCCTGCGGCACACGCGCCGGCTCGCCGACCGGCAGTCCCTCGGCGGGACGTCCGAGGTACGACGGGTAGGTCGCCCGCATGGAGACGGCACCGACGAAGGGTCGGTCGGTGACTCGAACGACCGACGTGTCTGTCTGGCTGCGTCCATCAGACGCGACGACGGTGAGATCGCCGCGCAGCGGACCGACTTCGGTCGTCGCAAGCCCTGTTCGCCGATCGACGATGAGCGTTTGCGTGGACCACGCCTCTCCGGGCACGCGCTGCGAGACGGTGACCGACGCGCGCTGGGGCGCGGCGATGCGCAAACGAAGCGTTTCACCCCGCAGGACGTTCGGCGGCAGATTGTCGAATGCGATGCGCGGCAGCAGTGTGCCGCGCCAGGCACTCACCGGCTGCAGCATCGCGCGGAAGCCGTCGTTGTAGTTGGGGACGGCGAAGGCGAGCATCGCGGCGGCGACTGTCGCAGCGCCGGTCGCCTGGACCGCGCCGCGCGCAACGAGCCGCCTTTCGCCCGGCGCGAGCCGCGGACCGGCGGGTGCCAGTCGTTCGGTCACCGCCGCGGCGGCGCGCCGCCCGAGCGCACCTGTGTTGGCGACTTCGAGCGCGGCTCGAATGGCGCCGTTGCGCATCGCCTGTTCGCGCTCGATCACCGCGGCAACCATGAGGCGCGTCGCCCTGCGCTCGAGACGCTTCGACGTCCAGAGGACGACGGCGACGTTCGCGGCCAGCACGACGAGCCAGATCACGAACGGGACCGGCTTGGGCAGCGACATCCACCGCGACGCCCCGAGCAGCGATGTGCCCGCCGCGAGGAGCAAGAGAGTCGCGCCGGCGGCCAACGCGAGTCCGGCGATGACGTGCATTCGACGCAAGCGTGCTCGCTCGCGGTCCACCAATTCGATGACGGTCATGGCGTGGGCCGGCTGGTCACAGCGTAAACGAACAGGTTCACACCCATCCGCAGCGCGGCCTCGTGCAGCGCCGGCGGATCGTGATAGACCTCGGGATCTTCCCAGCCGTTCCCGAGATCGCTGGAAAAGGTGTAATACACCGCGAGGCGGTCTCCGAGGAAGATCCCGAAGCCACGGGCGGGGAGCCCGTCATGCTCGTGAATCTTCGGAACGCCCTTCGGAAAGTCGTAGACGATGTGGTAGATCGGATGGTTCAGCGGAACGTCGACCAGCGGCCGATCCGGAAAAACGCGCTTGATCTCCCGCCGAAAACTTTCATCGAGCCCGTAATTGTCGTCGACGTGCAGGAACCCGCCGCGCGCCAAATAGTCGCGAAGGCGCGCGATCTCGGCGTCGCTGAACTTGATGTTTCCGTGGCCCGTGACGTGGAGAAACGGATAGTCCCACAGCTTGTCGTCGAGCAGTGTGATGCGTGCTTCGGTCTTGTCCACCTGAAGCGACGTCCGCTGACGAATCGCGGCGAGCAAGTTGGGAAGACTGGACGGATTCGCGTACCAATCGCCGCCACCGTCGTATTGGAGGCGGGCGACCGTCATTAGGGGAGGCGGAATCGGGCTTCTTGCGGCCGGAGCGGAGCTAGCAGCCAAACAGCTGACAGCTAAAGCTGCCAGCGTAGCGGTGCGCCGAGCTCTGTGGACCGAACGGCCAGCAATCGTCATTCGCCTTCCTCTGAATCGTCTCGTGCAAAACCGTACGCCAATCTCTTGGACACCCCGAGCTCCCGCGCCGTCGCCGCGGCAGCGTCACGAGCGCTCATCCCCGAAGCACGTAGCGCGCGAACATGCTGTTTGACGGCGTCGTCGCTAACGGGCGTCGGGGCTGCGCCGCCTATGAGGAGGACGACCTCGCCACGTGCAGGATTCTCCTCGTAGTACGCCCGAAGCTCGCCGACCGTTCCTCGGCGGACTTCTTCGAACTGCTTTGTCATTTCGCGCGCCACCACGGCACTGCGACTCCCGTTTCCCATCCGCTCCAGCTCGGCTAAGGTCGCTATAAGGCGATTGGCCGCCTCGTAAATCACAACGGTGTGGGGCGCGACCGTAATCTCGTCCAGCTCCGCCCGGCGTTCACGGCCGGATCGTGTAAGGAATCCGAAAAAGGTGAACCGTGTCGCGTCGAGACCCGAGACGACGAGCGATGCGAGCAGTGCGGATGCGCCGGGGACCGGCTGCACGGGGATCCCGCCTTCGATCGCGGCACGGACGAGGCGCGCTCCCGGGTCGGAGAGCAGCGGCGTACCGGCGTCCGAAACGAGCGCGATGGATTCGCCTGCCGCCAGCCGCTCCACCAGACCCGCGACCGTCCTGGCTTCGTTGTGTTCGTGATGCGAGGCGAGGCGTGTCTGGATGTCATAGCGCTCGAGCAGGTGGCGCGTGTGGCGCGTGTCCTCCGCGAGGACGAGCGCGACGGACTTGAGGACATCGACCGCGCGAAAAGAAAAATCGCCGAGGTTTCCCACCGGCGTGCTCACGACGTACAGCGTTCCGGGCGAAGAGGCGTTCGTCACCACGCTTTCCAAGGGACTTGATCGAACAGGCCTGCCGACTGGAAAATGTGCCGGCGATCCCACGTGAGCTCCCTGAAGATTGCCTCCGGCGGGTTGGCGTCATGGTCGCAGGCGCTCCAGAGTACCTCACGAAGCCAGGCAGCGACGCCCGCGGTGAGCGCGGCCCCGTCGGCCGTGGCGTCCTTTACCGGCTTGCCCGTGACCGCAAACCCTTCGAGCACAGGATGCGTCGCCGATAGCGTGAGCCGTGCCTGCTCGGCGATCTCGGGAGCCTCGCGCCTTCCCAGCTCGACGAGTCGCGCCACGATGGACCTGACCAATTCGCGATAGGCGTGCACGAGCGCGGTCGGTGCTTGGACGGGAAGCGCGTTTGCCACAGTCCAGCGCGTCACGCGCAGGTCGCCGATCCGCCCCTCGCGCCCGAACAACTTGGACACACGATCGACGATCGTACCATGGGGTGCGCTCGTCAGGAACGTTCGCTCGACGGCACCGTTTCGGAACACCAGATAGTTGACGTTCTCATTCGCGACGACCTCGAGGAAGCCATCGTAGGTCGTCGCGGCGAGGAAGGGGAAAAGCGCCTTCGGATCGCTCGGCACAAAACTATCTGGCCAGGGGTCCGCAGGCGCCGCGTGCGTTGCAAACATGCACGCGAGTTGTTCTTCGTCGGCCTGATTGAAGCAGACCTCGCCGTACTCGGGCTCGGGAGGGACCCTCTCGAGCGCCGCGGCGATTGACAGGACGCGGGATCCGTGCGCGTCGTGCAGCGTCGCGTTCGCCGCTTCCCCCTCGAGGAGATAGAAGATCAGCAGCTCATCGAGCAGTGAAACGGCGACGTAGCCCGAGATCTTCGCGGTGCGATCGCGTTTCGCGTCGTTGAGGAGATTGCGAAGATGGATGTAAGCCAGCCGCGTTCGCGGGAGCAGAACGCGGCTGTAGGGAAAGCGCAGCGCGGCGGGCGTGACGGACATCACGCCGTCGCGGTCAGGCCGCCGACGCGTGCTGGTGCAGCTTTCCTTCGATCACCGGTCGCTGGACCGCGCCGATGATCTGATCGACGACGCGCCCGTCCTTGAAGAACAACAGGGTCGGAATCGATCGCACATTGAAACGCGAGCTCGTCTTGATGTTGGCGTCGACGTCGAGCTTGGTCACCTTCACCTTGCCGGCGTATTCGGTGGCGAGCTGGTCGAGAATCGGCGCGATCATGCGGCACGGGCCGCACCACGTCGCCCAAAAATCCACAATCGCCAGACCGTCGTGCTTCTCCACCTCTTGCTCGAAGTTGGCATCGGTCACGGCAACAATATTCGACATAACACTCCTCATCACTGGTGTGGGACGGTCTCCATATAGCTTAATCACATGGAAAAGCCTCCCGTTTCCCGCCGACCAGAGAGTAACGCCGGCCCGACGATCGCGCACGTGGGCATCGCGGTGCGCGGCCTCGCTGAAGGCGTGTCGTTCTATCGCGACATCCTCGGGATGCCTGAAGTCCCACTGTCGGACTCGGACGGTGCAAGGATCGTGGGACTGGCGGCGGGCGACTCGCTCGTCGAGCTCCTCGAAGCGGAAACCCCCGACTCGCCGATCGGAAAGTTCGTGGCGAAACGGGGGCCGGGCATCCATCACATCTGCTTTGCCGTCGACGATCTCGACGCCGCGCTGCGGCGCTGTCGCGACGCCGGCCTACGAGTCATCGACGAAACGCCGCGCCCCGGAGCGGAGGGCAAGCGCGTCGCCTTTCTCCATCCATCGGCTACTGCCGGCGTCCTCGTGGAACTGACGGAGAAATGAATGAGGGCATAAACGACGCTTTTAGACCGCGCTGGTAAAGGGCGCTGTT
>Ga0105242_10004486_pt1 | contig 10846 bp, 10 predicted proteins | sample KBSM24metaG_FD_81521 | JGI IMG/M metagenome (GOLD analysis project Ga0105242, IMG submission 81521) | Miscanthus rhizosphere microbial communities from Kellogg Biological Station, Michigan, USA - KBS M2-4 metaG | ecosystem: Host-associated > Plants > Roots > Rhizosphere > Soil | place... | reverse complement strand
GACCGATCATGCCGTCCCACCAGCCGAGCCCGCGCCCGCTGCCGGCGTCGCGCTCGTCGGCGCGGAAGCCGTCGCGCGTGCTCGCGGCGGCCGGCTTGGTCGAGTAGCCGGCGGCATGCGCGTCGCCGCTCAACGCGTGGCAGACGAGAATGACGTTGTCGCGCGCCGGCGAGAGCGTGCCGTACGTCTCGTAGGCGACGCGAATGTGATCCAGTTGGCGTCCGCAATCGAGTGCGAGCGGACGAGGAAGATCGAGGAACTGCGTCTCGACCGTGCCGACGGAACCGGCGGCCGTCTTCGACGCTGGCGTGGTCATCGATGCGATCATAACCGCGGTTCAGCCCGAGGGAACGATTGCCGGCGGCCCGCGCAGCCGCCGAAATAGATGTGGATGTAGAATCCTATGCTTGTGCGCAGCGGTTTGGCGCGACCATTAAACCGTCATCGAGGAGGCTCACGATGGCCGAGACCAGTGTCAATAACGGCGTCAACGTCGATGCGTTGCTGGCGGCACGCGAAGTATTGAAGGGTGCGCCGCAGGCGGCCAAGTTCACCTGGCGGGCGTCCTGCAAGTGGAAGAACGGCACGCACAGCGTATCGAAAGTCCAGGGCTTCCATGGGCTCGGCGAGGAACAGAAGCACAAGACCGAGTTCTCGTTCGAGGCGGATCATCCCGAAATCTTTGCGTCGGAGGATCTCGGCGCGACGCCTGTCGAGCTCGTCCTCGTCGGCCTGGCCAGCTGCCTCACGGCCGGCGTCGCGGCGGTCGCGCAGAATCGCGGCATCCAGCTCCGATCGGTCGAGGCCAAGCTCGAAGGATCGATGGACATCCAGGGGATCCTCGGCATCGACAGCGACGTGCGCAACGGCTACGACGACATCAAGGTCACCTTCAACATCGACGCGGACGCGTCCAAGAAGGACATCGAAGCGCTGGTCGCGCAATCGCAGAAGCGGTCGGCGGTGTACGACATCGTGACCAACCCGACCAACGTCAGGGTCGAAGTCGTCTAGAAAAGCTGCCACGAACACACGAAAGCACGAAGCCATCGGAATCTTCTTCGTGATTTCGCGGCTTCGTGGCCAATCGAACGGCCGCAGTGGAGCGAACGATCGAACAGTTCACGACGGTTGTCATCGGGGCCGGACACGCCGGGCTGGCGACGAGCCGCTGTCTCAGCGAGCGCTCGCTCGATCACGTCGTCCTCGAACGCGGCGAGATCGCGAATTCCTGGCGGCGCGAACGCTGGGATTCGCTCCGGCTGCTGACGCCCAACTGGCAGAGCAAGCTCCCCGGGCATCGTTACGAAGGCGCCGATCCCGACGGCTTCATGACGATGCCCGAGGTGATCGCGTTCGTGTCGCGGTTTGCCGTCGTGTCCAACGCGCCGGTGCGCACGCACACCGCCGTCACATCGGTCAGACGGATCGAAGAAGGCTACGAAGTTGCCACGTCTGCCGGTGGCTTCCGTTGCCGCACGCTGGTGCTGGCGAGCGGCGCCTGCAATCTCCCCAGCGTACCGGCGCTTCGTCAAGCTGTACCGGCTTCGATTGAGTGCGTCACGGCGCTCGACTATCGCAATCCTGCGCAGCTGCCTGATGGCGGCGTGCTGATCGTCGGCGCTTCCGCCACCGGCGTGCAGCTCGCCGACGAGATCCGCCGCTCCGGCCGGCACGTCACGCTGTCAGTCGGCGAACACGTGCGGCTTCCCAGAACCTATCGCGGGCGCGATATCCTGTGGTGGATGGACGCGTCTGGCGTCTGGAATCAGCGCTACGACGAGATCGACGATCTGACGCGCGCGCGGAGTCTTCCGTCGCCGCAGCTGGTCGGCACACCTGAGCGGACGACGCTGGATTTGAACGCGCTGATGACCGCGGGCGTCGAAGTCGTCGGCCGGCTTTCCGCCATACGCAACGGCCGGGCGCTCTTCTCCGGAGGCCTGCGCAACCACTTCGCGCTGGCCGACCTGAAGATGGATCGCCTGCTCGACACGTTCGACGATTGGGCGCGCCGCAACGCCCGCGACGCCGACGTCGACGCACCTGAACGCTTCGAGCCGACACGCGTACCGGCTTCGTCGCGGCTCGATCTCGATCTGACCCGCGGCGCCATCCGCTCCATCGTCTGGGCGACAGGGTTTCGGCCGGACTACAGCTGGCTCGACGTCCCTGTGGTCGATCACAAGGGACGCCTGCGGCACACCGGAGGCGTTGTCGACGCGCCCGGGCTGTACGCGATCGGACTGCCCGTCCTCCGCCGCCGGAAGTCTACGTTCATTCACGGCGCGGAAGACGACGCCCGCGACATCGTCGATCATCTGGCCGGCTACCTTGCAGGTGCCGCAGTCGGATCGGCGGCAGCGCCATGATGCGAATCGCCCTCGCCAATCTCCGCTTTCCGTCGAGCGCAGCCGAGTCGGTGACGCTGACCGAACGAGCCATCGCCGAGGCGTCGGCGACGAAGGCGGAGGTCATCTGCTTTCCCGAGTGCTTCGTGCCAGGCTATCGAGCTCCCGGAAGACAGGTCGCTCCTCCAGATCCGGCGTTTCTCGAGCGCGCCTGGTCGACGATTGCCCGCACGGCAGGCGCGCACGGCGTCACTGTGATTCTCGGCACGGAGCGCATCGTCAACGACGTGCTGCTGGCGACGGCGCTGGTGATTCGTCGCGACGGATCGATCGCCGGCTTTCAGGACAAGGTGCAGATTGATCCGTCCGAGGAGATCACGTACGGCCAGGGATCGGAACGCCGCCTCTTCCAGGACGGGTCGCTGACGTTCGGCGTCGCGATTTGCCATGAGGGCTGGCGATATCCGGAAACGGTGCGATGGGCCGCCCGCCATGGCGCGCAGGTGGTGTTTCATCCGCATTTCCACGAAGCCGAACCCGGGGGATATGTGCCCTCGGCCTTCGGCGATCCGGCAAACTCGTTTCACGAGAAGTCGATGTTGTGCCGCGCCGCGGAAAACACCTGCTACTTCGCCAGCGTCAACGTCGCGAGCGCCGGATCTCCGACGACGTCGGCGATCGTGCGGCCGGATGGCACGCTGCTCTGCTACCAGCCGTACGGCGTCGAAGGCTTGCTCGTCGCCGACATCGACCCGGCCGAAGCCACGGGCCTGCTCGCCGGACGGCTCAAGCCGCTATAGGAGGCTGGCCGTTACGAGGTAGCGCGCCGAACAACGCGCGTGTTCAACCCGGAGATACCCAATGTTCGCGGTTCTCTTCGAAGTCCACCCGAAATCGGATCAGTGGGACACGTATCTGGGCTTCGCGGGCATGCTCAAGCCCGAATTGGAGCAGATCGATGGATTCGTCGACAACATTCGGTACAGGAGCCTGACCCGCGACGGCTGGTTGCTGTCGCTCTCCAGCTGGCGCGACGAGAAGGCGCTCGTCCGCTGGCGCACGCGCGCGCGTCACCACGAGGTGCAGGAAAGAGGCCGCGCCGGCGTGTTTCTCGACTACCACCTGCGCGTCGGGCAGTTGACGCGCGATACAAATCTCCCGAGCGGCCACGCGTTGCAGGAACAGCGGCTGGATGAAACAGAAGTCGGCGCCGGCACGACGGCGGTGCTCATCGACGCACAGCGGCCGCCGTCATGGGTCAAGGACACGCCGGTCAGCGAAATCGCAACGTGGCTCGGACTCGACCCGACCAGTGACGGCCTCGTCAGCTGGGACGTATTCGAAGCTGTGCTGACGCCTGGCACGGTCATCCTTCTCTCGACATGGCGCGATGACGTGGCTGCCGAATCGTTCGAACGGAAGATCAGCATGCACGAAGGCGCGAGGCTGCGCCGCGTCCGGGTCATTCGCGACTATGGCATGTTCGATCGACGCGAGGCGCCGCAGTACTACCCGGCGGTCAGCGTTGAGAACGCGCCGCGGTCAAGGACACACTAGCGAAGGAACGGGACGAGCATCGGCACCTGTTGGGCGTACGCGTCGTACTGATCTTCACCCAGCTCTCGCCGCAGGAAACGCTCTTCGACCCGTGCCTTGATCCACAAACCCAGGATCATGAGCGCCGCCCCGACACACCCTGCGGCTGTTCCCCGTAGTGCGGCGGTCGCCAACACGGAGAGAAGAAGTCCTGAATAAATCGGGTGCCGGACGATGCCGTACGGGCCGGCGGTGATGATGTGATGGTCGGCCTTGCGAGTCACGCCGCTGGACCACAAACGGCCCAACGTGATTCGCGCCCACCAGGTAAACAGGAACCCGCACAGCGTGACCAGCACCAGCGCCCACGCCACATCGCGCCCGGTCTGCCAGAGCGTCACGTCGGACCCCAACCAGCGCGCCTGCAACCCGAACAGCAGCACGGCGCCGGCAACGGTCACCAGGCGATACAGGGTTTCGCTTCGCACGGGCGGGCGGCGCTCTGCCGGACTGCTCCACGCGGCCGCGGCCATCCACGACACGAGCCATGCGGCCCACACGAGCCCTGCAACCTGATCTGGCGCGACAGGCATCCTTATCCTTTCGTTGTGTTTCTCAGCTGGACGCGGAAACGGTCTCTGATCGTGTTGACGATGGAAGGCGCCAAATGTTTCAGACGGACGTGGCTCAACAATCAATGGAGTATGCTGCCGGCGTGACGCTTTCGACCGCCGTCGAACCGGCGCGAACTGAAGAAGGCCTCCGGCGGAAGCTGACCCCCCGCCAGATCGCGATGATGGCGATCGGCAGCGCGATCGGCGTCGGACTGCTGCTCGGCAGCACGGTGACGATCCGGCTGGCCGGGCCCGCGGTGATTGTGACGTATCTGTTCGGCGCGCTGATTGCGATCATCATGGGCTACGCGCTCGCCGAAATGGCCGTCGTTCATCCGGTCGCCGGCTCGTTCGGCGTCTTTGCCGACCGCTATCTCTCTCCATGGTCCGGCTATGTCGTGCGCACGACGTATGCCTTCGTGCAGATCCTGGCGATCGGCGCCGAGGTGACCGCCGTCGCCATCTACTTCTCGTTCTGGTTTCCGTCCGTTCCGCCGTGGGTCTGGGTGGTCGTGATGGCGGCCGCGCTCATCGCCGTCAACACCGCGCATGTGGGCGTGTTCGGCGAGCTCGAATACTGGTTCGCCGTGATCAAGGTGACCGCGATCCTGGCCTTCATCGGCGCCGGCCTCGCGATCGTCGTGGGACTGGGCCCGCAGCCGGCGGTCGGCTTTCGTCATCTCTACGAAGGTCCCGGCGGATTCCTGCCCAACGGGTGGCGAGGTGTCTGGCTGGCGCTGACGCTCGTGATCACGAGCTACATGGGCGTCGAAGGAATCGCCGTCACGGCGGGCGAGGCCGAGCATCCCGAGACGTCCATTCCCCGGGCGATGCGGATGATGGTGCTGCGCCTCATCCTCTTCTACGTGCTCGCGATGACGGTGATGCTGATGATGAGCCCGTGGCGGCAGCTGGCCGAGAGCAACAACGGCATCACCGGCAGCCCGTTCGTGCGCGCGTTTACCGCGATCGGCATCCCGTCGGCGGCTGGCGCCATGAACCTGGTCGTGATCTCCGCGGCGATCTCGAGCGCCAATGCAAACCTGTACATGACCGCGAGGATGCTTCTCTCGCTCGCGCGGTCGGGTTACACACCGGCCTCCCTCGCGGTGGTGAGCCCGAAAGGCGTGCCGCTTCGCGCCGTCGCGACGGCGAGCGCCGGCGTCGGCGCGGCGATCCTCCTCGCCATTTTCGCGCCGGCCAACGCGTTCCTCGCGCTGTACGGCACGGCGGTCGCGGGGATGCTGTTCATCTGGATGGTGATCCTCGTCACGTACCTGCGATTCCGGGCGGCGCTGACACCCGACCAGCTCGCCCGGCTTCCGATCAGGATGCCGGCCCATCGCGTGGCCGCGTGGTTCGGCCTCTTCTCGCTCGCGGCCATCGCTGCCACGACCTTCTTCGTCGAGGGACTGCAGTACAGCGTCATCTCGTACCTCCCGTTCCTCGCGCTCATGTCCATCGTCTACCAACGCACGCGCGGTGATGCCCATGCCTGACACGTTTCCTGTCGACGCGATACGCCGGCGCTTTCCGGCGATCGAACGAGCCGGCCGTTTTCTGTTTTTCGACAACGCGGCCGGTGCGCAGATTCCGCAGACCGTGCTCGACGCGGTCACCGACCACCTGGTCTCGCGCAATGTGCAGCGAGGCGGACCGTACCGGCATTCTCGTGAAGTCGACGCGTCGATCGCGCGCGCACGGGAGAGCGTCGCGGCGTTCGTGAACGCGCGCAGCGCCAGCGAAATCGCCTTCGGCCTCAACGCCACCTCGTTCATCCCGGCGATCAGCCTCGCCCTCGGGCAAACACTCGACTCGCGTCCCGAGATCATCGTCAGCGATCTCGATCACGAGGCGAATGTGGCGACGTGGCTGGCGCTCGAACGCGCGGGCGCGAAGATCGTCTGGTGGCACGCCCGCGTGGGAGACGACGGCGCGCGGCTGCATCCCGAGGATCTCGAGCCGCTCCTGACCGCGCGCACGAGGATCGTGGCCTGCACGATTGCGTCGAACGCGACCGGCACGATCGTCGACGTCGCCGCCGTGGCGCAGCGGGCGCATGCCGTCGGCGCCGAGGTCTTTCTCGACGCCGTGCACTACGCGCCGCACGGTCCCGTCGACGTACAGGCGCTCGACTGCGACTATCTTGTCTGTTCCGGATACAAGGTCTTCGCACCCCACATGGGCTTCGCGTGGTGCCGCCGCGAGGCGATAGGCCGGTTACCGACGTTTCGCGAGGATTTCATTCCGGACGTCATGCCGGACAAGCTCGAGGCCGGCACGTACGTGTACGAAAACGTCGCGGGGATGCACGCCGCCATCGAGTACCTGGAAGATCTCGGGCGCACGTTCATGAATGGCGGGTCGGCCGGCTCGCACACGAACGCATCCCGACACGATGTCATCCGGACGGCGATGAAAAGCATTGCGGAATACGAACGCACGTTATCTGCGAAGCTGCTCGATGAAATGGCCGGCATTCCTGGCGCAAAGGTCCACGGCGTCACGGATCGCGACCGTCTACACCAGCGCGTGCCAACGCTGTGCTTCACCGTGGCGGGTCACGCGGCGTCCGACATCGCGGACGGACTGGCGGCGCGCGACGTAGGCGTGCGGAGCGGCCACATGTACTCGCCACGGCTGATGGCGCGAATGGGTCTGCTGCCGGGAGGCGTCGTCCGCGCGTCGCTGGTTCACTACAACACGGCCGCCGAGATCAGCGCCTTTGCCGAGTCGTTGAAGGATGTGATCGGCGCGCGGTCGTCGAACGCGCAGGTCTGAACCTCCAGATCGGCCACGAAATCGAAAATCACGAAAGAGACCGAATGGTTTCGTGTGTTTCGTGTGTTTCGTGTTTTCACGCCATCACGCCGGTGACGTGCACGATGTTGCCTGACAGCGTGATCGATGCTCCCTGGCCGTTGTCGATGACGATCCCGGCATCGGTGATCGAGATGTGAGCAGCGCCTGTGCGCAAAGCAATCCCGCCGGTTGGCCCCGGCACATCTGTGATCAGGACGGAGTGGCCACCGGTTGTGACGATCGCGATCTGGTCGACCGTCCCGGCGTTCGGCAGGACGACCGGCGGCAACTCCGACTGATTCCCCCACCAGCAACCGGTCCAGATCGGATAGTCGGGATTGCCCTGCTCGAACTCTATCCAGACACCCGCGCCGACGGCTGGAAGCCCGATGAAACCTGAGCGCGGACCCGCGAACGGCACCGCGGGCAGCGCCCAACTGCTCGGCTCTGTCCCGAAGACATCGGGCACGATGGCCTGAAGCCGGGCGCGCCGCTCGGGATCGAGAATATTCACGACAACTCCCCGGTACTTCCCGAAATACTTCGGCGCATCTGAGCTCATGTCACACCCTCTCCATCGCGCAGGGCTGGTGGATTCCGACGCCAACGTGGTGCAGGCCTTCAAGCCTGCCCGACACGGCGGACCTGAAGGTCCGCACTACCTTCGTGAAGTAGTGCAGGCCTTCAGGCCTGCTTTAGGCGGCGCCGAGGCCCGCGCGCACCAGTTCGAACTCCTGGAGATGACGCGAGGCCGTGATCGTGTCGCGCACGCGCGCGACGGCGAACAGGCCGTTGAAGGCATCCGGCGCTCGCCGAACCTCAACGATCGATCCGGCGCGAAGCCGCGCCTGACCGCCGGCAATCCGCAGGTGGCCGTGACCGCTCGTCGCCTGCGCGGAGCGAGCGGCTTCTGCCAACAGCCCGGCCGCCGCCTCGGTCACGGTGAGTTTTGCCGCCGACGAGAGGCGCTGCAGCCGGTGAGCGGGCGGAACGACACGACCGAGCGGTGCGCCGAGCGCCGAGATGTCCGGAGCCGGCACCGGGATGAGGACCTTCGAGGCCGGATCGAGCACGACCGCCAGCGGAGCGACGCGCTGCATCGCGTCGAAACGCAATTGCAGCGCATCGACGTTGCGCGGCCGCTGGAAGTCGATCACGAGCGATGGATGAGCACGATCGCCGCGCGGCTCGGGTCCCCAGTACGCGATCGACGATCCGGGAACCGGTCCAGGATCGAGCGAAAACCGGTGACCGACCGAGTCTGCCAGCAGGCGGATGTATGCGTAATCGGTCCCAACCTGGTGCGGAATGCGATCGGTCACCAGTGGCACATCAGCCAGCGGCGGCGGAATGACAACGGGCGTCACGCCAAGGACGGCGTACGAGGCGAGCAGCGTCTGCACCCGCACGTTGACGGGCATGCCCGGAAACGATCGCGTGACGGCCGCGTTCAGATCCATGACGCGTGTCAGATCCTCGCCGCCGACTTCGAGCATCGGTTTTCGATTCCGGGCAGGTCCCGATACTCGATGGTCCACGATGACGCCGTCCATGGCCACAGACGCGGCCTTGCCGCGCCCGGCCACGAGCAGGACGCGAACGAGGTCGCCCGCGTCGGTCAGGAATCGCGACGGCAGACGCAGTCCTCGATCGAGGCGGAAGAAGAGCCGGAAGGATCCGCGTTCGCCGATAGCGCTGACGATCTCCACCGCGTCCAGCGCGTCGTTCACGTCTGCCGGCACCGGGATCGGCGAACCGACGCCGGCGAACACCGAGAGATTCCGGATACTCATATCTGAAGATCGTGAAGACGAGGAGGATCCTACTCCTTTCAGCTCGATCTCACGCGATGGGCCGGCGATGAGGGACCGCCACTGGGATCGATCTCTGGTCGGCGCGCATGATTCCGGCCAGTTCCGCCACCGCATCGGTCGCGCGATCCACTTCGTCCAGCGTGTTGTAGAAGTAGAAGCTGAGACGACAGCTGGCAGGCGGATTCAAGTCGAGGAAGCGATGCGCCAGCGTCGCGCAGTGACAGCCCGCGCGGCACTCGACGCCGCGTGCGCTGAGCCCCTCGGCGAGGGCGATGGGATCGCATCCGTCGATGTTGAACGCGACGAGCGACGTCCGGCGCTGCGGATCCGAGGGGCCATAGATGCGAAGGCCTGGAACTCGCCGAAGGGAGTCCATGGCACGTGCCGTGAGCACGCGCGTGTAGTCGGTGATCCGGCTCATGGCGTCACGGATCTCGTCGCGACGCAGAGGGCGCTCATCGAGGAACCGGCGCGGCTTCTCGGGTGAGAGCGCCAGATCGATCAGCAGCCGCAGCGCCTGCGACGAGACGATGGTTCCCAGGATGTTCGGCGTGCCGGCAGCAAACTTCCACGGCAGGTCGTTGTAGTCGACGTGATCCGGCGCGACGCCGCCGACCGCCACCATGTCGCCGCCGTACATGAAGGGGCGCATCGACTCGAGCAGCCGGTGTTTTCCATACAGCACACCGGCGCCGAACGGGGCGAGCAGCTTGTGAAAGGAGAACGACAGGAAGTCGACATCCATCTGCTGAACGTCGACGAAGGTGGACGGCACGAGCTGCGCCGCGTCCACGAGCAGATACGATCCGGTCCGGTCGTCCGGCTGCACGTACCCGCTGTGCGACGCCAGGTCCCTGACGTACGCCAGCCGGTTCTTCGTGCCGAGAAAATTCGACGCGCCGGTGCAGCACACGATCTTGGTCCGCCGATCGATCAGCGACGCGAGATGGGCGTAGTCCAGCTCGCCCGTCCCGGGATCGAATCGCGCGATCCGGTATTCGACCGGCCGTCCCAGCTTCGCCAGGATCTCGCGGCACAGCCCGTACCACGGCACGTAGTTCGAGTTGTGCTCCATCATCGTCGTCACCACGTTGTCGCCGTCCCGGAAGTCGGTCAGCAGCGAGTACATGACGATGTTGTGCGCCTCGGTCGTGTTGCGGGTGACGACGATGTTGGCGCGCGATGGCGCGTTGATGAACTGCGCGATCGTGTCGTACGCGCGTTCGAAACGCGCCGTGGTGAGCTGCGACGCGGCCGACTGGCCGCGATGAACGTTTTCGTAGTCGCGAGACAGGGTCCGAAACAGATCGACGAGCTCGCGCGGCGGCTGGGTGCTCGCGGCGTTGTTGGTGACCACGCGACCGGAGCCGGAAAACAGGAAGTGCCGTCGTACCAGTTCGACCTGGATTGGCGAGGCCGCGATCATCTGCATGAGCCCCCGAACCTGAAACGTGTGGCTATCGCTCTAGTGCGAGCGCGCAGCCGACCGTTTCAGGAGGTGAGCTCACTCGATGCCAAACGCGAGCAGGACGTTCCCTCGCACGCCCGTGCCCAGGTCGGAGTAGCCCGAGGGGACGAACAGCATACCGCCCGCGACCACGGGGCCGGCGGCGTTGATGTTGCCGCCCCTGGCCTCCACGCCGTTGACCGTCTCGAACTCGCGCGCCGTGTCGAAGTGCCACAGCGCCTTCCCGTCAGCGGTCGAATAGGCGTAGACCGTTCCAGTGCT
>Ga0105242_10004484_pt1 | contig 10849 bp, 8 predicted proteins | sample KBSM24metaG_FD_81521 | JGI IMG/M metagenome (GOLD analysis project Ga0105242, IMG submission 81521) | Miscanthus rhizosphere microbial communities from Kellogg Biological Station, Michigan, USA - KBS M2-4 metaG | ecosystem: Host-associated > Plants > Roots > Rhizosphere > Soil | place: Michigan... | reverse complement strand
GAGAAGATCCGCAAGATCCTCAAGATCTCGAAGGAGCCGATCTCCATGGAGACGCCGATCGGCGACGACGACGACTCCCACCTCGGCGACTTCATCGAGGACCAGGCCGGCCTCGCTCCCTCGGACAGCGCGCTCTACGCGTCGCTGCGCGAGGCGACCAAGGACGTGCTCGACTCCCTCACGCCGCGCGAGGCCAAGGTGCTGCGCATGCGCTTCGGCATCGAGATGAACACCGACCACACGCTGGAAGAGGTCGGCAAGCAGTTCGACGTGACGCGCGAGCGCATCCGCCAGATAGAGGCCAAGGCGCTGCGCAAGCTGCGCCACCCGTCGCGCTCGGAGAAGCTCAGGAGCTTCCTCGAGGGTGAAAGCTGAAGAGTCGGATCGAAACGAAAAAGCCGGCGCAAGCCGGCTTTTTCATTGGGTGAGCAGGATGTTCATGTGCCGCAACCGGTCGGCGATGCCCTTCAGCATCGCCACCGCGACCGCGGGGTGCTGCTTCACCACGGCCATGAGCGACGGGCGGTCGATCTGGATGAGCTCGGTCTCCTCGAGCGTGCCCGCGCGCGCGGTGCGGGGCGACTGGTCGATCACCGCCATCTCGCCGAACGTGCCGCCGGGGCCCACCACCTCGACGATGTTGGAGCCGATCGCGATCGCGACGCGCCCGCTCTTCACCAGGTACATGAAGGTGCCGGCCTGGCCTTCCTTCATGATGATCTCCTGCTGCCGGTAGCGAACCACCGAGGTATTCGGCAGCGCCGCCCCGAGCTGGGCCACCAGCGCCGGCTCGAACACCGTCGCCTCGCGGGCGGCGGCTCCCGGCTTCATCGGCTTGAGCGCCACCTGCGCCGCGATGAAGCGCAGGCGGTCGTACATGACGCTCGCGAGCATCAGGCCGAACTCGGGGGCCTGGCCGATGGCGAGCGTGAGCTCCTTCGCGTCCATCGAGTAGGCGTGGACCGGCGATCTCGCGGTCGCGGTGGCGCTGCGCGGCCGGCCGCTGATCACCGCCATCTCGCCCACGATCTCGCCGCGGCCCACGCTGTCGAGCTGCTTGCGGCCGATCGCCACACCCACGGTGCCCTCGGCGATGTAGAACATGCGGCTGCCGGCCTTGAACATGCCGCCGGAGGTCGAGGGATCGTCCTGCGTGAAGAGCGTCTGGCCTTCGGTGAAGCGCTCTTCCTTGCCCATCGCCTTGAAGATGCGCTCCGCGGCCTTGAGGTCGTAGAAGCGGCTCTGCGCCGCCTTGAAGGGCGCGGAGGCCGCGGCCGGTGCCGAAGGCGCGGGGGCGGTGAAGTCGAGTTCGTCGTCCATCGTGCGAGAATTATGCGGTTTTCGCGGGCCTGTAGCTCAGTCGGTTAGAGCAGGGGACTCATAATCCCTTGGTCCCTGGTTCGAATCCAGGCGGGCCCACCCCAATTTTCACTCATTCCGGCGCCTTGTCCAGATCGCCTGCCACGACCAGGTTCAGGCGATCGGCGGCGAAGTGCCTGCGCATCGCGGCGTTCGCCTGCGCCGTCGTGACCGCCCTGATGCGCGCCGGGTACTCGTCGAGGTACTTCGGCCCGAAGCCGAACTTCTCCGCGGTGACCATCGACTCGGCGATCCCCGCGTTCGAGCCGAGGTTCACCTGGAAGTTGCCGGCGAAGAAGCTCTTCTGCGCCTCGACCTCGGCGTCGGTGGCGCCCTCGCGCGCGAACTGCGCGATCACCTCGCGCGTGGACCTGAGCGCCTTCTCCAGGTTCTGCGGCGCCACGTTCACGTTCGCGAGCCACACGCCGTCCAGCTCGTCGGAGCCCAGGTAGCGCGAGTAGATCTGGTAGGTGAGGCCTTCGGTGTCGCGCACGCGCCGCCCGAGGCGCGAGGAAAGCGCGGTCTGTCCCAGCGCCGCGTTGGCGATGAGGGACGCCTCGTAGTCCGGGTCCTGCCGGCGCAGGCCGCTCGCGGCCCCGATCACGATATTCATGTTCGCCTTGCCGCGCAGGGTCACGGCCTCGCGCACTCCGGCGGCGGTGGCCGCGGTGCGCTCGACCTTTCCAAGGGAGGCGCGATCGCCGCGCGGCACCGCGCCGAAGGCCCGCTCGACCAGCGCCATCGCCTTCGCCGCGTCGACGTCGCCCACCACCGCGATCACGAGGCTCGCGCCGTTGTAGCGCGCGAGATGGAAGTCCCGCAACTGCGCTTGCGTCACCGCGCCGACGCTCGCGAGGCGCGCGGCGACGTCGGGCGGGTAGTAGGGGTGGTCCTTGGCGTACACGAGCTGCGACAGGCGCTCCATCGCGCGCAAGGATGTGTTGTCGTCGTTGCGCCTGTAGTCGTTCTCGAGCTCCCGGCGCGCCTTGTCGATCTCGTCGGGGCGGAACGCGGGATTGCGGTACTCGTCGGCGAGGATGTCGAGCATGAGCGGCAGGTCGCGCGCCATGCCGCTCGCGGTGAGCGCCACCTGGTTGAGCGTCGTCGCGTAGGAGCGCGTGGCGCCCACGTCATCCAGCTTCGCGCCGATCTCTTCCTTGGTGCGCGAGGTCGTGCCGCGCGACATCATCTTCGCCACCAGGGCAGGCAGCGCGGGCTGGCCGGCAGGCGCCGTCGCGTCGCCCGCGAACACCAGCCCGCGAATGGCCACGGTCGGCACCGCGCGGTTCTCCATCACGTCGACGATGACGCCGTTCGGAAGGACCTTGCGCAGCGTGCGCTGCGCGAAGGGCTTCGACGTCATGGCGGCGACGGCTTTCGGTGCGCTGGTATCGCGCGCGGCGGCCGCCGGCGCGGCGGGCACAGCCTGCGCCATGGGAGTCGTCGACTTCGCGGGCGGGCTGGGGATGAACCAGCCCACGGTCGCGTGATCGGGCACGAGGTACGCTTGCGCGACGCGCTTCACGTCGGCGGCGGTGACCGCCTTGATGCGGTCGACGTAATCCAGGAACCACTTCCAGTCCGTGGAGGCGACCGACTCGCCGAGGTTGGCTGCGAAGTTGTACGTCCCGTCGCGGCTGCGGATCACCGAGACCTCGATCTGCTGTTGCGCGCGCCGCACCTCCTCGTCCGTCACTCCCCTGTCGAGGACTTCCGCGACGGTCGACTTCACCGCGTTCTCGACGTCCTGGTGCGACTTGCCGGGCGCGTTGGTGACGAAGAGCAGCAGCGGATACGGATCGCGCAGCGTGAAGTTGAACGACGACACGTTGGTGGCGAGCCCCTTCTCGACCAGCGCCTGGTGCAGCCGCGAGTTCACGCCGTCGCCCAGGATGTTCGAGAGCACCTCGAGCGCGATGAAGTCCGGGTGCGAGGCGCCCGGCCGGATGTAGCCCACCATCGTGAGGCCGAGGGCTCCCGGGCGCTTCACCAGCGCGCGGCGCTCGCCTTCCTGCGGCGGCTCGACCGTGATCACCTTCGGGATCGGACTCGCGGCGCGCGGGAAGGAGCCGAACTCGCGGTCGAACAGGGCGAGGGCCGTCTCGACGTCGAAGTCGCCGACGAGGATCGCCTCGGAGTTGTCGGGGTGGAAGTACGCCTTGTAGTGCTCGCGCAGCTTCTCGGTGGTGACGCCCTCGATGTCGGAGCGATAGCCGATCGTCGACCAGTGGTAGGGATGCGCCAGGATCGCCGCAGCGACGGTCGCCTTGAGCAGCGCCTGGAACGGGTTGTTCTCGCCGATCTCGAACTCGTTGCGCACCACGCTCATCTCGCTCGCGCGCTCGGAATCGAGGATGAGCGCGCGCCCCAGGCGGTCCGCCTCGATGCGCATCGCCGTTTCCAGCTTGTCGGAGGGAAGCGTCGAATAGCCGTTCATGCGGTCGTACCACGTCGTCATGTTCGACGAGCCCGCGTCGGCGCCGCTCTCGTACAACACTTCCTGGAAGGTCTTGTGGCCCTTCGCCCGGCCGAAGTTCTGCGTCGACTTGTTGAAGATCATGTGCTCGAGGAGGTGGGCGGATCCGGTGTTGCCCGGCGCTTCATTCCGTGACCCGACGTGATAAACCACCATGAAGGTGAACACCGGGCTGGCGCGGTCCTGCTGCAGCAGGATCGTCATTCCGTTCGACTTGAGGCGGTATTGCGCGATGCCGCGGTAGGTTTCGACCCGCTCGACGTTGGCGGGCAGGGCGAAGGCGGCGAAGGACGCGAGCAGCGAGGCGAGGGCAAGGAGGAATCGCATGGTTCTTTCGTGTCGGCTCATTTCATTTGGTTGCGCGCATCCACCAGCACCTGGTCGATGGCGTCGATCCGCACGAAGCCGCTGCGCGGATACTCGATCTCGAAGATAACGTAAACCGTGAACGCGATGATTCCGCCGAAGGCGATGCGATGGAGCCAGTCGGGCTTGCGCTCTCCCGCCGACTGGAATCCCGCGAGCAGCGCCGACACGAGCGAGAGGCCCACGAGCATCACGTAGATGACCGTCGGCGGATGGATCTGCATCGCCGTGAGGCGGATGGTGGAGAAGTTGAAGAGGTCGTTCAGCGCCGGGGCGACGATGATGTTGGTGCCGGGCTTCGTGTCCGGATGCGCGAGCGCGGCCATCGCGGCGGACCACGCCTTTGCCTGGAGCGCGATGGAGCGCTCGGCTTCCTGCGAGGCGGCGCGCGGATCGTCGATCTTCTGGTAGGTCGCGACGCGGGAGCTCACGTATTCCTTGAGCGCGTCGCGCACCGGCTGCTGGACCGCGGGCGGCAGCAGGTCGAGGCGCGCCCATGCGGTTCCGACCGCGTTCGCCTCTTCGACCACCTGCGCGCGGCGCATATCGAAGCGCTGCAGCGCCCCGGAGAACGTGAAGGCGATGAGGAGTCCCAAGAGCGCGAACACCGCGGTCTCCAGCGAGCCGATGGTCGAGGGACCCTCGCCGCCGTGCTTCGCGATCACGCGCTTGCCGAACCAGCGCCCGACGGCGAGAAGGGCGAGGATGCCGAAGAACAGGAACAACGCCACGAAACCGCCGACGACGGCGGGATGCACGACTTGGATCACGAGACCTCCCTTTGTACCGGCGCCAATCTACCGGTTTCGGGGAAACCGCGCGAGGTCAGAGCTCGAGCGTGGCGACGAGCGGCAGGTGGTCGGAGGCGCGGCGCGCGAGCGGGGTCCTGTGCACCTCGAGCCGGCGCAGCATCGAGCGCGGATGCGCCCAGATGCGGTCGAGCGCCAGCACCGGCATGCGCGACGGGAAGGTCGCCATCGCCGGGGTCTCGCGGAAGTGGCGGTGCAGTCGCCGCAGCGGCCGTCCCCACAGGAACCACTCGTTGAGGTCGCCCAAGAGCACGGAGCGATCGTGGGGCCGCTCCTTGAAGAGGTGCAGGAGTTGCGTCACCTGGTCGCGGCGCTCGGCGGGGCGCAGGCCCAGGTGTGTCGCGACGACTCGCAGCGGTTGCCCGCCGCAGTCGAGGTCGGCCGCGATCGCGCCGCGCGGCTCCCGGCCGCGCCACGACAGGTCGCACAACCGCTTGCCCTTCACCGGGCAACGCGTGAGCAGCCCGTTGCCGAAGTGGCCGTCATGGCGCAGGAGCGTCGTGCCCGCGATCGCATGAAACCCCGTCTCCTTGCCGAGCCACGCGAGCATGTCCGCGCCCTGGTCGTGGGCCTCGACCTCCTGCAGCGCGAGCACGTCGGCATCGATCTCGCGCAGCACCGAGAGGATGCGCGCGGGATCCGTGCGCCGGTCGCCGCCGATGGCGCGATGCACGTTATAGGAGGCGATCCGCAGCGTCGCCACGGCGCCTCAGGCGAACGAGTGCGGCGGCGTCCCGTCGTGGGAATTGCGTCCCATGCGGTCGAGCATCTTGTGGCCGAACCAGGCGAGCGCCGCGAAGCCGCAGAGCGCCGCGGCGACCAGCCAGCCGTTGATGTGCGCCGGGTCGCGCAGAGCCGTCGCCACCTGGTCCGAGAGCACGGTCGCCGCGAGCCCGCCCGGGAGCATGCCCAGGAACGTGCCGATGATGTAGTGGCTGAACTTCACGCGCATCGCGCCCATCACCACGTTCACCACGAGGTAGGGGGCGACCGGCACGAAGCGCACCAGGGCGATGGCGGCGATGCCGCGATGGTGCAGCACGGCGGCGATGCGGTTGAGGCGCGGGCCGGCGATGCGCCGCACGCGGCTGCGGTTGATGTTGCGGCCCAGCGCGTAGCCCGCGCACGCGGCGAGCAGCACGCCCGCCATGGCGTAGACCAATCCCTCCCAGGGACCGAACGTCACCACGGCCGCCATGGTGATGAGCGGGCGCGGGAACATGACCATGCTCGCCGGCGTGTAAGCGAGCATGAGCAGCAGCGGCGCCCACCAGTGCTCCGCGAACGCCTGCGTGAAGTCGATCACGTTGTCGGAGGTGAAGATGCCGGCGAGCGGCGTGTAGCGCCACACGAGCGCGAGGCTCGCGATCATCGCGACGATGCCCACCACCAGCGCCGGGTGCATGTGCTTCGGTTCCTTCGTCGGGTGCTCCGACGTAAAGCCCTGCACCAGGCCGTCGAGCGAGATGGGCTTCTCCATGTCGCCGATCTTGGCCGCCGCCATCAGGGCCTCGGACACCTCCGGTGCCTCGAGCCGGCGCAGCAAGCGCTCGGGTTGTCCCACTTCGCGCACGGCATCGGCGATGCGCGGCGCGCGCGCGAGCGCTTCCTGCAGCACCGGCACCTCGACGCCGGAGTGCTCGGCGAGCAACCGGTCGCGGTAGGCGCGGATCGCCTTCGACACCTTCGCGTCGCCGCGGGCCTCCACCGTCACGTCGCACTCGGTGTCCACCCCCATCGAGCGGTTGCTGATGTTCGAAGAGCCGATGCGCATCCAGCGGTCGTCGACGATCATCACCTTCGAGTGAAGGTCGAGGCAGGTGCCCTCGCACAGCCCCTCGACGTGGGGATAGAACGCGTGGAACTTGCCGTGCTGGTCCGCGGCGCGCAGGTTGCGTACCAGGCGCGTGCGCAGGACGTGCATGGTGTGCTCCTCGAGCCAGCCGTGCGACAGCAGGCGCGTGACGAGAACGATCTCGGGGCCGTCGGGGTCGCCGAGGCGCTCCTCCAGCGCCGCGCCGATCTTCTCCGACGTGAAGTACTGGTTCTCGATGTAGATGTAGTCCCTGGCGGCGGCGATCATGTCCAGGTACAGGGTCTCGACGAACGTCATGCCGCCGTCGCCGTCCACCTTCGGCTTGGTGCACGCGATCGCCACGGGAACCTCGGTGATGTCGACGCGCTGCTGCTTCGGCCACGGATCGCCCGGCGTGGGCTTGAGGGGCCGCAGCCGCTCCCCGGTCGCCTTCTCCCAGCGGGCGTAGGCGATCCCGGCGAGCTCGCGAGCCGCCTCGCCATCCACGGCGATCATCGCGTCGTGGAAGGGCGGATAGTCCTCGCCTTCGAACTTGCGCCGCGCATCGCCCGGCAGGTGCTTCGGCGAGTCCCAGCGTTTGTTGGTGAGGTCGAGGCCGCCCGCGAACGCCATCTTGTCGTCGATCACCACGATCTTCTGGTGGTGGGAGCCCGCCAGCGGATGGGTGTCGTCGAACTGGAAGCGGATGTGCCGGTGCGGCTTCCACTCGAGGCCGAAGATCGGCGAGTACTCGCGGTCGGTGCCGTAGACGACGGGGAAGTCCCAGTCGAGGATGTAGATGCGCAGCCGGTGGTTGCGGCGGCAGAGGCGGTTCAGGAAATCACCGAGCGTCTCGCGTGGGCGATTCGCGTCGTCGAAGCGCAGCACCATGCGGCTGTCGAAATCCCACGCGAGGATCACGATCTGGCGCTCGGCGTTCTCGCACGCGCGCGCGAAGGCGTCGAAGTACTCCTCGCCGTCGACCAGCATGGCGACCCGGTCGGCGCGCGCGACGGCGCAGCAGTTCCCGCCGGGGCGGAAGAGGGTCTCGGACATAGGATCCGATTGTCGCGAGCGCTTCCTAAAACCCGCCGGCCCACGCCCGGCGGCCGCCTAGTCCGGATGGACTACGGGCGGGCGCACATCACGGTGCCCTCGACGGTCCAGCCCTGGTTGCCCATCTCGCGGACGGTGGAGTCGCTGGTGGTGAAGCGATGGTTGGAGTCGTTCTGCGGATAGCCGTTGTTGTACGCGCGGTTCACCGCGAGCCATCCCGCGGGGCAGTTGCCGCTCGAATCGACGGGGCGGGCGTAGAAGCCGATGCCTTCGTAGAACCAGCCGCCCGAGCTCTTCACGAGGTTGCATTCGTCCTGCTGGGCGGTAAAGAAGTGCGAGTTGGGACCCCCGGCGGGGCGCCCGTAGAAGCGGCACACCGGATTGAGCGGCGCGAGCGAGGCATCCGGCGGCAGCGTGAGCCACACCTTGAACGACTGGCCGGTGAGCTCCCATCCCGGGCCGGCCGCGCCGGCGAGGATGCCGTCGATCTCGCCCTGGCCCGCGGCGATGAAGTAGTGGTGGAGGTCGGTGTTGTAGAACTCCACCGCGCGAGTCTCGCCGGCCTGGTTCGCGAACGGCACATGGACGTCGACGATGATGTTGTCCTCGCGGCCCCCAACGACCTGGCGCATCTTGATGAAGCGCGCCATGGCGTCCGGATCCCCCGGCACGTCGAGGTAGGCGTTGAAGTACGTGACCATCCAGGTGAGCACGTCGGCCGCGTCTTCCGGCCGCAGCTCGTGCTGGCCGCCCACCAGCTCGATGAGGTAGTGCGACGAGGCCATCTGGTTCACGGCGATCTGCGTCATGTGGATCGGCGCGGTGATGTCGAAGGTGCCGGAAATCGCGAGGTACGGCTTGTCCACGGACTGCGCGCCCGACTGGCCGTCGCAGAAGGCCGGCAGGAAGCTCTGGCCCGAGTAGGGCACGTAGCCCACGGCCGCGCGGATGCGCGGATCCTGCTCGGTGCGACTGCAGTCGTGGACGAGGCTCGTGGTGAGCCGAGCGCCCACGAGGTGCGCCACCGCCTCCCCACCGAGGCTCGCGCCGAAGGCGCCGATGCGCGAGCGGTCGATGGCGGGGCCGAAGCCGCCATCGGCGATCAGGTGGTCGGTCATCGCCTTGAGCGCGAACGGACGCAGCGCCTGCATCTGCACGATCACCGGGAAGAAGGCGAGCGCGAACGCGAGGTCGCTCAGGTTCTCGATGCGCACCGGCGAATAGCGGTTGTCCGCGTGGAATACGGCGGCGACCAGGTAGCCCTGCGCGGCGAGCTGCACCGCGACGTCGATGTAGCCCTTGCCGACGGGGCTTCCGCCCAATCCGTGCGAGTAGACGATGAGCGGAAGCTGGGCGGGCGCGGACGACTGCGGGTCCGGAAGCCCCGCGGTCTGCGCGTACTCCGAGGCGGAGATGATCTTCGGCCCCTGGCCGGCAGGCTGCATGTGGGGCACGGTGCCGCCGTTGTCGGGCAGCTGGTAGCTGGGGTCGGTGTTCGTGCGCGACGTCGGGTGGCAGACGAGCACGGCGAAGTCGGGGCGCTGCCCGAAGAGGGTCGGGTAGAGCTGCGGCTGCAGCGGGATGCGCTCCTGGAAGCGGAACGCCGTGTCCGGATGCGCGAGGATGTCGGTGATGTAGCGCGTCTGTCCGTTCACCTCGTGCCCCTCGTAATAGTCCTCCGCGGTGCCGCCGAGCTGCGCGAGGCGCGCGGTGTCGATCTCGACGTTGGAGCAGGCGACCGCGAACCGTCCGAGCGGCAGCGGATTCACCACGTTCTCGTGGTTCAGGGCCAGGGCCGGAAGGGCGGCCGCGCACAGCAGGGCCGCAACGGCCTTCAATGTAGAATTCATGAGCAGAGTATGGACGACAGCGACAAGATCCGGCGGATCCTTCGCCGCTACAAGACGATCGCCGTGGTGGGCCTTTCGGCCCAATGGCATCGCCCGAGCAACTTTGCGGCCAAGTACATGCAGGAGCACGGTTATCGGGTGATCCCGGTGAACCCGGGCAACGACACCATCCTGGGGGAGCGCTGCTACAAGTCGCTGCGGGACATCCCCGAGAAGGTGGACATCGTGGACTGCTTCCGCAAATCCTCGGAGATCCCGGCGATCGCGGAGGACGCGATCGCGATCGGCGCCAGGGTGTTGTGGATGCAACTGGGCGTTCACAGCGAGGCCGCCCGCGCGCGCGCGGAGGCCGCGGGGCTGGAGGTGGTCGAGGACCGGTGCGTGAAGATCGAGCACGGCCGCTTCTTCGGGGGATTGGGGTGGGCGGGCGTGAACACGAAGGTCATCTCCGCCAAACGCGCGAGCGGCCATTAGGCTGACGCGCCGGCCGCGAAAACAGGGGGAAATCATGGAACTGTGGCTCTTGTGGACTATCGTCGGGTTCGTCCTGGTGATCACCGAGCTGGTCACGGGGACTTTCTATCTGCTGGTGCTGGGGCTGGGGGCCTTCGTCGGCGCCGTCGCCGCCTACTTGGGCGCCAACCACGTGGTCCAGGCGATCGCCGGCGGCGGCTCCGCCGTCGCGGGCACCTGGTTCGTGCACCACTGGCACGAGTCGCGGCGGACCCTGGAGGCGAAGGGGTCGAACTTCCTCGACCGCGGCCAGCCCGTCGTCATGGACGGCTGGGCCAACGAGAATGCCCATATCGCGCGCGTGAAATACCGCGGCTCCACGTGGGATGCGCGCGTGGCCGAGCCCGCCGCGAAGCCGACGGTCGGCTCGACGCTCTACATCGAGGCCCAGGAAGGAACCATGCTGGTGGTGGCCGTGGCGCCGCCGACATGAGAACGCTTCAGTCCCGCTACAACCAACAATAGGGAGGCCTCCATGTTCTGGAAAACCGCACTGGCCGTGATCGTCACGGTCGCGATCGCCGTCCTTTCGAAGAGCACCTCGATCACGATCGCGGTGTTCCTCATCGCGATGTTCGCCGTCTTCATCTCGGAGGGCGTGCGCATCGTGCCGCAGCAGAACGCG
>Ga0105242_10004482_pt1 | contig 10851 bp, 13 predicted proteins | sample KBSM24metaG_FD_81521 | JGI IMG/M metagenome (GOLD analysis project Ga0105242, IMG submission 81521) | Miscanthus rhizosphere microbial communities from Kellogg Biological Station, Michigan, USA - KBS M2-4 metaG | ecosystem: Host-associated > Plants > Roots > Rhizosphere > Soil | place... | reverse complement strand
TTGTGGTCGAGCCGCATCATCGCGGTGAACTGCGAGGGCTTGAGGTCCGGCGCGTTCTTCATCGCGATGAGCGAGTTGGTGTTCGCGGGGTTGCCCACGACCAGCACTTTCACGTCGCGCGAAGCCACTTCGTTGAGCGCCTTGCCCTGCGGAACGAAGATCGCGCCGTTGGCTTCGAGCAGGTCCTTGCGCTCCATGCCCGGGCCGCGGGGACGCGCGCCCACGAGCAGCGCCACGTCGACGTCCTTGAACGCGACCTTCGGGTCCGAGGCGGGAACCATCGACTGCAGCAGCGGGAACGCGCAGTCGTCGAGCTCCATCATCACGCCCTTCAGGGCCTTCTGCGCCTTCTCGTCGGGAATCTCGAGCAGCTGCAGGATCACCGGCTGGTCCTTGCCGAGCATCTCTCCGCTGGCGATGCGGAACAGCAGGCTGTAGCCGATCTGGCCGGCGGCGCCGGTGACGGCGACGCGCATGGGCTTCTTCATGGGGGCTCCTGGGAAAACGAACGTGGCTGGCGAAAGCGCGAATTATATTCTAGGCGGCGGGCTTCTTCTGGAGGGAGATCGCCAGCACGCCCGCCATGACGAGCCCCGCGCCCGCGAGCTGGAATGCGGTGATCGGCTCGGAAAGGAAGATCGCGCCGAGGAAGATGGTCGCGATCGGCCCCACCGAGCTGATGATGGAGGCGTGGCTCGCCCCGATGCGTCTTATCCCTTCCGCCATGAGGACGATCGGCAGCACGGTCGATGCCGCCGCCATGAGCAGCGACAGGCCGTACACCTCCGCGGGCTGCGAGAAGATCACCTTCGTGTCGCGCACGACCAGGTACTGCACGATGACCGCCGCGCACGACACCAGCCCGGCATAGCAGGCGAAGCGGATGCTGCCGACGCGTCCCACCAGCCGACCGCTGCCGATGAGGTAGATCGCGTAGGTGATCGCCGAGAGCAGCACCCAGAACGAGCCCAACGCGACGTTCGACGACTGCGTGGTGAAGTCGTGGCCGAACACCAGCGCGATGCCCGCGTAGCACAGGCCGATCGCCATCATGTCGCGGCGGGTAATCCGCCTCTTGAAGAACATCGCCGACAGGAACAGGACGAGGGTCGGGTTGAGGAACAGGATGAGCCGCTCCAGCGCCGCGGTCACGTACTGCAGCCCGAGGAAGTCGAGGTAGCTCGAGAGGTAGTAGCCGAGGAACCCGAGGATCGCGATGGCGCGCAGGTCCGGTCGCGAGAGCGGCTGCACGCCCGGGCCGCGCGTCGCCCACCACGCGAGCAGGAGGAATAACGGCGCGCTGAAGGCCATGCGCAACGTGAGCAGCGTCACCGCATCGACGCCGTGGCGATAGGCGAGCTTGATGATGATCGCCTTGCCCGAGAAGCCGATGGCCGAGGCCACCACCATGAGCACCCCGGTGAGGCCCGCTTTCCTGTCCGACATCCCGCTATTCAATCAGATTCTGTCGGCGGGTCCCGAGAGGCGGTCTTCCGGATGGGCTTTCGCGTGCCCCACGCCGCTCTGCGCGGCGAGCATCAGCGGCTCGATGCCGTGGGCATCGCGCGGAAAGCGCGCGTAGCCCGCGGCGTTGCGAACGGAGACCCCGAGGAAATCGAAGTTGAGCGCGTCGTGCACGGCCCGGGCGAGCTTGCCGGCGTCATCCTCGGGGACGCCGGTCATCAGGACCGCGATCTCGTCGTCGCCGACGCGTCCCAGGACCTGGGTACCCATGCCCTCCAGCCGCGACACCCGCCGCGCGGCCTCGAAGAGGACGTTGTCCGCCGCCTGCTGGCCGATCACGAGGTTGATGCGGCGAAAGCCGTCGATGTCCGCGATGACGAGAAGCCCGAACTCGCCGCGCACCTGGGCCCCCTTCAGGCGTTGTGCCGAAGTCTTCATGAAACCCACCCGATTGAGGAGGCCGGTGACGGGGTCGGCGTCCGTCGCCTCGTGGGCATCGCCGAGGCTTCCGAAGAGCTGCTCGGATGCCACGCGTCCCAGCACCGCGAACACGCTGGTGATGATCAGGAAGTCCACGTACTGCGGCCAGCCCTCGATGCCCGCGAGGCGGCTGCGGGAGTAGCCGAAGATGTCCGCCGCGAACGCCGTGGTCGACGCCACGAACACCAGGACGAGGATCGCGTAGAACGCGCGGCGCGAGAGCAGGAGCGCCGCCACGAGCACGATGCCTCCATACGCCGTGATCGACATGTCGTGCACGCCCAGCGGGTTCATCACCAGGATGAGCGTGACGACCACGATGAGCACGCTGCACAGCAGCCCCACCGCGGCCTCGTGCTGGCCCGCGCGCGAGAAGCCCCACGCGGAGATGCCCAGCGGCGTCGCGAGCGCCAGGACGATCGCGGTATCCTGGAAACCGAGGAGCGCGTTGAAGAGCGCGGAGACGAAGAGCGCGAGGGTCACCGCGACCACCGCCACCCTCACGATCGCGGCCATCGGCGCCGAAGCGCGACGGTCGAATGCGATGCCCTGGCTTTGTGAATCCTCTTTCATATTCTTCTTTTCGCTGGCACCTCGCTCCTCCGAAGAGCCATCGAAAAGAGAGGCACCGTTTCCGGTGCCTCCTGAAAGAACCCGGGTGCCATCAGGGAGGCAGAGCGACCCGAGCGACGCCAGATTAAGGTCGCAGGGGCATCAACCCTTATGAAGAAGGTCACTAACGGAGGGTGGCAGCCCTTACAGTTGCAATCAAGCGTATTTCAAGGGCAAGCGTTCGTTCACCGCGAATCCGTCAGGGGCAGATCGTCGTCGGATCGGCGGAACCGGTCCCGGTGGGGCAGCTCGTCGACCCGCTCGCGCACGTGTCGAATTCGCTCAGGTAGAAAGACGTATTTCCGAGCGGCGTCGCTGTGACGGGCCGCACTTCCACGGTGTCGAATTCCGTCCCGAAGAGGGTCGCCACGTCGATCGAGAAGCTGTAGAGCTTCGGCGAGAAGTTGCAGGCCTGCACGGTCTTCGTCGCGACCGTGGTCCCGGCGAGCGAGAACGTGAGCTTCACCTGCTCGATGCGAGTGACGCCGAACACGACTGCCTCGTTCAGGTTGAACGCGGCAAACGAGAACCACCCGGCGGGGCCGTCCAGGGCGATGGTGAGGAACTCGTTGTTGAAGCTTTGCAGCTGGCCGGTGGTGACGCCGATGCCGCCGCCGTTGTTGGAGTTGTACGTGATGGCCGCCGCGCCGCTCCCGTTGCCTCCGCTGATGGACGCGTAACCGAAGTCGATCGAGGTGACGCCGAGGCTTCCGGTCACGGGCGGCGTGGCCGAGCCCATCGCCGCCTGGATGTTGGCGGCACTCAGGCGTGTGCTGCCGATGCCCGGCCCTGCGGGCATCCCCGCCCACAGCCGCCCGCCGAGGCCCGCGGCGCGGACGAGATCGCCGATCTTGGCGTAGGCGACGATGTCGTCGAAGTGCGCGGGGTCGTCCGCGGCCACCGTCTCGGCGCTCGCCGCCTTCGCGACATACGTCGTCGTCGCGACCCCGCTCAGGTTGGAGAGCTCGTCGGCGCTGGCCGGCAGCGGCGTCTTCTGCTGGCCGGCCGACGTGTAGCCGCCGAGTCCGCTCGCACCGTGGCTGATGAGCACGTAGGCCGCATCCGTGACCACGGTGCCGAAATCGTTCACCTTGAGGCCCTTGCCCGCCAGCCAGCTGGCCTCCGGCGTGTTGTAGGCGGAATCGCAGTTGCTTCCCACGAGCGGCCCGGTGGCCGTGTTGTCGGTGGTGCAATTCACCATCGAGGCGCCATTCGTGCGCGTGAATCCCGTAGACCCCGCGAAGACGCGATATGAAAGGACCTCGCCCCACGGGTCGACCGCGTCGTCGACGCGCAGGCCCAATGTCGCCCACGGAATCGTGCCCGCCGGGAAGTTGCATGCACCGGCTGCACCGGCGGATTCGAGACCGGTGGTGAGGTTGGGATTGGCGGGACACGGCAGCCGGCCGTTGCCCGTGGCGAACACGCGGAGCGCGGTCTGTACCACGGTCATCGATCCCGCGACCTGCCGGCCGCGATCGCCCTTCCCGCTCACGCCGGTGAACATCAGCGCGACGATGATGCCGGCCGCGACCAGCACCAGCACGACGGCGACGAAGATGCCGCTCGCACCGCGCTGTCGCTTCATCTCAGTGGGAGCGCGGCCCGAGCGCGGCCTTGGTGATGACCGCGAGCACCGCCGGGCGCGACACCATGTCGTCGAAGTGAGTCGCACCTGCGACGTCGCTGATCGAGTCGTCGACGTAGTACGGCTGCATCGCCAGGTTCGCGTAGTTCTTCGCCTCCTCGAGGCCGTCGGTCGTGGTCGAGGCGGCGATCTGGCCCGAGCTCAGGTAGGCGCCGCCCCCCGTCTCGCCGTGGCTGATCACGACGTACGCAGCGGCGACGTTGGAAGGAAGGGGGACGGTCGGTTGCGCCATCAACGTCCCGCCGACGACGTTCTGGATCACGAGCCCCTTCCCGACGAGGTAGTTCGTGGGGCTGGTGCAATTGGCGATCGTCGCGTTGGTGCATGCCGCGGCGCACGCACCCGCGCCCGTCGCCGCGGCGCCTCCCGCGGGGTCGCATTGGGACATGTCCATGATGTTGGCGGCGACGAGCGTCGAATGCACGCGATACGTGAAGCGCCGATCCCAGCCGTCCGTGCCGTCCGCCTCCGAGAGCCCGAGCGTGACCCAGGGCACGACGCCGTTGGCCTGTGTCGCCGTCGTGCACACGCCCGCGGCCCAGCCCTCTACGCCCGCGTTGGGGAGGCCCGTGGCGATCGAACCATCCGCGGGGCAAGGCAGTCGCTTCTGCTGCATCACGAATTGGACGAGCGCCGCATCGACCGTCGCCATGCGCGTGGCCGTCGCCGAGCGCTTCTGCGCCGCCGTGATCCCCCGAGTGAGCGCCATCGCCATCGACAGCAGGATGCCGACGATTACGAGCACGACGAGGATCTCGATGAGGGTGAAGCCGCGGGGACGCGCGGCGGCGAGGCGTGGGCGCATTTCGCGACCATGATACCGGGGCCCTCCCGAAGCCGAAAACATCGCCCATGAAGGGGCAAGGCGCCGCGCGTATGATTGCGGTCGATGAGCAGCATCATTGATCCCGTGCAGCGGCAGCTGGAGGCGTACAACGCGCGCGACCTCGGGCGCTTCGTGGCCGAATACAGCGAAGACATCAGGGTATTCCGCCCACCGGCGCCGGAGCCGGTTCTTGCCGGAAAGGCTGCGTTCGCCAGGTTTTACGCGGAGAAGCGTTTCGCGCTGCCGCAGCTTCACGCGGATGTCGTCGCCCGCATGATTTCCGGAAGCACGGTGGTCGACCACGAACGCATTTCCGGCGTCCAGGCCGACGTGATTGAAGTGATCGTCGTCTATCAGGTGCAGGACGGCCTGATCAGCACGGTCTGGCTGTTCTAGCCCAAGGGAAATCCCATGCCGAGCGCCGTCTCCCCCGCGAAGATCGCATCGAACCTCACCGAGCTCTGGTCGCCCCGCGTGGTGGCGGCCGTCGATGATTCCTACGTGAAGGTCGCCAAGGTCCAGGGCTCGCTCACGTGGCATAGCCATGAACACGAGGACGAGCTTTTCTACGTCCTCAAGGGATCGCTCAAGATCGAGATGGACGAGGCAACGGTCATACTTCGCGAGGGAGACGCTTTCGTCGTGCCGAAAGGGGTCCGGCACAACCCGATCGCCGAAGAAGAGTGTCACCTCATGCTGATCGAGCGCAAGACGACCTCGCACACGGGCAGCGAGATGACCGACAGGACGAGATCGATCGCCGAGCAGCTGCGCCCGGTCTAGTCGTTCGCGATTCGCTAGGCGAGCAGCATCCTCTGCACGTCCAGCCCCTCCGCGTACGGCACGCCCATCATCCGGCCCTGCACGTGGGCGAACTCGCGGTACATCTCGGTATCGAGGCCGCGCACGCCGAACTGGCTCGCGTGCGCGCTGATGGCGTGCATCTTCTGGTCGATGGTGTCGGTGATGTCGACGTACGCCGACGGATGGAACTCGACCGGCACCGGGCGGCAGTTGGTCGGGTGGTACGAGTACAGGTCGAAGTGCGCGAGCCGCTGGGTCGGGCGGCAAGCGTTGTAGATGAGCAGGTGGTCGTTGTGGAAGTCGGCCTTGCTGTGGGTGAGGACCGCCGCCGGGCCGTACTCGCGGATCACGCCGTCCAGGAGGCCCACGAGGTCGCAGTTCTTCACGTCCTCGAGGCGCTTGGGGCCGCCGTCCATCAGCAGGCGCAGCTCGCAGCCCAGGATCTCGGCGCCTTGCCGCGCCTCCTCGAGGCGCAGGTCGTAGTCCTTGGGGATGGAGGCCACGCACATCACCACGTGCGCACCGCCGCGGCGAAGCTTGGCGAGCGTGCCGCCGATGCCGATCTCGAGGTCGTCGGGGTGCGCGCCGATGGCGAGCACGGTCTTGCCCGCATATCGGTTCACGAGCGACTGCTGCGCCGGGCGCACCTCGGTTTCGTTGGCTCTCTTCATGGCGTCCTCTTGCTGGGGTCCGCCTCCCATGGCGGCGTCTTGAACAGGTAAAGAGTGAAATCGTTGGGGAGGTAGCTGTGGTCGATCCTCGCCGCCGGCGTGAGCGCGAGGCCCAGCTCGAGCGCGTCGAGCGGGTCCACGTACACGCGCGCCTCGGCGGGCTCGGGCGCGTACGCCGAAAGGAAATTCATCGCGGCGCCATGGACCGCCCACTCGAACATGTGCTCGATGGTGGGCTGGATGCGCTCGCGCGCGCCCTCGGCGTCGAGGCCGAAGAGGCCGCTCGCGACCACGTAGTCGGGACGGCGCTCGGGCGAGTATTCGAGGACGTCGCACGCGACGAAGCTCCCCTGGTCGCCGAAGCGTTCGCGGCCGCGCGCGGCCATCGCCTCGCAAAGGTCGATGCCGGTGTATTCCGGGCGGATGCCCCGCTCGTGCATGTAAGCGAGGAAATCTCCGAAGCCGCAGCCCACGTCGAGAACCCGGCGGCCGTGGAAGTTGCCCAGCTGCATCAGCGCCTCGAAGCGCTTCTCCTGCGACGAGCGCGTGCGGAAGCCGAGGCCGCGGTGGTCGTAGCCGAAGCGCCGGACCTTGTCCTCGTACCAGCGGGCGGTCTCGACCTCAGGCTGCAAGCCGCTCTTCATTCTTCGCTTCCGCGCGTTGCCACAGGAGGTCGCGCCCCTCGGGGCCACGGTTGAAAAGGAGATCGAGCGACATGAGGCCGGGAATGAAAGGCCCGTCGCCACACTGTTCATAGGTGGGATGGCGGAACTCCTGCCACTGCACGCCGACCCCTTCGGCCTTGAACGCGTCGTGGTCGAGGTAGTGGCGCGAGCCGCCCAGGCCGCCGAAGAACGTGCTGCGCGGGCCGATCTCCTTGCACAGGTTGAGCAGCAGCGCCGAGCGCGCGCCCTCGCCCTTCATCTCGGAGCTGCGCTTGAGCGGCGTGCGGATCTCGAACGACTCGCGCAGGAAGTCGAGCATGGCAAGGTCGAGGTCGACGAGCCGGTCCCAGCGCGCCTCGAGAATCTCCCGCAGGCGCGGGGCGTAGTGATCGAAGAACGCAGCTTTCCGGTACGCGTACTTGAGGGTCTTGAAGTGCGTGGGTCCCCAGGCGCGGCTTCCGGTCTCGGTGTTGTCCACCTGCTTCTCGACGATGCGCTCCTTCTGCGAGACCTGGACCACCGGCACGGTGAGCCAGCGCGATTCGTCCTCGAGCCGGATCATCGTGCGGTTCTGGTAGTTGCGCCGCTCGAACTGGACGTGGTCGAGCACGATGAAGAGGTCGGCGCGGGCCATGCGGTCGAGGTAGCCCAGCCAGGGTACGTAGTGGGGCTGGTGGATCGCAACGAGCATTTCGGCTCCGGTTCGTGGCTTGCGGATGACTGCCATGGTGGGAGCCGAATCTTTCGTACCGACTCTGGTCGAATAGACCGAATGGACCAGCGGGGCGCGGCCCGGAGCTACACCGTGTTTTTTGGACGTGTCCTAACGTATCCCTTCGTCCTACATCGACCTTTCCATGACCGCTGATCCCCTTCCCGTCGTCCTCCTGGGCGGCATCAGCCTCGTTCGCTCGCTGGGGCTGGCGGGCATCCGCACCATCGTCGCCACCGCGAGCCCGGACGAGCCGGCGCTCGCGTCGCGCTATTGCACCGAGCGCTACCTCATTCCGCGCCTCGACGCGGGTGAACGGACGGTCGAAGCGCTGGTGAGCCTCGGCGACCGCCTGTCGGTGGAATATGGGCGGCGCGTGCCCCTGTTGTACGGCAGCGACGACGCGCTCGCGGTCGTGGGAGCGAACCGCGAAAGGCTGCAGCGATATTTCCTCCTTCTCCTCAACGACGCGGAAGTGGCGGGCGCCCTCATCGCCAAGGACCGGTTCCAGGCGTTCGCGGCGGATCGCGGGCTGCCGGTGCCGCGCGCGCTCGCGTGGGACGGCGATGGTCCCGGCAGCCTGAGAGGTACCGCCGGCCCCGTGGTCGCGAAGCCGAGCGAGAAGCGCGACTGGCATGCGAGCGCCCTGTGCCGCCAGCTTTTCCACGGTGATGCGAAGGCATTGGTATTTACTTCGGGCGCGGAAGCCGCCGCCCATCCCGGCATCGCGCAGCATCACTCCCAGCTCACGTTGCAGGAATACATTCCCGGCGGCCACAGCGAGCTCTGGTCGTACCACGGCTTCGCCGACGACAACGGCGACGTCCTCGCCGGTTTCTGCGGCCGCAAGATCCGCACCTATCCCGCGGTGGACGGCGAGAGCGCCTTCATCGAGCTCGCCCACGACGACGGCCTGGAGGCCGCCGGCCGCGATGTCGCTCGCCGCTGCCCGCTGAGGGGCCTGTTCAAGATGGACTTCAAGCGCGATGCCTCGAGCGGACGCTGGTACCTGCTGGAGGTCAATGCCCGCTGCAACCTCTGGAATTACCTCGGCGCCGTGAACGGCGTGAACCTGCTGCGCGTCGCCTACGACTATTTGCTGGAGGGAGCCCGGCCGGCGCCGGCGCGTCCCCGCCTGGACAGGCGCTGGCTCTCGTTCGAACTCGACGCGAAGGCGTATCGCGAAATGGCGGCGCGCGGCGAGATCACCTTCATGGAATGGATCGGGTCGCTGGCCCGTTCACGCAACGTGTACAACCTTTTCAGCTGGAGCGATCCGATGCCCTGGCTCGCGTTCTGGACCCACCGCGTGATGCGCCAGGGCCGGCGCGGCCCGGCACGCATCGCCTCGAGGCTTCGCCAATGGCGCGCTACGGCGTCCTAGGCGACATCCACGGAAACCGCGAGGCGCTGGAAGCAGCGCTCGCCTGCCTCGACGCGCGCGACGTGGACCGCATCGTTTGCGTGGGCGACCTCGTCGGCTACAACGCCGACCCGGACGCGTGCGTCGCCCTCCTGCAGCGGCGCGGGGTGCTCTCCATCGCCGGCAACCACGACCTCATCGGCACGGGGCTCCTCGGCTTCGACCGCTGCTCCAACAAGGCGATGCACTCCCTCAAGCGCACGCGCCGCGCGCTGGCGCCGGAGACGATCAAGTACCTGCGCGCCCTGCCCTCGCATGCGCCCATCGGCGAACGCGTGCTGCTCACCCACGGCGGCGTCCGCGACGTGCAGCAATATATGACGCAGCCGAAGCACATCCTCGAGAACGTGGCGTACCTCCGCCACGACTTTCCCGGCCGCCGGGTCTGCTTCTTCGGCCATACGCACGAGCAAAAGGTGTTCGAGGTGCGCGAGGATCGCGTCCACGAGACCGCGGCCGACGGGCCGTGCCTGGTGAAGCTCTCGTCCTCCGCCGAGTACTTCATCAATCCGGGCTCGGTGGACGCGTCCCGCAAGCGCGCGACCAAGCTCGCGGAGTACGCCGTGTTCGACGACGAGGCCCTCACCGTCGAGTTCGGGCGCACGCCCTACGACCATGCGTCGACGGAAGCGCGCGCCAGCGCGAACGGCTATCGAATCGACCCGTGGCGAGATCGCCTTTACGACGTGCAGCGTAGGCTGATCGGGCCACGCCAGCTGGACGATCAGAATCGTGCGCGAAGGTGACAGCTGAAACGCACCGCCTAGCACTCCGGAAGCAGCGCCGAATCCAACTGTTCATTGCTCCTTTTTCCTTGCCCGGAGACCATGAACAGGAAGACTCCCTTGGCGGCGGCGGACCTCTTCGTCCTGCTCGACCGTGAGTTCCGAAGGCGCAGGCCCCGTGAATGCGAATCCTGCGAAGCCCAATTGCCCTACGCCGTGGATCGCGCAGGCGCGCTCGCAAACTGGGAAGTGATGGTGCCCCTGGGTTGCAGCCGCGGGTGCGCGACCGTGTTCGAGGAGATGCTGGCGGAATTCCAGCGCCTCTACGACCTCAAGCCCGAGGGGCAGCCCGCCAGGAATCTGTAGGACGGCGCCTACTTCGGTTGTGCGGAAGCGGCTACGCGCGAGCCGGCTGCGCCCGGCGCGACCGGAATGGGCCACCGGGTGACGACCCCGTCGTCGTCCACCCACTCGAGCCCGACGTCGATCGCGGTGTCGGCGAGGACCGTGCCGCGCGCTGCGTCGATCGCGCGCCGCGTCGCAGGATGGCGCGCACGGATCGCGAGGCCGGTGAACGGGTCTTCGATCTCGTAGTGGTAGACGGTGATCTTGGCCATGACCCTTTTTAAGCCCGGGCCCAGGGGCGCGCTATCGGCGAACGCCGACCTTTTTGTCGTTGGTGTCCGACACGAAAATGAAAAGGCCCGCTACACGCGGGCCTTTTGCCTGAAACTGGCGGAGAGGGAGGGATTCGAACCCCCGGTACGTTTCCGTACAACAGATTTCGAGTCTGCCGCAATCGACCACTCTGCCACCTCTCC
>Ga0105242_10004480_pt1 | contig 10860 bp, 11 predicted proteins | sample KBSM24metaG_FD_81521 | JGI IMG/M metagenome (GOLD analysis project Ga0105242, IMG submission 81521) | Miscanthus rhizosphere microbial communities from Kellogg Biological Station, Michigan, USA - KBS M2-4 metaG | ecosystem: Host-associated > Plants > Roots > Rhizosphere > Soil | place... | reverse complement strand
TGAGCCGGAGCCCGGAGACGTCGACGCCGGCAGCGGCCAGGTCGTCCATCTCGGCCAGCAGCACCTCGGGATCGACGACGACGCCGTCGGCGATCACGGACGTGACGTGGGGATACAGGATGCCGCTCGGGACGAGGTGGAGCTTGAGCAGCCGACCCTCGGCGATGATCGTGTGGCCCGCGTTGTTCCCGCCCTGATAGCGGACCACGACATCCATCCGGTCGGCGAGGTAGTCGACCGCCTTGCCCTTGCCCTCGTCACCCCATTGGGTCCCGAGTACGACGGTGGCCGGCATGGCGCCCTCAGTCTACGGGACCCGTTGCCTCTCTCAGGACCGGTGCTTCCCCCGGTGGGATCTCGTCTTCCTCGGCAACATGCTCCGGGGCCAGGAAGGCCTTCGGATTGCGAAGGTCGACCCCGATGCGGTCGCCCTCCACCGCCCCGTGGAGCTCCTCGTTGGGGACATGCGCCACCAGCGTGTCGCCGTCATCGAGACGCAGCGTCACTCGGGTGAGCCAACCGAGCGACGCCAGCCGTTCGATGACCGCCTTCACGTCTCCCTCTCCGCCGGCGACCCGGATGTCGTGTGGCCGGACGAAGGCGGTCGCCGAAGCCCCGTCCTGCAGGTGCGACGCCCCCGGCAGGCGGAACGAGCCGAGGTGGATGTGCCCGTCGACGACCGAACCGTGGAGCACGTTCGCCGAACCGACGAACCCGGCGACGAACGGCGTGGTGGGGTTGTCGTAGACGTCGCCCGGCGACCCGACCTGTTCGACGCGACCCTCGTGCATCACGACGATCTTGTTCGCCAGCTCGAGCGCTTCCTCTTGATCGTGGGTGACGAGCAGGCTCGTAACACCGAGCTCACGGTGGAGCTCGTCGAGCCAGCGGCGGAGGTCGTGACGGACCTTCGCGTCCAACGCGCCGAACGGCTCGTCGAGGAGGAGCACCTTGGGCTGGGGGGCGAGCGCACGTGCGAGCGCAACGCGCTGCCGCTGGCCGCCGGAGAGCTGACCGGGATACCGCTCCGCGAAGGGCGTCATGTGGACGAGGTCGAGGAGCTCCAGCACACGGACGCGTCGCTTGGCCGGGTCCTCCTTCCGAACGCGGAGGCCGAACTCGACGTTCTGCTGCACGGTCATGTGTCGGAAGAGCGCGTAATGCTGGAAGACGAATCCGACGCGACGCTCCTGAACGGAGGTCCGGGTCTGATCTTCGCCGGCGATCGTGATCCGGCCCGCATCGGGGCGTTCGAGGCCGGCGATCATGCGGAGCGCCGTGCTCTTGCCCGACCCACTCGGTCCCAGCAGCGCGGTGATCTTGCCGTCCTCGGCCACGAAGCTGACGTCGTCGACCGCCCGGAACCCTCCGAACGACTTCGTCAACCCCTCGATCTCGATGCTTCCTGCCATCAGTCCGCCTCGGCCGTCCTTCTCCGTTTGAACGTCTCGATCCCGATCAGCAACACGATCGAGAACGTCGCAAGTGTCAACGCCACGATGTACCCCTGCTGGTCCTGGTACTGATCGAACGCTCGCAGGATGTACAGGGTAGCCGTCTCGGTCTTGCCGGTGAGCGTTCCGCTCACGATCAGGACGGCTCCGACCTCGCCGATCGCGCGGGCAGCCGACAGCGCGATCCCATAGAGCAGCCCCCAGCGGATGTTCCGCAGCGTCACGCGGAAGAACGTTTGGACCCTCGACGCACCGAGCGTCCACGCCGCCTGTTCCTCCTCCATCCCGAGCTCTTGGAGCACCGGAACGACCTCCCGGATCACGAACGGGATCGAGATGAAGATCGTGACGAGGATCATGGCGGGCAGCGCGAACATGATCTGGATCCCGCGAGAGGCGAAGAAGGGCTCGAACCACCCCCCACGGCCGAACAGCAGCACCGCCATGAGCCCGACCACTACCGGAGAGACGGCGAGGGGAAGATCGACCAGCGCCGAGACCAGCCGCTTCCCGGGGAAGCGGTCGCGAGCCAGGACCAGCGCGACGATCACCCCGAAGAACGTCGTCACGACCACGGTGATCGCCATGATCACGAAGGTCAGCAGGAACGCATGGCGAACGTCCGGTTGGCTGAAGGTCCGTCCGATCGTCCCGAGACCGGACCTGAGCGCGTAGATGAAGATGCCTGCGAGCGGAGCCAGCAGCAAGACCGACACGTAGACCAAAGCGACGGCCAGCATCACACCCCGAACGAGCCTGCCTCGTCGTGCATCCGCGTTGCGGAGCCTCGTGAGATCCTCATCACCGGCCGGGATGGGCTTCATCCGTTCGGTCGGAGGCGCGCCCATCACGACCGCTCCTTGCCGACGGAGACGAGCTTCTCGGTGATCAGCACGAGGACGAAGGCCAGCCCGAACAGCACTGCGGAAACGGCGGCGGCGGCGTCGGGGCCGCCCTTGGATCCATAATGGGTCGGCTGGAGGAGCTGGGAGATGAATACTGGCGCGGTCAGCGTGTCGTTCACCCGGTTGCCGGAAACGATCACGATCGCGCCGAACTCGCCGAGGCTCCTCGCGAACGCCAAGAGGCAGCCTGCGGCGATCGCCGGGCGAAGCGCCGGGAACATCACCCTGCTGAACGTCGTCCATCGGCCCGCGCCCAGGACACGGGCGGCCTCCTCCTCTGCGGGATCGAGCTCGAGCAGCACCGGCTGCACGCTTCGTACGACGAGCGGCAGCGTGACGAACAGGAGCGCGAGCAGGATGCCGAGGGGGGCGAAGATGATGTGGATCCCATGGGCTTCGAACCACCCCCCGACGGCCGAGCTCGGCCCGTACAGCGCAACGAGCATCACCCCGGCGACGAGCGTCGGAACGGCGAACGGCAGGTCGACGACGGTCGAGAGCAGGTCACGGCCCGGGAACCGGATCCGGACCAAGACGTACGCGAGCAACGTCCCGAAGATCCCGTTGATGATGGCCGTCAAAGCCGCCATCTCGAGGGTGAGTCGGATCGCGGCTTTCGCGCCGAACGAATCGAGCGCCTCCTTGAGGTTCGTCAGCCCATCGCCGAACCCGTGCTGCAGGATCGCCACGACCGGCAGCACGATGAAGAGCCCGAGGTAGAGGAAGGCGGCCCCGCGCAGGGACCAGCGGCGGAGGGCCGCGCCCGACGGAGGTCGGGCGCGGCCCTCCGGCCGCTGCGCTTCCTGATCGATCGCGACGGCGTCGGCCACGTGGCTCCTACCCTTGGGCGGCCTGGAACGCGAGCGTGAACGCACCGTTCGGACCGAAGACGGTGTCGTTCACCAGCGCGTCCCATCCGCCGATGTCGTCGGTCGTGAACAGATCCTTCACCGCCGGTAGGGTGTCGGTCGCCTTGGCGGCCTGCGCCGTGTCGATCGGCCGCGTGTACGCCGTGCTCGCGAAGATGTCCTGCGCTTCCTTCGAGTGGAGGTACTTCACGAACTCGTTGGCGATGTCCTCGACGCAATGCGCCTCGGCGTTCTTGTCGACGACGACGGTGGGGGTCCTGATCTGGACGGTGGAGGGAGGCTCGACGAGCTCTTCCTCGCCTCCCGCGGCCTGCGAGGTTGCGACCTGGTAGTCGTACGTGATCGCGACATCGCCGTTGCCGGCCTCGAAGTTCTTGAGCGAGTCGTTGGCGCTCTTGTCCATCACCGTGACGTTCTTGAAGATGCCCTCGAGCAGACGCTGTGCGTCAGCGGGGTCGTCCTTCGCATACCCGGGCACCTCACCGCGCATCGCCGCCCCGTACGCCGCCACGATGTTCCACCGCGCACCGCCCGACTGCGCGGGGTCGGGCGTGAGGATCTGGAGGCCGGGCTGCGTCAGGTCGTTCCAGTTCTCGATGTGCTTCGGGTTCCCGGGACGAACCGCGAAGACCACGGACCCGGACTGCACGGTCGAGCCGTCCTGGGCGTTCTCCCAGTCGTTGGTGATGAGGCCCGCATCCTGAACGAGCTGCACGTCGGGTGCCGTGGACGACGCGTAGATGTCCGCCTGCAGCCCGTTGATGATGCTCTGCGCCTGCGTCGTGCTGCCGCCGAACGACGTCAGGAACTGCACGAGCTGGCCGTCGTGGGCGTCCTTCCACTCGGACTGCCACGTGGAGATCAACTTGCCGTACGCGGTGTACGGGTTGCTGTACGCCGCGAGGGTGACCACGGGAGAGGCCGCCGGAGAGGACGAACTGCATCCAGCCGCGCCCGCGCTCGAGCTCGAGCACGCGGCAAGTCCGAAGAGCGAGAGGACGAGCGGCGCCGCGAGGATGCGACGCTTGAACCACCGAGGCATGAGCACTCCTTCCGGTTGGGCAGGCATCGAGGGACCTACTCCGTACTGGGCCTCGGCCTCCGGTGGTCCGGTCAACCGAACGAGGATGTGGATGGCGCTGCGGCTCCTGAGCCGCGATCCACCGACGCGAGGGCTCCGGATGTCCGGTCGCACATCGACGTCCGCGTAAGGATGCCGCGCGGAGGGAGGTGGTGTCAACGGAAAGGCGTCATCGGGTGGTAGCTTCGAGGCCGCAGCTGACCAGAGAACTGGAGGCCGCGGGCGCGCTACGCGCGCCCGCGGCCTCTTCCGTCGACAGGAGGATGCATCGTGGAGGGAGCACTTCTCCCCGGACCTCCACCGCGTAGCATCCGCGTGATGGTCGACGCATCGAAGTCGGCGGCTGACGAGCAGCTCTCCGAGCTCGCCCTCACGGAGGAGGAGAAGCTCGTCCTGGCCAAGGTCGCGGAGATCCTCCGCAAGATCCAGTTCGGCACGGTCGTGCTGGTCGTGCAAGACGGCAAGGTCGTGCAGGTCGAGATGGCGGAGAAGTTCCGTCTGCGCTGATGGCCGACGTGCTGCGCACCCTCGCCGACCCTCCGTCCGCTCCCGCGGAGCCGAAGCTCGCTCTCCGGGATGTCGTCGTCACGCGCCGGACAGCATCGGGCGCGACCATCACCGCGACCGATCGCCTTACCTTCGACGTCGCGCAGGGCGAGTTCGTCTGCCTGTTGGGCCCGAGCGGGTGCGGGAAGACCTCGCTGCTGAACGTCCTCGCGGGGCTGGTCATGCCGAGCACTGGGGAGGCACTCCTCGACGGCCGGCCGATCACCGGGCCGGGGCCTGACCGGGCGGTGCTCTTCCAAGAGCCGGCCCTGTTCCCGTGGCTCTCGGTGCTGGGGAACGTCGAGCTGGGGCTCGAGCTCATCGGCGTGCCGGCTGCCGCACGACACGACATCGCACAGCGATGGCTCGCGAACGTCCACCTGGAGCGATGGGCCGACGCACAGCCCCATGAGCTCTCGGCCGGCATGCGCCAGCGCCTCGCCCTCGCCCGCGCGCTCGCCGCGGATCCAGGCGTCTTGTTGGGAGACGAGCCGTTCGGCGCGCTCGACGCGCAGGCTCGTGAACTGCTGCAGCGAGAGGTGCAGCGCTTCTGGGTCGAATCGGACGACCGCAAGACCTTCCTGTTCGTTACCCACAACGTGCGGGAGGCGACGCTCTTGGCCGACCGCGTATTGGTGATGTCGGCCGCGCCCGGCCGGCTGTTGGAGGAGTTCCGGATCCACGCCCCGCGCCCGCGAGATCTCGATGACGTGTTGATCTCGAGGGTCGTCTCTGAGATCCACACCCTCTTGATGCAGGAGGTGGACGCGAGTGTCGCGCGCGAGATGGCTCGCTGAGGAGCTGGGGCCCCCGCTGGCCGGCGTCGCTGGAGTGATCGGGGTCTGGGCGATCGTCGCGGCGCTCACGGACTCCACGGCGGTCCCCTCACCATCGGTGGTCTGGTCCTCGTTCCTCGATGGGATCCGTGACGGCACGTTGACCGACGCAGCGATCAAGACCCTCATCCGACTCGCGTTCTCGTTCGTCGTCGCCGTGGTCTTCGGGACGGCGCTCGGGCTGGCGCTCGCGCTCAACGGCTTCGCGCGGCGAGCGATCAGACCGATCGTGGTGGCGTTGCAGATCACGCCGTTCGTCGCGTGGGTGCCACTCGCCGTGATCTGGTTCGGCGCGACCGAGCGGGCGGTCGTGTTCGTCGCGATCGTCGGATCGTTCCCCTCGATGGCGCTCGCCACGCTCCAGGCGATCCGTCAGGTGCCGCCGCTCTACGAACGCGCCGGCCGGACCCTCGGGGCACGTGGATGGTCGCTGTACCGCAAGATCATCGTGCCGGCGGCACTCCCCGGCATGATGGCGGGGCTCCAGCAGGCCTGGGGATTCGCCTGGAAGGCGTTGATGGCTGGGGAATTGATCGTCGCGGCGGCCCACGCCGGGCTGGGGCACCTGCTCGACCCGCGCCGAGGTGCAAGCGTCCCGACCCTGTTCGCTGCGCTCGCGGTCATCGTCGTGATCGGGGTCGCGGTCGACTACCTGCTGTTCGGCCAGCTCGACCGAAGGATCCGTCGCCGGCGCGGGCTGCTGATCGAGGCCTGATCGGCAGCGTTCCCGTCAACGCTCGAACGGGTTCTCCGGCGTCAGCAACTCGACCCGAACGGGCGCCGCGAGGTCGCGGAATCGCTCGCCGTCGCTGCGCGACCCCACCACGAACCCGTAGTGCATCGGCACCGCGATCTGCGGCCGGATCACCTTCGCCAGCCCCGCAGCTTCCTCCGCACCCATCGTGTAGGGGCCGTCACCGATCGGGAGGAACGTAACGTCGGCCTTGACGGCGTCGAGCTCCGGCGCGTGGTCCGTATCGCCGGCGTGGTAGTAGGTCCCACCCCCGAGTTCGACGATGTAACCGACCCATCGGTTCTCCTTGGGGTGCGACTGGAGCCGGTGCTCCACCACGTTGTAGGCGGGCACCGTCGTGAACCGAAGGCCGCCCACCTCGTGCGACTCGCCCGGAGCGACCGGCGTGACGTCGCCGGTCAACTCCCTCGCAACGTCATGCGGCGCGACGAGTTTGGTGGACGCGGTCGAGAGCCGCTCGATCTCCTCGGGTTGGAAATGATCGTGATGCGCGTGCGTGATCAAGATCATGTCCGCCGGTGGCGCATCGGCCGGTGTTCCCCACGGGTCGATGTAGATAGTTCGCTCGGCGTCTCGCCACCGGAGCGCCGCTTGCCGGAACCAGGTGATGGGCTCGAGCATGCCGTCTCCCTCCACCTCGAGGACGCCCGGTAGTCTTGCAGGCCATGGCGGAACGGGCTGACCGGGAGCGTGCGACGGGTGCCCGCGCCGCCGCCTCCTTGTTGCGGCGGAACCGCGACTTCCGGCGCCTGTTCCTCGCATCGGTGATCTCGCTCGGTGGCGACTGGTTCCTGTTCGTCGCGCTCGGGGGCCTGGTGCTCGAGGTGACGGGGGAGGCCTTCGCGGTAGGCGTCCTGATCATGGCGCAGGAGCTGCCGGTCTTCTTGGCAACGCCGTGGGCGGGGTGGCTCGCCGACCGCTTCGATCGACGCCGTCTCATGATCGCGTGCGACATCGCCCGAACGGCGCTCTGCATCGCGTTCCTCGCGGTCGGGCCGAGCAACCTCTGGCTCGCGTACGTCCTGCTCGCGGCCTTGTCGGTGTTCGCCGCCGTCTTCGACCCCTCCTCGTCGGCATCGATCCCGAACGTCGTGGAGCCGGAGGACCTGCCGACCGCCAACGCCTTGAGCGGCTCGCTCTGGGGCACGATGCTCGCCGTCGGCGCGGCCCTCGGCGGGATCGTCTCGACGGTCTTCGGGCGCGACACGGCGTTCCTGGTCGATGCCGCATCGTTCGCGTTGTCCGCGCTCTTGCTCGCCGGGATCCACCGCCGATTCTCCGAAGACCGCTCGGGCGAGGAACGGGTCGGGATCGTTCGGGCCACGGCCGAGACGGCTCGATACGCGCAACGCGATCATCGCGTTCGAGCGCTGATCTCCGTGAAGGCCGGGTTCGGGCTCGCCGCCGGCGTGCTCGCGTTGGTGGCGGTCTTCGCCCGGCAGGTGTTCCACGGCGGTGATGTCGGCTTCGGCTTCCTGATGGCGTGCCGTGGGGTGGGCGCATTGATCGGTCCGTTCCTCGGTCACCGGCTCGCCGGCCGCGACCACGAGCGCCTCCTCCCGACGATCGCGACGGCCCTGGCCGTGTTCGGGTTGGGATACATGGCGCTCGGCGCGATGCCGACCCTCTGGCTGGCTGGACTCAGCATCCTCATCGCCCATCTCGGCGGTGGTGCACAGTGGGTCCTGTCGAGCTACGGCTTACAGCGGCTGGTCCCCGACCGGATCCGCGGCCGGATCTTCGCCTTCGACTTCGCGTTGATCACGTTGTCGCTCGCGGTGTCGAGCCTCATCGCGTCGGCGTTGGCCGACGCGATCGGCCCGCGGACGGCCGTCGTGATCGTGGGCGGTCTGGCGCTCGCATGGGCCGCCCTCTGGTGGTTCCTGACACGGGATGTGCGCGCGACGCCGATCTTCGAGGGGTGCGGAGAGGGACCGAGCGAGCCCGTCGCGCCGCTAACGCTCGCCGTCGAGTAGCGCTACGACGGCGGGGTCGGCGGTGGAGGAGGCGCGTCGCCCGACTCCGACTGAGCGGGAGCAGCTCCGGGAGTCGAGGCTCCGGGCTGCCCGCCGAACGTCACGCCCGGCGCCTCACCGACGAAGTCGACGTGGGGCACGCCGGCATCGCCACGCAGCGCCTCATCCACCTCGAAGAACTGCTCTTCCGTGAACCCGAACGAGCGCGCGATCACGTTGGAGGGGAACGACTGCACGCGGCGGTTGTAGTCGCGCACGTTGCTGTTGTAGAAGCGACGGGCGGTCTGCAGCCGGTCCTCGGTGTTGGAGAGTTCGGCCTGCAACGCCAGGAAGTTCTGGTTGGCCTTCAGGTCGGGATAGTTCTCGGCGACCGCGAAGAGCTGACGCAGGGCAGCCACGAACGGGCCCTCCGCCGCCGCCTGCTCGGCGGGCGAGCCGGTGGCGGCCGTCGCCATCGCACGAGCCTTCGTGACGTTCTCGAAGACCTCGCGTTCATGGGAGGCGTAGCCCTTCACGGTTTCGACGAGGTTGGGGATGAGGTCGTATCGGCGCCGGAGCTCCGTGTCGATGTTCGCCCACGCGTCCCGCACGAGGTTCCGCTGTGAGACGAAGCGGTTGTAGCTCGCGATCCCGCCGAAGACCACCAGCAGGATCAGGGCGAGCAGGACGATCCAGACCCACACGATGCAGGCTCCTTCCCTCGGACCTGACGTCGATGCGACCCCGGCAGCTTAGCCCGAGACGGGGTACAGCGAGAACACCACCTCCGGCACGTGGTCGATGAACCCCTTGGCCGTCCCGATCAATTGGACGAGCTCCATCGGGGAGATCTTCGGCCCCGCCACCAGCACCCGGTTCCCGACGACCTCGACGCCGTAGTCGGCCCCGTGCTCGAGCAGCCACCGCATCATCCGGGCGTCCACCAGGTCGTTCGCGAACTTGCGATCGTTCCCGCGGACGTTGAACGCCCGGTTGAAGGCCTCGTCCTCGAACTCGATGTCATGGAAGGAAAGGGCTCCCGCCATCCGGGTGAAGAACGTCTCGCGGCCGATCGAGAGCGCGGGACACGCGGCTCCGATCGGCACGATCGCGCAGTCGAACCGAGAGTACGAGCGGCTGGTCCGGCCCTCGGAGTCTGTCGACTCGTCGTAGTACCAGTAGTCGAACGCGCGGAGATCGAGGCCTTGCCATACCCCCGAGAGAACGTTCTCCACGCCCCGCCCGTCACCCTTCTGGAACAACGTGAAGGGCTCGCCGAGCAGACCGAACGGGTCCTCGAGCGAGTACGAGAGGCCCAGCTGCCGAGCCATCGTTTGGAACCCGAGCCTGCGCCGCTTGGTCGATAGATAGCTGAGGTAGCCGATCAGTCCGACGAGGGCGACGCCACCGACCAGGATCAGGATCAGCGCCCACGGCACGCCGGCGGACGGGAACACCTCCGGCGGAGGTGCCGATGGCCGCGGCGTGTGCTTCCTGGCCACGACGATCGAGAGCAGCTCGAGGGTCACGACCGGAGGCTGGCCGACCGAGAGGCTCGACGCAAGCAGGCTACGCCGCTTCGATCGTCAGCTCGCCGTCCGAGACGTCGACCCGCACGATGTCGCCCTCGTGGAGCTCGCCGGCGAGGAGCTTGACCGCGAGGGGGTTCTCGAGCTCCCGCTGGAGCAGTCTCCGAAGCGGCCGCGCGCCGAACGCGGGATCGTAGCCCTCGCTCGCGAGCAGGTCGTACGCCGCGTCGGAGAGCTCGAGGGTGAGTTTGCGCTCGGCGAGTCGCGCCGCGAGGCCGCGCACCTGGATGTCGACGATCTTCCGAAGGTCCTCGCGCGTGAGCGGCTCGAACACGACGATCTCATCGATCCGGTTGACGAACTCCGGCCGGAAGTACGCGCGGACATCCTCGAGGATCGCGTCACGCCGTTTGTCCGGTGCGAGCGATGGGTCCTGGAAGACGGCCGATCCGAGGTTCGAGGTCATGATCACGATCGCGTTCCGGAAGTTGACCGTCCGTCCGTGTCCGTCCGTCAGCCTCCCGTCGTCGAGCAACTGGAGCAGGATGTTGAACACGTCCGCGTGGGCCTTCTCGATCTCGTCCAACAGGACGACGCTGTACGGACGGCGACGGACCGCCTCGGTGAGCTGCCCGCCCTCCTCGTATCCCACGTATCCGGGAGGCGCGCCCACGAGTCGCGAGACCGTATGGCGCTCTTGGTACTCGCTCATGTCGACGCGAACGATCGCGCGCTCGTCATCGAACAGGTACTCGGCCAATGCGCGCGCCAGCTCGGTCTTCCCGACGCCGGTCGGTCCGAGGAACAGGAACGATCCGATCGGCCGGTTCGGATCCTGCAGCCCGGCGCGCGACCTGCGGATCGCGTTGGCCACCGCATCGACCGCCTCGTCCTGTCCGACGACACGCTCGTGCAGGTGCTCCTCGAGATG
>Ga0105242_10004476_pt1 | contig 10865 bp, 9 predicted proteins | sample KBSM24metaG_FD_81521 | JGI IMG/M metagenome (GOLD analysis project Ga0105242, IMG submission 81521) | Miscanthus rhizosphere microbial communities from Kellogg Biological Station, Michigan, USA - KBS M2-4 metaG | ecosystem: Host-associated > Plants > Roots > Rhizosphere > Soil | place: Michigan... | reverse complement strand
GGAGGGAGCGAACCGCTCCGGCACGATCCCGACCGGCGCCGCCCAGGCGCTCCTCGTGGCGACCATCGTGACGGTGACCGCGATCTGGCTGCTCGCTCGGCGCCGCGATGACGCGCCGGCGGGAGCCCCCGCGCTCGCGGCGGTCGCCGCACTGCTGGTGTTCGCGCCGGTGTTCAGCCCGCAGTACGTCGCGTGGTTGGTGCCGTGGGCGGCCGTCGCCGGAGGCGACGGCCGCCGGTGGACCTGGCTCGGGAGCGCGCCGGTGATCATCACCGGCGCGCTCGTCACCCTCTGGTACCTCGACGTCGACCTCGGGCCCGGTGGGAACCAGCTCGTCCTGGCCGCTCGTAACCTTGCCGTCATGGTCATCGTCGGCGCCTACTTCGTGCACACGGCACGTACCCGTCGTGCCTGAGGTCGCCTCGCCGGATGGGACGCGGCTCCACGTCGAGGTCGAGGGCGACGGCGAGCCGGTCACGGTCTTCGCGCACGGGCTCACGAACTCGTGCATGGAGCTCGCCGCGTTCACGCCGATGGCACCCGGCACGAAAGTACGCTTCTGCTTCCGCGGTCACGCGCATTCCGGCACGCCCGAGCCCGGCCACTACCGGTTCAGTGATTTCGCCGACGATCTCGATGCCGTGGCGCGTGAGTACCACGCGACCAACGCCGTCGGCACGTCGCTCGGCCAGGGCGCGATCACGCACCTCCTCGCCCGCGACCCCGGTCGTTTCGACCGGATCGTCTTGGTCATGCCCGCGGCGCTCGACCTGGAGCTGGCTGACCACGAGCGCTTCGATCGCGTCGCCGATCTCCTCGAGACGCTCCCGGTCGACGAAGCCATCCAGCGGATCGTCGCCGACTCGGCACGGGTCGTCGAGTACGACGACAAGCCCTGGCTCCGCGAGCTCGACATGTTCCTCTGGCAGGACCTCAACGCGGTCGGTGTCGCGAGGTCGATCCGCGAGATCACCCGCGACGTCGCCATCACCGACCGCGAGCTCCTTCGGAAGGTGTCCGCACCGACGCTGATCCTGTGCCAGGAGGGCGATGAGATCCATCCGGTCGAGCTCGGCCACCTACTGGCGGATCTGATGCCGAACGCCGAGCTCATCGTGCTCGGTTCCGAGGACGAGCTCCTCGCTCGCCTGCCGGAGCTGGTCGCTCGCGTCGCCACGTTCCTCGCGGAGCCGGTGTGAGCGTCGAGACGGCACGTCGCGGGGACCTGATCGGCGCGGCGCTCGCGGTCGCGATGAGCGTGCTCTTCGCCTGCGTCGTGATCGTGGGCAAGGGCCTCCTGCAGGGCGAGCCGCCCTTCACGTTACTGTGCCTGCGGTTCGGTCTGACCGCAGCCTTCCTCGTTGTCGTCGCGGTCGCAACGGGTCAACCGGTGGTTCCCGAGCGCGGCGAGCGGCTCGGCCTCGCGCTCGCGGGCGTCTTCGGGTACGGCACGGAATCCGCGCTCTATTGGGCGGGCCTCAACCACGGCAGCGCGGCGTCGGTGACCCTGCTGTTCTACCTGTATCCGGTGTGGGTGATGGTCGCCGCGAGCCTGCTGGATCACCGGGTGCCCGCGCGAGCGATCGTGCTCGCCGTCGGGATGGCGCTCGCGGGCGGTGCCGTCGTCATCATCGGCGGGTCGGGCATCGACATCGAAACCGTAGGGATCGCACTTGCCCTTGGGTGCTCGTTCGCATACACGGCATACCTCGTCGCGACGGATCGGATCGCGGTGCGCACGCCGGCGATGACGACGGGACTGTGGGTCGCCGCCGGCGCGTCCCTGGCGAACCTGGCGTTCGCGCTGACGACGCGCTCGTGGAGGCTTCCGACCGGCGACCTTGCGGCGCTCCGGGTGCTCGCGATGGCTGCGTTCACGGCCGGCGCGTTCGTCTGCATGATGTCGAGCCTTCGGCGCATCGGCGCCGTTCGCAACGGCATCATCGGCGTGATCGAACCCCTGACCGTCGCGGTGCTTGCCGCGCTGTTCCTCAGTGAGCCCATCACCAGTTCGGTCGTCATCGGCGGGGTGCTCATCCTCGGCGCCGGCGTGATCGCCACGGTCACCGGCCGGCCGCGCATACGGGAACCGGACCTCTGACCCTTCGCTCGCTCTGAGGCGGTCCCACCGGCGGGTTTGACTCCCATCGCTGTCGACTGTTAACAATCTGCCAACCGTGGGCCTGCCTCGGGCTCGCGCCCCCGGAAGGAGAGAGGGATGAGGAAGAGTGCATCCACGCTCGCCATCGTCGTGGCCTTGGTGGCGGCGGTGGTCGGGCCGACCAGCGCTGCGCCAGGCGGTGGTGGCTTTTTCACGCAGCAGCCGCCACAGCTCGTGCCGTTGGCGAGCGGCGTCCAGATCAAGCCGCTCCTGTCGGCAGGCGACATCGTGGGCAGTTATCAAGCCACGGGCACGATGGACGGGCTCGGCCTGTACCGGAGCTCCAAGAGCACGATCGAGGTGTTCGCGAACCATGAGCTCGAGGGCTCCGACCCGACCTGGGCGCGCGTCTCGCACCTGACCCTCTCGAACACCGGCGGCGTGCTGAGCGGCTCGTATCCGATCGACGGCACCGAGGGATACGAGGACTTCTGCTCGAGCACGCTCGCGATGGTGGAAGGCAACCCGTGGTACTTCCTCGGTGAGGAGACCCTGACCGCGGGCAAGGGCCGCGCGATCGCGTTGAACGCGACCACGGGGCAGCACTACGAGCTGCCGTGGCTCGGCAGGTTCGAGCACGAGAACGTCGTGCCGATGACTTCCCTCTCGCGTCAGGGCGTGATCCTGCAGCTCACCGAGGACGAGGAAGCCGGCCTGTCGCAGGAGTACCTGTACAGAGCCAACACGATGGCCGACCTCCTCGCAGGCCGCGGACAGCTCTACGTCTGGGCCCCGGACAGCACCCTCGACGGTGACCCGTCGCCCAACGACATCGTGAAGGGTCAGACGATCGCCGGAACGTTCAAGCCGGTCCCTGCATCCGCGACGGCCGACTACGGAACGCTCGAGGCATACGCTCAGTCGGTGAACGCGTTCGATTTCGTGCGACCCGAGGACGGAACGGAGGTGCCCGGCCAGGCCGGCGTCTTCTACATGGCCGACACCGGCACGAAGAACTCCGAGGACTTCGACGGACGCATCTACCGGTTCGACCACAACACGAGGAACCCGCTGAAGGCCTCCCTGACGGTCGTGCTCGATAGCAAGGTCGACGGCCTCCGGAACCCCGATAACGTCGGGGCATCCAGTCTCGGACTGATGATCCAGGAGGACCGCAACGCGGACAACATCAAGGCGAACCCGCCGGGACAGGACAACCTCGGCGGCTACTCGCGCCTCGGCTTCTACAGCTTCGCGTCGGGGAACCTCACGTGGATCGCCCGCGTGAACACCCCCGAGAAGGATGCCAAGTCATCCGGCGCGGGATCGTGGGAGTCCTCGGGCGTGGTCGACGCCTCGAAGTTCTTCGGCTCCGGGTGGTGGCTCCTCGACGTGCAGGCCCACACGCAGAGCACCTTGCAGCCGGGGTTCGACCTCGTGCCGAACACGTCGAGCGGTGAGGCGTCGCAGCTCCTGCTTGTCAACCTGCCGGGCTCGACGCCGTAGGAGGGGGAAGGGAAGATGAGGCGGCGGCGGCCATCGAAGCCGCCCCGCCTCTTCGTCCACCGATGGCAACGGAGACCTACGACGCGATCGTCGTCGGCGGCGGGCACAACGGGCTCGTCGCCGGCTTCTATCTGGCCCGCGCGGGCCTGACCACGCTCATCCTTGAGCGTCGCCCGTTCGTGGGCGGCGCGTGCAACACGGAGGAGTTCGCGCCGGGGTTCCACGCGTCGACCGGCGCGTACGTCCTCTCGATGCTGCGGGAGGCGATCTGGCGCGATATGCGCCTCGCGCAGCGGGGGATCGTCGTCGACGCGGCGGGTCCAACGCTCAACCTGTTCCCCGACGGCGCCCACTACTACCTCGGCGACGACATGGTCTCGAACGTCGAGGAGACGGCTCGGTTCTCGTCCGCCGACGCGCGAGCGTTGTCGGCGTTCGAGGACGATCTGGCGGCGTTGGTGCAAGGGGTCGTCCCCTCGTTCAACTGGACGGCACCCGACCCTCGTATCCGGTCGCTCGCCGATCTTCGCGAGCTCGCCCGCTGGGGGCGCGTCGGTCTCAAGCAACGCAAGCACCTGGCCGACCTCGCGTTCCTGTTCTCGACCAGCGCGACGCAGTTCCTGTCTGAGCGGTTCGAAAGCGAGCACGTGAAAGCCGCGCTCGGCTGGCACGCGATCAACGACAGCGTCGCGGGTCCGTCAACGGCGGGAACCGCGTACGTGTTGCTGCACGATCATGCGAGCGAAGAGGCCGACGGCGGCGTCCGCCAATGGGGCTTCGTCCGGGGCGGCATGGGTCGGGTCACCGAGACGATGGCCGAGGCCGCGCGGGAGGCCGGCGCCGAGATCCGCTGCGACGCCGAGGTCGCACGCGTGCTCACGAAGAGCGGCCGCGCGGTCGGCGTCCAGCTCACCAACGGTGAGGAGCTCCGAGCTCGCCGGACACTGTCCAACGCCGACCCCAAGCGAACGTTCCTGACGCTGTGCGATCGCGCCGATCTGCCGGCCGAGTTCGTCGCGCGGATCGAGGCCTACCGGTGCATGGGCACGAGCATCAAGATCAACCTTGCGCTGCGCGACCTCCCGTACGTGAAGGGGCTGCCCGAGGGCGGGGTGCAGCCGTATCACACCGGGATCATGGAGCTGGATCCGTTCATCCCCGAGATGGACTTCCAACAGGCGCAGGCGGTGCAGGGGATCCCGGCCGACCCCGCGCACATCGAGCTGTGCTTCCCGACGGTGCACGACCCCTCGCTCGCGCCGAAGGGAAAGCACATCGTGACGATCGATGTGAACTCCCAGCCGTACCGGCTACGTGAAGGCTCGTGGGACGAGATCAAGGAGGACCGAGCCGACCGCGCGATCTCCACGATCGCGGAGTACTTCCCGAAACTGCCCGATCTGATCGAGCATCGGCAGGTCGTGACGCCGCTCGACATGGAACGGCTGATGGGGCTCACGGGCGGCCACGCGCTGCACGGCGACATGGCGCCCGACCAGCTGCTGTTCCTCCGACCGGTTCGCGGCTGGGCGAACTACCGCACGCCGATCGCAGGGCTGTACCTCTGCGGCGCGGGCACGCACCCGGGTGGCGGGGTGTCCGGTGCGAACGGTCGGAACGCCGCGCGCGAGGTGCTGCGGGACGCCCGCGTGTCACGAGGTCGCCGATGACCGACGTGCCGAACATCGTCACGCCGCCACCGGGACCGCGGACGCGCGACATCCTCGAGCGTCAGGGCAAGGTGCTGTACCGAGGCCTTGCCGACGAGGTCGGGCCGTTCGTGATCCGCCGGAAGTCCGGCTACGAGATCGAGGACATCGACGGGAACGTCTACCTCGACTGCGTCAGCGCCATGGCGTCGGTCCCGGTCGGCGCGGGTCGTGCCGACATCACCGACGCAGCGGTCGACGCGCTCAGGCGATACGGGAACGAGGACACCCACTACTTCTCCCATGAGTACGTGTTGCCGCTGGCGGAACGCCTGATCGAGATCGCGCCCGGTTCGCTCTCGCGGGTCGATATCGCGCTCAACGGGACCGAGGCGGTGGAAACTGCTGTCCGATTCATGCGCCGAGCGACCGGTCGACCGATCGTGATCGGGTTCATGGGCGGTTATCACGGCGAGGCGGGAACCGCGGGTGCGGTCGGCGCCGAGACGAGTGATCTTTCGTTCGGCTACCGCGCGCTGATGCCCGGCTTCGAGCACGTGCCGTACCCGAATCCATACCGCACGCCGTTCGTTGCGCGGCCTGGTGGAACCGGCGACGGCACCGTCGACTACATCCGCGACCACCTGCTGCACCACGCCGTGGACCCCCGCGAGGTCGCGGGGTTCCTGATCGAGCCCGTGATGGGCTCGGGCGGTTGCGTGGCGCCACCGGATGTCTTCTGGCCGGCGTTGCTCGACGTGTGTCGTGAGTTCGACATGCTGCTGACGGTCGACGAGGTGAAGACCGGGTACGGCCGCACCGGCCATATGTTCGCGGTGGAACGGTGGGGCATCGCTCCTGACCTCATGGCGCTCGGCAAGTCGATGGGCGGTGGCGTGATGCCGATCGGCGCCCTGCTCGGCACCGAGGCGTCGATGGACTTCGACGACGTATCGACCGGCTCGACATGGTCGTGGCTGCCGGCGGCGTGTGCAGCCGCACTCGCGACCCTGGACGTCTTCGAACAAGAACCCGTGCTCGAGAACGTCCGTGCTTTGGAAGCGGTCGCCCTCGAGGGCTTGCGCGAGCTCGAGCAGAAGTACTCGGCGATCGGTGACGTGCGCGCCGTCGGCTGCTTCATGGCGGTCGAGTTCGTGAACGACCGCGAGACCAAGGAGCGCGACCTGGAGCTGCAGGAACGCGTCGCGCGTGGCTGCATCCAACGCGGGTTGCTGATCGACCCGTCCACGACCTCATTGAATATCCAGCCCTCGCTCACGATGCCAGTTGATGTGATGCGAACCGTCATCGACATCCTCGACGAGGCGATCGGCGAGGCGATGGGCTCCGGCTCGTGATCGACCCCGACGTCTTCTCCGAGCTCGCCGGGGGCCTGAACCATCCAGAGGGAGTCGCGTGGGATCCGCTTCGCGGTCGTGTGTTCGCCGGAGGCGAGGGCGGCGAGATCTACGTGGTCACGCTCGATGGTGACGTCGAGGAGGTCGGATCGAGTGGCGGTTCGATGCTCGGCATCGCGGTCGACGGGAAGGGACGCGTCTACGCCTGCGACGACGGCAACGGCGAGGTCGTCCGTTGGGATCCCGCCGACGGCAAGCTCGCGACGTACGCCCGCGGGGTCGGTGGCGCCGACATGGACTGCCCGAACGTCGCAGCGTTCGGCCCGGACGGGATGCTCTACGTGACGTGTTCGGGAGAAGAAGGACGCCCGGAGATCGTTCGTGTCGTGCCGGGAGGTGAGCAGGTTGAACGTTGGACCGACGCTGTGCCCGGCTACCCGAACGGGGCGCTCGTCACACCCGATGGGTCCGCGTTGATCGTGGTGGAAGCGCACGCGCAACGTCTCGTCGGCGTCAAGATCCGTTCCGATCGCTCCGCCGGAGAGGTGTCGGTCGTCGCGGAGTTCCCCGATACCGACGCCGACGGAGTGGCGCTCGCAGCCGATGGCTCCTTCTGGGTCACGCTCTACCGCCCCGACGGCCTTGTTCGAGTTGCGCCGGACGGCGGTGTCGAGGTGGTCTTCGACGACCATCTCGCCCACACGTTCGACGCGCCGACGAACATCGCTTGGGTCGGTGCTGCCCTCGATCGAGCGGTTGTCGCCAACGTCGGGGACACCTTCCTCGCGATCGGCGACGTCGGCGTTGCGGGCCAGCCACTGCACTACCCGATCTTCGACTGACTCACATGCATCCGAGTCGAGGCGTGGTGCCGCTGAACGCGGCTGATCTCTCACCCCTCTCGACCTGGGGCGGCTGATTGCCTACACTCCCCGTAGTTGGAATCCACGCTCGCTGATCTCGAGATCGCGACGTTCGCGGTCGACGAGGTCGTCGAGGGGACCCAGACAGGGTGGAGCGACCGGCGTTTGACCGTGTCGCTACCGCAGCTCGCGGTCGGAGCCGGGGAACCGGCGCTGGCGGAGGCCACGGTCGAGGTCGTCCGTCCCGGCGATCGCGTCCGCATCTCGAACGTCCTCGATGTCGTGCTGCCCGACGTCCGCGTGAGAGACCTTCGGCTGCATCGACTCGCCGGCGTCGCCGTCATCACCGTGTGCGATTGGCTCGCCGCGGGATACGAGGAAGCGGAGGAGCTCCCGGTGTCGTTGATCGACATGGGCGGTCCCGCCTCCGATCGAAGCCCGTGGGGCGGGTCGATCAACCTCGTCCTTCGGTGCATGCCGGCGCCAGGTGGGGGTGTTCCCGAGGTGGATGCGGCGATCCGGCGCGAGGCATGGCGTGTCGGCCGAGCGCTCGCAGCGGTGACGGCAGAGCAAGAGCCGACGGAGGTCATCACGGTCGGAGGCTCATCGGGCGACTCCTCATTGCCGAACATCGCGCTCGTCCTGCAGGTCGCCTCCGAAGGTCCGCTCGTAGACACGTTCTGGGATGAAGAGCCGTTGGGCGAGTTCGAACCGAGGATCGTCTCGGCAAAGGACGTACTGAGTGGCTCGCTCACCAACGGCGCGTACGACTGGCCCGGCGTTCGCAACGTCACCGCCATCTACCAAGACAGCGCCCCGATCCGTGACCTGAGCGCTGCTGATGGGTCGACGCTGACCTTCGCCGGCGTGATCCTCGCTCCCGGCTACCTCGACGGCGCCACACAGAAGCGGCTCGCCGCGGGATCGTCCGCGTCGCTCGCCGCCGATCTCGGCGTCGACGGCGTCATCGTGACCACCTTCTCGTCCGGCAACTCGCACACCGACACGATGTTGACGGTGCAGGAGTGTGAGCGCCGCGGTATCGCGACGGTCGCGCTCGTCTGCGAGACGAACGGTGGTCTGACCGACCACGTGCCCGAGGCGACCTCCCTGATCAGCACCGGGAACGAGGACGAGCTCGTCGAGGCGTGGACCCCGGAGCGGGTGATCGGCGGCCAAGAATGCGCTGCCGTCGGGGAACGCATCGCCGCCGTTCACTTCGTCGGTGGGCTCGTCCAAACCGGCGATGCTCGATGGACGGCGGTGCCCGCATGACGGTCGTTCACTACCTGAACCAGTTCTTCGCCGGACTGGGCGCGGAGGAGGCGGCCGACCAGGAGCCAGTGCGCCTCGATGGTCCACAGGGTCCCGGTCGCGGGCTCGCTGCCGCCGGCATCGCGCCCGACGTCACCCTCGCGTGCGGCGACGACTACTTCGGGGAGCACGAGGCCGACGCGATGGCCACCCTGCTCGGTTGGCTCGATGAGCTTCACCCCGATGTCTTGATCTGCGGACCCTCGTTCGGCTCGGGTCGGTACGGGTACGCGTGCGGCGTACTCGCGCGAGAGGCCGGGCGCGCAGGCGTCCCCGTCGTCGCCGCGATGACTCCCGACTCGCCCGGTGTGCTTGCCGCTGAGGGAGCTGCGTACATCGTCCCGACGGGCTCGAACGTAGCCGCGATGCGTGAGGCGTTGCCGGTCGTGGCTTCATTGGCCCAGCGGCTCGCAGCGGGCGAGCCCGTCGGTGACGCCGAGTCGGAGGGGTACCTGCCGCGTGGCCTTCGCGTGAACGTCCTGTCGGAGCGGACCGGCGCCGAGCGGGCGATCGGGCTCTTGCTCGCCAAGCTCGCGGGCGACGTTCGCACCGAGGTCGAGCCGCGCGGCGATCGCGTGCCCCCGCCTGCCCCCGTGGCCGATCTCGCGGTGACCAAGGTCGCGCTCGTGACGGAGGCCGGCTGCGTGCCGCAGGGCAATCCGGACCGCTTACCCACCCGGCACTCGAACGTCTGGCTGCGGTACCCCATCGCAGATGTCGACTCGCTCGACCCGGACGCGTACGAGTCGGTACACGCGGGGTTCGATACCACGTCCGCGAACGCCGACCCGAACCGGCTCGTGCCCTTGGACGCCGCGCGGGCACTCGAGCATGCGCGCGCGTTTGGGGCGCTCCACGATGTCTTCTACACGACCAGCGGTGTCGACACACCGGTCGCGACCGCGGCCCGGCATGGACAAGAGATCGCGGCTGACCTGCGGGCGGCCAAGGTGGGGGCGGTGATCCTCACCGGCACCTGAGGAACAGGAACGCGTTGCGGGGCAACGCTGGCGAAGGAGTTCGAACGAGAGGGCATACCAACCGTGTTCATCACTGCACTGCCGACGATCGCCCAGATGGTGGGCGCGAACCGCGTCCTTCGGGGCGTGTCGATCACGCATCCGACCGGCGACCCGTCCCTCGCTGCGGGTGATGAGCACGAGCTGCGAGTGGCGATCGTACGCCGAGCGCTCGACATGCTGACCGTCGAGGTCGAGCCCGGCACCGTGTGGGAGCCTCACGGATGACAACCCCGCGCGCCGCGGTGACGCACGCCTCGCTCACCCTGGAGCACGTCCCCGACCTGGTCCGGTATGGCTCGAAACCGAGCCGGGAGCCCGAGAGGTTCGCCGACGCGACGGGATCGCTCCGCAACTTCGAGGACGCCGTCGCCTATGCGCCGAACCAGGTGTTCATCGGCAACCAGCCGCCCGAGGATCTCTGGGACCGTTCGCGCCCATGGTGGAAGGAGCCGGTCACCGACGCCTCTCCCGAAGGGACGAGCGGAGAGGTCATGGCGCAACCAGCCTTCTACGAGCTGATGCGGGAGGTCGATCGCTTCGACCTCGTCAAGGACACATCCGCCGCGGGAGCGCTTGAGCTCTTCGACGGCGACCGCGTGGTGGGCTCCGTCGTGGGCGACCACGACCTCGACGAATCCCTGAGCGCCCACGTGCTCCTCGAGAACCTCGCGATCAAGGCGAGCGGCGTTCACGCGCTTCGCGACGTGCTGACGCGTGCCGACATCGACCCCGCATCGATCACGCATGCGATCGGATGCGGCGAGGAAGCGGTCGGAGACCGCTACCAACGTGGCGGCGGCAACATGGCCAAGGCGATCGCCGAAGAGTGCGACCTGCGCAAGGCGAGCGCGCTCGACGTCAAGTCGTTCTGCGCGGCGCCGGTGCACGCGCTGGTGCTCGCCGCCGCCCTGATCGAAGCCGGCATCGAACGACGAGTAGTCGTCGTCGCCGGCGGTTCCCTCGGCAAGCTCGGCATGAAGTTCGAGGGAGCACTCTCGAAGGGCTTCCCCATCCTCGAAGACGTTCTCGCCGGCATGGCCGTTGTGCTCGAG
>Ga0105242_10004474_pt1 | contig 10866 bp, 9 predicted proteins | sample KBSM24metaG_FD_81521 | JGI IMG/M metagenome (GOLD analysis project Ga0105242, IMG submission 81521) | Miscanthus rhizosphere microbial communities from Kellogg Biological Station, Michigan, USA - KBS M2-4 metaG | ecosystem: Host-associated > Plants > Roots > Rhizosphere > Soil | place: Michigan... | reverse complement strand
TGGCGACGGTCGGCCCGGCCGAGATGATCGCCGGCCACGCCCGCCTCGAGGAGACGATCGCTCGCATCGCCGCCGGCGACTTCCCGGCCGCCCCACCCGAGCGCCGCGACTGGTCCCTCTGCCGCGGTTGCCCCGCCCTCAGGGGCCTGTGCTCAGGACCCGGGGACGTCGGCGGAGGAGTCGAGGCGGGCGGCGAGCTCGTCGAGTCGTAGCTCCTTCAGGCCCTCGCCCACCGCATCCAGCTCGGCGGCGCAGTAGTTGACGAGCTCGCGACCCTCGCGGCAGAGGTCAAGCGTCTCGCGCAGGCCGGCCTGGCCGGAGTCGAGCCGGTCGATGATCTCCTCCAGTCGCTCGACGGCGACCTCGTAGCTCTCCGGTTTCTCGCTCATTCCTCCGCCTCAATCGCCGCCCGCACCTTGCCGTCAGCGAAGCGCAGTCTTACCTCCGCGGCGGCGGTCGCGGCGGCTGCCGTCGTCACCGACTCGCCATCGAGCGTCTCGGCCAGCGCGTAGCCGCGCTCCAGCGTCCGCTCCGGGTCGTGGGCACGCAGCGCCACCGCGGCTTTGCGGAGCGCCTCGCGGCGGCGGCGCAGTCCCCCCTCCGCGGCCCGGTCGAGCGCCGTCTGCCGCCGCGCCGCCTCGCCCCGCCCGACAACCGTGCGCTCCTCCGCGCGCCGCCGCGCCCGCTCCAGAACCACCCCAGCGATCCGCCGCTGACTACGTGACCGCTCGGCGATCCCCCGTTCGGAGGCGGCGCGAATCTCGCGGATCTTCTGGTTGAGGCCGCTGCGCTCGCGCTGTAGCGCCCGTTCGGGCCCCCGGGCGAGGGCGGCGAGGTGGCGGGCACGGGCGCCAACCGCCCGCTCACCGGCCCGTCGCAGCGACCCAGTGGCGCGCTCGAGGTCGCGGCGGGCATCACGACAGTCGAGCGGCACCACCGCCTCGGCCGCGTGCGTCGGCGTCGAGCAACAGACCGCGGCGACGTCGTCGATCAGGGTTGAGTCGCGCTCGTGGCCGATCGCACTGACGACTGGCACCCGCAGCATCGCCACCGTGCGACAGAGCGTCTCGTCGCAGAAGGCCCAGAGGTCGGCGAGGCTGCCGCCCCCGCGGGTGACAACGATCGCCTCGACCTCGGGCCGCGCCGCCAACCCCTGGATCGCCGCCGCGATCGCCGGCGCCGCGTGGCGGTCCTGGACCGGCGCGAAGGCCCAGACCACGGTCCCGGCCCAACCGCGCCGCGCCAGACCCGCCAGCAGGTCCCGCCGCGCCGCGCCAGTCTCGGCAGTGACCACCCCAATCGTGCGCGGCAGTCGCGGCCGCGGCAACTGCTTCTGCAACTCGAATAGCCCCTCGGCGCGCAGCTGTTTGCGCAGCGCCTCGAGGCGGGCTAGTAGATCGCCTTCGCCGGCCAGCCGCACGTGCGTGGCACGGAAGCAGAAGTTCGGCGAGGCCTGACCGCCACCGGGGTAGTAGTCGAGCCCGCCACCGATCACCAGTTCCACCCCGTCGCGCAGGGCTCCCTCCGGCAACCCCGCTTTCTCGAGGTCGTTGAGCCAAATCGCGCACGGCACCGCCCCGTCTGAGTCGCGCAGCTCGAAGTAAGCCTGCACGCGGCTGCGCCCCACCCCGGTCACCTCACCGATCAGCTGCACGCGCGGCCGTTCGCGCATCCAACTCTGCAGCCCCTTGGCGTAGTTACCAACAGGAAATGGCCCGGGAAGATCCATCACCTCACCCTACGAAGCTGGCCGGCAGATCCACCAGCCCCGGCCTCAAGCAGCCTCGCGCCAGCGCTTGGCCCAGGTCTTCAGCTCACCTATGGCCGGCTCCAATGCGGCGCCCACCACCGTCAGCGAGTAGGTGACCCGGACCGGCGTCCCTGCTTCCACCTCGCGCTCGACCAGGCCCTCTTCCTCCAGCTCACGCAGGCGCTGCGAGAGCAGACGGTCGGAGAGGCCGGGGACCGCCTTGGCGAGCTCCCCAAAGCGCATCGGCCGCTCGGTCAGGGCGCAAACGATGGCGCCCGTCCAGCGCTTGCCGATCAACTCGATCGCCGCGTGGAAGTGCGGGCAAACCGCCACGGGGACGGCCGGAGCCTGGTTCGACGTGGCTGGTTCCACGGGATCCCGAGCTTACTGAACGTAAGTCGCCGGCCCTCGGGGCCGAGCGTTGTGGCTCAACCCGTGCAGGGACCGGTGTCGACCCGGCCCGGGGCGGCCTCGGTGATCGCTTCGCGCACCTGCTCGGCCGGGATTGCGAAGCCGCCGGGGCGACCGCCGGTAGTGGCGGCGAAGACGACACCGAGCACGCGGCCCCGAGCATCGATCAGCGGCCCGCCGGAGTTGCCGCTGCGGACCAGCCCGCCGAGGGCGGTGATCGTGCGGGTGATCGGCCCGTGGCCGTAGGAGTCCTCGCTGATCGTCGAGCGGGTGTCGCCGACCCGCGCCGGGGTCAGCGCATAGGGCCCATTCTCCGGGTAGCCGAGCACCGCCGCGTCCTCGCCCACTTCGCGCTGGGAGCTGATCGGCAGCGTCGGCAGATCGGCGCCGATTCGCAGCAGGGCGAGGTCGTGGGCGGGGCTGTAGTAGACCGGCGTCGCTTCCAGCTCGACGCCTTCCTGGGTGGTCACCGTCGTATCGCTGGAGCCGGCGACGACATGGGCATTGGTGACTACCAGCCCCGGCGCCACCGCCCAGCCGGAGCCCTCGACGCCGAGCCCGCAGGCCGTCCCCAGCACCCGTACCACGGAGCTGCCGACGTCGAGCACGTCGGGATCGCTGGCGATCGCCTTCCCGGGCGGCGCCGCCGGCGTTTCTGGACCAGTCACCGAGGGCGCCGGGTCAACGCGGTCGAGCGCGTTCAGGAGCGGCCCGGAGGGCGGCAAGACTTCGTTGAGGCTGCGCAGGATCACCGAGCGCTGCACGTCGGCCCGCAGCTGCGCCGTCGAGGGTGCGTGCAGGGCGACCGAGCCGAAGATCCAGGCGACCCCCAGCGCCACGGCCCCGATCAGGGTGGCGCCGCCGGCGCCGTCGAGCAGGTGCAGCAGCCGCCGCTGGATCAAGCGCGCCCGCAAGCCCAAGGCGAAACCCTCGACCGCGACCGCCGCCAAGGCACCGGCGACAAGGGCGCCGAGGGCGGCACAGAGCGGCGCATAAGGCGACTCCGATCCCTGGTTGAGGAGCAGCGGCGCCAGGCGGCTGCCGGCCGCGGCGCCAACTGCGAAGCCGGCCAGCGTCAGCGCCCCGACGATCAGGCCCTGTCGGTACCCCCAAAGCCCGAGGGCGAGGGTAAAGGCGATGATCGCCCAATCGAGTGCAGTCACCGCTGAATAGAAGCATGCCGGTGACCGCTTCATTACCTTTCCCCCGGTGAGCACAGTGTCATCCGCGGTGGAGCGTCGGCGCAAGCTCGTCACTCGCACGCTGCCGCTGGCGGTGATCGGGCTGGTCGCCTTCGTGATCGGCGCCGCGATGGGCGCCCCCGGCTCACCCGAAAAGGACGCCGCCAACCGCTTCGCCGAAGCCTGGGAAGCGGGCGAATTCGCCACCATGTACGGGGAGCTGAACGAAGCCTCCCAGGCCAGGATCAAAATCAACGACTTCGCCGTCACCTACCGCGAAGCGGCCCGCACGGCGACGCTGCGCTCAGTCGAGGCCGGCTCCGCCCACGATCCGATCGACGGCGCCGTCCCGGTTTCGATCACTACCACCACGGTCGCCTTCGGGCGTGGCGAAGACGAGGTCCAGCTGCCCTACGCCGACGGCGGCATCGAATGGGACCCGAGCCTGGTCTATCCCGGTCTGCGCCCCGGCGAGCACCTCTCCAGCCACATCGACCTGGCACCGCGGGCGCCGATCCTCGCCGCCGACGGCACGCCGCTCGCCGAGGGCCCGGCAACCGAACGCGAACACCCCCTGGGCAGCGCCGCGATCGACGTCACCGGCGAAGTCGGCGAAGCGAGCGAAGAAGATATGGAAGCGCTCTCCCGCCAGGGCTTCGCCCCGGACACCCCGGTCGGCGTCAGCGGTCTCGAGCGCGCCTTCAATACCCGCCTCGCCGGCAAGCCGGGCGGCACCCTGCTGGCGGTCTCCAAGGACGGCGGCTCGGTCCGCGTCCTCGCCCAAGGGAAGCCGGCTAAGGGGGCGCCGGTGAAGACGACGATCGACCCGGAACTGCAGGAAGCCGCGGTCACCGCCCTGGCCGGCCAGGGCGGCGGCGTCGCCGTGCTCGACGCCCGTGACGGCGACGTTCGCGCCCTCGCCGGCCAGGCTTTCTCGGCACCACAGCCGCCCGGCTCGACCTTCAAGATCATCACCAGCACCGCCGCCCTCGAAAAGGGGCTGGTCTCGCTCGACGACGAATTCGAAATCACCAACGGCGTCAACGTCGGCGGCCGCTTCATCAGCAACGCCAACGGCGAGTACTGCGGAGGCACCTTCCGCCAGGCCTTCGCCGAGTCCTGTAACGCCGACTTCGCCCCCTTTGGCCCGGAAATCGGCAATGACGACCTCGTCGCCACCGCCGAGAAGTTCGGTTTCAACGCGCCGCCAAGCCTCTACGCACCGAAGATCGTCCGCCAGGTCGAACCGGCGGAATCGACGATTCCGGAAGACATCGGCGAAGACGTCGACCTCGGCGTCTCTGCGATCGGCCAGGGCGAAGTGCTGGCGACGCCGCTGGAGATGGCGAGCGTCGCCCAGACCGTGGCCAACGGCGGCGTCCGCGAACCGACCTCGATCGTCGCCAACCGCAAACTGCGGCCCGACGCCGAGCCGGTGCGGGTGATGAAGAAGCACACCGCCGATGAGCTGACCGAACTGATGATCGGCGTCGTCACCGAAGGCACTGGCACCGCCGGCGCGATCCCCCAGGCCCAGGTCGCGGGCAAGACCGGCACCGCCGAGCTGGGACCAGTCGAAGGCCAGGAGGAAGCCGAAGAACCCGAACAGAAGAAGGACGCCTGGTTCGCCGCCTTCGCCCCTGCCGAAAAGCCGCGCCTGGCGATCGGCGTACTGCTAATCGAAGCCGAAGCCGCCGGCGGCGAGGTTGCCGCCCCGATCGCCTCCCAGGTCCTCAGCGCCGGCTTCTAGCAAGCATCTCGGCGTCCTCGGTCGCTCGCGTGCCAAGCACGCCACGCCCCCTGCGTCCACCGACCTGCTTGCTAGAGGTCCAGGGTGACTTCGGCCTTTTCGCCCTCAGGGCTTTCGATGTGCAGCGTCAGCGGCCGATTGGCAGATACTTCTTCCGGCAGCAGAAAGACCGCCACCGAGCCCTCAATCGGGCCCTGCTGCGGAGTCGAGTCGAGCACCGGGATCTGTTCCTGCGGTTCGACTTCACCACTCAAGGGCAGCGCGTAGAGGCTTTCGCTCGGCAGCACGTCGTAGCGTTTGTGTTCGGCATCGGTGATCGTCAGCGTCGAGGGCAGGGTCTGCGGGTCCTTGCTCTCGTTCTGGACTTCGAAGAAGACGCCGAAGTAGTTCGATCCCTCCGGTGCCGGCTTCTGGCCAACCAGGTAGGCCGAGTCCTCGTTGTCGTTCGGGTTCAGATACCGCGAGAAGATCACGTTGTACTGGAGCTCGCCGAGCTGGACCGGCTCACCCTCGACGACTTCCTTGGAGTCGCTCGAATAGCCGCAGGCACTGACCCCAAGGACCAGGCCGATCAGGGCGAGCGCGGCGAGCAGCGGCAGGACGATTCTGCGGGTGGCGAGCATCGGGCGGGGACTCTATTACGGGACACCGGTCGCATAGCGGTTCCCCCCGGCGACGGCAAGCCGCGCCGCCCGCGGGGACTCCGCCTCGAGCAAATCGCGCAGCCGCTGCATCGCTTCGCGCCAGCCGCGCTGCTGCCAAAACGAGGCGGCGGAGGCGAGCTCGAGGACCCGATCGACCGGGCCCGGCTCGGTCCAGTGCGCGACCCGGGCCGTGGTCAGCGACCCCGGCCCCTCGGTCAGCTCCCAGACCGTGCGGGTGGGGATCCGGTTGACGCGGCCGCCCTGGCCGTGCTCGACGATCAGGTGGTCGGGCTCCAGCTCGGTGATCGCCGTGTCCATCCAGACCGAGCGCAGCGGCTGTTCGACTCGGAAGCGCGCTCCCGCCCCTACCCCGCTTGATTCGAGCCGGGTGAGGTGGAAGTCAGTGAGGAAGTGATCGGTGAAGGCGGGCCGCAACGCCAGGTCGGAGAGGAACTCGTAGACACGCTGGCGCGGCACGTCGATCTCGGTCTCTGCGCTAATTGGGCCCATTGCCGCCGCGATTCTAGTTGTGAACCGAGCGGCAGGCGTTAGTATCAAACAGCACGGGAGAAGGAGAGCCACCCATCTTCGATGTGGTCAACAGCAGTCCCCTCGACGACCGCTACGAACGCGGCTCGTTTGCCGGTGCCGGCACCTACTTCTGCGTCGGCTGCGGTTCGCAGCTCTCCACCGAGGAGAGCGAGGCGCTGCCCTCCTGCCCGCATTGCGGCGGCGTCCGCTTCCGCCGTGACTCGATCTTCGAAGCGCACCAGGACCATGGCGGCAACACCGTCGAACTCGACCTCCCCCACCCCACCAGCCCGCCCGCCTGGCTCGCCTCCGCCCGAGCGAGCCTGGCGCGGCCGGGCCACTACCTGGCCTTGCATGAGGGGAACGGAGAGATCGAGGTCTTCCCGATTGAGCGTGGCTGGACGCGGATCGGCCGCAGCGTCACCGCCGAGGTGCGCCTTGACGACCCCAGCGTCTCCCGCCGCCACGCCCTCGTCGTCGCCGAGCCCGGCAAGGACCTGCGGGTACTCGACGACCGTAGCCTCAACGGCGTCTTAGTCAACGGCGAGGCGGTCGAGTGGGCCCCCCTCGCGGACGGCGATGAGCTGACGATCGGCCGCTACAGCCTCTACGCCCTCAAGCGCTGAGGCCGGTTCCGGCCACCCCCGCCCCTAGGATCCCTTGCCAATGAGTGCCGCCCCGAACCCGGTCGATCCGCCGCTGCCGCCAAGCCGCCCCAACCCTGGTGCCAGCCCGGACCGGGGGGCCCAGGAGGTCCCGAGCATGTCGTCCCCCGCCGAGCGCGCTCGCGCCGAGCTGCACGAGGAGATCGAGCGTGTCCGCCGTGGCGTCGAGGAGATGCTGGCCGAGCAGTCCGAGCCGGTCGACCCCGAGCTGCGCCGCGAGCTCGACACGATCCAGGAGGACATCCGCCGCTACGTCAAAGCCCGGGTCCGCAAATCCGAGAAGAAGACGATGCGGGCGGTCCGCCGCGTCGACGAGCGCAGCGATCAGATCGAAGAACGGCTGGATCGGCTAGAAGCGGAGCGGCGTGAGGCGGAGTGGCGGATCCATACCGACACGGAGCGGATGCTGGACGGGCTGCTCGACGAGATGCGGGGGATCGCCGATCGCCTGGAAGGGCGCGGAACTTCCTGACACGGGCGTGGGGCCGGGCTCATGCGGCAAGAACTCCCGAGCCGCCTTCTAAGTCGGTGAGCAGCCAACCGCGCATGGATCTCGATCACCCCGCAGCACCAGTGGGGCGGACCAACGCACTCGCGGCGCCACTCGGCTCCAGCCACTTGGCGGTGTGGCATTAGGACTGCGGTTACTCGCTACAGGACGGCCGGCGATCTCGGTCGTGCTCGGACCTGAGAGGAGGCCCCACGCCCAAGCTCACTCAGTCGAGATCGACGGATCCGCCTGCACCTTGTGCGGCACGATCATCATGAAGTTGCTCGCCGCATCAGCCGCCAGGTCGAGGATCCGCACCGCCTCCTCGCTCTGATCGGTGTCGCGCAGTTCTTCGGCGTAGGCGGTCAGCAGATCGTCGACGTCGAGCAGGCCCTCGGCGTCGAGGTCCTTGAGCTGGACTTTGGCGCCCTCGCCGAGCCGCCGCTCGATCGTCTCGCGATCGATCCCGAAGGCGTTGTGGCGGACGTAGACGCGGCCGCCGGTCATGCCGGCGCAGGCCCAGGGGCCGATGTCGCCCAGCACCACGGCCCGCCCCGAGGTCATGTACTCGAAGGCAAAGCCCTTGGCGTTGGCGCGGTCGGCGAGCGAGCCGCGGCTGTCGTCGAGACCCTGGTCGGGCTCGCCGCCCAGCACCACATCGGCACCGGAGAGGCGGATGCAGAAGCGCGAGTCGGCCGAGCCCTGGACGAAGAGGCGACCGCGCTGGGCACCGTAGGCGAAGGACTTGCCGACGGAGCCGTTGAGGCGCTTGCCCTTCGCCCCCTTGCCCTTGAGGATCGCGATCGTGCCGCCCAGCATCGCCTTGCCGACGCCATCCTGGGCGCCACCCTCGACGCGGATCGCGACCCCGTAGGCGTTGAAGGCGCCAAGGCCCTGGCCGGCGACCGAGCCGCCGTTGAACTCGAGGCTCGCCAGCACGTCTTCGTTGGACTCGGGCGCGTCGGCGTCGAAGATCCGCGAGCGTGCGATCGCCCCGGCCAGCTCGGTGCCGAGCACGCGGTCGTTGGCGTCGGTCGGGCGCGGGAACTCGTTGCGGATCGTGCGGCCGGGGCAGATATCCCCGGCCAGCGCGGCGATCTGGTGCGAGGCTTCCTTCGCCTCCATGCGGATCGGCCGGGCGACGACCAGGCCGGCCTCGGCGCGGGCGTCCTCCGCCTCGGCAACGGGCAGGTCGAGCGGCTCAAGGTCGAGGTACTCCTCCAGCGGCTCAATCAGCGGCGCCAGATCGATCTTGTCTGCCATCGCCGTCTGCTCGAGCAGGTCGTAGCGGCCGACCAGGTCCTGGGCGCGCTCGTAGCCGAGCGAGGCGACCACCTGCTTGACCTCCTCGCCCATCGAGGAGAAGAAGCGGGCGCAGCTCTCGGCGGCGAGGTCGACCTCCTGCGGGGTGAACTTCTTGAGGCCATGCTCCTGGGCCTGCTCGACAGTCTCGATCTGGGTGGCAATGCCGACGTGGCAGGTGTCGAGCTGGCAGCCGCGGCAGATCGTGCAGCCGAGGCTGACCATCGCCAGGGTGCCGAAGCCGACCCGGTTGGCGCCGAGGCAGTGCAGCTTGACGATGTCGTGGCCGGTCCGGTAGCCGCCGTCGGCCCAAATCTCGACCCGGTTACGGAGGCCGGCCTCCATCAGTGCCCGGTGCACGGCGCGGGTGCCGATGTCGCTCGGCAGGCCGACGTGGCGCAGGGCGTGCTGGCGGGCGGCGCCGGTGCCGCCCTCGAAGCCGGAGAGGGTGATGATGTCGGCGCCGGCCTTGGCGATGCCGAGGCCGATCGTGCCGATGTTCGGCACGACGGGCACCTTGACTGAGACGCGCACGTCCGGGTTGACCGTCTTCAGCTCGTCGATCAGCTCGGCGAGGTCCTCGATCGAGTAGAGGTCGTGGTTGTTGGAGGGTGAGATCAGGTCGGTGCCGGGCGCCGCGTTACGGGCGGCGGCAACCTTCTCGGAGACCTTCTTGCCGGGCAGGTGACCGCCCTCGCCGGGCTTCGCGCCCTGGCCGATCTTGATCTCGGCCACGTAGGAGGAGTTGAGCATCTCCGCGGAGACGCCGAAGCGCCCCGAGGCGACCTGCTGGCCGCGCCATTTGCGGTACTGGCCGTACATGTCGCGGATCTCGCCACCCTCGCCGTTGATGCAGAGGACGTTGATCGCCTTGGCCGCCTCCGCGTAGGCGCGGAAGGCCGGCTCGGACTGCGAGCCGAAGCTCATCGAGGAGATCACGATCGGGTAGTCGTGGTGGCCGACGCCAGCATCTACACCGGAGGCATCGGCGAGCGGCTCCCGGTCGCCCTTTAGCCCCATGATGTGGCGCATCGAGATCGGGTTCTGCTGCTCGAGGTCGCGGACTTTCTCCGAGTACTCCCCGTAGGAGCCGGTGCCGTTCGCGGTCGCGATCGCCGCCTTGTAGACCTTCGGGTAGAAGCGGAACGTCTTCGCCGGTTTGGCATCTTCGTCGCCGCTGAGGATGCGGGCGCGCTCGTTGGTGTCCTCGTCGAGCTGGGTGAAGCCGGTGCCGCCCTTCTCCGAGGACGCGAAGGCCTCGGTCTGGAAGATCTCGGCCAGCTCCGGCTTGACGCCGATCGAGGAGAACTGCCGCGCGTAGCCGCGCACCTCGTGGATGCCAATCGTCGAGATCACTTTCTCGATCCCCTTGACGAAGGCGGCGCAGAGGTTGTCGACGTCGGTCTCGTAGTCCTCGACGCAGATCACCTCAACCATCGTGTACGGGCAGACCCCGTTGGCGCCGAGCCCGAGGGCGAGCATCACGTCGTGGACGTTGCGGACCGCGGCCGAGCGCAGGACCAACCCACAACGACGGCGCAGGTTCTCTTCGCCCGACTGGACCTTGAACTGCTTGAGGCCCTGGTCGACCGCGGAGGTGGCGAGGTGTGGGTCGAGGTAGCGCCGCTCGCCGTCATAGACGGTGCGGTCGCTGAGGACTAGCAGCTCAGCGCCATCGCGGACCTGCTTGACGGCCTCCTGCTTGATCCGCTCGATTGCCCCCTGGGTCGTCTCCGACTCCAGCAGCGAGATGTCGACGACCGCGGCCCGGCCGCGGAACTCCTCCCAGAGGTCCTCGAGCAGGTAGGTGCGGTGCTTGCGAGCGATCTGGCGGTAGGTCTTGTCGGAGAGCGGCGCTAGCTCGTGGTGGCCGCCGAGGATCAGCGGGAAGGCGGTTTCGACGGTGCCGGTGTCGAGGCTGGCGTCGTCGATCGAGGGCCGCCGGCCAAACACGGAGCGAGTCGAGAAGTGCTCCATCTCGCGCTCGCGGTCGATCGCCGGGTTGGTGACCACGGCAACCGTCTCCTTGAAGTAGTCGGCCAGGTTCTGCCGCTCCGGCGAGAGCGCCGCTAGCGGGCCGTCGTAGCCGAGCGATCCCACCGGCTCGGCCCCGTTGGAGGCCATCTGCTGGACGAGTTTGAC
>Ga0105242_10004472_pt1 | contig 10871 bp, 9 predicted proteins | sample KBSM24metaG_FD_81521 | JGI IMG/M metagenome (GOLD analysis project Ga0105242, IMG submission 81521) | Miscanthus rhizosphere microbial communities from Kellogg Biological Station, Michigan, USA - KBS M2-4 metaG | ecosystem: Host-associated > Plants > Roots > Rhizosphere > Soil | place: Michigan... | reverse complement strand
CATCGATGACCTTGCACGTTTTCGTCAAGCCACCACGGAATGTTTTGACATGGGGGCTTTGGCGGAGCCGAAGTACCGGGTGTTCCCATCCGCGGCGAACGGCTATTACGTCATGTTGCGCACGTTGAGTCCCGGGAAGCACGTGCTGAATTTCGGCGGCATGCTGCCCGGGATGTCGCAGGCGGTTACGTACACATTGTTCGTCGAGTGAGTCTGCCGACAGCGATTAGCGCGGGCTAGTCAGTTCTTGCGGGCCGGTTCGAACAATTCGATGGCGTTACCGTCGGGGTCTTCCAACTGAATTTGCTTGCCGGCCGGACCGGTTTCCATTTCATTGCGGAAATGGACGCCTTCCTTTTTCAGGGCGTCAATGCGGGCCGGTAGGTCGGTCGCCTCAAGCACCACTCGATTTGAACCTCCGGGCTCCTGCTGGCGGCCACCGGGCAGCGGCCGCGAGCCCGACGCCCCTGGTCCGCTGAGGTGCAACGTGAGCTCTCCCAGCGACACATTGGCAAACATCGGCAGCTGTTTGTGCTCCAGCTTGAAACCCAGTTGCCGCGTATAGAACTCGATGGAGCGGCTCACATCCTTGACCTGGTAACGAACGCCGTGGAAGCCCAGGACGAAGCTTCCGGGCTCCTTTTTCGATGCAGTGCGCTTGCGGGACGCACTCGTTGATTCTGTTCGTGTTTGATCCATGCGACCTCCTGTGTTGGGTGATGGCGACGGGTTGAATCGGCCAACCTCAGGTTTGCGACAGGTCTAGCGATGCGAAGGTTCCAGCCACCCATTCCAGATGCGCCGCGCAGGGTCGATCAATTCCCCCGCGGTGAGGCCAACGGGCCCTGCACCAGCGCGCACGCACTCGTCGGCCGCGCAACCGTGCAGGTGCGTGCCTAGCACTAGCGCGGTCTCGCCGGTGTATTTCTGCGCGAGCAGGGCCCCGAGGATGCCGGCGAGGACGTCGCCCATGCCCGCGGAGGCCATGCCCGGATTGCCCGAGGTATTGATGAACCAGTGCCCGTCGCGCGCGGCGATGATGCTGCCGTTGCCCTTGAGGACCACGTGCGCATTGAGATTCTCGGCGAGATTCCTTGCCGCCTTCAGGCGATCCGACTGAACGTCCGCGGTCTTCAGGGCCAGCAGCCGGGCTGCTTCGGCGGGATGCGGCGTCAGCAGCGTCTCGGCGGTGCGCCGCGCGCAGGCTTTACGCAGGTCCTCGTTGCCGGCGATCAGGTTGAGGGCATCGGCGTCCAGCACGCAGGGAATATCGCTCGCGAGAACCGCGCCGACCAGCGTCTCGGCGCGTTCGCCCTGGCCCAGCCCAGGTCCGATGACGATTGCGTCGAGGTCGAGCCCGAGCGCGTCGTCGGGATGGCGCAGCATGAGCTCCGGCGCTCCCGGATCGATCGAAAGCTCCTCGAGCAGTCCGGCATATACGCGGCCCGCGCCCAGCCGCAATGCGGCACGGCCCGCGAGCAGGGCGGCACCGGCCATCCCGGCCGCTCCGCCGATGACCGCCATCGAGCCGGCCATGCCCTTGTGGAAATTTCGCGGGCGGGACTTCAGGACGTTCGCGAACAGCGACGGCTCGCAAACCAGGCCGCCGCCCTTGCCGGCGTTCTCGAGGGAAAGGCCGGCGACCGAGATTTTCCCGCAATGGTCGGGGCCATCCAGCGTGAGCAGGCCCGGCTTCAGCCCGATGAAGGTGATCGTATGCGTAGCGCGCACGGTGCGTCCGAGCGCCTGCCCCGTGTCTGAATTCAATCCGCTGGGGATATCGAGCGCTAGCACCGGGCAGCTTTGCGCGTTCGCGTATTCGACCAGTTTCCCATTCGCGCCCTCGATAGGACGTGACAGGCCGATACCGAACAAGCCGTCGACGATCAGACTGAAGGTCTTCGAAGGAATTGGATCCGACGCGGTCAGAAGCGTAACGCGAAAAAACTTCTCTCCCAGAATCCTGGCAACAATTCTCGCGTCGCCGCCGTTATTTCCCGGGCCGGCGAGCACCAGCACGTCCTTGCCTTTGTCGGACAGCAGCGTAGCTGCGAGTTCCGCCGCCGCCGTTCCGGCGCGTTCCATGAGCGGCAGGCTTGAGTTTGCCTGCTCTATGCGGCGGATTTCCTGCGTGAGGTAGACCGGGCGCGGCATTTCAGCGCAGCAGCTCGTACTTGCCGCCTTTTTCGAGCGCCCGCTGGTAGGCCGGGCGTGCATGGATCTTCTTGAGGAAAGCCCAGAGCTTCGGCCGCTTCTCGTCCAGTCCGCCGCGCGCCGCAGCCGCTTCCAGGGGAAAGCTCATCTGGATGTCCGCCGCGCTGAACGCCGGTCCGGCAAACCATTCGCGCGTGCCGAGCTCCGACTCCATGAAGGTCAGAAGGCGTTCCAGGTTCGGCGTCACCATCAGGCCCTTGGCGCGCTGAGCGATGCCGCGCGCCACCGGCTTCACGAAAAACGGCATCGGCCCCGACTCGATGCGGTCGAAGATCAGCTTGAGCAGCAGCGGCGGCATCATCGAGCCTTCCGCGAAGTGCATCCAGTACGTGTAGCGCAACCGCTCCGGGGTATTTTCCTTTGGAACGAGGGTTCCGTTTCCGTACCGGGACGCGAGATATTCCACAATCGCCCCGGACTCCGCCAGCGTGACTTCGCCGTCGCTGATCACCGGCGACTTGCCCAATGGATGCACCGCGCGCAGTTCCGGCGGCGCGAGCATGGTCTTGGCGTCGCGCTGGTAGCGCTTGACCTCGTAGGGCAGGCCCAGTTCCTCCAGCAGCCAGAGGATGCGCTGCGAGCGGGAATTGTTGAGGTGGTGGACGATGATCATTTGGGCCTGCTCATCAGGGTGTCGGGCGCCCAGGTGACGATCTCGGGAAAGATGGTGATCAGCACGATGCAGAGCACCATCATGAAGAAGAACGGGATCGAGGCATAGGCGACGTAATTGCTGTCCTTGCCGCTCATGGTCTGCAGCACGAAGAGATTGAAGCCGAGCGGCGGCGTGACCTCCGCGATCTCGACCAGCAGCACGATGAAGATGCCGAACCAGACCAGGTCGATGCCGGCCTTCTCGATCATCGGGATGACGATGGAGGTGGTGAGCACGATCATGGATACGCCGTCGAGCGCGGTGCCGAGGAGGATGTAGATGCCGGCGAGCACCGCGATCAGCGTGTACTTGCTCGGCTCGAGCGACGCAACCCAGGCGGCGAGCGCCTTCGGGATGCCGGTGAACGCCATGCAGGACGAAAGGAATGCCGCGCCGGCGAGGATGAACATGATCATGCACGACAGGCGCGTCGCGCCCATCAGGCTCTGCCAGAAGGTGTCGCGGTTCAGGCCGCCGGACCACCAGGCAATGGCGAGCGAGCCCAGCACGCCGTAGGCCGCCGATTCGGTGGCGGTCGCCCAGCCCTCGATCATCACCCAGACGATGAACACGATCAGCAGGGTGCAGGGGATGAGGTGGCGGCTCTTGTAGAGTTTTTCGCCGAAGGACATCTTGATTTCGGTCTTCGGCGTCTTTTCGGGATTGAGCAGCGCCCAGACGACGATATAGCCGGAGAACAGCGCCATCAGCAGGAAGCCGGGCAGGAAGCCGGCGAGGAATACCTTGAGGATGGAGACTTCGGCGGCCACCGCGTAGACCACCATGATGATGGAGGGCGGCAGCAGGATGCCGAGCGTCCCGGCGCCGCACAGCGAGCCAAGCGCCACTTTTTCGTCGTAGCCGCGCTTCACCAGCTCGGGCAGCGCCACCTTGGCGATGGTGGCGCAGGTCGCCGCCGAGGAACCCGACACCGTGCCGAAGATGCCGCAGGCGAGCACGTTGACGTGCATCAGGCGCCCGGGGATCCAGGTGACCCACGGCGCCAGGCCCTCGAACATTTCCTCGGAGAGCTTGGTGCGATAGAGGATCTCGCCCATCCAGATGAAGAGCGGCAGCGCGGCCAGGGTCCAGGACGCGGTCGAGCCCCAGAAGGACTGGAACAGGTTCACGTCGGGCGGCGTGCTGGTGAAGAACTGCAGGCCGAACCAGGCCACCGCGGCAAGCGATATCGCGATCCACACCCCGGCCGAGAGCAGCGCCAGCAGCAGCACCAGCAGGATCATCGCGATGGTAAGAGTGCCCACTAGGATGACGCTCGCGTCATGGTCAGGCCATTTCGGAGTAGTCGCCCCGCGCGCGGCGGTCTTCCTCGGCAATCTGGTAGGCGGGCTTGCGCCCCCGGATCACCGCGACCAGCTCGTCGATGATCGCGACGAAAAAGATCAATACGCCGAAGACGAAGCAAAGCTGCGGGATCCAGACCGGGATCTTCACCAGGCCCTGCGCGACTTCCTTGAATTTCCAGCTCTCGTAGACGAACTTGGTGACCGCCACCTCCATGTAGCCGATGAAGGCGGCGGTGATGGCGAGCGCCACGATTTCCGCGGCGCGCCGCGGGACCGGCTTGAGCATGTCGATGAACAATCCGACGCGCACCAGCTCGCCATGGCGGAAGGTATGGCCGAGCGCGAAGAAAGCGGATGCCGCGCACAGCCAGGCGGTGAGGTCGTCCGCGGCGCGGATCAGCAGGCCGAACTCGCGGCCCACAGCCTGCGCCAGCATCAGGACGCAGATGCTGGCGAGGCAGATCGCGGCGAGCGCGCCGCTCGCCGCGTAGAGGCGATCGAGAAACTGCCTCACACGCCGCTCGCGGCGTCCTTGCCGCTATTTCCCGCGGTAAGCCTTGACGATCGCCTCGCCGTCGGCGCCAGCGGCCTTGAGCCATTCGGCGGCGATGGTGTCGCCCACCTTGCCCAGCGCGGACATCAGCGCCGCGTCGGGCGTGTGCACCGTCATGCCGTTGTCGGCGAGCATCTTGTTGGCTTCGCCTTCGCGCCTGCGGGACATTTCCCAGCCGCGCTTTTCGGCGGCGGCGGAGGCGTCGGCGAGGATTTTCTTCTGCGCCGCCGTCAGGCCCTGGTAGGCGCGGCTGTTCATCACCACCACGTTCTTCGGGTGCATCGCGTTGGTGGTGTAGTAGTTCTTGACGAATTCCCAGGACTTGGTCGCCGTGCCGGTGGCCGAGGAGGTGATCATGGCGCTGATGGTGCCGGTGGCGAAGGCCTGCGGCACTTCGGGCACCTGGATCACGGTCGGGCTCGCGCCAAGCAGTTCTGCGAGGCGCGCGGTATAGGCGCTGTAGGTCCGGAACTTTACGCCCTTGAAATCATCCACGCTCTTCAAGGGGTTCTTCGTGTACAGGCCCTGGCCCGGCCAGGCCACCGAATAGAGCAGCACCATGTTGCGGGCTGCGAGCTTCTTCGTGAGGATCGGCTTCTGCGCCTGGTAGAGCTTCCAGGCATTGTCGTAGCCGGCGGCGAGGAAGGGGACGTTGTCGGCGTTGAACACCGCCTCTTCGTTGCCGAACTGGCCCAGCAGGAACTCGGCGATCGGCACCTGGCCGGTCGAAACCGCGCGCAGGATGTCCGGGTGCTTGATCAGCGAGCCGTTCGAGTGCACGTTGATGTCGATCTGGCCGCCGGAGGCCTTCTTCACGTCCTCCGCGAACTGGCGCACGTTGACGGTGTGGAATTCGCCGTCGGAATAGGGCGTCGGCATGTCCATCTTGACCTGGGCCTGGGCAGCGCCCGCAAGAAGGAGCGCGGCGAACGGAACGAAGAGCGGTTTGAGTTTCATTTTTTCCCTTTGGATTTAAGTCTGAAGCAGCTTGGCGACATCATCGGCCAACGCGAGCGACGCTGTCAATCCGGGCGATTCGATGCCGAACAGGTTCACCAGCCCCGGCACCCCGTGCTCGGCCGGCCCCTGCAGCAGGAAATCGGCCGCCGGCTCGTTCGGCCCGGAGATCTTGGGGCGGATGCCGGCGTAACCCGGCGCGAGGGCGCCGTCCTCGAGCGCAGGCCAGTAGCGCCGGATCGCCGCATAGAAGCGCTCGGCGCGCTTCGGGTCGACGACATAATCGATGCGATCCACCCACTCGACGTCCGGGCCGAAGCGCGCCTGGCCGGCAAGGTCCAGCGTCACGTGCACGCCCAGGCCGCCGGGCTCGGGCACGGGGTAGACGAGGCGCGAAAACGGCGGCCGCGTGCTGAGCGAGTAGTAGTTGCCCTTTGCGTAATACTCCGGGGGAATCTTTCCCGCCGGAAAGCCCTCCATCAGCCGCGCGACGCTCGGCGCGCGCAGTCCCGCGCTGTTGACGAGGATTTTCGAGCGCAGTCTTGTGTCTTCCGAGTGGATTTCAAACCCGGAACCGGAAACCACCACCCCGGTCAGGGCACTCTTCAATCCCAGCATCGCCCCGGCGGTTTCCGCGTCGCCCAGATAGGCCAGCATCAATGCATGGCTGTCGATGATCCCCGTCGAGGGCGAATGCAGCGCCGCGACGCAATGCAGCGCCGGTTCCATGCGCATCGCCTCCGCGGCGGGAATCTCGACCACATCGGTGACGCCGTTGCCGTGCGCTTTTTTCCGTATCTCCTGCAATTCAGGAATCTGACTTTCGCTGGTCGCCACGATCAGCTTTCCGCAGCGCCGGTGTGGCACGCCGTGCGTGGCGCAATACTCGTAGAGGCGAACCCGCCCCGCGACGCAGGCGCGCGCCTTGAGCGAGCCCTTCGGATAGTAGATTCCCGCGTGGATTACTTCGGAATTGCGCGAACTGGTGTGCGTGCCGATCGCATCCTCGGCTTCGAGGATCACCACTTCGCGGCCCGCCCTGGCGAGCGCGCGCGCGACCGCCAGGCCGACCAGGCCCGCGCCGATCACGATGCATTCCACCTTATCCATGATTCGCCTTGTTGAAAAAGTATCTCTCGGAAAGGAAGGCGAGGAACCCGAACAGCGCTATCGCGAGCGCCATCGGCCGCGTGGTGCCGTCGTAGGCGCCCGCGAGGCCGGCGCTGACCAGCGCACCCAGGCCGAAAGGCAGCGCGCCCATCAGGGACGAGGCCGCGCCGGCCATCTGCGGGAAGGGCGATAGTGCCGCGGCTGCCGCGGAGGGGAGCATGAAGGCGCAGCCGAACAGATACAGGAGCATGGGCAACACCACTGCGCTCCAGTGGGGCGCGCCCATCAGCGCGAGGGCGGCGAGCAGCGAGCCGCCGGCGAAGCTGAGCAGCGCGCCCAGCCGCACCATGCGGCCGATGCCGGCCCGTATCACCAGCCGGCTGCCGATGACGCCGCCGACGATCTGTCCGAGCATGATCGCGGCGAACAGGACGCTGAACGCTGTCGGCGTCAGCTGCAGCGCCTGCACCATTGCCAGCGACGAGCTGGAGACGAAGGCGATGATGCCCAGCTGCGCCAGCAGCATGGTGGCGAGCGAAGCGCGGAAGCGCGCGTCGCCGAACAGGACCGCGTAGCTGGCCGCGATGCGGGCCGGCGCGATCGACGGCCGCCCGGGCGGCGCTGTTTCGCGCAGGCCGAATCCCACCGCGGCAAGCAACGCCAGGGCGATCGTCGAAAAAACCCAGAACACCGCCGGCCAGCTGCTCAGCGCCACGGCCTGGCCGCCAATCAGCGGCGCCGCAACCGGGATGACGCCGAACACGGCCATCATGCGCGCCAGCAGATGCGCCGCCTGTTCGCGGGCGTAGAGATCCCGCACGATGGAGCGCGCGACGACCGGACCGCTCGACATGCCGACGCCTTGCGCAAAACGCAGCAAGCCAAGCGCGTTGATGGAATCGGCAGCGGCGCCGCATGCGCTGGAGGCGAGGAACAGGCCGAGGCCGGCCAGCAGTACGGGCTTGCGGCCGAACCGATCGGACACCGGTCCCCACGTGAGCTGCCCGACGGCGAGTCCGAGGAGATAAGTCGTGACGCAGAACTGCGCCGCACCGGGCGGCGCGCCAAAAGCCCGCGCGATCACCGGCACCGACGGCAGGAACATGTCCATGCCGAGCGCCGTGAGTGCGAGCAGAACGCCCAGAAGGAGCGTGAAGGGGATTGAACCTTGCGGAACGGAAGCCTGAGGAACCGCCACTTAATAGATATAATAGCGCGGCCCCCCTGAATCGCTGCCAGAAACCCCGATAAACGCTTGAATCCGACCGCAATATTCTCGAAGACCGGCAAGGGCGTGCAGGAAGCCGCCGGCAAGACCAGCAACCTGTCGCGGGCCGACCGCGCGGTGCTGAAGGAAATCGACGGCAAGACCGCACTCCAGAACATCGCGGTCAAGTTCGATAAGATTTCCGCCGACAAGTTTGACGCGCTGATCGCGCAGTTCGACAAGGATGGCTACATCCGCGAGGTGTCTTCCGGCGCCACCGCGCCACAGGCGCCCGCCGGGCGCGGTGCGCCGCAACCCAAGGCCGCTCCCCCGCCGCCGCCGCCATCCGGCGGCGATGACGATGAAATGGATTTCACCCAGGCGATCAAGCTGCCGCCAAAAGCGCAGCCGGCCGCGCCGAAAGCGCCGCCCGTGGATCTGGCGGCTGCGTCGCGCGCCGAAGCCGAACGCAAGGAGAAGGATCAGCAGGCGTTCGATTACAAGGCGCGCCAGGAAGCCGAACTGAAGGCGAAAGCGCAGGCGGAAGCCAAAGCGAGGGTCGAGGCGGAACAGAAGGCTCGCAACCTGGCGGAAGCCAAGGCGAAGGCAGAGGCGGAGGCCAAGGCGCGCGCCGAGTCGGAGGCCAAGACGCGCGCCGATGCCGAGGCCAAGGTCAAAGCGGCGCGCGAAGCCGCGGTCCGCATGGCGACCGAGGCGAAGGCGCGGGCCGAGGCCGAGGGAAAGGCGAAGGCCGATGAGTTGACCGGCAAGCTCGAGGCCGAGCGCAAGGCGAGGGAAGAGGCCGAAAAACGCGCCAGCGAAGCGGCCGAGCGCGCGCGCAAGGAACTGGAGGAGAAGGCGAAACGGGATGCCGACGAGCTGCGCCAGCGGCTTGAAGCGGAGATGCGGGCCAAGCTGGACGAGGAGCGCAAGGCGCGCGAGGAAGAGGATCGCAAGCGGCGGGAGGAAGAGGACCGCAGGCGCGCGGAGGAAGACCGCAAGCGCAAGGAGGAGGACGAACGCCGGCGCAAGGAGGAGGAAGCGCGGCGCGCCAAGGAGGAAGCCGAGCGCAAGGCGCGCGAGGAAGAGGATCGCAAGCGGCGCGAGGAGGACGAGCGCCGGCGCAAGGAAGAGGAAGCGCGGCGTGCGAAGGAAGAGGCGGAACGCGAGGCCGAGCGCAAGCGCCGGGCCGAAGAGGACCGCAAGCGCGCCGAGGAGGAAAAGCAGCGCAAGGAGGCCGAAGAGCGCCGCGCGAAGGAAGACGCGGAACGCCGGGCGAAGGAAGACGCCGAGCGTAGCGCGCGCGCCGAAGCGGACCGCAAGCGCGCCGAGGAGGAGAAGCAGCGCAAGGAGGCGGATGAGCGCCGCGCGAAGGAAGATGCGGAGCGCCGCGCCAGGGAAGACGCGGAGCGTCGTGCGAAGGAGGAATCCGAGACGAGCGCGCGCGCCGCCCGCGCTGCGGCATCACAGTCCGCATCCACCCCCTCGATCCCGCCGGTAGCGCCGCCGCCACCGCCGCCAGCGGCGGCCGCGGGTGGCCTGGACGATGCCCTGCTCGCGGACCTGGATTCCTTCGGCAAGCGCGAGGAAGAGGAGCAGAAGGCCAAGGAGGAGGAAGAGCGCAAGGCCAGGGAGGCGGCGGCGCGCAAGGCGAAGGAAGAGGCGGAGCGCAAGGCAAAGGAAGAAGCGGACAGGAAGCGGCGCGAGGAGGAAGAGCGCAAGCGCAAGGAGGACGAGGAGCGGCGCGCGAAGGAGGAAGCCGAGAAAGCCGCGCGCGAGGAAGAGGAGCGCCAGAAGGAGCAGGAAGCCGAGCGCAAGCGCACGGCCAAGGAAGCGCTCGCCGCCAAGGAAGCGGAGCGCAAGGCGGCGCAGCAGCGGGCGACGGCGGCGAAGCCGGCGGCATCCGCGGCCAGGGGTGACGACGACATCGGGGTTACCGACGACGACCTCGACATGGACGAGGTCAAGAAGGACGAGAAGGCGCTGTCGGCGACGGCGCGCAAGGCGGCGCGCGAGCGTGAACAGCAGGCGGCCATGTCGGCGGCCCCCGTACGCAGGCCGAAGAAGTGGGGCAAGCCCGCGGCAATAGCCCTGTTCGTGTTGCTGATTGGCGGGGTGGGAGCCCTGCAGCTGATGCCTGTGTCGACAGCCGATTACGAAAAGGCCGTATCCGAGGCAATGGGCGTGCCCGTGAAAATTGGCTCGGCGCGCCTGTCGGTGATCACCGGCATCGAGGCCCGGTTCGAAAACGTGTCGATCGGCGACACGGTGAAGATCAGGACGGTGCGCGGGTTCCCGGAGATCGGCACGATCATGGGCGGCAAGAAATCATTCAGCCGCATGGAGCTCGAAGGGGCGTCGCTGGCCCAGTCGCAGCTGGGCGACGCAATCCTGGGCAAGGTCTCGAGCGAGAATTTCCGTGTCGCCCGCATCACGATCAAGCAGGCGAAACTCGACGGGCCGCTGTCACTGCCGGCGCTGGACATCGATGCGGTGGTCGCCGGCGACGGCTCGGTGCAATCGATAAACCTGCGCGGCCCCGACAAGCTGGACGTGAAGCTCACGCCCCAGGGCAGCGACATCGCGTTCGAGGTCAGTGCCGCCAGCCTGGCGCTGCCAGTCGCGCCTGCGCTCTCCCTGTCGGATTTCGGCATGAAGGGCACCGCCAACCGCGGCGGCGTCACGGCGTCGGAATTCGACGGGCGCGCCTTCGATGGCGTGATTTCGGGAACCGCAAAAATCCGCTGGGGTGCGACCTGGACCGTGGATGGCGAGGTGCGCGCCCGCGGCTTGCGGGTCGCCGTCCTCGCCCCGGCCCTGGTGTCCGAGGGCAAGGCGGAAGGGCGCGGCAACTACACCATGTCCGGT
>Ga0105242_10004470_pt1 | contig 10871 bp, 11 predicted proteins | sample KBSM24metaG_FD_81521 | JGI IMG/M metagenome (GOLD analysis project Ga0105242, IMG submission 81521) | Miscanthus rhizosphere microbial communities from Kellogg Biological Station, Michigan, USA - KBS M2-4 metaG | ecosystem: Host-associated > Plants > Roots > Rhizosphere > Soil | place... | reverse complement strand
GCCCTGCGCGGCGATCCCTCAGACGGCCTGCCCGGCGCCAAGGGCGTGGGACCGAAGACGGCGGCCGACCTGCTGCGCGAGCACGGCTCGCTCGAGGCGATCCTCGACAACGCGATCCGCGTTCCCCGGCCGAAACTGCGCGCCGCCCTGATCGACGCCCGCGACGACCTGCTCGCTTTCAAGGACATCGCGACGCTGCGCGACGCCGGAGTCGAACCGCCAGCCGACCGCGAAACCGACTGGACCGGCGCCGCCAAAGCCGCCCGCAAGCTCGGCATGAACCGCCTCGCCGAGCGGCTCGAAGCTAACGCCGGCTAGCGGTAGTCCGGGTTGGGGAAGTCGAAGCGGCAGCCGGCGTCCCAGGCGGTGCGCTGGTTGCCGTGCGCGGGAATGCCGCCCGCGTCCTTCAAGATCCGCGCAAGGTGCAGCATGTTCCAGGCGGCGAAGGTGGTGTTGCGATTGGTGAAGTCGTTCTCCGGCCCACCCGAGCCCTCGTCGAGATAGGACGGCCCGGGCCCAGCCTCGCCGATCCAACCGGAGTCGGCCTGCGGCGGGATCGTGTAGCCGAGGTGCTGCAAGGAGTAGAGGACGTTCATCGCGCAGTGCTTCACTCCATCCTCGTTGCCAGTGACCAGGCAGCCGCCGACGCGGCCGTAGTAGGCGTATTGCCCGGCCTCGTTGAGCAAGTGTGAGTTTCCGTAGAGGCGCTCGACGATCTGGGTCGCAACCGAGGACTTCTCGCCCAGCCAGATCGACATGCCAAGGACGAGGATGTCGGCCGCCATCACCTTCTCGAAGATCGCCGGCCACTCGTCCACGTCCCAGCCGTGCTCGGTCATGTCGGGCCAGACGCCGGTCGCGCTCTCGTGGTCGACCGCGCGTATCCCCTCGACCTCGACGCCGTTGCGGCGCATGATCTCCATCGAGATGTCCATCAGCCCCTGGGTGTTCGACACCTCGGGGCTGCGCTTCAGGGTGCAGTTGATGAAGAGCGCCTTGAGGTCCGAGTAGTCGGCCTCGCTGCTCTCGCAGAGCTCGGCCTGCTTCTCGGTCAAGTCGGTCATCGCGCCGCCGCAGTCTATGCGCGGCGCGTCTATGCGCGGCGCGCGACGCCCTGGGTCGAGCAATCCCTCAGCCGGCGACGACCACTTCGACCGTGCCGTGCATCTGCGGGTGGATCGAGCAGACGTACTCGTAGGTGCCCGGCTCCTTGAAGGTCTCGGACTTGATCTTGTCTTCCTCGATCGTGCCGGTGTCGAAGCTGCCGTCCGCGGCGGTCGCCGTGTGTGGCGCCGAATCGCGGTTCTTCCAGATCACCTTGCCGCCTTCCTCAATCGTCACCGGGTCGGGGCGGTAGGAGAAGTCCTCGATCTCGACCTCGGCGGAGCGCACGGCGTCGCCGCTGGGCGCCGCGGCGTTGCCGCCAGAGTCATCGCCAGGCTCGCTCGTGGTGGTGGTGTCGGACTCGCTCTCACTCGTCGCGTCCGACTCGCTCGTGGTGGGAGCGCTGGTGCTCGAATCGCTCCCGCCGCAGCCGATAGCGCCAAGCGCAGTCAGCGCTAGGAAGGCGCAGAGGAAAGGGGTCGCGAGGAGTCGTTTGGCTTGCATGCGTCCACGCTACCCGCCCCACCGATTCCAAACCGCATGGCCCCGTCGTCGATCGCGCCGCGGCGGATCGTGCGGATATCGAAGACGTAGCTCAGGGAGCTCTGAATTTGATCTAAAATCTTTGTGCATAACACGGGGTGCAGGGGCCCTCTCCACAGAGGAAGGAACGGAAATGAATCGCATGCTCAAGACCCTCGGCCTCGCCCTCGTCGCGATGCTCGCGACCAGCGCCTTGGCCGCCCAGACGGCATCCGCCACGGGCGAGCTGTTCAACTCGACGGTCGAACCCACGACGATTGACGCGTCGTCGGTCGGAACGCAGGATTTCGAAACGGTGTTCGGCCTCTTCGAATGCAAACAGGTATCCCTCAACGCCACGCTCGCCAAAAAAGCCGTGAGCGAATTCAAAGCAGTCCCCACGTACAGCGAATGCACCGGCCCGGGCGGCAAAGGACCGACCAGGGTCACACAGACAAGCTGCTTCTACGTGTTCACATCATCGATACCGAGCGGCAAAACGCACGCCCCGTTTCACCTCGAATGCACGACCGCCGGCGACGGCATCGACATCGAAATCGAAATTCTCGGCAAATGGCGCCCCTGCATCTTCATCCCGGCGCAGACACCGGGGACCGGGGTCACCTATGCGAACAACGGCAAACACATCGACGCCACGTTGACATTGACCAACATCCAGTACACCGAAACAGGCACCTGTGGGAGCGAAACCCGCACCACGGGCACCTACCAGGGCAAAATCACACTCAAAGGCACAGACGCGAACAAAAACGAAGCGACGCTCAGCTGGAAATAGGCTCGCTGAGAGCCCGGCGTGCTTTCGGGGCCGTGCGGTGGGAGAACCGCATGGCCCCGTCGTCGATCGCGCCGCGGCGGATCGTGCGGATATCGAGGACGTAGTTCTGGCGCAGCTTCCAGGGCTCCTTCGAACCCTGTTTGGGGAAGTGGTCGAGCGAACGCTGTACGTAACCGGAGGTGAAGTCGAGCAGCGGCTGCTCGCTCACCGAGGGGTCGACCTCGGCCACGCAGCGATCGAAACCGTGCGCATCCATGTGGTTGAGCAGACGGCAAACGTACTCGGAGGTGAGGTCCGCCTTCAGCGTCCAGGAGGCATTCGTGTAGCCGACGGTGAATGCCATGTTCGGCACGCCGCTGAGCATCATGCCCTTATAGGTCATCTTGCTCGGCACGTCGAGCTCCTCACCGTCGACGGTCAGCTCGATTCCGCCGAGGAAAAGCAGGTTTAGGCCCGTCGCGGTGATGATTACGTCGGCCTCCAGCTCCTCGCCGGACTCGAGCTCGACCCCGCGCTCAGTGAAGGTCGCGATCCGGTCGGTGACAACCGAGGCCTCCCCCTTGGAGATCGACTTGAAGAGATCGCCGTCGGGAACCAGGCACATGCGCTGGTCCCAGGGGTTGTAGCGCGGCTTGAAGTGCTTGTCGACGTCGTAGCCGGGCGGCAGCGAACGCACGACGCCTTTGCGAATCCAGCCCTTGATCAGCTCCGGACGGCGGCGGCTGAGCTGGTAGAAGGCCGCCTGGATCAGCACGTTCTTCCAGCGCACCACGGCATAGGCGGCGCGCTCCGGCAAACGACGACGTAGCCTGCCGGCGATCGGGTCTTCCGCCGGCAACGAGGCGATGTAGGTCGGCGATCGCTGCAGCATCGTCACGTGCTCGGCGTCCTTCGCCATCGACGGCACCAGCGTCACCGCCGTGGCGCCGCTGCCGATCACGACCACCTTCTTGCCGTTGTAGTCGAGGTCCGCGGGCCAGTGCTGCGGGTGGACCACCGGGCCGGCGAACCGGTCGACCCCCTCGAACTCGGGCGTGTACCCCTCGTCGTAGCGGTAGTAGCCGCTGCAGGTCCAGAGGAAGCCGCAGGTCAGCCGCGCAGTCTCTCCCGTGTCGGTGCGTTCGGCCTCGACCGTCCAGCGGCTATCGGCGCTCGACCACGCGGCGCTCACCACACGGTGGTGGAAGTGGATCCGCCGGTCGATCCCACTCTCCTGCGCCGTCCGCCGCACGTACTCGAGGATCGAGTCGCCGTCGGTGATCGACTTCGACGCCGTCCATGGCTTGAAGCGGTACCCGAGCGTGTGCATGTCCGAATCCGAGCGGATGCCCGGATAGCGGAAGAGGTCCCAGGTGCCGCCTAGGTCGCCGCGGGCCTCGAGGATCGCGTAGCTCTTGCCGGGCGAGCGATCCTGCAGGTGCCAGGCGGCGCCGACACCGGAGAGACCGGCGCCGACGATCAGCACGTCGAGATGTTCGGGCAACCCCTCGGCCACGGAGGCGATTCTCGCATGTTGGCTGGTCAGCCAGTGTGACGAGCCGCATAGCGATGGATTCGCCTCCGCGGACGGGGTGGTCTCGTTCAGGAGTGGCGCTCCTCGCGGAACATCGTTAGTGCGTGCGCGCCGGCCGGGTGCGCTCGCAGTTCGCGGACCGTCGCGGCCATCGCAGTCGGGAGCGCCTCTGGCTGGGGAAGCGGCACTCCGTACTCGGGCGGCATCAGCACCGCCGCGGCCAGCGAGGCGAAGGTCAGGTCGGCGGCGCTGAAGCGCTCGCCACAGAGGTACGGTCGCCCGTCGTCCAACCGTTCGGCGACTCCGTCGAAGACCGCATGCACCTCAGCCTCGGACCGCGTGGCGGTGGCCGGCGTGACGTCGAGGTAGCGGTCGATGATCCGCGTGGCTACCGGGTATGCAAACGGCAGCGCGCGGCGCTGCCAGGTGGGCACACCCGTGCACCCATATGCAACCGCAATGTCGCGACGCCCTCGCAGGCCGTTGTACATCCACCTGCGCCCCTCCGGTCCCAGTCGCGCGTCGAAGTCGCGTGCCAGTGTCCGGACCTCGGCGGCGATCACGGGGTCGTCGGGGAACAGGCCGCGGCGCGGCGGTGCATTTGCGCTGGCCTCCTCGACGATATCTGCGGAATCGGTAAATACCCGACCTCCCCAGACGAGTACGGGCGCGGTTTTCTTCCCGCCAGCGCGGGCGACTGGGATCCAGTGGAGCACCTGAAGGTGCGCTCGCTCCTGGTAGCTGACACCTGCCCGGTCGAGCGCCCAGCGAGCCTTCTCGCAGTAGTGACTGATCGGAATCGTGATCAGAACCGGACCCTCGCTCATCGCAACAGTGTGCCTGGGGACAACCCATCGCGTCGGTCGACGCTTCCCTGAACCCGCTCAGCTGCTAGCCGACGCGGTAGCGCAGGTGGGTTACGCCCGGCGCCTCGACGACGAGGATCTGCTCCAGCTTGCGACCCTCACCGGTGCCGGTCTCGAAGAGCCGGGTCCCGTCGCCGAGCAGGAGCGGCACCACGTTGAGCTGCATCTGGTCGATCAGGCCCGCCGACAGATACTGCCGGGCGGCTTCGCCGCCACCGGCGATGTGGACGTCCAGCTCTCCCGCCGCCTCCTTCGCCTGCTCCAGCGCCGACTCGATCCCGCCGGTGACGAAGACGAAGGTGGTCTCGCCCAGGGTCAGCGGCTCGCGCTCGTGGTGGGTGAGGACGAAGACCGGCGTGCGGAAGGGCGGCTCCTCGCCCCACCAGCCCTGCCAGGGATCCTCACCCCACGGGCCCGGGCCCCCGCCGAACATGTTGCGACCCATGATCACGGCACCGACCCCGCTCTGCGATTCCTCGACCAAGGGCGAGCTGGCGTTCACCTCTCCCCCCTCACGCCCGTGCGGCTCGCGCCAGGCGGCAAGGGGAAGGACCCATTCGTGCAGCTGCTCACCGCCTTCGCCGAGCGGGTTCTCCTCACTCTGGTTCGGCCCGGCGACGTAGCCGTCGAGCGAGATCGAGATCTCGAACCTCAGCTTCGGCATCGGACTCACGCCTCGAACGGTGCGTAGCGGTTGTGCAGCATCAGGTCGTTGCCGTCGGGGTCGGTGAAGAAGGCCATGTGGCAGACCCCGGTGTCGAAGATCTCGCCGGAGAACTCGACGCCCTTCTCCTCGAGCTCCGCTCGCGCAGCGGCGACGTCGTCGACGTGCAGCGCCGGGTGGGCGTTTTTCTGCGGCGCGAAGTCCATGCCGAGTTTCTCCGGCTCCCAGATGCAAAAGCAAGTGTCCCCCGCCCAAAACTCGAACTCGCCGCGCTCGTCCGGCCGCAGGCCCAGCGTCTCGACGTAGAAGGCGCGCGAGCGCTCGGCGTCCTGCGACGGAACCCCGATGAAGTCGGTCTTGCTGATCATCCTGCCCTCCATTTCCAGATCGGAATCGGTCAGAAGCGTGTGCTCAGGCTACCCCCGCGGATACGCTTGACACGTGAACATCCTGATCGCGGCGGACATGGAGGGGATCGCGGGAATCGACGACTACGGCGATTGCCTGCCCTCGCACCCCACCGCTTACGCGCGCGGCCGCCGGCTGATGACCGACGAGGTCCTGGTCGCGATCGAGGCCCTGCGCGACGCCGGCGCGGAACGCATCTCGGTCGGCGACTGGCACATGGTCGGCACCAACATCGAACGCGAGCGCATGCCCGACGGAGTCGAGGTGCGCCCGATCGCCGACCTGGCCCTGGTCGAGGCCGACCCCTCGATGACGAAGGCCAACGGCGGTCCGCTTGACGCCGTCGCGATGCTCGGTCACCACGCCAGCACCACGAACCCGCGCGGCTTCTGCTCCCACACCTTCGTCTGGGACATGGAGGTGCTGCTCGACGGGCAATCGCTGAACGAGGTGCAGGTCTACGCGCAGGGTCTTGCCGCCGAGGGAATCCCGGTGCTGGTCGCGAGCGGCGATCGCTGCATGCTCGACGAGCTCGACGAGGCCGAGCTGGGCAGCGCCCGCCGGGTGGCGACCAAGGAGGGTCAGGGACGGGCGCGGGCGCGCTCGCGCGAGGTCGGCATGGTCCACGCCGAGCTTGCGGAGTCGATCGGCGCGGCTTTTTCCGCACCGCTCCTCCCGCCGCCCGCGCGCGACTATCCGGCCGAGCTGCGGATCACGGTCGAGAACGAGGAGCTGGAGAAGACCGTCGTCGCCGAGCCCGGCGAGCTGCTCACCGCCATCGCCACCGTCTTTCGCACCAGCCAGGTCTCACGTGAGTACAGGCAGCTGGCCAAGCTGCTTCCCGCCGGGCACGACTCCCGGGCGCGGGCCGTACAGCGGCGACTGGGCAGCCTCCTGGCGACGCCGGTGATGCGCTCGAAGGAGCGGCGCTGGCTGGCTAGAGCTGCCTAGAGCTTGAGCACGTGGGCGTGCGCCGGGTCGACGCGACCCTCGAGCACATCTATATAAGCGTCCCGCAGGGCCTCGAAGCCCTGGCCGCGAATCGTCTCCAGCCAGCCGCCCGTCCACTCGCAGAAGGGGTGCCACGCTTCGGCCACCCGGGTCTGAAGGCCGTCGCGGCCCCAGTCCGCTGAGCGCTTGACGACCCGAGTCGGCGCGAAGAAGAAGGTCGGCTTGGGGCCCGGCAGCTCGCCAGCGCCGGCGGCAAGCTCCTCCCAGTGGGAGGCGCCCACGGTCATGCTGTGGACGAGCAGGTCGCCGTAGTGCGAGTGGACCGCGCGACGCACCTCGCCGTCGCCGGCGACATCGACGAAGGTGGCGGGGCTCGGTTCGAGCGACTCGATCGCGTCGTAGCTCACCGTGCGGTCGTAGATCGCCAGACCCTCGACGAAGCCGACGTTGCCCGGCGAGGTCAAACCGACCAGCTCAACCCCATCGCGCCGAGCGAGCAGGAAGGCGGCGGCAATCGCGGTCTTGCTCGAGGCGCTGGAGATCAGCACCGGTCCGCTCGTCGCGAAGCCCTCGTCGGCGAGTCGATCGTCGATCAGGAACGAGGTGAAGAAGAGCGGCCGCAACAGCATCTGGATCTCCTCGGTGTCCGCCCGGTAGAACGGATCGGCGCCGCTGCTCAGGTAGCGGTGGTAGGCGGACGGCAGCGGCTCCCGGTGAGGCGAGCCGTCGACGAAGCCGGCCTCGCCGGCGTCGACTGGGGCGACGACCAAGTGCGAGGAAGGCGGCAGATAGCCGAAGACTCGCTGCCCGGGCTCCACCCCCTCGGCCTCGCTGCGCTCGACCTCGGCGAAGCCCCACATCGGCACCCGCCCCCAGCCGGGCTCGGCCGGGAAGAAGTCCCAGTAGCTCATCGCCTCACCGAAGACGGCGTAGGTGACGTTGTTGGCGGTCAGCCCGAAGGTGTCGACACGGAGCAACGCCTGGCCGGCGTCGATCTCCGGCGTCGGCGATTCCACGATGCGGCACTCGCGAAGGTCGTCACGTTTGACCAGGAAGTCCGTCATCGGCGCCCCGATGTTCTCACGTTCATACTGCTGACACGATGGAGAGCGGACGAGAGATGAAGACCGTTCTGGTCACCGGTGGCTCGGGATACCTCGGCGGCTGGTGCGTGGTCGAGCTGCTGCGTCGCGGCTACCGGGTCCGCACCACGGTGCGCGACCTCGCCCGCGAGGCGGAGGTGCGCGCCACGGTCGGCACCCAGGTCGACGCCGGGGATCGCCTTACCGTGCTGGCCGCCGACCTGCTCGACGACGCCGGCTGGGGAGACGCTGTCAACGGTTGCGACTACGTTCTCCACGTCGCCTCGCCGTTCCCGCCGGCGCAACCGAAGGATCCCGACGAGCTGATCGTGCCGGCGCGGGATGGAACCCTGCGAGTGCTGAGAGCAAGCCTCGACGCCGGGGTCGATCGCATCGTCGTCACCTCTTCTGTCGCTGCGATCTCGGGCAGCGGCAAACCGGTGCACGGGCGACCACTGGACGAGCAGGACTGGAGCGATCCAGACAACCCCAAGCTGTCACCGTATGCGCGCTCGAAGACGATCGCCGAGCGTGCCGCCTGGGACTTTATGGCCGAGCGTGGAGCGACCGAGAAGCTGGCGACGATCAACCCCGGCGCGATCGTCGGCCCAGTGCTGAACGACGATCGTTCCTTCTCGCTGCAGGCGATCGAACGGCTATTGGGAGGAATGCCGGGCCTGCCCCGGATCGGCTTCAGCTTCGTCGATGTCCGCGACGTCGCCGACCTGGAGATCAAAGCGATGAGCGCTCCCGAGGCGGGCGGCGAGCGCTTCGTCGCGGTGACGACCTTCCAGTGGATGGCGGACATAGCCACGGTCCTGCGCAGCCGCATGGGCGAGGCTGCGGCGAAGGTGCCAAGCCGGTCGATACCCGACTTCGTCGTGCGCGGGATGGCGATCTTCGACCCCGGCGTCCGCTCGATAGTCGGTCAGCTCGGTAGGAAGACCGAGGCCTCGAGCGAGAAGGCCAGGACCCGCCTCGGCTGGGCCCCCAGGCCGATCGACGAGACGATCGTCGAGTGCGCGCAGAGCCTGCTCTAGTTGCTCACTCGACCCGGTAGCGCTCGGGCACGAAGGTCTGCGAGTCCGCGGGCGGGCGCACGTAGGCCCGCTCCTGGCGGGGCGGCAGCTCGATCGGCTCGTGATCGACGCGCTCGTAAGGGATCTGTTCGAGCAGGTGGGAGATCAGGTTGAGCCGCGCGGTGCGCTTGACGTCGGCCTCGACCACGAACCAGGGCGAGTCCTTGGTGTCGGTGTAGGCGAACATCTCGTCCTTGGCCTCGGCGTAGTCGACCCAGCGGGCCCGCGCCTCGACGTCGACGGGGCTCAGCTTCCAGCGCTTCGCCGGGTCGTTCAACCGTGCCTCGAAGCGGCGCTCCTGCTCCTCGTCGCTGACCGAGAGCCAGTACTTCAAGAGGATCGTGCCGGAGCCCTGGATCGTGCGCTCGAACTGCGGGCAGGTGCGCATGAACTCCTCGTACTCGGCGTCGGTGCAGAAGCCCATCACTCGCTCGACCCCGGCGCGGTTGTACCAGCTGCGATCGAAGAGCACGACCTCTCCGGCGGCGGGCAGATGCGCCACGTAGCGCTGGAAGTACCACTGGCTGCGCTCGCGGTCGCTGGGCATGCCGAGGGCGACGACGCGGACCACGCGTGGGTTCGTCCGTTCGGCGATGCGGCGGATCACGCCGCCCTTGCCGGCGGTGTCGCGGCCCTCGAACAGGACGACGACTTTGAGGCCCTCCCGCTTGACCCATTCCTGCAGCCGCACCAGCTCCAACTGCAGCCGCTTCATCTCCTTCTCATACCCGTCCCTGCTGAGCACCTTGGTCTTCACCGCTCGACCTTAACGCCGCCGCCGAGACGCGCGGGCCATGAAACGGCCAGGGCCGCCCGAAAGCGGCCCTGGCCAGGTGCTCGGAAACGAACGCGGGAACAGCGCACGGGTGGGACAAGACCCGCCTCCCTACGATCGCCGGTGCCCGGGGTGGATTCCACCGGGCGCCAGAACAGTGCGGCGCCTAGCGGCCCTGCACCTCCAGAGTCCCCTCAAGCATGTGAATCAAGTTAGGACCACCTCCTTTCTCTGGTCAAATGATTGAAGCAAATGGCGTGGTCGGCCGTTGAGCGCGTTCCGCGAACACCCCAACCACTTCAGCGCTTCAATCCAAACTCGGCTACCCTGCCGACCTTCAAACGATTGGCTAGATCGTTTGACGACCGGCTAGGTCACATGTCCAATTCAGCAGGCTGCAACCGAACTTCGTCTCGTTATCGCATGCGCGGTTGGCTGGTTGCGCTGCTCGGAGCCGTCGCGTTGGCCGTGCTTGCTCTCGCCCCATCGGCCGCTCTGGCAGCCGAACCGCCCGCCGGAGCCCAATCGATCGCCACCGGTGGATCGCACAGCTGCGCGATCCGGGTCGACAAGACCCTCGCCTGCTGGGGCGACGACTCCTCCGGTCAGGTGAGCGGTGCGCCCGAAGGCGAATTCACTGCTGTCGCGGCGGGCGGCGCGCACAGTTGCGCGATCCGGATCGACGGGACCCTGGCCTGCTGGGGCGACGACTCCGCGGGTCAGGTGAGCGGGGTGCCGGAAGGCGAATTCAGCGCCATTTCCGCAGGCGACGCGTATAGCTGCGCGATCCGGGTCGACAAGACCCTCGCCTGTTGGGGCGACGATTCCTCCGGTCAGGTGAGCGGTGCGCCGGAAGGCGAATTCACTGCTGTCGCGGCGGGCGGCGCGCACAGTTGCGCGATCCGGATCGACGGGACCCTGGCCTGCTGGGGCGACGACTCCTCCGGTCAGGTGAGCGGCGCTCCGCAACCCTCCGGGCACTGGGAGCGAGAGTGGCACTGGTACTGGCACTGGCCCTTCTGGCACTGGCACTGGCACTGGGTTCAAGACGATCCGCCCAAGTTCCTCGCCGTGTCCGTGGGCGGCGCCGATACCTGCGCGATCGGAGTCG
>Ga0105242_10004465_pt1 | contig 10876 bp, 10 predicted proteins | sample KBSM24metaG_FD_81521 | JGI IMG/M metagenome (GOLD analysis project Ga0105242, IMG submission 81521) | Miscanthus rhizosphere microbial communities from Kellogg Biological Station, Michigan, USA - KBS M2-4 metaG | ecosystem: Host-associated > Plants > Roots > Rhizosphere > Soil | place... | reverse complement strand
GGATGACTTTCCGGCGGGATCCTGACCCCACACCAGCCACCACCACGCCGAGACGAGCGCCGTCGGACCCACGGCGATCAGCGCCGCCTTCCATCGGCGACGCATCGCCATGAACAGCAACGTGCCGACGATGAAGAATGGGCCGAAGCCCGAGGACGCGACGGCCACGAGTCCCGCCACGACACCGAACCAGTCGCGGCCGTCGGGTGGGCCGTCGTGATCGATCAACAAGATGTGCACGAGGAAGGCCAGCAGCGACAGGTTGTAGGTCAGTTGGATGGCGAAGACGATGTTCTCCCAACCGCTGCCGAACACGGCCAGCATTCCGGCCAGGATCGTGGCCGTCCATGCCGACACCCCCGCCCGCAAGCTCAGCGTGCGAATGACCACAGCGGTTGCCAGGTGGCACAGCATCATCGGAATCAGGTACGGCCAGTACGAGCCGGTGCCGAAGAGGGCGTGGATGACTCGGTAGATGATGATCGGCACCGTCATCCAGTGGCCGTCCTGGGCCTGGAACAGCATGTCGTCGAGCCCGCTCGCTTGGTGAACCTTCTCGCGGGTGAACACGAACGCCCAGTCGTCACGGATGAACCACTGGTTGCGCCCCACCGCGTAGAGCACGACCACCGCACCCGCCATGATCACCCAGAACGCCCACCGGGCACCGTCGTCCGAGGCGGCCCACGTCGCGCCGCGCCGGACCCGCGTCTCAACGTCCACGGATCACCATGTGCCACCACAGTTCGAAGAGTTGTATGGCGCTCCGTGTGATCGCCGGCAGGCGGAAGAACTGCGACTTTCCGAACGGGCGGAAGTAGTGGTGCACGGGAGTCTCGACGAAGCGGGCGCCGGCGCGATCGAACGAGCGCATCATCTCGACGCAGATGACGCCTGTCGTCGAGGTCAGTGGCCGGTCGATGATCAGCTGGCGCCGGAACATCCGGAAGTCGCAATCGGTGTCGCGCACCTTCAAGTTGAAGAGCAACTTGACGACATGGTGATAGCAACGGCCGATCAACTTGCGGTACCACGAGTCGCCGCGGCCGATCTTGTAGCCCTGCACGACGTCGATGTCGTCGGTGGCCAACGGCACGAGCAACGCTGCCTCACTGGCGTCGTACTGGGCGTCGCCATCGGTGTAGAAGATCCACTCGTGTTGAGCGGCGGCGAAGCCACTGAGCAGTGCCTTGCCGTAGCCGCCGTTGGTCTCGTGGTGGATCACCTTCAACCAATCCCGCTCCTTGGCGAGACGGTCGAGCACGTCTCGGGAGTCGTCGGCGGATCCGTCGTTGACGACGATCACCTCTACATCGGCCACCAGCGGTGCGAGGGCCTCGTACACGTCGTCGACGAGGCCACCGATCGTCGTCTCGTCGTTGTAGCAGGGAAACACCGCCGAGACGCTGACGACGTTCGTCATCCGCTGACCGCCGCCAGTACGCCGCACACCTGATCGATCTCGGCGTCCGTCATCTCCGGGAAGCAGGGCACGGAGATGCACTGGCCGGCCCACGCCTCGGAGGCGTCGCACGGCGCGTGCTCGAGATCCCGGTACGCCGGCTGTTGGGTGATCGCCAGCGGGTAGTGAATTGCGGTCGTCACCCACCTCGCCTTCAACGCAGTGCGTGTCGAGAGACGGTCGGGGCTACGGAACACGGCGAGATGGTAGGCATGCCGCGGGTCGTCGGCTTGCCATTGCAAACTCGGGGCCGCCCGGCGATAGGCCGCGACGATTGAACGTCGCCGGTCGACGTCGCCGGCGAGCTCGGGCAGCGCCAACCGCAGCCATGCCGCTTCGATCTCCGACATCCTGAAGTTCTGCGACACGTCTTCGTGCACGTACTGCTCGGTCATGCCGTGCACCCGCAGCCTGCGTACCCGCTGGGCGACGTCGGCGTCGTCGGTGACGACCGCGCCACCGTCACCGATGCCGCCGAGGTTCTTCGTGGGATAGAAGCTGTAGGCGGTCGCGGCCGAGCGCCCAGGGTCGACGAGGGCGCCATGAGCCTGCGCGGCGTCTTCGATGACCAACAGGTCCGTCTCCGGCAGCGGGCACGGGTACCCATAGAGGTGGACGACCACGACGGCCTTCGTTCGCGGTGTTCGCCCCGACTCGACGGTGTCGGTGGTGATGCACGCCGTCGTCGGGTCGACGTCGATGGGCCGCGGCACGGCGCCGATCGCAGCGACAGCGGAAGCGGTCGGCACCGCCGTGAACGCCGGAACGAGCACTTCGTCGCCCACGCCTATCCCCGCTGCGGCCAGCGCGAGCTGCAGTGCGGCCGCGCCCGACGAGACACCGACGCAGTGGCTGGCGCCGAGCCAGTCGGCGAACTCGGTTTCGAAGGCGGACAACTCGGCGCCGAGCAGGAAGCTGCCGCTCGCCGCAATTCGTTCTGACGCTGCTGCGAACGACGAGGCGAAGCGTTGTCCGCGTCGACTCAGGTCGACGACAGGTACCACGGGTGCTCACGGTAGAACGTCGTCGTTGCCCGCAGACCGATGTCGAGCGACGTCGTCGCCTTCCATCCCAATGCTTCGGCGATGGTCGAACCGTCGGTGTGGAACGAGCCGATGTCGATGCGCTGCTGATCCTGCGGCCAGGGGACCAGTCGCAGTCCGCCGTCGCTTCCTGTGGCCTCGATGACCGCCGAAGCGATCTCGGCGAGGGAGTGATCGATCACGTTGCCGACGTTGAAGATCCTCCCGACCGCTTCCGCTGCGGTCGCCGCGAGCAGCGCCTCGACCACGTCGTCGACGTACACGCAGTCACGTCGCTGCAAACCGTCGCCGAAGATCCGGATCTCCTGACCGAGGAGTGCCTTGCGGATGAAGACCGGCAAGAACCCCAACTCGTCGCTCGACAAGCGCTGACGAGGGCCGTACACGTTGGTCAACCGCAGGCTGGTCGTCGCCAATCCGTGAGCGGTGTGGAAGACGAGATGGAGTTGTTCGCCTGCGAGCTTGGCGACGCCGTTGACGTCGACCGGACGCGTGGGATGGAGTTCGTCGACCGGCGATCGAAGGGGGCGTCCGTACACCTGCCGCGTCGACGTGTGCACCACACGCACGCCCGGATTGACCTGGCGCAGGATCTCCAGGAACGAGGCGTGCGTCACCGTGTTGACGTGCAGATCGCGGAGCGGATCGCGCATCGATGCCAGGTGGCTGACCTGACCGGCGAGGTTGAAGACGACGTCGGCATCGGCGACCACATCGGAAACGGCAGCGTCGCCGATTTCCGCTTCGACGATCTCGACGTCGAGTCCGTCGACGTTGCGGCGATTCCCGCCATGACCTTCGACGAGCGCGTCGATGATTCGCACCGTGGCACCCCGAGCGACCAGCTCATGGACGAGATTCGAGCCGATGAAACCCAAGCCGCCGGTGACCACGCACGTGGTCGACGAGAGATCGGTGCCGGGCTGCATCCCACGATGATAGAGACCCTGGCATGCCAAGATCGGTGACGTGGACGACGACGAGTACCAGCGAATGGTCGCCGCAGGTGAGCGGCACTGGTGGTACCGATCGACGTCGGCACTGCTCGAGCAACTCGTCATACCCCACCTGCCCAGCATCGTCGACACCTGCATGTTCCTCGACGCCGCGGGAGGGTCGGGCGCGACCGGGTCGTGGCTTGCCGATCGGGCCACCACGGTGCTCGACGATTTCGAGCCGCTCGCGCTGCAGGCGGCCACCCGTGATCACGACGGCTACCGCGGGGTCCGCGCCGACCTCAACCACATGCCGCATCCCGGTGAAGCGTTCGACGCCGTGTTGTGTGTCACCGCGTTGTACCACCGCATGAATCCCGACCCGCAGCGGGTTGTGAACGAGTTCGCCCGCGTCACCAAGCCGGGCGGTGTCGTGTGCCTGATGGAGCCTGGCGGAAAGAAGCTGTGGCGAGGTCACGACGAAGTCACTCACGCGGCCCGTCGCTTCAGCCTGGCCGAGATGCGCTCGATGGTGCGCGTCGCCGGCCTGGATCTGGTCCGTGCGACCGGCGCCTACTCGTTCCTGGTACCGCCTGCTGCGGTCATGGGTGTGCTCGAACGCGGCAAGAACAAGAGCGACGTCGGTCGCAACGAGGGCGGTCTCGGCGGCCTGTTGGGCCAGGTTGCTCGGGCCGAACGAGCGCTGTTGCGCAAGGTCGACCTGCCGTTCGGATTGTCGGTGATCGCAATCGGCCGCAAGCCGATGTGATCGCCGGCCGCATCACATGGTGACGCCGTACGACTCGTCGAAGAACGCCGCGGCGATGTAGTCGGGGTGCAGGTAACCGAAGCCGTTGTCGCCCCAGGACGTACCCCAACTGTTGCGGACGATGAACCGGCCGTCCGCCCGATAGCCGACGATGCACACGGCGTGCCCGCCGCGCACGGTCTTCGGGAAGAACTTGTCGATGTTGCCGCCGTTGTTCGCGGCGTTGTCCCACGACGAGTCGACGTTGAACGCGGCGAGGATGGGCCCGCCGGTGGCCAGCCACGTCTTCCAGTTGCCAGTGCTCTTGTGGAGGTTGAAGTACGCAGCGATCTTGCGCTGCGCGGCACTGGCGTAGAACGTGTTCTCGTTGCCGGTGTACATCTTCGTCTGGATGTGGAACGGCAGGTCGTCCATCAGGGCCACTCCGTACTTGCGGGCCACGTCGACAGCCGCCTTCAGGGTCGTGCCGGCGCCCTCGATGAAGCTCTCCGGGCGGTTCGTGATGGTGTCGGTCTCCTTGCTGGCCATCCAGATGTAGCGCGGTGACAGCAGTTGCTGCTTGGCGATCTTGTTGGCCTTCACCATGTGGTAGCGCGTCACGCCGTCGGCGGTTGCCCAGCCGACACACGATCCGGTGTTCTCCTGGTTGTTGATCGTCCACCACGGTGCCCGCAGGTCGACCGACGTCGGAAGGGCGGCCGGCGCACCGATCGCGCCGGAGGCGATCGAGTCGGCGAGCAGCCAGTCCTGCTCGGTGTCCTTCGACGGCACGACGTTGCAGATGAAGTTCTTGAACTGGGCACGCGTCGCCTTCTTGGCGGGCGCTCGCTTGCGCGCCGAAGCCTTCTTTGCGGGTGCCTTCTTTGCCGGTGCTTTCTTTGCGGGTGCTTTCTTTGCCGCTGCCTTCTTGGCCGGTGCTTTCTTCGCTGCCATGAGTTTCCCCTCTCTGCAGTTTCCGAGATGAAGACATCTTTGCTCGCGCCGCAGATACATCGTGACGGATGGATCAATCCGCGGGACGATCCTTCAAGCGCTTCGGCGCAGCAGTCGCCGGGTCGACCGGCCATTGATGTTTCGGATAACGACCGGCGAGCTCCTTGCGCACCGCGGACCACGAGCCTGCCCAGAACCCGGGAAGGTCACTGGTGATCTGGATGGGCCGATCGGCAGGTGACAGCAACTCGATCGTCAGTGGTACGTCGTCGGCAATCGTCGGATGCGTCGACGTACCGAACATGTCCTGCACGCGTACCGACACGGTCGGCATGTCGCGGCCGTAGTCGATCGCGACGCTTCGACCGGCCGCAGTGGTGATCGTCGCCGGAACGAGCGCGGCCAGCTGTGTCTGCTGATCCCACGTCAACATCGTCGTCAACACCATCTCCAGATCGAGCGCGGCCAGATCGGCTCGATTCGTCGCCTGCTGCAAGAACGGCGCCAACCATTCATCGAGCGTCGCCAAGAGGGTCCTGTCGTCGAGCGGCGGCCACTCGCCATCGAGATGCTCGGATGCGAAGGCGATGCGCTGCCGGAGCTGTACTGCCGCGGGAGTCCAACCGAGCACGGCGAGCCGTGTCGCTCGGACCCGCTCGGCGAGAGCTTCGACGGTCGCCTCACCCGGAGGTGCCGGGCGGAACTGCTCGTCGAGCAGCATCGACCCGAGTCGCATCGTTTCGTGGGCGACGAGGTCGTCGCGTTGCTTGTCCCACGTGAGCACACGCTCCCGGGTGATGTTGTCGCCGAGCGCACCGATCAACTCCGCGCCCGAGATCGCCGCGCCGATCCGCACCCGTGCACTGCTGCGGTTGCCGTCGACATCCGCGGCGATGACGAAGGCTTCGTTGGCGAGTAGATCTGTCGCCGGAACCCACGCGCCGGTGCCGCTCCGCATCTGAAACTGCCCGGGCTGACGACGACGAATCGCGACACGATCGGGGAATGCCAGCGCGAGGACCGCACCGCTGTGGTCGGAGACGATCGAATCGAAGTCGACGTGCACGTCGGCGCGACGGGCGATGTCGACGGCTCGATCGCGTACTCGGGCCACGTCGCGACGGTCGGCCCGGTCGTGGTGGTCGTGACCGCAGACGATGCGAACGCGCAGGCCGAGATCCGCGGGCAGCTCGTCGGCCCTGCCGCGCAGCACATCGCGCTCGTCGAGGATCGCCGCGATCACACATGCCAAACCCCGTGATTCGGCGGGCGCGTCGGCGACCATTCGAGCGAGCCGCGGATGGACGGGCAGCGACAGCATCGACCGTCCGGTCGGCGTCGGAACGCCGCCCGAGTCGATCGCACCCAGGCTGCGCAACAGTTCATGCGCCTGCTGCATCGCCCGCGTCGGTGGCGGATCGATGAAACGCAGATCGACCACAGGTGTTCCCCACGCGGCGAGTTCCAGCGCCACTCCGGCGAGGTCGACCTGGGTGATCTCCGCCTCGAGATGGGCGCGACGGGTGGCGTGCTCGAGCTTGCTCCACAACCGATAGGCGACGCCGGGTTCGGTGCGTCCGGCACGTCCGGCGCGCTGGTCGGCGGACGCTCGACTCGTGCTGATCGTCGTGAGTCGTGTCATCCCGCTGCCGAGATCGTGTCTCGGTACACGAGCGAGGCCGGCGTCGACGACGATCCGCACACCGCTGACCGTCAGCGACGATTCGGCGATGTCGGTGCTCAGCACCACCCGCCTCCGCCCACTCGGCGACGGCGACAGGGCGAGGTCCTGCTCCGCCGACGACAGCGCGCCGGCGAGCATCCGCACGTCGACGAGCGGACCGACCCGGTCGACCAGGAACTGCTCGACGCGGCGGATCTCGCCAATGCCCGGCAGGAACACCAGGACGTCGCCGTGCTCTTCGTTGAGCGCCCGGAGCACCGCCTCGCCGGTTGCCTGTTCGAGACGAACACCTTTCATCATCGGCAGCCATCGCAGGTCGACGTCGAACGTCCGGCCGATGCTCTCGATCGTCGGCGCGTCGCCGAGGATCGCGCTGACCTTGGCCATGTCCGGTGTCGCTGACATCGCCAGCACCCGAAGGTCGGGCCGAACGTTCTCGCGGGCGTCGAGCGTCAGTGCCAGACCGACGTCGGTCGGTACGTTGCGCTCGTGGATCTCGTCGAAGATCACGAGGTCGACTCCGGGCAGTTCGGGATCGTGTTGCAGGCGGCGCGTCAGGACGCCTTCGGTGACGACCTCGATCCGCGTGTCCCGGCCGATGCGGCGTTCGTCGCGTGTTTGGAAGCCGACGACGCCGCCGACCTCCGTGCCGAGCAGCGTCGCCATCCGCCGCGCCGCGGCACGCGTTGCCAACCGTCGCGGCTCGAGCATGACGATGCGTCCCTGCAGCCACGGTTGTTCGACCAACCACAGCGGGGCGACGGTCGTCTTGCCGGCGCCGGGCGGGGCGACGAGCAGGGCCGCGCCTCGCGTCTCGAGGGCGCTCGCCAGCTCGGGCAGGACGTCGACCACCGGGAGGTCGAGAGCCTCCGGGGGAAGGGCCACGTGTCAGCCGAGGGCTGGTGTGCCGTGGAACGGCCCGGGGTCGCCGGCGATCGGGATCGTCGGGCTGATCCACGCCGTCGCGGCGGCGATCTGTTCGGCGACTGCACGCCACTCGGCCGCGTCCCATCCCTCGGCGCTGGCTTGCAAGGTTCCGTCGAGGCGGATGAAGACGAACGCGGGAAGTTGGGAGAGGTTCAGGGTGCGGACGAACGCCCGCGACGGGTCGCAGTAGACCAGGAACTGCTCGGTCAGCGGCCCGAGGAACTGTCTGGTCGAATCGGCGTCGGCGGTGACGACGAAGTTGACACGGGCGTCGGTGCCGCGAAGGTTCTCGAGGATGCGCGCCGCCGTCTTCAGCACCCACGAGCTCTCGTTCGTGTAGGGGTCGAGAACCACACTGGCCAGGTGAAACGTCGTGAGCCACTCTTCGAGCGGGCGGGTCTCGCCACCGAGCGACATCAGGGTTGTATCGAGGGCCGGGTTGCTCGCCACGGCTGCAGACGGTAGCGCGCCAGGCCGAACACCCCCCAATGTCTGCACCCCCCGATGTGGCAGTAGCGTCGCGAGTGATGCATCCGATCGAACGGCTCCGTTACGTGGCCAGGTCCTCGGGTGGGGATCAGCGCATGCTCGTCCGCGAGACGGCCGGGGCACTGCGCGGACTCGGCTTCGATCCGGCGGGTCTGGTGGTCGCCTGCCGTCGCATCGTGGAACGCCACCCGAACTCCGGGCCACTGTGGTGGCTGTGCGCCTCGGTGCTGGCCGCGCCGGATCCGTACCGTTGCGCCGCGGCGCTTGCCGACGACATCGAGATGGACCCGACGCCCGACCTGCTCGTCGACGCGTTGCCCGACAATGCCACCGTCTGCGTCGTCGGTTGGCCCGACCTCATCGGCGAGGCGTTGTTGCGACGCGGCGACGCCACCGTCCTGGCCATCGAGACCGACGACGATGGGATGGGCAGCGCCGCGTTCGTCCGCAGGTTGCATCACGGCGACGTCGACGCCGAGATCGTCCCGGCATCCGGGGCCGCTGCGGCCGTGCTGTCCAGCGACCTCGTCGTGATCGAGGCGATGGCGTCGTCGGCCATGGAGTTGCTGGCGACACAGGGATCGCGCGCGTTGGCCTCGGTCGCCTATTGCGCCGAGGTCCCGGTGTGGGCAGTCGTGGGCCGGGGACGCTGTCTGCCCGGGCCGCTCTTCGACGCGATGGGCAGCCGCCCGGCGATCGGGACGATGCCGTGGGAAGCCGAGGCCGAGTTGGTGCCCCTCGCCCTGACGAACTGGGTGGCGTCGCCCGCTGGTGTGGCTCCGACGGCGGACGTGTCGTTGCTGCCCGAGTGTCCGATGTCGTACGAACTGCTCCGCTCCAGCGCGATGTGAGGGCCGCAAGTACTCTCGCGCCATGCCCAGCAAGCGCTCGCAGATCACCATGACCGACGACGAGGTGCAGGCGTATCTGGAGTCCGAACGCGTGCTCAACGTCGCCACGATCGGGCCGACCGGACATCCTCACCTCGTGGCGATGTGGTACGCAATGGTCGCGGGCAATGCGGTGTTCTGGACGTTCGGCAAGAGCCAGAAGATCCTCAACCTGCGCCGCGATTCCAAGATGTCGGGGCTGGTCGAGAGCGGTGACTCTTACGATCAGCTGCGCGGCGTCGAGTTGCGGGGGCGGGGCGTGATCGTCGACGACTACGACGCCGTGTTGGAGATCGGCAAAGCCGTCGGCGTGAAGTACAACGGCCCGTCGGCGTTGGGTGACGCCGCCTTGCCGTTCCTCGAGGCCCAGGCCACCAAGCGCGTCGGAGTCGTCTTCGAGATCGACCACATCGTCAGCTGGGATCACACCAAGCTGGGTGGCGCGTACTAGCGGTCCTGGTTCGGCGGGTCGAAACCGAGACATTCCTTGATTGCCGCTCGGGCCGCGTCGGCGCGAACCTCCATCACGAAGATCCGGCCCATCGGCTCGCGGGCGGCGAACCGCAGCATCGACGTGTGATCCTCCGACATCGTCGCCGGGATCTCGTTCTCCCACAGGTCGTGCAGCGCCAACTGGCATTGCCACAGCGGCAACCAGGCGACCTCGATGATGTGATCGGGGCGTGGCGGCCGCGGCGGGACCTCCTTGAACAGCCAGGCGCGAATGCCCATCGCGCTACCGATGCCCGCGCGGAGAACGTGATCCGCCGGCGGCCTCGGCCAACTGGTTGGCGACCCGTTCGTGGTCGTGCTCGATCAAACCGACCGTGACGCGCAGGTGCGGCGTGTCGCGGCGCACGTGGAACGGCTCGCCCGGGGCGGCGCCGACACCCTGCGCGGCCAGCGTGACGAGCGCCGAGCGTTCGTCGGCCACGCCCATCCACATGTTGATGCCGTCGGTGCCGGTGACGGAGATGTTGCGCGACTCGAGCACCGCGGCGACGAGTTGGCGACGTCTCGCATACTCGACGCGTGCCATGGTGACCGCCTGGATCGTCGGCGCATCGTCGAGCATCTCCAACAGCACTGCCTGCAGGATGCGACTGCTCCAACCGGGCCCCAGCAGTCGTCGGTTCGTGACGGCCGTGACGACATCTCCGGCGCCACCGACAGCGGCCAGCCGCAGGTCGGGCCCGTGGCTCTTGGAGTAGCTGCGGATGTGCACCGTTCGGTGCGGCAGTCGCGAGCCGGCGCTGACCAGAGTGCCGGTGGCGATGTCGCCGGAGTGATCGTCCTCGATCACGAGCACGTCGGTGTCGGCCAGCGCGGCGGTGAGCTCGTCCATGCGACGTTGACTCGTGGTGACACCTGTGGGGTTCTGAGCACGAGGTTGCAGGAAGATGGCCACCGGATCCTGAGCCAAGGCCGCGACGACCTGGGCGACGACCGGCCCTTCGTCATCGAGGTCGACACCGATCACGTCGGCACCGAGCTCGTCGAGAAGATCCAAGAGGGGAGGGAATGTCGGATGCTCCACGACCACCCGGTCGCCGAGTCGCACCACCACTTGGGCCACTCGATCGAGGGCGTCCATCGCCCCGTCGACCACGGTCAAGGCCTCCGGCGCGAATGGCCAGCCATCGCGCAGCCGGGCCTCGAGATCGGGCATGACCGGATTGTCCAGATAGCTCGACGTCAGCGACTGCTTGCTGACGCGGGCGACGACGGGTCCGACGTCGGGCAG
>Ga0105242_10004464_pt1 | contig 10876 bp, 8 predicted proteins | sample KBSM24metaG_FD_81521 | JGI IMG/M metagenome (GOLD analysis project Ga0105242, IMG submission 81521) | Miscanthus rhizosphere microbial communities from Kellogg Biological Station, Michigan, USA - KBS M2-4 metaG | ecosystem: Host-associated > Plants > Roots > Rhizosphere > Soil | place: Michigan... | reverse complement strand
TCAGGCTCGCGCCGCCGATCACGACGGCAGCGATGATGTCCAACTCGATTCCAATGGCGGTGCTCGGATCGCCCTGGCGGAGGCGGGAAAGCTGCATGACACCCGCAAGGCCAAATAGAAGGCCCGAGAGCCCATAGATCGCGATTTTCACCAGGCGCGTGCGAATACCACAAAGACGCGCCGTCGCTTCGTTCGAGCCGATCGCGAAGATGTAGCGGCCGAATACGGTTTGCCGCATAACGATCGTCATCAGAATTGCCAGTCCTATGGCCACCCAGACACCCGGCGCAGGCAGCACCCCAAGCGGATTTGGATCACGCATGATCAGGCTGATCGGAGACGCGGGAAAATTTACGGTCTGATTGTCAGCCAGCCATTTGGCAACACCGCGACCGATCCCCAGCATTCCCAGCGTCACAATAAACGGTGTCATCTTAAACCCGGCGATGATCGTTCCATTAATCAATCCCACGAGGCCGCCCGTCAGGATCACGTCGATCACAACAGTCGTAGGCGAATACTGTTGGCGAATCAGCACCGCGCCCAGGACGCTTGCCACCGCGATTACTGATCCGACGCTCAGGTCAATTCCGGCGCTGACAATAATCATGGTCATGCCGAGTGCGCCGATTGCGACAATGACGGTTTGCGTGAGCACCAGCTTCAGATTGTAAATCGAGAAGAAGGTCCCGCGGACATCGTTAGGCATGACGACTGCGAATAAGCCCAGGACAAAGAGCAGAATCAAAAACGGTCCCACCGCATTAAACAATGTGGTGAGTTTCGAGATTTTTTCGCTGCTCATGCTTGTTCCGGTTGGCCAATGGCAGCGTTGATAATGCTATGTTCGGTCCATTGCTCGACCGGCCTCGCCTCGGAAAGAACGCCACGGCACATCACCGCAATGGTGTCGCAGACACCGAGCAATTCAGGCAGATACGAACTCACAAAAATGATCGCCTTTCCATCGCAAGCAAGCTGGCCGATCAATTGATAAATTTGCGCTTTGCTCGCGACGTCGATTCCGCGGGTTGGTTCATCGAGCAAGAGTATCTTTGCTTCGTGGTGCAACAAACGGCCAATCGCAATCTTTTGCTGATTACCTCCGGATAATTCACTCATTAATTGGCGGGGATGCCGAGCGCGCACACCCAGCCGCTCGATCCATGTTTTCGCCGCGGAACTCTGTTTTTTAGCGCTCAAGAGACCGCCCCGAACAAAAGGCTCCATGCGCGTCATTGTGAGGTTGTCCGCCAGTGTGCGATTGAGCATCAATCCTTCTTCTTTGCGATTTTCGCTGAGTAATCCCATGCCCGCATCAAGACGGCGGCGCGGGGTCGAACGCGTTTCCTCGCGGCTGTTCAATGACACTGTTCCGTTCTCGATTGGATCGAGACCGAAAACTGCGCGCAATGTCTCGGTGCGTCCGGCGCCAATCAGCCCAGCGACACCAAGAATTTCGCCTTCGCGCAATGCAAGCGTTGCCGAGCAGGGTTTTATCACGCCTTCAAGTTGCTTCAATTCCAGAACCGTTCGCCCCAGTGTGCGAGGCTGGCGGGGAAAAATATCCTTGATCTCGCGACCGACCATCATGCGTACGATTTCGTGCAAATCCGCCGTTCGCATCTCCCCGGTGCCAACCGTTTCGCCATCGCGCAATACAGTATAGCGGCTCGCGAGGCGCTGGCATTCTTCGAGAAAATGGCTGATGTAAAGGATGCTCACACCGCGAGCGCGCAAGCGAAGAATCGCTGCGAAAAGCCTCTCCGTATCGACTTGCGTCAGGCTGCTGGTCGGCTCGTCCATGATCAGGACTTTTGGCGAACATAACAGCGCACGCGCGATTTCGACCATCTGTTGTTCGGCAATCGAACGGGAATGAACCGGTGCATCCAGCGGAATTTGCGTGGCATCAATTTCGCTGAGCGCTTGATGCGCCAGCTGCCGCCGCTTCGAACGATTTAGCATTCCCAGTTGCGAAGGCTCGCTGCCGAGCACGACATTCTCCTCGACGCTCAGATGAGGCGCGAGGTTCAGCTCCTGATAAATCATCGCGATGCCGCATTGCCGGGCGTGCAAGGGATCGCGTGGAACGAAACATTTGCCATCCAGTTGCATTTCGCCAGCGTCTGGACGGCAGGCGCCGCTCAGGATTTTCATGAGAGTGCTTTTGCCGGCGCCATTTTCGCCGATGATTGCATGCACCTCTCCCGGCGCGATCTCGATTGAAACGCCTCGCAAGGCTTGCGTCGCGCCGAAGCTCTTCGTGACGCCCGAGATTCGCAAGCGAGGCAGACTCATGGAAGGTCGAACAACAAATTGGAGGCTGCCTAATTCAGGTATTCTTTGAGTGGCGGGTTCAACATCTCCTGCATTTCCGGCTTGTTCATGTTCTCCTGAGTGATCACCTGCACCCCTGTATCCACGCGCTTCACGATCGGTTTTCCGGTGAGATAATCCATAATTGTAAGCACGCCGAGATAACCCATGCGCATCGGGTTCTGCACCACCAATCCCTGCACATCGCCTTTTTTAAGACCTTCCACTGATTGCGCGCCAGTGTCGAAACCAACCAGCTTTACCATGCCCCCGGCTTTATTAATATCCCGCAACGCCATCATCACGCCGATCACAGTGGACTCGTTTGGCGTGAAAATGCCGTTCACCTCTTTGCCGTACCGCGTGAGCAAGTTCTGCGCTGCCTGATACGCGGAATCGCGCGTCGCTCCCGCGTATTGGTCGCTCGAAATGATTTTGATATCCGGATATTTTTTGATCGTCTCAACGAAGCCTGCTTCGCGCTCTTCGGTGCTGGCGGAACCGACCTGATAACGCAAGAGGATCACATTTCCCCGCCCGTTCAGGAATTTGGCAAGCGCTTCGGCTCCAAGCTGTCCACCTTTGAAATTGTCGGTGGAGACGTAACTAATCTGCTTATCCGACTTAAGCCCTGAATCGATGATCACAACCGGAATCTTGAGCTGGGTGGCCGTTTCGACCGGAGCAACCAGGGCTTGTGAATCAAGCGGAGCCAGCACGATGCCATCCACCCGGCGTCCGATGAAATTCTCCACCACTTGAATTTGGCTGTCACGTTCATCTTCGCGCAGCGGACCCTTCCAGATCACATTCACTTTCGTTCCCTGCGCCGCCAATTCGCGCTGCGCTTTGACCGCGCCGGCGTGGATCGATTTCCAGAATTCGTGGCTGGTGCCTTTTGGAATCACTGCAATTGTGTAAGAGCGCCCCACGGCTTCGAACGCAAAAGAGAGACTTCCAAGAACGATACAAAAAAGCAGCAGGGTGCCGAAACGATTTGAACATGCTTTCATCCGCGCACGGTATTGAACCCGCCACTCGTTTTCAATCCTTTTGCAGTGAGCGCTCGGACGCCGCGACAGGTCTCACCTGTTTCCATCAGGAGAAAATTTGTCCTGCACCGGGCCGCTGGCATTTGCGGCGAGCACCACCCGTCGCGCGCGAAAAGAGGCCAAAGCGCATGGGCTTTCCTGGGCCGTCGAATTAAGTAACCCGTGCGGCTTGTCTCGGCGCCAAGGCCGCGCTCCGTCTGCCTTTCACTCGCTTTTGATCACACTCTGCGACATGAGCATCATTGTAAGTCTTGAATAGCGTTCGCAGTTTGCTACGTTCCACCCCTTGATTCTTTGGCCGGGAAGGCTTCCGAAAGACTTATGTCCGACACTTACATTCAAAATTTAATCGCAGACCGCATTGGAGGATGCCAATACGGCAAATCCACTGCGATCTACAAATTCGAAAAAATCAAACGCGCGAAACGGGCAGCACTCGCCGCAAATCCCAACGCCGAAATCATCGACATGGGCGTCGGCGAACCCGATGAAATGGCGTTTCCCGAAGTGGTTGATCGATTGGCGCAGGAGGCGCGGAAGCCCGAGAATCGTGGTTATGCCGATAACGGCGATGCCGTGCTGAAAGAGGCCGCCGCGCGGTACCTTGAAAAAGTCTGTGGCGTTCGCGGCATCAACCCTGAGACCGAAGTCCTTCACTCCATCGGCAGCAAGGCGGCGCTCTCCATTTTGCCCGCTGCACTCATCAATCCGGGCGATGTCGTGCTCATGACAACGCCTGGCTATCCCGTGTTTGGAACACACAGCAAATATTACGGTGGAGCGGTTCACAATCTTCCTCTGATTCAGGCCCATGCTTTTCTGCCCGATTTAGATGCCATTCCTGCGGAGATTTTGCGCAAAGCCAAAGCGCTCGTGCTTAACTATCCAAACAATCCGACCGGCGCGAGTGCCACACCGGAATTCTTCGCGAAGGTGGTCGCATTCGCTCAAAAAAACAATATTGTCGTGATTCATGATGCCGCTTACGCGGCGCTGGTATTCGATGGCAGACCCCTCAGTTTTTTGGCCACCCCGGGCGCGAAAGAAGTTGGCATTGAACTGCACTCGACCAGCAAAAGTTTCAACATGACCGGCTGGCGCTGCGGGTTCGTCGCCGGCAACGAACTGCTCGTCAAGGCTTACGGAGACGTAAAAGACAATACAGATTCAGGCCAGTTCCTCGCCATCCAGCATGCGGCCGCTTACTGCCTGGATCATCCACAAATCACGGAGCAAATCGCAGCCAAATACTCGCGCCGCATGGACGCCCTGGTCCAGGTCTTGCGCGCCGCTGGTTTTGATGCGAAGAAGCCGCGCGGATCATTCTTCCTCTATGTTAAGGCGCCGGGCGCAGCGCTGAAGAAGGATGGCGGGCGCATCGTGTTCAAATCTGCCGAAGAAGTTTCGCAATGGCTCATCACCGAACAGCGAATTTCAACGGTCCCGTGGGATGACGCCGGGGCGTATCTTCGTTTTAGCGTCACCTTCATCGCGCGCGATCAAGCCGATGAAAAGCGGGTGCTCGACGAAATTGCAAGACGACTCAGCGATGTCCGTTTCGAGTTTTGATTCCAATTGGCACCGCGGAAAATCCAATCGCAACTAAAGCTTCACTCCAATACGGCCTGTCAGATCAATGCGGCTCAGGAGAAGCTGAACGCGGTTCGCTTGCATGTACTCGTCAACCGCGCGCCGGCATCCCTCCCAATATCCATAGTCATCAATTATAATAACTCCACTTCGGTTCAACCGTGGGAACAGGTGGATCAGTTCGTGCCTGGTGGACTCGTACCAATCGGTGTCCAAACGCAAAAGAGAGATTGACTCTGGCGCCGATGCTGGAAGCGTGTCTTCGACCTTTCCTTTCACGAAAGATATCATCTTCGGATCGTATCCCGTGCTTGCAAGGTTTTCGCGCACATCTTCAATGGAAGCATAGCACCAGGTGTTCAGATCATTCTGACTATTTTGGTTGTCCCGCCAGCCCGTCGCCGCGACCTCTCCGTCAACGTCTGTCGGCTTACTCATTCCCTCAAAAGTATCGAAAAGATAGAGAGGTGTATCCTTTCTCCCAAGCCGAAGCAACGTCAGTGCGATCGCCATCATACTGCCTCCTCTCCAAACTCCGCATTCGACAACGGCGCCCGGAATTCCATTTGCGACTGTGTATTCCACCGCGCGAATGGCTGAAACGATTCGTTCTATGGATGTCATCGTGAAAGGACGCACACGGTTAATGGTCTCGATTTCGGCGTCCGAAAAATCAGACGGAAACTCTCCGCGCGCGGCAATCGGATCCTTGATGGGTCGCGTTCGCGGTATCAGATCGAATCCGCACAGATTGAATAGTTTTTTAGCAATCCGGTTCATGAATCATGAAAATTGTTTTTGCAAGTATGCAAGTTTCCTTATCGAGGGTTGTTGCCCTGGCGGCGAAAGGTCATAATTTTTTTGCGAGGACGCCGACTCCAATATAAATGGTCGCCGTGTCATCCGCCGGAACGACCCCGCCATCCTCGAAAAGCCATCTTCCGCACAGGTTAAAACTGGGAACAAAGATGACATTGTAAAGCTTTCGAAGTGCTCTGAGGAAGAGAGTCGTGATGGACGGCGGTTGATAGCGAAACTGCTCGACCAGATAGTGAAGCATTTGAACCGCCCCCCGAGTTCCCGCGGTAAGTTTAACACTGTCCAGGATTTCGAATCCGTGTGCCCGAAAAAGTTCCTCCAATCCCTGGCTGGTCCAGCGGTAGTAGTCATTTGGGCACTTGTGCTCAAGAAACAGTCCGTGAGTGCTAAGAAGGATTAACCCGCCCTTTTTGAGGACGCGGCCACACTCGCGGACATAGCTGCCCGGGTCGGCGACATGTTCGAGCACCTGGGCCGAAAAAATTGCGTCATAAGTGGCATCCGGCTCATTGGTCGATCCATCAGAGGCGAGAACCAAATCGATTTCAGGAGCCTGCAGCATATCCGCACGCACGTAAACCGGACAATTCGCGAATAGATCCCTGTACGGCGCACCCCCGCAGCCATAGTCGAGCAAGCGGCCGTTCATTTTTGGTGCAGTCCGTCGCACAAATTCCTGCAGGTCAGCAAGAGCTAGATAACTCTTGTCCCGAAAGGATGGATCGCGTCGTTCCCGTAGATAGCGCTCCTCGGCGAGGATCGCGCTGGAATTCCTCGGTTGGGCCTTTTCCTCAGTCATGCTGGCAAATATCGGCATTTTCGAATGGGCAATCGCTCCGGATCACTGTGCTCATCCTATCAGATTCTGGCGAGAAGCTCTTTCAAATCAAAATCCAGGCGCCGAGTTCGACCATTTTGGCGAAATCCCAAATATCCGAAAGCAAAGGGCAACGAAATTCCGACCGCCGCCCCGATGATTCCAGCCAGCGCACTAAATCTTCCAGAAAACGAGGACAACAAAAGCGACGCAGTGGCAACGCTGGCGGCAAAGGCAAAAATGCCCCGAACCCATATTCCCCTTAGTACAATCAAGCCCTTAAATCCCAGAATCTTCGAATAAGCCGATAAAATCGGGTAGAACGTTCCAAAGGCCGTGGCGATCAGAAATGCTGCTGCCACCCCTGTGCTTCCGAATTTCACGAGCAACAGCGAGAGCGCTATTGCCGCGATTAGTTCGAATTCGATATAGCGCGCCAGAACTTGAAACTGACTTGCGCTGATTAAAAAGTACGCCGCAGGATTCTGCAGGCCGGCAACGACAAAACGCAGCAATATCAATGTGAGCAAAGGGGTTGAGCCAGTCCAGGCGGGACCCATGTACCATCTTAAGAAAGGAATCAAGGAAACGGCAATTCCACCCGCAACGCCTCCGTGGATCCACGCGTTACCGCGGAGCAAAAGCAAACTCCACTCTTTCGCTGCAGCTTTGTTTTGGGCGAAAAGAGGCCAACTCACATCCCCAAGGCTCTGGATGAAGGTTTTTATGATGCCAAAAATCCGAACGAACAGGCCGTAAACCGCAGCTTCTTCGGGTCGATTGCAGGTGCCTACAATCAAAATGTCCACTGAAAACAGCAACATGATTGAAACCTGACAGCGAAAGGAATCAAGGGCGGCCCTTCTAAGGTTGCGAAATTCGCTCCAAAACTCGGAGGTCAAATGAAAATCAAGAACTCGGATCCCGGGCACTTTCGATTTGATCGCCCAAATATATGCCGGCCACGTCACGAGGAATGTCAGGCCGTTGGCTAGAACAAAGGCCCAAAGGCGCAAGCCGAAATGGAGGCCGGCGGCGAGGCCGAGCAGATTGATCAGTGTTCCTATTCCAGTGATCAGATAGAGCACATTCTGAGCCTGCAATCCCACGAGCAAGCCTCCCTGGGCCGAACTCATCATGAGCAGGGCCATCGAAATTCCAAGGCTGGCGAAGAGAGCCAATGATTCTCCTGACTCGCGGACGTTCGGTGTCAGCCAATAAGCAAACATCAGAAGCGTGACCGCAGCCAGAGTGACAATCCAAAACCAGGAGTAAAATTTTTGACAAAATCGAAACAGTCCGATTGCTTCGCTCTGCGATTCCATGGCCAGAAGCTTGCAATTTGAAGCGGTGCGAACGCCACCATCCAAAAAAGGAATGTAGTTTAAAACCTGAATTGCCGGCAGGAGAATTCCAAACTCGCCCACAGTCAAATAATCTCGGAATAAGCGAAGCGAGACCAGCCCCGCGATTAAGCTGCAAATCGTTGCGAACACTTTTGTCGCGAACGAACTGTAAAAATACGAGCGCATTAAATGCCGGCTTGCAAGGTTTGGTGTGCCATTCGGTAGCGTCGACCAAGATATCCAAAAATCGAGGGCTGCCGGCCAGCGAAATCGCCTAAGTCTTTTTCTCCCTGAAGACCAATTCTCGCAAACTGCGCGAAAAATGCCTGATCTTTGCCAGTTTCGTGAAGCTCAGATGATTTATCGGAAACGGAGGAACTCGCCCTTTATCTGTCTTAATTTCTGGAAGGCTCAAAAGGTTTCGAAGGAATGCGGACACCTGTATCAGGTAATTGTCTCCCAGGTGGACCTCAACGGATCTTATCGCCGCGCGGCGCCAGATTTCCGTCTGTTCGAAAGATGCTTGGGTCAACAATTGGATCGATCGAGCTGCTGCTCCCACATCACCTTTGGGAAAAATGAAATTCGACGAAACCTGCCTGACATAACCTTCGCCTCCGCTTCCAATCGCGGGAAAAACTGGAATCACCCGCATCGCTAATGCTTCCAGCAATGCGATTGGCGTTCCCTCGTAATCACTTACCGAGATCAAGGCATCCCAGCTATTGAGGATTTTCCAGTAATCGGCCCCGGATTTAACGCCGTGGAACGTGCTGCGAGACCTGTCGCAAAAGAACGACTCCAGCAGTGCTCGATCCAGTCCATCACCCAAAAACTCAATTCGATAATTGACACCAAGCTGATCCAATTCGGCGCTCAGCTTCGGAAGCAGGTCCACCCGTTTCTGCTCGATAGTCAACCGACTGCAAAATCCAAGGACCAGCGGCCGATTTTCCAATCGTGGATGAGGTTCTGGTTTGGGTGGAGTAATCGGGAGTCTTAAAAACTCGATTCGGGTTTTTGGAAATGCAGGCAACGTCTGTCCCACGATTCGGACCAGAGGTTCGCTGATACAGGCAATGCCATCCATCCACCGCTGTCGATCGATCAACATATCGCGTACCCGCGGAACTTCCCCATGCACGACGACCGCCCGCCTTTTCGCGCCGTCCAAATCTGCAAGAAATGGCACGCCCCAGAGGCCATGGTAGAGTACCACTTCAGGATTAATTTCACGGATCGCATCTCCAAACCTCTGGCGGCCCGATGCAATCGAGCCGCTATTCGAATTCAGACCCAGGAAATGAACTCGATCTGTTCGCCGCGCGTCCGTTTCGAAATAAATGATGAAATCCGAATCGAAGCCATGTTTGGCATCGTGCTCATGGTGATGCCGCAATACAGCTTCCACTCCGCCGAGCGTGTGAAAATATGAAAAGACATGCGCTAACCTGATCCGTTTCATTGGCTTTAAAACCGTATTTCTCAGTGATAAACATCAGAGAGCAACGCTCTTTCGCCTCGGGGCGAAAAGGCTTCAATTCGCGACTTAGGCGCCACTGGAACTTTTCTGTCGCTTGGGGCTGAGAAACGGTCGCTCAAGCAGGTTAAACCAAACTGCGCCAAGTCCGATCGCTGCTACGGCCCCCACCGGGTGAAGGAAATTTGGAAGATAACGGCAAATCGTCAGGGGTTGTTGCCACAAATAAATCGAATAGGTCCGCGCACCGATCCACGCGAGAAAATTGCCCGGTCTGCCTTTCAGATTGCGCCCGGTGACGTACGAACCAAAACATGGGACAAACATGACCGCCCCCAGGGCGATCACGATGTTCTTGAACCGTCCCGTCGCAAGCATGGCGACGCTGCTTATCACGAACAATGCCAACGCGAATCGAACTATCCATTTGATGGGCTGCTGCGGCAAGGTCCCGAAAAGTGGCTTTTGGTACTCGCAAAAAAATCCGAGCATCATCGGCCAAACCGCGAATTCAAAATGATACTTCACTGAATCACCCACAAGGGGCTGAGCAATTCCCAAAAGCGATAGAAGCCCCAGCAAGCCGATCCAAATGAGGTTTTTCCGCCGTGCATTTCCCCCACCTGCCATGAAAACAAGCGGAGCCACAAGGTAGAACTGCATTTCGCATGAGATGCTCCAAAGATGTCCCAACGCCATTGGCATTCCTCGGGCATAGTTCATCACGCAAGCCAGGGCCAGCGGCAGACTCGCGACGTAATCTTTGAAATCGGGCAAAGGCAGGGATCGTTCCCGGGTCTGCATCAGGTAAGCCACTGGGGTCATCGCGATAGCGTAACCCAGCATCGCCGGATACAAACGGCGCAGCCGGCTTTTCCAGAACGAGAAGCTTCTCGCAGCCGAAGTCAGTTCGGGCTTCTTTGCAAGCGACCGATAAACGAGGATTCCCGAGATGAAGAAGAACAGGTTGACGCCGACCCTGCCAAAACCGTGCACGCGATTGGTAAAATAAAAACCATGTGAGACAAGCACGCTAATTAATGCGAGGCCTCGCCACTGATCAAGCGCCCTTGAATTCGTCCCTTCTACCGGCGAACCGGTCGTCGAAGCATCGCCTGGGACGATCTGATGCTCACCTCGAATTGCCTCGATTCGGCTCACGACGAACAAAAATTCACGGTCAACTGGAACATAATGCGAGCACAAAAAGGACTTCGACCCAAAGAATGTCAATTCGAATTCACGTCTAAGCTCTGAGCAGCGTGTGATTAAATGCGTGAGCCATGGACTTCAACGCAAGCGTTCGATTTTCTTTTACGTGAGCGCCGTCTCGCCGGCAACCGGATCGGCTGGCTTCAGGTCGCGTTTGCGTTTGAACAGCGAGCGCAGCTTCAATCGCACCGGGTTTTCGTAGAACTTAAAACAAACGATCGAAGCCATCACAACAAGGCCG
>Ga0105242_10004458_pt1 | contig 10884 bp, 12 predicted proteins | sample KBSM24metaG_FD_81521 | JGI IMG/M metagenome (GOLD analysis project Ga0105242, IMG submission 81521) | Miscanthus rhizosphere microbial communities from Kellogg Biological Station, Michigan, USA - KBS M2-4 metaG | ecosystem: Host-associated > Plants > Roots > Rhizosphere > Soil | place... | reverse complement strand
CCGCCATGCAGAAGGCAGCCATCTGGTAGTCGGGCACCTCGCCGCGCGCGTAACCGAGCACGAGCTCGGCGAGCTCCTCGGCGGGCAGCTCCTCCCCGTCGCGCTTGCGCTGGATGAGCTCGACGGCTCGGATCATGTCGTCGCGAAGAAGATCGACGAGCGCCCGCGCACGACGAATGGCAGCTCGACGTCCTCGGGCACGGGGCGCGAGCGGGCGACGATCGAGTCGCGATACGCGACGAGCTTGTTCCGGTCGGTGATCGAGACGGTGACATCCGCATCGAACCGCTCGATCGACGCGAAGTGCGGACGCAGGAACCGCTCGCCGTTCTCCCTGCTGAACGTGCCGTCGAAGCCCTCCTGGTGCGCAACGAGCTCGCGCAGCTCGGCAACGTGATCGAGCGCGTTCGTGACCGCGATCAGCGCGCCGCCCGTCTGCAGGACGCGCGCGATCTCTGCCAGCGCATGGTCGACATCGGGCACGTGGTAGAGCATCCACGCCGCGACGACGGTGTCGAACGTCCGGTCGGCGAACGGCAGCTCCTGAACGTCGCCGACCTGGGCTTCGAGCCCGCGCGCCCGCGCGAGCTCCACCATCCGCGGCGACAGGTCGACGAAGCTGACTTGCGCCCCGAGCTCGCGCCCGATGCGCTCTGCAAGCTCGCCCTGACCGCCGCCGACCTCGAGCAGCCGCCGCGGCTGCCATTCGACGAGCGTCCGCCAGAGCACCTCCTTCGGGTCCGTGCCGACGGCGTCCTCCCACAGCGCTTGCCGTGCGAGCAGATTGTCCTCGCGCGCGTACTGCTCCCGCACGACCTTCGGGTCGTCGATCGGCGTCATGCCGCCTTCTCCGCCACGAAGACGGAGCTGGCACGGCGCGCAAAGAACGGCTCGTCGACAATCGCGGGTAGGTTCGCGACGAACGGCGACATCGAGATCGACGCGCGCACGTACTCCTCGACGTCGGTGCGATGCGCGAACTCGAGCCGGCCGTCGAGATCCTCGCGCGAGACGCGCGCGAAGTGCCGGCAGAGCAGCTCACCGCCGCTCTCGCGGCTGAAAGTCAGCGTGGACGGGCCGCTGCCGACGAGGTCGCGCAGCTCCTGCAGGTGGAAGCGCGAGTTCGTCGCTGCGACGAGCCGACCGCCCGGGCGCAGGACGCGCGCGAGCTCGGCGACGGCGCCGTCGAGGTCAGGCACGTGGTAGAGCATCCAGGCGGCGACCGCGGCGTCGAACTCGCCGTCTGCGAACGGCAGCCGCTGCACGTCGGCGACGCGAGCGTCGACGCCTCCCTCGAGCGCGAGCTCGACCATGCGCGGCGAGAGGTCGACGGCGACGACGTCCGCCCCCGTGTCCCGCGCGATCCACCGCGCGAGCTCCCCCCAGCCGCAGCCCACCTCGAGCACGCGGCGCGGACGAACGGCCGCCACCGCCGCCACGAGCGGCACGCGCGCGTCGGCTCCGGCGTCCGCACCGGTGTAGGCCGAGGCACGCCGGCGGAGGCGCGTCTCGTCGGCGTACTCGTCCGCGACGAGCAGCGGGTCGTCGAGGCGCGTCACGCGGCCTTGTCCGCCACGAAGACCTTGTGATGCGTGCGCACGCGCACCGGCGTGGCGAATGAAGGCACCGAGGCGGCGAGGCGCGCGAGCGTCATGCGGTCCGCGACGAGCGGGCGCATCTCCTCCGGGCTCGGGACGTGGGTCTGGTTCCGCTTCTCGAGCCGCTCCTCGCCCGCGAGCGCCCGGCGCTCGAGCATCGGGTTGTCGAGCCGGAAGTCGTCGTCCGACACGTCAGCCCTCGACGATGGGCGTTCCCGGCACACCCCGAGGCGCCGTCTTGCCGCCGACCCAGGCGTTGACGGTCGCGCCGACGTCGGCGAACTCGCCTTCCTCGTGGATCCGACCGGCCGCGTTCCGCCCCTCGACGTATGCGAGCAGCAGCGCGTGCTCACGCGAGTGATCGGTCGACGGCGTCGTCGGATCGCAACCGTGATCCGACGTGAGGATGAGGAGGTCGTTCGGCCGGAGCGCATCGAGCAGGTCGGGCAGCCGCCGATCGAAGTCCTGCAGGCAGCGATGGAAGTTCACCGGGTCGTTGCGGTGCCCCCACAGCGAATCCGTCTCGACGAGGTTCGTGAAGACGAGCCCGTCGTCGATCGTGCGCAGGAGCTCCTCCGTCTTCTGGATACCCTCGACGTTCGACTTCGTCGGGAACTCCTCGTCGACGTCCTGGTGCGCGAAGATGTCGCCGATCTTGCCGACGCCGTAGACCTTCTTCCCAGCATCGCGCACGAGCGACAGGTAGTTCGGCCGGCGAGGCTCGAGCGAGAAGTCGTGCCGGTTTGCAGTCCGCTCGTAGGACCCGGGCGAGCCGCTGAACGGACGCGCGATCACACGACCGACGGCGTGCTTGCCGGTGAGGATCTCGCGCGCGATCCGACACGCGTCGTACAGCTCCTCGAGAGGCACGGTCTCCTCGTGCGCGGCGATCTGGAAGACGGAGTCGGCACTCGTGTAGACGATCCACTTGCCTGTCCGCTGGTGCTCCTCCCCGAGCTCCTGGATGATCTCCGTGCCGCTCGCAGGCTTGTTGCCGAGCACGCCGCGGCCGGTGCGGTTCATGAAAGGGTCGATCACCTCGTCCGGGAAGCCGTACGGGTAGGTCGGCATCGCCTGGGGCGTGACGACGCCCATCAGCTCCCAGTGCCCGGTCGTCGTGTCCTTGCCCTTCGAACGCTCCAGGAGGCGGCCCGCGATCGCCGGCGCGCCGGGCTGCGGCGCGCATCCTTCGAGCGGCTCGATGTTGCCGAGGCCCAGGGCCTCGAGCGTCGGCAGGTCGAGGCCGCCGACCGCCCGGGCGACGTTGGCGAGCGTGTTGGAGCCTTCGTCGCCGAACTCTGCTGCATCCGGCAGCTCGCCTGCCCCGACGGCGTCCAGCACTATGACGCAGGCGCGCGGCACGCGGCTATCCTACTTCCGTGGCGAACGTCCTCGGCCTGATCGGAATCGTCCTCTTCATCGCAAGCGTGATCTCGCTCGCGGCAGGCGTGACGTGGCTCGTCGTGCGCCTCAGCCCGGCGCCCGGCTCCCGGCGCAAGAAGACTGCGCCGACCGAAGCCGCGTAGTTCTCAGACCGCCGAGAGCGGCAGGACGTCCTCGAGCGGCGTGTAGTCGAGCCCGTGCGCTTCGGCGACGGCCTCGTACGTGACCTTGCCCTCGACCACGTTGACGCCCTTGGCGAGCGCGGGGTCGGCAGCGACCGCCTCACGGACGCCGTGCCGGGCGATCGCCTCGACGTAGGGCAGCGTGGCGTTCGTCAGCGCCTTCGTCGACGTGACCGGGACGCCGCCCGGCATGTTCGCGACGCAGTAATGCGTGACGCTGTCGACGACGTACACCGGGTCGGCATGCGTCGTCGCGTGCGACGTCTCGAAGCAGCCGCCCTGATCGATCGCGACGTCCACGACCACGGCGCCCTCCTTCATGCCGGCGATCATCTCGCGCGTCACGAGCTTGGGTGCAAGCGCACCCGGGACGAGCACCGCACCGATCACGAGGTCGGCGTCTTCGACCGATGCGGCGATCTGCAGGCTCGAGCTCATCAACAGCGTCACTCGGCCGGACAGCACCTCCTCGAGGTGGCGCATGCGGTCGATCGAGCGGTCGAGGATCGTGACGTGCGCGCCCAGACCGAGCGCGATCACCGCCGCGTTGTACCCGACGACGCCGCCGCCGATGATCACGACCCTCCCCGGTGCCACACCCGGCACACCGCCGAGCAGCAGGCCGCGGCCGCCCAGCGGCTTCTCGAGGAAGTACGCCCCGGCCTGCGGTGCGAGGCGGCCCGCGACCTCCGACATCGGAGCGAGCAGCGGTAGCGCGCCCCGCGCCTCGACGGTCTCGTACGCGACCGCTGTGATGCCGGAGTCGATCAGTGCGCGCGTCAGCGCCTCGTCAGCCGCGATGTGCAGGTACGTGAAGAGAATCTGTCCCTCGCGCAGCCGCTCGTACTCGGGTGCGATCGGCTCCTTCACCTTCAGCACCATGTCGGCGCGCTCCCACACGTCGTCGACCGAGGCGATCTGCGCACCGACCCGCGTGTACGTCTCGTCGGGGAACGCGCTGCCGACACCGGCGCCCGTCTCGACCGCGACGTCGTGCCCGGCGTTGATCAGCTCGAGCGCGCCCGCAGGCGTGAGGGCCACGCGATACTCGTCGGGCTTGATCTCCTTGGCGACGCCGATCCTCATCGCGGCGCAAGCCTAGACGATTGTTTCCGAGTAGGGAATCAACCGTCTAGCGATAGCGCAACAGGAGCAGCAGCCCGACGAGAGTCTTCGCATCATCGATCTCGTCGAGCAGCGAGGGCACCTCGTCGAGCGGCACGCGCACCACGTCGAGCTCCTCGCCGGCGTCGGGCTCCGCCTCGCCCTCCTCGAGGCTCGTCGCAATGAACAGGTGCATCTTCTCGTCGGTGTAGCCGGGCGACGTGAAGAATGTCGCCGCCTCAACCCACTCGCCGCCGTGCAGGCCGGTCTCCTCGCGCAGCTCGCGCTGCGCCGCCGTGAGCGGTGGCTCGCCCTCCTCGAGCATCCCCGCGGGCAGCTCGAGCACCTTGCCGCCGGCAGGCACGCGCTCCTGGCGCACGAGCGTCACGCAATCGTCCCTGACCGCGACGATGGCGACCGCCGGGCCGTGCTCGACGACGTCGCGGTCCTGCGTGCGAACGACGTCGTACATCCTTCCGTGGAACAAGACCTCGCGATCCATCCGGCGCATTGTCGCCGAGACGGATAGAACCCGACCGTGGAACGCGTGCCGGTCGTGATCTCGACGCCGATCGAGGCGGAGCTCGTCGAACGGCTGCGTGCCGTCGACCCGCGGCTCGATGTGCGCTTCGAGCCGGACCTGTTGCCGGCCCCGCGTTACCCGTCCGACCACGGGGGCGACGTCTCCTTCGAGCGCACGCCCGAGCAGGAGGAGCGATTCGTGCAGCTCGTCGCCGGCGCAGAGGTTGCGCTCGGGTTCCCGCGCGAGTCTCCCGCCGGCCTCGCCTGGCTCGTTCGCGCGGCGCCGAGCCTGCGCTTCGTGCAATGCATGTATGCCGGCGCCGGACAGCAGGTGCACGCCGCCGAGCTGAGCGAGGAGGAGCTCGCACGCGTGGCGTTCGCGAGCGGTAGCGGCGTGCACGCGACGCCGCTCGCGGAGTGGAGCCTGTTCGGGATGCTCGCGCTCACAAAGGGCCTGCCGCGACTGTTGCGCGACAAGCGTGAGCGGCGGTGGGATCACTACCCGACGGACGAGCTGCGCGGCAAGACCGTGCTCGTCGTCGGTCTCGGCGAGATCGGACGCGAGGTCGCGCGGCTCGCCGAGGCGTTCGGCATGCGCGTGACGTCGATCAAGCGTCGCGCCGACGGAACGGCAGCGGGGCCTGACCGGCTCGACGAGCTCGCGTCGGAGGCGGATGCGATCGTCGTGACGCTACCGCTCACGGACGAGACCCGCGGGATGATCGGCCGGAAGACGATCGCGTGCCTCCGCGACGGCGCGATCCTCGTCAACGTTGGTCGAGGCGCCGTGGTCGACGAGACTGCACTCCTCGACGCGCTGCGCTCGGGCCGGCTCGCAGGCGCCGCCCTCGACGTGTTCGCCGAGGAGCCCCTGCCCGACGACAGCCCGTTCTGGGAGCTCGACAACGTGATCCTCAGCCCACACACCGCTGCGCTCTCCGTGCACGAGAACGAGCGGCTGGTCGAGCTGTTCGCCGAGAACCTGCGCCGCTACCTGAGCGGCGAGCCCCTGCTCAGCCGCATCGACACGTCGGTCTTCTACTGACGTTTGCCTCACGCAACGTGGTGGGGAAAGAAGTGGCGTGACCGACGATGCATCACCGACGCTGATCTTCGGCGACGGCCTCGAACGCCCGGTGGAGGGCGACCTGACGATCGGGCGCGACCGCGTGTGCGAGGTCGTGCTCTCGTCGAAGACGGTCTCGCGTCGGCACGCGCGGCTCGTTCTCGACAACGGCATGTGGTTCCTCGAGGATCTCGGCAGCGCGAACGGCACGCTTGTCAACGACCACCGCGTTCCAAGCCGAACGTCCGTGCGCTTGCGGCATGGCGACCGCATTCAGATCGGCTCGGAGCGGTTCCGCTACTCGCGCCCTTCGGAGCTGCAGGACGAGGACCGGACCGAGAGCGAGGAGGCGGTCTCCCCGCGGGTGCGGCCGGAGAGCAGGCTGTCGCCGCTCCAGGCGCAGGTCGTGCGCGTGCTCTGCGAGGAGTGGGTCGCGAGCGGCAGCCTCGAGCGTGTGCCGACGAACGACGAGATCGCCGACCGCCTCGGCACGCCCGGAGCCACAGGGACGGTGAAGGCTGCGCTCCGCCGCGCGTACGCGAAGGCGGGCCTTTCCGACTTGCCGGCACAGGCCAAACGGCGCGCGCTCTGTCGCGTCGCGCACGAGCGCGGCTGGATCTGACCGCGACGGTCAGGCCGCGAGGCGCTCGACGAGCGCGCGCTGCTCCGGCGTGAAGCGCGGACCGTCTCCGGCGCGGGCGTTCTCGTGCGTGCGGTCGGGCCGCGAGGTCGCCGGGATGACCGAGTCGATGCGCTCGTCGGCGAGCGACCACCTGAGGAGCGCCTCCGCCCACGACTCGACGCCCAGCTCGGCCTTCTGCTCATCGGTCAGGTCGACGCGCCGTCGGCGGTCCTCGCCCGACCCGCCGAGCGGCCGCATCGCGATCACGGCGACTCCGAGGTCGGCGGCGAGCGGCAAGAGCGCGCGCTCGCACTCGCGCTCCCACGGGTTGTACGGCACCTGCAGCACCTGAAACCGCTGCGTGCGCAGCGCGTCGGCGAGCGCGCCGAACGCCGAAGACTGCCAGTGCGTGACGCCCAGCTTGCCGATCCTGCCCGCATCCTGCTCGGCGCGCAGCCACTCGACGTGCTCACGCCACAGCAGCAGGTTGTGGATCTGCTCGACGTCGACGCGGCCGCCGTACCAGTCGAGCTGACGGGCGAACTGGTCGCGGCCCTCCTCGATCGAGCTCGCCCAGATCTTCGTCGCGACGATCGCGTCGTCTCGCTTCCCTTCGAGCGCGACACCGAGCGACGCCTCCGCGCCGCGATACATCGGAGAGCTGTCGAAGAGCCGAATGCCCGCCTCGTCGGCGGCGCCGACGACCTTGCGCGCGAGCTCGACGTCGCCGCCGAACGTGCTCCACGTTCCCAGCCCGACGACGGGCCCGAGTCGCCGGGTCTCCAGCCGCGCCACCTACCGCACCTGCGCGGCCGCCAAACGGCCCGCCGCGTACGCGGCCGCGAAGTGCGACGGCTCCTCTTCCGGCCCGCGTCCCATGTGGCTGAGCGTGAGCCCGGCGCACGCCTCGCGCCAGCCGTCGCCGTCCTCCGGCCGCGAGACCGCCACCTCGCCGAGGCAGAGATCGAGCACGGCCCGCGTGTGATGTGACGAGCCGCGGTGGCGCTCGCGCTCGTCGGCGTCCGAGACGCGGGCTGCGAGTACCGGGACGCCGCCGAGCGCGGTCGCGACGTTCGCGGCTTCGGCGAGCGAGGCGGCGCCGTGCCCGAACCGCGAGCCTGTGCCGACGATGCCCGGCCCCACGGAGCAGATCGCCACCTGAGCCCGAGCGGCCGCGAGCAGAAGCGCGGATGCGACCGAGACGCAGCGCGCGTCACCGCCGAAGCATGGTGCGACGCTGATCCTCGCCGCGAGCGTGAGCGCGCGCACGGTCTCGGAGATCTCGAGCGGCAGCGCCCCGCCGGCCACCTGCACGTAGGCGACCTGCAGCCCGCACAGCGCCGCCCACGCGGGCGCGACCTGCGAGTGCACCGTGCAGAGGACGACCGGCAGGCCGCCGAGCCGGTCCGGGCCGCCGCCGTCCTCCTCGGCGTGCCGCACCGCCCACTGACCCGGGGCGTACGGCAGCGCCATGACATGCGCGCCCTCCTCCGGATCGAGCTCGAGACCCCGCGTCAGGTTCGCGTAGACGACGTCGAAGCCGCCGGAGCCGAGACGGAGCTCCCGCGCCTGCACGTTCACGAGCACCTCGTCGTCCTCCTCGACCGGTCCGGTGACGTCCGGGTAGACGATCGTAGGGACGCCGTCGACCTCGCAGTGCAGCACATCGACGACGCGTGTCACGCGCCCGCGCTTAAGCGAGAGCGGCATCGAAGAGCGCGAGCGTCACGTCGACCATCGCCTCGAGATCGGCGACCGCGATGTGCTCCGCCGGCGTGTGGATGTCCGTCATGCCGTTCGCGAGGTTCACGCACTGCAGGCCGCGCTCGTTGAACACGTTCGCGTCGGCGGCGCCGCCGGACAGGTCGTATGTCACGCTGTGGCCGCAGCGGGCGAGGGCGCCCGCTGCGAGCGCGACCGCGTGGTCCGACTTCGCGAACCGGTAGCCGCGGTAGCTCTTGCGGAGCGTCGTCTCGACGTCGCACTCCGCGACGCCGGCGGCGAACGTGACGGCGTCCTGCATCTCCTGCAGCAGCTCGGCGAGCTTGCGCTCGTCCTGCGAGCGCGCCTCGGCGACGAACGTGCACCACTCGGGGACGATGTTCGTCGCGGTGCCGCCCGTGATCGTCCCGACGTTCGCGGTGGAGTCCTCGTCGACGCGCCCGAGGCGCAGCTCGGAGATCGCGCGGGCGGCGGCGAGGATGGCCGAGCGGCCGTCGTCCGGGTGCATGCCCGAGTGGGCGGCGCGACCGTGGAAGGTCACCTCCATCGACTGCGAGTACGGGGCGCCGAGGATGACGACGCCGATCGGCGCGGCCTGGTCGTAGACGTAGCCGACCTTCGCGCGCAGCCGCGTGTGGTCGAAGGCGTGGGCGCCGATCAGGCCGACTTCCTCCATCGGCGTGAAGAGCAGCTCGATCCCGGCGTGCGGGCGACTCTCGGAGAGCACGCGTCTCGTCGCCTCGAGCATCGAGGCGACCGCGGCCTTGTTGTCGGCGCCGAGGATCGTCCCGGCGCCGTTCCGCACGATCTCGTCCTCGACGACGGGCTCGATCGCGGCCGTCGGCGGCACCGTGTCGAGATGTGCGCAGAGGAACAGCGGCTCCCCCTCGGCGGTCGGCTCGACCCGCGTGTAGAGGTTGCCCATCGTCGAGCCGATCTCCGGGCCGACGCCGTCCTCGTCCACCGCCAGCCCACAGTCCCGGAGGTAGCGGGTCACCCGGTCGGCGACGGCGCGCTCCTCGCCCGGCGGGCTCGGCACCGCGGCCAGCTCGGTGAACAGATCGAGGACCTCGGGCGGCACGGAGTGAAGATCCTACGCACCAGGACCATCCGAGAAGTCTCCCTTTACCTATTGAAGAATCGTCAGAAAAGTGCTGAACTTTGATTGACAGCCGCGATGGGAGTCTCAGAGCCCCTGATCCAGACCTCGCTTCTCGGGGAGGCGATCGAACATGCCCCCGTGGCCGTTTTCGTCGCGGACGAGCACGGCGCCTTCGTGGCCGTCAATCAGAGCGCCTGCACGATGCTCGGCTACGAGCGCGGCGAGCTGCTCGCGATGAGCGTCGGCGAGATCTCGCACGGGGAGCCGGCCGAGGACGGCGACCCGGGCGTCAAGCACGCGACGCTTACGCGCAGCGACGGCACGACCGTCGCGTTCAGCTATTCGACGGGCGAAACCACCGTGGCGGGCATGTCGGTATTCGTCCACGTCGGCCGCTGACTCGAAGCTCAGGCGACGTGCACGCGCGTGCGTGAGCGCGCGCGCTGCAGCGCCGCCGCGACGAACTCCCGGAAGAGCGGCGCCGGCCGCGTGGGGCGTGACTTGAACTCCGGGTGGAACTGCGACGCGACGAACCACGGATGGTCGGGCAGCTCGACGATCTCGACGAGTCTCCCCTCCTGGAACGTCCCGCTGATCGCCAGCCCGCCGTCGACGAGCTGCTGCCGGTAGGCGTTGTTCACCTCGTAGCGGTGCCGGTGGCGCTCCGAGATCACCGGCTCGCCGCCGTAGACGTCGCGCGTGCGCGTGCCCTCGGCGAGCTCGACCGCCTGCGCGCCGAGACGCATGGTGCCGCCGAGATCCTCGACTTCCTTCTGCTCGGGAAGCAGGTCGATCACCGGATGGGGTGTCTCGGGATCCATCTCCGTCGAGTTCGCACCCTCGAGGTCGCACACGTGCCGTGCGAACTCGGACACGGCGACGTGCATGCCGAGGCAGATGCCGAGGTACGGGATGCTGTCCTCCCGTGCGACGCGGCAGGCGAGGATCTTCCCCTCCCACCCGCGTGAGCCGAAGCCGCCCGGCACGAGCACGCCGTCGACACCCCCGAGGGCGTCGCGCGCCTCGTCGAGCGTCATGTCCTCGGCGTCGACCCAGCGCACGTGAACGCGCGCCCCGTTCTGGATGCCTGCGTGCTTGAGCGCCTCGTGGACGGAGAGGTATGCGTCGTGCAGCTTCACGTACTTGCCGACGAGCGCGATCTCGACCGATGCGTCGCGCTGGTCGATGCGCTCCGTCAGCTCCAGCCACTCGCCGAGCTCGGCGGGCGGCGCGTCGATGCCGAGCTTGCGCACGACGAGCTCGTCGAGGCCCTGCTCCTGCAGGGCGAGGGGCACGAGGTAGACGTCGGCGACGTCGGGGTTGGTGATCACGGCGTCGACGTCGACGTCGGCGAAGAGCGCGATCTTCTCCCGGATCTCCCGTCCGAGCGGCTCGGTGGAGCGGCAGACGAGCACGTCGGGGTGAATACCGATGCGCCGCAGCTCGTTCACGGAATGCTGCGTCGGCTTCGTCTTCAGCTCGCCGGCGGTGTCGATGTACGGCACGAGCGTCACGTGCAGGTAGATGACGTTCTCGGGGCCGACCTCACGCCGGATCTGCCGGATCGCCTCGAGGAACGGCTG
>Ga0105242_10004455_pt1 | contig 10885 bp, 7 predicted proteins | sample KBSM24metaG_FD_81521 | JGI IMG/M metagenome (GOLD analysis project Ga0105242, IMG submission 81521) | Miscanthus rhizosphere microbial communities from Kellogg Biological Station, Michigan, USA - KBS M2-4 metaG | ecosystem: Host-associated > Plants > Roots > Rhizosphere > Soil | place: Michigan... | reverse complement strand
CTCTCGCATCGCTACATCACCGATCGCTTCCTTCCCGACAAGGCGATCGATCTGATCGACGAAGCGGCGTCGCGTCTGCGCATCGAGCTCACTTCGATGCCGCAGGAGATCGACGAGCTGCAGCGCCGCCTGACGCAGCTGCAGATCGAAGAGCAGGCGCTGCAGAAGGAGAAGGACAACCCGATCACGAACGAGCGCCTGCGCGGCGTGCGCTCGGAGATCGCCGAGCTGCAGGAAAAGATCTCCGGCCTCAAGGCTCAGTGGGAAAGCGAGAAGCGCGTCATCACCGAGATCAACGATGTGAAGAAGCAGCTCGAGGACGCGCGCGAGTCGGCCACCCGCGCGGAGCGCGAAGGCGATCTCAATCGCGCGGCCGAGGTGCGCTACGGACAGATTCCGCAGCTCGAGCGAAAGATCGAGGAAGCGACGGCGCGCCTGGCGGAGATGCAGAAGAAAGGCGCGCTGCTCCGCGAGGAAGTGACCGAAGAAGACATCGCCGAGATCGTGGCCAAGTGGACCGGCGTGCCGGTGACGCGGATGCTCGAGTCGGAGATCCAGAAGCTCGTCAAGATGGAGGACAACCTCCGCAGGCGCGTGATCGGGCAGGACGAGGCGGTGAGGGCGGTCGCGAATGCGGTGCGCCGCTCGCGCGCCGGACTGCAGGATCCGAATCGTCCGATCGGCTCGTTCATCTTCATGGGACCGACCGGCGTCGGCAAGACCGAGCTCGCGCGCGCGCTGGCCGAGTTCATGTTCGACGACGAGAACGCGATGGTGCGCATCGACATGTCGGAGTACATGGAGCGCCATGCGGTGGCGCGCCTCATCGGCGCCCCTCCCGGCTACATCGGCTACGACGAAGGCGGCCAGCTCACGGAAGCGATCCGCCGCCGGCCGTACTCGGTCGTGCTGTTCGACGAGATCGAGAAGGCGCATCCCGAGGTGTTCAACGTCTTCCTGCAGATCCTCGACGACGGACGTCTGACCGACTCGAAGGGTCGCGTGGTCGACTTCAAGAACACCGTCATCATCATGACCTCGAACGTCGGCTCGCAGTACATCCACGAGGCGGCGAAGGGTGAGATGCCGGAAGACGAGATGCGCAAGATGGTCGAGGCGGAGCTGCACCAGCGCTTCCGTCCGGAGTTCCTGAACCGCATCGACGACATCATCGTGTTCCACTCGCTCGATCTGAATCAGATCAAGCAGATCATCGGGATCCAGCTCAAGCGGCTGGCGAAGCGGATCGAGGAGCGCGGCCTGACGATCGAGATCAGCGAAGCGGCGAAGGAGTACCTCGCGCGCGAAGGCTACGATCCGGCGTTCGGAGCGCGTCCGCTCAAGCGCGCGCTGCAGCGCGAGATCATCGATCCGCTGGCGATCCGGCTACTGGAAGGCGTCTTCAAGCCGGGCGACACCGTGTTCGTCAACGTGACGAACGGGAAGCTGGAACTGTCGCTCGAGCCGGAGGCGATGAGCGTGCACTGACGTTGCGGTTGCTGGGTTGCTGGGCTAGCAACCCAGCAACTCAGCAACCTCACGGTATGTAATACAACCGAATCGACTTCCCGATCCTCGTGTACGGGCGGTCGAGCAGTTTGTCCAGCCACACGCGCACTTCGGGGCTGTACGCGCGGCCGAGGGCGATGTGCATTTCGCTGATGGCGAGCCAGCCGTGCACCTCGGATTCCGCCTGCAGGATCTCGTTCGGCGGCAGGCCGATGCGGCCGAGGTCGGAGGTGGTGAAGAGCGAGACCGTCATCCGCGGGATGCGCATCCTGCGCGCGGTGCGCACGAGCCGCAGCACGTCCTGGCCCCAATCGAGATTGCTGTCGTTGAGGATCTTCTCCGGATGTCGTCCGGCCGCGAAGTTGAACCATGGCAGGTAGTCGGGATGGGCGGCCGCGACGCTGATGAGCATCCATGCGATCAGCGCAATGCTGATCGCGCGAATGCGTCGAAGCTCGACGGCCGCGTATGCGGCGGCGATGGCGAGCGGCGCATAGATCGGGAGCACGTGCCGCACGCCGATGTTGAGATGGCTCGTCATTGCCACGCCGAGGATCGCCGCGGCGATGAGCACGATCTCTGGCTTCCGTTTCACCAACAGGACGCAACCCGCGAGCGCGAGCAGGAGAAATGGGATCGGCGTCTTGAAGAAGAGCGCGACGGGAAAGTAATACCACCAGCCGCTCCATCTCTTCTCTCCGAACAGGAACGCGGGATGACCGTAGTGATCGTGATTCGCGACGACGAGGACGCCGTTCACGAAGCGCGGTGCGGGGAGCGGAATCGTCGCGAGGCGCGGCAGTCCGAAGACGTCCGTCGCCTTCTTCACCGATTCCTGATCGACGCTCTGAAGCGTCCCGATCGAGAATCCGAACGTGGCCCACACGAGCACGAACGCGATGACCGCCGCGATGAGCAGACGGAGAATCGGCAGGCGTCGGCGCATGAGCACCAGCATCAACATGGCCGCCGGGAAGTAAAGAACGAACGAGTACTTCGCCAGCAGGCCGGCGGCAATCGCGAGCCCGAGGAGGAGCGTGCGTTTCCACGTCGGATCTTCGAGAAAGAGCGTTGCCGCATAAACCGCCAGTGAAAACAACGCGGCGCCGGCCATGTCCGTCGTGGCGAAGCCGGCGTGTGCGAGGACCGGCGGAATCGATGCGTACAACAGCGCGGCGAGCAACCCGGCGGCGGGAGAAAACAGATGCCGCGCCCACAGCGCGACGGCGATGATGCCGAGCGCGAGGAAGATCAGGTTTCCGAGCCGCGCGCGTCCGAGGTTCTGCGTGTAGCGGTCGTTGCGCAGCAGCAGTGCATTGCCGCGATCGCGCGCATCCGTTCCCGCCGGCTCGGCGGTGCCGAGAAACGGAAGCGCGAAAAATACGCGCGCGAGCGGTGGATGCTCGGGATCGAAGTACATGCCCTTGGTCAGGAAGTCGTATCCCGAGGCCAGGTGATGAGGCTCGTCCGAGGTCTGGTTGAAGACGCGATGCGTCGTCATCACGCGCGCCGCGGTGAAGACGACGAGCAGAGCGAGCAGCGTGTTCCAGCGAGCCGTGGTCATGGGATGTGGTACAGCCGGATCGATTTTCCGACGCGCTGCACGGGGCGGTACGCCTCGAGCCAGTCGTAGTCGTCGGTGAAGGCGGTCCAGTTCTCGCCGGCCGCTATCCAGCCGCTCACCTTCTGCCGCGGCTGAAGCCACTCCGCGGGGATCCCATGCACCTCCATCCGCGTGTTGTTGTTCATGACGATGTAGAGGTGGTCGATATGCCGCTGACGGACAACGCGTGCAAGGCGCAGGACGTCCTGTCCCCAATCGAGATTGCTGTCGACGGCGACGTGCGCGGGATTCCGTCCCGCCGCTTCGTTGAACCAGGCGAGGTAGTCGGGATGCGCGATGCCGGCTCCGATGAACAGCCACGCGAGCAGCGCGGCGGCGAGGACGCGCGAACGCCGCCACAGTTCGACGACCGCGCAACCGGCGACGATGCAGAACGGCGCGTAGACCGGCAGGATGTGGCGCAGACCGATGTTGAGCGACGCGGTCATCGCCACGATCATGATCGCGGCGGCGGTGAGGGCGAACGGGAGTCCGCGCCGGCCGATGAAAAAGAGACCGCACACGAACAGGATCAAGAGCGGCAGGGGCGTCTTGAAGAAGAAGACGACCGGGAAGTAATACCACCAGCCGTTCCTGCTCTGCTTTCCGAGGAGGAACGCGGTGTGTCCGCCGAGGTCGTGCAGTTTCACCTGCGCGAATCCGATCGGCAGTGACGGCGCGGGAAGTGGAACGTTCGCCAGCGCGCGCGGAATGTGCGCCGCTTCGAAGAAATCGGCCGCGCCGGGATTGATGTCCGCGGGGCGCTCGACGTCGAAGCGATAGCCGGCCCAGACGCCGATCAACGCGATCACGACCGCGATCGCAACTGCGCGCACTTTCACGCGCGGCGGCCAGCGCAGCGCGAGAATCACGACCGCGCAGACGGGAAAGTAGACGAGGAAGGAGAGCTTGGAGAGGACGCCGAGGGCGATGGCGATGCCGAGGAAAAGCGCGCGGCGAAGCGTGGACCGTTCCACGAAAAGATCGAGGGCGAGCAACGCCAGCGGCAGCGTCGCGGCGACGGAGAGGTCGGTGGTCATCAGGCCCGCGTGTCCGAGGATCGCGGGCACGTTCGTGAAGAGCGCCACGGCCGCGATTGCGACCGCATCCGAAAACACGCGCCGCGCCCACGCCACGACCGCAACGATGGCCACCACGAGGAACAGCAGATTCCCCATCCGTCCTCGGGCGAGATTCTTCTCGTATCGATTTTCGTAATAGAGCAACTGATTGCCGCGGTCGATCATGTTCGTGCCCGTCAGCCGGGGAAAATCCGCCAGGCGAAAGGGCAGCGCGAAGAAGATGCGCGAGAGCGGCGGGTGCGTGACGTCGCCGCGGTACGCGCCGTCGAACCACTCGTATCCCGCGGCGAGATGAATCGGCTCGTCGAGCGTCGCGCTGAAGACCCGATGCGTCGACGCGACCCGGATCACCGCGATGAGCGTGAGCGCGGCGATGAAAATCGGTGTCATCCTGAGCCGCAACGACGGCGAAGGATCTTCCGCCGATCGACTTGGAAGATCCTTCGCCCTCGCTTCGCTCGGGCTCAGGATGACACGTGGTTCAGTCATGCGCGGCTACGGAATGTAGTACAGACGAATCGACTTGCCGATGCGTTCGTAGCGGCGGCCCCGCAGCCAGCGATAGCCTTCCATGCCGTAGGGATGCTCGCTCACGGCCACCCATCCCTGCGATGGCACGTTGCGATTCAGCGAGTAGTACGCCGGAAATCCGAGCGCGTGATAGTCGGTCCAGCCGAGGAGGGCAACGCCGATGCGGTCGATCTTTTTCTCGCGCACCACGCGACGAAGACGCAGCACGTCCTGCCCCCAATCGATGTTGCTGTCGAGGAGATACAACCACGGGCGGCGTCCGGCGAGCTCGTTAAAGTACGTCATCGCGTCAGGGTGAACGACGACCGAGGCGACGGTGTGCCACGCGAGCAGCACGATCGCGGCAATGCGCAGGCGGTGATGGCGAAACATCGCGACAGCCGCGCTCGCGCCGGCGACGCTGAGCGGCGCATAGAGCGGGAGGACGTAGCGGATGCCGAGGTCGAGATGACTGGTCATCGAGACGCCGAGGATGGCCAGCGTCGCGGCGAGCGCTTCGCCGGCAACGCGTTCGCGCCGGGCGAAGAAGGCGCAGACGGCGAGGAGGAGTGAGGCGAGGGTCGACTTCAGCGCGAGGGCGACCGGGAAGTACCACCACCATCCGTGTGGATTCACTCTGCCGAACAGATATCCGAAATGGCCGGCGCGATCGATGCGAATCAGCCCGCCGATTCCGACGAAGAATCGGTGTCCGGGCAGCGGCCACTTCGGATGCAGCGCCACGATCCGGCCGATCGCGCCGTCGTCGAGGACGTCGCGGATGGACTCGAGAAACTCGAGGCGGTCGCTCCTGAACCCGTACCCGCACCAGATCACGATCGCGCACGTGATCACGGCCGTGAAAAAGCTTGGCACGATGCGGTCCCATGCTCGTCGCGTATCGGTGTCGCGGATCGCACGGACGATGTACATCGCCAGACAAGCGGCGGGCACATAGCCGATACAGGAGAACTTGCACAGCACCGCGAAGCCGTAGGCCGCACCGAAGACGATCGAGCGCGGCGTCGACGGGAGGTCAAGCCATCGCACGAACGCGAGGAGCGAGAGCGCGACGCCGGCCGTCGCCGCGGCGTCATGCGTGGCGAAGCCGGAGTGGCCGGCGACGACCGGCTGCATGGTGAACAGCAGGACGGCGATGAGGCCGCCCGCCGGGCCGAGCTCGCGGCGCGCCCACCACCATGTCGCCAACGCCGCGATGACGAAGAACAGGAGATTGCCGGCCCGCGCGAGAACGAGATTCGTCGTGTAGCGATCGTTCGAATAGAAGACCCGCAGGAGTTGCGCGGGCATATCACGCTTCGGATCGAACTCCATCCCGCCGAGCCACGGCGCGAGCGCCAGGACGAGCCGCGGCAGCGGCGGATTCTCAGGCTGGTAGCTGTAGTCGTGTTGCGTGTAGATCTGCAGTCCGGCCGAGATGTGCATCGGCTCGTCGACGGTCGCGGAGAAGACCGTCCACGTCGAGGCGATGCGGAGCATGGCGACGACGATCAATGCGATCGCCGCGATGTCGGCGCGTTTGGGCACGCGCAAATATCTCACGGGAGGGCGGGCGTCCCGCCCGCCCCCTTCAAGTGATAAAGCCGGATCGAGCGGCCGATGCGTTCGTATTTCTGTCCGCGCAGCGATCGCCACTCGCCGCGCACGCGCCAGATGCGATACGTGTGATCGCCGACCGCGATCCATCCGTGCGCGTTCTCCCACGGGGCCACGGTGTAGTGCGGCGGGAAGCCGAGCGCGTCGAAGTCGTGCAGGCCGTGAACGGAGAGCCCGATGCGGTCGATGTTGCGCGCGCGGACGACCTTCGCCAGCCGCAGCACGTCCTGTCCCCATTCGAGATTGCTGTCGATGAGGTAGCGCGACGGATCGGGTCCGGCGAAGACGTTGAAGTAGGCCATGGTGTCGCGCCGCGCGAGGAGCGACGCGCCGGCGTGTCCCGCGAGCAACGCGACGGCGGCGGCGCGCATCCACGTTCGGGGACTGCGCAGCATGGCCATCGCCGCGGCAGCCGCGGCGAGCGTGAGCGGAACGTACATCGGAAGGACGTAGCGGACGCCGAGGTCGAGGTGGCTCGGCATCGCGACGGCGAGGATCGCCAGCGCGGCGGCGAGCGACTCCGCGAAAACGCGCTCGCGCCGCGCAACGAAGCCGAGAACGACGAGCAGCAGCGACGCGATCGTTGTCTTCAGCGCGACCGCGGCCGGGAAATACCACCACCATCCCGTTTCACTGACCTTCCCGAAGAGATACGACTGCATCCCGGCGCGATTCGTGTCCAGCAGATGCTCGATGCCGGTGAAGAAGAGACCGATCGCGCCGGCGTAGCTTGCGATCACCACGAGCGCGCACGTGGTCGCCGCGATCGGGATCGCCATCAGCGCCTGCCGCCACGCCCTCCGCGCTTCGGCATCCCAAATCAGCCGCACGGCGTACATCGCCGCGCATGCCGCGGGCACGTACGCAATGCACGAGAACTTGCACGCGATGCTGAAGCCGTACGCGGCTCCGAAGAGCATCGCGCGTGCAAGCCCCGGCCGTTCGAGCCAGTAGACGAATGCGAGCAGCGCGAGCGCCACGCCGGCCGTTGCCGCGGCGTCATGCGTGACCAGTCCGGAGTAACCGAGGACCACCGGCTGCATCGTGAAGATCAGCGTGGCGACCACGCCGCCCCATTGGCCGAGCGCGCGGCGCGCCCAGAGCCACGTCGCGATCGCCGCGAGGAGGAAGAACACGAGATTGCCCGCGCGCGCGATGGCCAGGTGCCGCGTGTAGCGGCCGTGCGAGTAGAACACCCGCCGCAGCTGCTCGACGTAGTCGAGACTCGGATCGAACTCGACGCCGGCGCGCCACGGCGCGAATGCCATCACCGCGCGCGGCATAGGCGGGTTCTCGAGTTGGTATCCGTACTGATGTTGGCTGAACAGCATCAGCCCCGCGGAAAGATGCATGGGCTCGTCTGCGGTGGCGGAGAGCGTCGTGTACGTCGACGCGATCCGCGCCGCCGCGAGCGCGATCAATGCGAGCGCTGCAAACGTGCTCCGGCGCATCTTTTGCCTGCTTGTTGCGCCGAGGAGTATTTGACGAATGCGCAAGTGGTTTCTCGTTCTTCCCGCCCTGATTCTCGCCGCGGGCTGCAGTCGTGACGCGGCGGAGAAAAACAACCCACCCGTCAGCGCGACGGCGACTGCCGATACCGCGCCCGCGACTGATACTACGGTGACGACGACCGGAACGTCGGCGACCGTCGCCACGACACCGACCGAGACCAGTTCCACCGTCGTGTCGACGACGCGAAAGGAATGACCGATGCGCTTCGCTGCAGTCTTTGCCGCGCTGCTCTTCGCGTCGTGCGCGCAGAACGAGCCGTCGGAAGCGACGACCGTGGCGGGCAACACCGCCACCGCGCCGTCGAACACGATCAATCCGCCGGTCCCGCCCGAGCGCGATGATCCCTCGAATCGGATCAAGGTCGCGCCGCCCGTGCAGGACGTGCAACTGATCGAGTACTCGATTCGGATGCCGGACACGCTGCCCGCCGGCGCGGTCGCGTTCAACGTGCGGAACGGAGGCGAGAAGGATCACGGCTTCGAGATCGAAGGCATCGAGGAGAAGACTCAGATCCTCAAGCGCGGCGACACCGCGACGCTCAACGTCGATCTGAAGCCCGGAACGTACACCGTGTACTGTCCGGTGAAAGGGCACAAGGAACGCGGGATGCGGAGGAGGGTGACGGTGAAGTAGTTCTGAGTCCTGAGTCCTGAGTGGCTCCGCTTCTAACTCAGGACTCAGGACTCAGCACTCAGGACTACCAATACCCGTTTTCGCTCGAGAACATCACCTCGTACACCTTCCGCGCCCAGCTTCGTTTGCCGAACTCGACGCGGCCTTCCTGCTTGAGCCACTCCTTGATCGGGAGCGTGAAGCCGGTCTTGCGGCGGCGGCGAACGGCGTCGGGCAGCGGCGGGCGCGGCGCGTTGGCGAGGATCTGCTTTCCGCGCTCCTTGCGCGTGACGAGAACCGGCGCGAGCTTGCGCAACAGGTGCGCGTCGACGAGCGGCACGCGCACCTCGAGCGAATGGGCCATGCTCGCCCAGTCCATGTCGCGCAGCAATTGATTGCGCAGGTACAGCGACGACTCGAGCGCGGCGACGCGCGCGTACGGATGGCCGGGATCGGGCGTCAGCGCGCGATCGATCAGCTGGAGGATGTTCAGGCGCGCGAGCCCCTCTTCGGCGATCTCGCGGCCGACGACGTCGGGGATCTCCGATGACAGGAAGCGTCCGCGTTTGACGAGATACGCGCCGGCATACGACGAGCCGTGGCGGAGGATCTCGCCCATCTTCGGGCTGATGTGGCGGCTGCGCTTCGCGAGCGCGGCGTTCAGGCGATACACGCCTTCGGGCAGGCCGGGCACGCGCGCGAGGCGCGAGGTCACGGGCATCCAGCGCGGGATATCGCGGAACGAGGTGTAGCCGCCGAACAGCTCATCGCCGCCGGTGCCGGAGAGCGCGACTTTCAATCCGATCTCCGCGGCGGCCTTGCTAATGAAGTAGCTGTTCAAGCCGTCGACGCTGGGCTGGTCCATCGCCGCGAAAATGCGCGGCAGCTCGGCTTTGAAATCGGCGAGCGAGAGATCGCGGATGGTGTGGCGGACTCCGTACTGCCGCGCGACGAGCTCGGCGAGCGGGGCCTCGTCGTTGTCGCGTCCGCGGTATTCCTCGAAGCGGAGCGTCATGGTCTCGAGATCGGCGGCGCCGCTCTCCCGCGCCAGCGCGACGACGGCCGTGGAGTCGATGCCGGCGGAGAGAAACGCGCCCACCGGAACGTCGGCGACCATGTGATACGCGACCGACTCGAGCACCGCGTCGTGCACCATTGCCACGCGCTCGTCTTCGCCGGCGTCGCGCGCGTGCTCGACGGCGTTGCGCCACTCCCCGGCGATCGAGAAGTACTGCACCGGCTCGCTCGTGCCGTTGGCGTCGACCCAGGCATACGAGCCCGCGGGAAGAGCGCGGATCGCGCGGTACATCGTGAACGGCTCCGGCACGGTGCCGCGCAGAAAAAATCCGGCCGCGGCGGCGGGATCGAATTGCTTCGACACGCGCCCGCCGGCGATGAGCGCTTTCACCTGCGAGGCCACGCGCACGGTCGCGCCGTCGTCGGCGTAGTAGAGCGGCTTGATGCCGTACGGATCGCGCGCGAGCAGCATCCGCTTCCGCGCGCCGTCCCAGAGCACGATCGCGAACATGCCCCGCAGCGCGTCGAACATCTCCACGCCGGCGCGGTCGTAGAGCGCGAGCAGCACTTCCGTGTCGGAGTGGGACGTGAACGTGACGCCTTCGCTCTCGAGTTGCGCGCGGAGCTCGCGATAGTTGTAGATCTCGCCGTTGAAGATGATCACCAGCTCGCCGCGCCGCATCGGCTGCGCGCCCGCCGGAGAGAGATCGATGATCGCCAGCCGCCGGTGGCCCAGCCCCACCCGCCCATCCCCGGAAATCCACTGGTCCGCCGCGTCGGGCCCGCGCGAGCGCATGTTCTCGCGCGAGACGATCAGCTCATCGGGATCCACCGCCGGCGCGTCCGCGCGATACGCGAATATCCCGTTGATCCCGCACATGGTTTCGGGTTCAGTTTATCGCGCGGGATAAACTGAAAGCATGATCGTCACACTCCTCCTCGCCACCGTACTCTCCGCCGCCACGCCGCCGAAAACGATCTTCGGATTCGCCGATCCCGCGAAGGAGCTCGCGCTGGAGGCGCGGTTCGACGCGGCGCTGAATCGCGAGAACATGCGCGCGTGGATGAAGCGGCTCTCGGCGCGGCCGCATCATGTCGGGTCGCCGTACGGAAAAGAGAATGCCGAGTACATCGCGTCGCAGTTCCGGTCGTGGGGATACGAGACGCAGATCGAGCGATTCGATGTGCTGTTCCCTACGCCGAAGACGCGCGTGGTCGAGCTGATCGCGCCGCAGCAGTTCACGGCGAAGCTCGTTGAGCCGCCGCTGGCGGAGGATGCGACTTCGAATCAGACCAGCGAGATGCTGCCGCCGTTCAACGCCTACTCGATCGACGGCGACGTGACGGGCGATCTCGTGTACGTGAATTACGGCATCCCTAAAGACTACGAGGTGCTGGAGCGCAACGGCGTGGACGTGCGCGG
>Ga0105242_10004454_pt1 | contig 10886 bp, 7 predicted proteins | sample KBSM24metaG_FD_81521 | JGI IMG/M metagenome (GOLD analysis project Ga0105242, IMG submission 81521) | Miscanthus rhizosphere microbial communities from Kellogg Biological Station, Michigan, USA - KBS M2-4 metaG | ecosystem: Host-associated > Plants > Roots > Rhizosphere > Soil | place: Michigan... | reverse complement strand
GCCGCCGTGGGGCTCCTACCTGCCGGCGGTGATGTGCCTCGGCCTGTACACCTCGGTGCGCATCGCCGAGCAGGTGAAATCGGGCATCGGCTCGCTGTCCCGGGGCCAGGGCATGGCCGGCACGGCGCTCGGCCTGACGCTCGCGGAGAACTACCGCTACGTGCTGTTGCCGCAGGCGTTCCGCATCGTGCTGCCGCCGCTCACCTCGGAATTCATGAACGTCATCAAGAATTCCTCGGTCGCGCACCTTGCGTTCCAGCGCGCGCATGCCGTACACCACCACCAGGTTGGTGAGCAGGTAGATGACGGTGGCCGCGGCGAAGGCCTCGAACACCTTGAAGCTGAATTCCTGCATGGCGCGCGCGCGGCCCGTGAGCTCGAGCAGGCCGATGGTCAGCGCCACCGAGGAATTCTTGATCACGTTCATGAATTCCGAGGTGAGCGGCGGCAGCACGATGCGGAACGCCTGCGGCAGCAGCACATAGCGGTAGTTCTCGCCGAGCGTCAGGCCGAGCGCCGTGCCGGCCATGCCCTGGCCGCGCGACAGCGAACCGATGCCCGATTTCACCTGTTCGGCGATACGCACCGAGGTATACAGCCCGAGGCACAGCACCGCCGGAAGATAGGAACCCCAGGGCGGCGGCATCTGCTTCACCCAGTCGCCCAAGCCCTTCGGCAGCAGCTCTGGCACGACGAAGAACCACAGGAACATCTGCACGATCAGCGGCACGTTGCGGAAGATTTCGACGTACGCGTTGCCCAGCCGCACAACCCACTTGTGGGGCGTGGTGCGCAGCGTGCCGACCACCGAGCCGATTGCCAGCGCGATCACCCAGGCGGCAAGCGCAGTGGCGAGCGTCCAGCCCAGGCCGACGACCAGGTACTTGATGTAAGTCCCCGTGCCGCCCGGTTCGGCGGCGAGGAAGATGCGCCAGTCCCAGTGGTAGTTCATCCCGCCCCCGCAACGAAAAAGGGGACCTGAATCAGGTCCCCTCGTTTAGTTTGCCGGTTACTCGTAGGCCTTCGGATCGCCGGAGTCGGTGGGCTTGGCGACCACCTTCTTGAATTCCGGGGTCATCGGCAGATGCATGTTGATGCCCTTGGGCGGGATCGGCTTCTCGAACCACTTCGACCAGATGGCGTTGATCTGGCCCGATTTGTAGACCTCGGTCATCGCCTTGTCGGCGACCGCCTTGAAAGCCTTGTCGTCCTTGCGCAGCATGATGCCGTAGGGCTCGACCGACAGGCCGACGCTGGAGATCGCATAGTCGCCGGGGGAACGCGACAGCGCCACGAGGCCCGCGAGGATGATGTCGTCCATGACGAAAGCGACTGCGCGCCCGGTCTCCACCATCTGGAACGCTTCCGGGTGGCCGTTGGCCGAGATGATGTTCATGCCCAGATTCTGCGCCGCGTTGATCTCCGTGATCTGCTTGATGTTGGTCGTGCCCGCGGTCGAAACGATGGTCTTGCCTTTGAGGTCGTTCAGCGACTTGAGGCCGGCGGACTTCTTGGCGACCCAGCGGTTGGCGGTGACGAAGTGCGTGATCGTGAACCAGACCTGCTCCTGGCGCGGAATGTTGTTGGTGGTCGAGCCGCACTCCAGGTCGATGGTGCCGTTCGCCATCAGCGGGATGCGGTTGGCCGAAGTCACGAGCTGGTAGTTGACCTTGATCGCGGGCATCTTCAGTTCCGCCTTGACCGCGTCCACGATTTTCGCGCACAGGTCCATGGCGTAGCCGATGGGCTGCTGCTTGTCGTCGTAATACGAGAGCGGCACGGAAGCGTCGCGGTGGCCGATGGTGATGGCGCCGCTCGATTTGATCTTGCCGAGCGTGCCGTCCTGCGCGTTGGCGCTGACGCTGAACAGCGCGGCGAGCGAAATGATGCAGATTGCAATGCGTTTCATGCGGGGGTCTCCCAAGTGAGCAGGGAAACATTCTAATGAACAGGCCGGGGATTGCCTAGGGCAACGCCCTCCCGGCGGGGGTCGGCGCCCCCCTCGAGTCCGCGGGGCGTGCGCACGATCCCGTGCACGCCGCTGACCAGATCGACCGCCGCCACCGGATGCCCCATGGCGCGCAGCGCCGCGGCGAGATTCTCCAGCACGGTGCCGCGCTCGATCTCGGTATCGCGGTTGCGGCTGCCCATGTTCGGCGCGGCGATCGCCGCCTGCAGCGGCAGCTTCCAGTCGATGACGCCGACCAGCGTCTTGGCGACGTAGTTGATGATCGCGCTGCCGCCCGGCGAACCGAGGCTCATCCACAGCGCGCCGCCCGGGGTGAAGACGAAGCTGGGCGCCATCGAGCTGCGCGGGCGCTTGCCGGCTTCGACGCGGTTGGCGAGCGGCCGTCCGTCCTCTTCCGGCACGAACGAGAAATCGGTGAGCTGGTTGTTGAGCAGGAAGCCGTGCACCAGGACCCGGCTGCCGAACGCGGACTCGACGGTGGTGGTCATCGCAACCGCGTTGCCTTTGGCGTCGACGATGGACAGGTGGCTGGTGCCGGCGGATTCCTGCGTGTGGTCGGTAAGTTGCGCGGCGCCGCGCGCGCCGGGCGGCGTCCCCGGCGCGGCACTTCCCATGCTGCGCTCGGGACGGACCAGTTGCGCGCGTCCACGCAGGTAGTCCGGATCAACCATTCCGGCGGTTGGAACCTGGACGAAATCCGGATCGCCGACGTAGCGGTTGGTGTCGGCGTAGGCGAGGCGTCCCGCCTCGGCGAACAGGTGCACGGCGCCGCTCGATGAGGGGCGCGCCGTGGCGATCGGCAGATGCTCGAGGATACCGAGGATCGCGAGCACGGCGGTGCCGCCCTGGCTGGGCGGCGGCATGCCGCAGATGCGGTACGAACGATAGTCGCCGCAGAGTGGCTCACGCTCCAACGCGCGATAGCCGGCGAGGTCCTGTTCCGTGAGGTCGCCCGGTTTCGGGTGCGCCGCCACCGCCGCGGCGATGTCGCGCGCGATCTGGCCGCGATAAAACGCGTCGGCGCCGTCCGCCGCCACGCGGCGCAGGACGGCGGCAAGCTCCGGATTCTTCAGGCGATGGCCGATCGGCAGGGGCTTGCCGTCGGGCAGATAAAAATAGGCGCGCGCCGCCGGTAAACGCCCGAGCAGCGGATCGGCCGCGATCAGGCGGTGCAGGCGGGGCGATACCGCAAAGCCGTGCTCCGCCAGGCGGATCGCCGGTTCGAACAGGCGCCGCCACGGCAGGCGGCCATGCTTCCCGTGCGCGAGCTGCAGCATGCGCAGCACGCCGGGAATGCCGATCGAATTGCCCGAGCCGATCGCCTCGGGCAGCGACATCGGCGCGCCGTCGGCGCGCAGGAAGCGGTCCGGCCGCGCCGCGGCCGGCGCGGTCTCGCGGCCGTCGAACACGGAAATCCGCTCTGCGGCCGCGTCCCAATACAGCAGGAAAGCGCCGCCGCCGATGCCGGAAGACTGCGGTTCCACCAGGTTGAGCACCATCTGCACCGCGATCGCCGCGTCCAGCGCGCTGCCGCCGGCGCGCAGCATCTCAATGCCGGCGCGCGCGGCGTGCGGATTGGCTGCGGCCACCATGTACTGCGCCGCGCCGCTCGCGGACGAGGCGAACGCAAATGCGAGAATTAGAAGAAGGCGTCTCATCTGTCCCGCGGGCATAGAATCCCCGCAAGGAGAAGTATGAACCAGACCGTCCGCATCGAGCACGACCTGATCGGCGACCGCGCCGTTCCCGCCGCGGCCTACTATGGCGTGCACACTCTCAGGGCGCTCGAGAATTTCCCGATCACCGGCACTTCGATCTCGATCTACCCGGACCTCGTCGGCGCGCTCGCCTGCGTCAAGCAGGCCGCCGCGATCGCCAACTCGGAACTCGGCCTGCTGGATGAACGGCGCGCAACCGCGATCCGCCTCGCCTGCGAGGAAGTGCGCGAGGGCAAGCTGCTCGAAGAGTTCGTGGTGGATGTGATCCAGGGCGGCGCGGGCACCTCCACCAACATGAACGCCAACGAGGTCATCGCCAACCGCGCGCTCGAGATCCTGGGCCACGCCCGCGGCGAGTACCAGCACCTGCACCCGCTCGACCACGTCAACCTTTCACAGAGCACCAACGACGTCTACCCGACCGCGATCAAGATCGCGCTGCAGTTCGGCATCCGGCGCCTGGTGCGTGAAATGAGCCTGCTCCGGAAGGATTTCGAGGCGAAGGCGGGCGAGTTTTCCGATGTCCTCAAGATCGGGCGGACGCAGCTGCAGGATGCGGTGCCCATGACGCTCGGCCAGGAGTTCTCGACCTACGCGGTGATGCTGCAGGAGGATGAAAGCCGGCTCGGCGAGGCGGCAAGCCTGATCCGCGAAGTGAACCTGGGCGCCACCGCGATCGGCACCGGCATCAACGCGCACCCGGAGTATGCGGCGCGCGTGACGCGGCGGCTTTCGGAAGTCGCCGGCGTCGAGTTGATCGTCTCGCCCAACCTCATCGAGGCGACGCAGGACGCGGGCTCCTTCGTGCAGCTCTCGGGCGTGTTGAAGCGCGTCGCGGTGAAGCTTTCCAAGGTCTGCAATGACCTGCGGCTACTGTCCTCGGGCCCGCGCGCAGGCATCGGCGAAATCAACCTGCCGGCAGTGCAGGCGGGTTCGTCGATCATGCCCGGCAAGGTGAATCCGGTGATACCCGAGGTGGTCAACCAGGTGGCTTTCGAGGTGATCGGCAATGACATTACGGTCACCATGGCCGCCGAGGGCGGGCAGCTGCAGCTGAACGCCTTTGAGCCGATCATCGCGCACAGCCTGTTCAAGAGCCTCTCGCACCTCTCGGCCGCCTGCCGCACGCTCTCGGAACGCTGCGTGCGGGGCATCACGGCGAACCGCGAGCGCGCGCGGCGTTTGCTGGATGATTCCACCGCGCTGGTCACCGCGCTCAACCCCTACATCGGCTACGCGCGCTCGAGCGAGATCGCGCGCGAAGCGCTCGCCACCGGCAAGCGCGTGTACGACCTGGTGCTGGAGAAAAAACTCATGACGCGCGAGGACCTCGACGCGATCCTGAAGCCCGAAGTCCTGACCCAGCCGCATTTCAGCACCGTCCACCGGCCGAAAGCCGAGCCCTAACCGATGGACGAAGTAAGCCGCCGCACGCTGGCGCACTACGACCAGCGGGCGGAGGATTTCTGGCAGGGAACGCGCGGCCACGATGTGCGGCAAAACATGGACGCACTGCTGAAGCACATCGAAGGACCGCCGCCCTTCACGATCCTGGACTTCGGCTGCGGGCCGGGGCGCGACCTCAAAGCGTTCAGGGACCTGGGCCACGAGGCGGTGGGCCTTGAAGGCTCGGCGCGCTTTGCCGCGATGGCGCGCGAGCACAGCGGCTGCGAAGTCCTGGAACAGGATTTCCTTGTGCTCGACCTGCCGGCGGCGCGCTTCGACGGGGTGTTCGCCAATGCGTCGCTATTCCATGTGCCCGGCCGCGAACTGCCTCGCGTGCTTGGCGAGCTGCATGCGGCGCTAAAGCCGGGCGGGGTGCTGTTCAGTTCCAATCCGCGCGGCTCGAACGAGGAGGGCTGGAACAAGGGGCGCTACGGCGTCTACCACGACCTGGAAGCCTGGCGCCGCTACCTCACCGCGGCGGGATTCGCCGAACTCGAGCACTACTACCGGCCGCCCGGCCTGCCGCGCGAGCAGCAACCCTGGTTGGCGAGCGTCTGGCGTCGGCGATAATGTCGTCATGGAAAAGGCCAAGGGAAAGGCAAAGCAGAAGTCGAAGGCAAAGCCGCGGGCAAAAAAGTCATCCAAACCCACGGGCATCGCGCCCATCTGGACGCCCTCCGCTCAGGCGGTCGAAAGCGCGCAGATCACGCAGTTCGCGCGCGGCATCGCGCGCAAGTACCACCTCGACGACCACAGCTACCCGGTGTTCTACCAATGGTCGGTGGACCATCCGGAGGAATTCTGGAGCGAGCTCTGGGATTACTGCGGCGTGATCGCCTCGAGGAAGGGCTCCACGGTGCTCCTGGACGGCGCCAGGATGCCGGGCGCCAAGTGGTTTCCGGAGGCGCGCCTGAACTTCGCCGAGAACCTGCTCAGGCGCGGCGACCAGGGCGACGCCTTCGTGTTCTGGGACGAGCACGGCTTCCAGCGGCGCGTGAGCTATTCGAGCCTGACGAGCGACGTCTCGCGCGCGCAGCAGGCGCTCAAGCAGCTCGGGCTGCGCCCGGGCGACCGCGCCGCCGCCTTCATCCCCAACATCCCGGAGGCCGGCTTGCTCGCGCTGGCCGCGCTGTCGGACGGCATCGTGTGGTCGTCCTGCTCGCCGGACTTCGGCACCAGTGGCGTGCTGGACCGCTTCGGCCAGATCGAGCCCAAGATCCTGTTCGTCGCCGACGGCTATCGCTACGGCGGGCGCGAGTTCGACGTGCTCGAGCGCGTCGCGCAGATCGCCGAGGGCCTGCCCAGCCTGCGCAAGATCGTGGTGGTGCCGCACCTGAAATCCAGGCGCGAGCTGGAAGAACGCGTCGCCGATATCCCGAAGGCCGTGCTGCTGGACGAGTGGCTGCGTAAGTTCTCGCCGACGGAAATCGCGTACGCGCAGCTGCCCTTCGAGCATCCGGCCTACATCCTCTTCAGCTCCGGCACCACCGGCACGCCCAAATGCATCGTGCATGGTGCCGGCGGGGCGTTGCTGCAGGCCCTGAAGACGCTCAAGTTCCAGTTCGACGTGCGGCCGGGTGACCGGCTGTTCTATTTCTGCACCACCAACTGGGTGGTGTGGAACATGCTCTTCCACGGGCTCGCCGCCGAGGCCGCGGTGATGCTCTACGACGGCTCGCCCTTCGAGCGCGGCGGCAACATCCTCTTCGATTACGCCGAGGAAGAGCGTTTCACCCAGTTCGGGACCTCGGCCAAGTTCATCGACTCGCTGGAAAAGCGCGGCCTCGCGCCCATCGAGGGCTACAAGCTGCCGCAGCTGCGCATGATCCTGTCCACCGGTTCGCCGCTGGTGGCCGAGAGCTACGACTACGTCTACGCGAAAGTGAAGAAGGACGTGTGCCTCGCGTCCATCTCGGGCGGCACCGACATCATGGCGGCCTTCGCCGACGCGAATCCGACACTGCCTGTCTACCGCGGCGAGATCCAGTGCCGTTCGCTTGCCACGGCAGTCGAGGTCTACGACGAGGAGGGCAATGCCGTCGTCGGAAAAAAAGGCGAGCTGGTCTGCACCAAGCCGATTCCCTCGATGCCCCTCGGTTTCTGGAATGACAAGGGCGGCGAGAAATACCGCCTCGCCTACTACGACAAGTTCCCGGGCGTCTGGACCCACGGCGACTGGAGCGAACTGACCGAGCGCGGCACCATGATCGTCTACGGCAGGTCGGACGCGACCCTGAATCCCGGCGGCGTGCGCATCGGCACCGCCGAAATCTACCGCCAGGTGGAAAAAATCGACGAAGTCGAGGAATCGGTCGCCATCGGCCAGCTCTGGCCGCCGGAGAATCCGACCGACACGCGCGTCATCCTTTTCGTGCGCCTGCGTCCGGGCTTCAACCTGGACGAGAAACTGCAGGAAAAAATCCGCGCTCGCATCCGCGACAACACCACTCCGCGCCACGTCCCGGCGAAAATCGTCCAGGTGCCCGACATCCCGCGCACCAAGAACGGCAAGGTGGTCGAACTCGCGGTGAAGTCAGTCGTGAACGGCATGCCGGTCGGCAATACCGACGCGCTCGCCAATCCCGAAGCCCTCAAGCTCTTCGAGAATATTCCGGCTTTAGTGGCTTAGCGTTTCTTCTGCTGCTTGCGCTTACCAGGCCAGCAGATCGGGCACGGACCTGCGCCTCTGTACTTGTGGCCGCGGCTGCAGGTTTTCCATCCACCGGTATTCTTTCTCAGCATTTTCGGCGTCTCCTTGCAAATCCCAACGTTCCGGTTTTGCCGCGCGGTGCGCGCGGCGTACCTGAAAGCCTAACGCGTCGGGCAACAACCGGCTGTTAGGAGTCGCCATCCCTGAACTACTCCGGAACCTTGCCTCGCACGGCTAGAGCCTTCGCTCGCAAGGTAAAGGCGCCATCGGCTCGATCGCCTAGAAAGCGCTTTCGCAAACCCTGTCGCAAGGCTTCGCGACGCTCCTCGGAAAGGGTGGCGACATAAGCACCCTGCGGCGCGACTCCTCTGAGGTGTGGATCCCAGAAATCGTTAAATGAAGTAAATGGCAACTGCATCGTCATCACCGTTTCCTTCACATCCTGCAATCCAGCGGATTGCCAGAGCGCGGTTAATTGACCCTCCCGATTCGAATGCTTAGGCCTTTGCGAACGCGCGTCCGCTCCCGGATCAAGCCTGACCGCCTCCTCCCAGAAAATGGACGACAACTCAAGACCGTCGCGGTCCCAAGTGCAAGCAGAGACGGTACCGCCCGGGCAGGTGACTCGCCTCATTTCGCTGGCCGCCTTTTCGGGTTGTGGAACGAACATCATGACCAGGAGAGATAGCGTCTGATCAAAGTATCCGGTGGGAAAAGGCAACTGCATGGCATCTCCAACCTGGAACGTGATCCGTGGGTCGTTGAACTGCGTACGCGCAAACTCCACAAAGGACTGGCCAGGATCAACGCCGACAATCTCGCTGCTGCGCGCAATACCCGCAATGGCTTTGACTAAAGCGCCCGTACCGCACCCGACATCGAGAATCTTGCCGACGTCCCGTAGCTGTGCGAAGTCCGCATACAGCGGTGCCAAGCGGACACTCCATCGGCCCATCAACTGTTCATAGCCGATTGCGTTCGCGAACATCTCTGCCATCTGTCTTCCCCCTCACGAACCCGCTGGTCTTACTAAGACACCTACCGTTCCGGTTTTGCCGCGCGCCAACGCACCGACCGACCGCCGAGACGCGCAGCGTCCGGCGCGTCGGCCAAGAACCGGCGGTTAGGGCGCATGGTCATAGCCTGGCTATGACTTTGTGTACGCATAAAAGGAGATTCCAGCCGCCGCAACAACAACTAGCACTACTAGAAAGACTGAAATCGCGTTGAGCTTGGACATGCATCGAGGGCAGTACTTCGACCAAAACTCAAAAAGCCATGTAAACGTAACGACTGACAAAGCGATAGTCAGCCATGACCGCTTTCCTTCGATGCGCCCGACCTCACCACACATTAAGCAACGAAAGGAATCAGCCATATCTGCTCGCTTGCGCCCTAACGTGTATTAGTTGACTTTATAGGTGACACTTTGTCACCTATATCGGCGGGCGCTAGTGCAGCGTCGCCCTGCGGCACTCGTAGATACCTTGCAGCAGGCGCAGCGATCCTCGGCAGATGGCCTCGTGGGTGAGGGCGTGGCCGAGGTGCTCGATGATGTCGAGGGTGTTGGGGACGTGGAGGCCGGTGAGGGCACGCTGGGCGCGCTCGGCGTAGACACGGGAGACGACGGAGTCGTATTCGCCGTGGACAAGGTGGATGCGCGAATCCATGCGCGTGGGGGCCTGCGGCAGGCGGGCGTAGCGCGCGGAGTAGGCAACCACCGCGCCCGCGATTTCGGGGAATGCCTTCACGGCTTCCAGCGCGACGGTGCCGCCCTGCGAGTAGCCGATCAGCACGGTGCGCTCGCGCGGCACGCTATGGTTGGTCTGCTCGCGCCGCACCAGCTGCTCGATGCGCGGCAGGATGGCCGAGATGCGCGCCATGCGGTTGTCGTCGGTGAGGCCCGAGGTGGAGAACCATTGCTGGCGGTCGAGGTCTTTGCCATAGCGCGCGAAGCCGCTGGGCACCACCAGCGCCGCGCTCGGGAAGCGTCCCTGGTACTTGAAGGCCGCGGGGATCATCGAGCGCGCGTCGGCGCCGCTCGCATGCAGGAAGACGAAAAGGTGGCGGGCGGGTTGCTTCGGAGCGGGTCCGAAACGGTAAACCTGCTGCATGCAGCCATTCTGGCCCTGTCGCGGTCGTTCTGTAAACTGCCCGCAGAAAAGAACGCAATTCTCGAGGTAACCCCATGCAAAAGAAAAGATTCTTCGCGGCCTTGTGGGCGCTGACCAGGCCCTACTGGGTGTCGGAGCAGCGCCGCACGGGGCTGATCCTGCTAGCCACGGTGGTTGGCCTCGCGCTGCTCGGCGTCTGGCTGGAAGTGCAGTTCAACACCTGGAACCGCGAGTTCTACAACACCTTCGAGACGAAGGACCAGGAGGAATTCTTCCGCCAGCTCGGCACGTTCACGCTTCTGGCGGTGCTCTACATCGTCAACGGCGTCTACCGCGTCTACTTCCAGCAGATGCTGACGATCGAGTGGCGCACCTGGCTCACGGAAAACTACCTCGGCAACTGGCTCAAGGACCGCGCCTACTACCGGCTGCAGCTTCTCGACAAGGGCACGGACAACCCCGACCAGCGGATCGCCGATGACCTGAACGGTTTCGTCGACCTTACGCTGACGCTCGCGCTGGGATTGCTTTCGGCGGTCGTGACGCTGGTTTCCTTCATCGGCATCCTGTGGGGAATTTCCGGCGCCCTCACGCTGTTCGGGATTGAGATTCCGGGATACATGGTGTGGGTCGCGCTCGTGTACGCCATTGGCGGAACGTGGCTGACGCATGTCATCGGCAAGCCGCTCGTCGGCATCAATTTCCAGCTGCAGCGCAACGAGGCGGACTTTCGCTACGCGCTCGTGCGCCTGCGCGAGAACGCGGAGGGCGTCGCGCTGTATCGCGGCGAGGCGGGCGAATACACGAATTTCCGCGCACGCTTCGGCAGCGTCATCGCGACCTGGTGGAGCAAGATGCTGAAGCAGAAGCAGCTGGGCTGGTTCCAGTCGTTTTACGGCCAGCTTGCGATCATTTTCCCGTTCCTGGTCGCCTCGCCGCGCTTTTTCGCGGGCACCATGCCGCTGGGCGGCATCTTTCAGATCGCCTCG
>Ga0105242_10004451_pt1 | contig 10893 bp, 9 predicted proteins | sample KBSM24metaG_FD_81521 | JGI IMG/M metagenome (GOLD analysis project Ga0105242, IMG submission 81521) | Miscanthus rhizosphere microbial communities from Kellogg Biological Station, Michigan, USA - KBS M2-4 metaG | ecosystem: Host-associated > Plants > Roots > Rhizosphere > Soil | place: Michigan... | reverse complement strand
GACGCCGCGGATGCTGCTCTCGGGATCGATGCCGCCGCCGATCAGGACCGAGCCGGTGTGGATGCCGACACGCAGATCGAAGCCGTCGAGCGCGTAGCGGTTTCGGAACTCGGCGGCGAGCGGCCCGGCCTCGGCGAGGATGGCGAGTCCCGATCGGACCGCGCGCTCGGCGTCGTCCTCGAGCGTCTGCTCGGCGCCGAACGCGGCGAGCAGGCTGTCGCCGGCGTATTGCAGCACCCGCCCGTGATGCGCCCGCACGATCGCGGTGAGACGCTCGAGGGCGCTGTCCATGACGGCGTGGACGTCCTCCGGATCGAGCCGCTCGCTGAGCTGGGTCGAGCCGACGACGTCCATGAAGAGCACGGTGGCGGTCTTCAACTGCTGTGTCGCAGCGTCGCGGCCGCGCCGCGCGGCGAGCTTGTCCTTGAGCGGCGCGACGGCCATGTCGACCACGGCGTCGCCGAGGAGCGTGCGTTGCGACTCCAGGGCCTGGATTGCCGATTCGATTTGCGCCGCGGTCTCGTCCATGTGAGAGTCGTGAAGTCGAGCGTGGTGGCATCGCCGGTGGTGATGCTTGCTCTTCGCCCACCCCCGCGTTCGCGGGGGTGCGGATCTCGAATTCGGAGATCACCGCAACGACCGAAGAACCGCACTCTACATTTACTGGTTGGCGACGCGTTTCGCGCCAGCCTCCGACAAAGGTCTTGCCCATGCTCACGAAGTGTCTGCCCCTGCTCGGCGCATTAGCGGTCGCGAGCCCTGCCTGCGCCATCACCGTCAACATGGACGGTTACAAGCTTGGCGCGGCCGACGTCGTCATGACGGGAACCGAGGGCCTGAGCCCTTCCTACTCAGGCCAGGCAGGCGAGTTTTCCGGTACGGTCGAAGAAACGTTGTCGGGCGCGCAGGACCTGCGTTCGGTGACCCTCGTGGCGGCGGCGCCGACGTCGTTCGTCGCATGGTGCGCGGAGCTGACGCAGACCTTCAGCTTCGGCGTCTCGTACGAATACAGCCCGGTGTCCGGTGTCGCCTACTTCGGCGCCCAGAAGGCGACCGACCTGAGCCGCCTCTTCACCGCCGCGCAGGGCTTCGTCGTCGACAGCCTCACCTCGGCGGCGATGCAGGCCGGGATCTGGGAAATCATCTACGAGCCGAACCCGACGTTCAGCCTCACCGGCGGCACGTTCAAGGGCGCCCCCGAGTCCCCCGGCGGTCAGCCCGCCTTCGACATCGTCAACGGCTTTCTCCTGAACCTCGGCTCGTACCAGGCCAGCGTGCGGATCGACGTGCTCAGCAACGGCGCGCAGCAGGATTTCCTGGTCGCGACGACGGTCCCCGAACCCGAGACGTGGCTGCTGTTCGGGATCGGCCTGGGCGCGGTCGGCCTGATCCGGCGCCGTCGCCAGAGCTGACGACGCGGAGCGATCTACGTCGTTGCCGGCGCGGTCTGCGCAGGGACGGCCGCGTCGCTCGTGTAGCCGCGCTGCAGGAGCAGCCACCGCCACTTCGAGACCGCACGGAACGGCCGGGTGACAGCCGGCGGACTGGCGGCCGGCACCGGGTGCCCGTTCGCCATCTGCAGCGTGATCGACCTGGCAGCGTCAGGGCAGACCTTGCACGCCCAGTTGCGCCCGTCCTGGATCTTGCACTCCTGGAACTTGCCCGACGGTTCCTTGCTGCCCACCGTCCAGAAGATGACTTCGCCGTGCGGCTTGAGCGCGCGATAGCGGTAGCGCTCGCCCGCCGCAACTCGACCGCTGCAGCGGTCGCCCTGCCAGACGCCGCCGGTGCAATCGACGGTGTAGATCGTCCGCTCGCCCTGCATCGTCACGAAGTCCGAGGCCCAGGCGGCGAAGCCGAGCGCGGCCAGGATTGCGATCACGAACGCCCAGACTCGAACCATCGGCAACGACTCCCACGCCCCGCGGCGCGCCCGGAATTGTGCACCTGCGCGGCCCGCCCCGGCACCCGCATGGGGCATCCCCTGCTAGGCGCGCGGCGGGTCGACCGGCTCGTGGCCAGGGCTGGTCGGCACGCCCGGCAGCTTCGCCCCGTCGTCGGGCTCGACGTGCAACGCGTCGGGCTCGGGCTCGTCGGTTTGCGGTAGGCCGGGAAGAGTCGCCATGTCGCACCTCGCGATCGCGGGGGCACATCATGCCGCGCCGAGGCTCGCCGCGTCGCGGCCGTGGGCTTAGCGACTCGAGCTGAGCGATCCCGCGTTCTGGATCAGGGGCACGTGGTAGGGATTGAGGATGACCGGCTTGCTCGAAGCGACGCCGGCGCCCGCCGATGGCGTCGTGCCGGCCGCTTGCGGGGCGGTCGCCGCCTGGATCAATATGAACGAGTTGGTGCTCCTGCGCACGCCGTCGTTCGCCGCTCCGCCGGCAGCGGCGGCGGCACTGGCTGCGGCGAGGCCGATTGCCAGCACGACCGTTCGCGGGATCGAGTCGAGTGCGCGTGCCATGGCGAGGTCCGGTCGAGGGGATACATCGATATCGGCGTCGCCCGAGGCGCCTGAAGGCGCTCCTCGTGACGAAGTGTAGAGAGGGCGGGAATGGGCGTTGCCGCTGTGCGCCTGTGGCAATGGCAGTGTTGTGATGAGGAATGCGGTGGTGGAGGCGCTCCGGGCAGAGCGGCGCGCGCTGAAGGCGGCCGCACGGCAGTCGATCGAGGAAGCGCGGCGTGCGCGCCATCTGCTGCAGGCAACCCATCCAGGCAGTTCGGAAAGCAGCCAGCGAAGGTCCGGGGGGGAAGAAGGGCGACCTTCGCCGCTTTCGTCGTCAGTGTCCTAGCGCGCTCTTGGCTGCATCTCTTCCCTGCGTTCTTCGCGCAAAGGGCGCCGCTTTCACTTGAACAAGATGAACGAGCTCCGACCCGCGTCGGAGAAGAAAAACGGGGCGCTGGGCCCCGTCAACAGCGCTCAAAGTCTCGATGAGGTCGCGAGAGCGGAGGGCTGGGCGTTTGGGCACGGTGACATCGAATCGGGGAGAGCCCTCGCTTGCAAAGTATGTCCGGGCACGAGGATAGCGCCAGACGCCATTCATTCCACCAATTGCCGCGGCAGGCTCTCGCCGACAGTACCAGCGTAGCGGGTCAGGCCGGAACGGTGCGTCGGGGCGCCGAAGAGACGCGGAAAGCGCCCTTTCCCAAAGCATGTCCGAGAGCGGCTAGCTACCGAGTTGGGGTCTCCGAATCCGGCAAGCCTGACAAGCCCTAGGCGAGAAATCCCAGGTCCCGTTGCGCGGCTTGGAAATTGGCAAGGTTGGGAAAGATCGAGAGCGAATCGCTGGCCGAGATGCCGAACCAGCGGGCCAGCGTCGCGCCCAGCTGATCGACCGATGTCCTCGGCAGCAGGCTGCCGTTGCCGAGCTGATCCGGGCTGCTGTCGAAGTTGCTGTTCGATGTGTTCTTCAGGCCGAGGATCGGAAACGCGCCGTAGAGATCTCCGCCCTTCACGGCTCCGCCCATGACGAGGTGATGGCTGCCCCAACCGTGGTCCGTGCCGTCGCCGTTGCTGGTGAATGTTCGTCCGAAGTCGCTCGCGGTGAACGTCGTGACGAGAGGCAGCGCGCCGAGCCCGGCGAGCGTCGTGTCGAAGTACCTCAGCCCGTGCGCGAGTTGCGCCATCAGCACGGCCTGGTTGCGGTTTTGCAAGTCGTGCGTGTCGAAGCCGCCCAGACTGACGAAGAAGACCTGTCGGTTCGCGCCGCTTTCGCCGCGCATCCCGGCATCGATGAGGCGTGCGACCACCTGGAACTGCTGTGCCAAGCTGTTGGCCGTATCGAGACCCGTGAGCGGATTGACGTATCGCAGCTTGGGGTCGTTCGCGGCGCTGTAAGCGCCGCTCGCCGGGGCGGTGCCGAACAGCGGATCGCTTGCGGCGCGCAACGCGGTCCTAAGCACCTGCTCGGCACTGATCGCGCGCTGCGCCACGGCCGCCAGATCGGCGTCGAACGGATGGCTCGTCCGCGTGCTCGTGACCAGGCGCTGGAGCGCCGTGCCGACATCGGCCGAGCCGTAGACCCGGCCCGCCGCGTCGAGGCCAAGAGGGACCGCGCCGGTCGTCGACACGCCGTATTGACGAACGACGTCGCCGTCGAGGAAGACCGCGTTGCCCCCCGCCGTGATCGCCGTGAACAGCGCTCGAGAGTTGGACGCCGCCAGCAGGTCGCCGATGCGACCGCCCCAGCCGCGCGTCGCTCCCTCGGGACCCAGCGCCTGCCAGGTGTTCTGCTGGTCGTTGTGCGAAAAGAGGCGCAGCGGCTTTGGAAAAGTGTCCTGCGCGTATTGCGCCTTGGTGGTCGGCATGATCAGCGGGCCGACATTCGGAAGGATGGCGAGGCGCCTTTCCGTGTTGAAGAGCTGCTGCACCGGGCCGAGAAGCGGATGCAGGCCATAGCTGCGGCCCTGCGGGTTCAGTGGCGAGATGGGCAGGATGCCCCCGAGACGAGCAGGCGAGCCCGCAGCCGCGGCAGGGTTCGGCGCAGTGCCCGGCGCAAGCAAGGCGATCGGGTCAGGCGCCTGCGACCTCGTCGCCGTATAGGCGCTCCAGGAGGCAGCGTCCGTCGGCAGCACCAAGTTGAACGAGTCGTTGCCGCCGTACAGGAAGAGGCAGACGATGGCCCGATAGTCGCCGGCCGACTGCGCCGCAGCGGAGCCCGCCGCGGCGAGGTTGAGGGCCAGGGGCGCCGCGCTGCCGACCACGCTTGCAAGCGCCGCGCTCTGGCGCAGGAAAAGGCGACGGGAGACGTTATGCAGGATGTTCATCGTGGCTTCGGCTCACTTCTGAACCAAGAACTCGGGCGACGCGAGCGTCAGGAGGACGGCGGCGTTGACACGCGCCCGCTTGGCGGCGTCGATGGCGGCCTGATTGCTGCGCGCCGAGTTCAACGCCGGGACGGCGATCTTCGCGACGGCACCGCTGATCAAGCTGCGCAGATCGACGCTTGCGGTGCCGTAGAGCAAGCGGTCGGTTACCGAGTTGACGAGATCGACCGGGCTCGATGCGAGCGCCATCTCGGCGGACCAGTCGCGCTGCAGGTCTCGTCGATTGAAGACAGTCCCGCCGACAGTTCCGTTGAACTGGCCCACCCCGCTCGCGAGGTTGTCGCGCATGTAGTTGACCCACCCCGAAACGCTGGTCTCGTTGACCAGTTGCATCTCGGGCGCGACCAGCCCGGCAGCGGCCGTCACCGTCCCGGGCGGCACGTAACCGGGACGGTAGAAGTTGAACACCGACGGCGAGCGAAGAGGTGTCTGGCCGAGGGAGGTGGCCACCGCGTCGGTGTTGCCCACCCTGAAGCTCCCGGTGTCCGACTTGTGCGGGAAGGCACGCAGGTAAGCCGAGAGACGAAGCACCGGCTCTCGCAGCTTCCCCTCGGCGTTGGATTGCACGCGTGCTTCGGGGTGGGTCAGGATCGCCTTGATCACGGCCTTCAGGTCGCCTCGAACGCCGCTGCCGTTGTCGGCGAAGACGCGTGCGACATCGCGTACATACGCGGCGCTCGGGTTGCTCGTGACGAGGCGCTGAATCAGCTGCTGGCTGATAAACGGCGCGGTGTTCGGATGCGCCGCAAGCGTGTCGAAGGCGATCTTGAGATCGCCTGCAGGGTCCGGCGTCGTCTGCGCCGGAATGCTCGTGCCGAGGAACACCTTCGCCTCGGTGCTGTGGTACTGCGGGTACGGCACCATCGGCTTGATGTAGCGGTCGGGATCGGCGACGCCCCCCGTGCTGCCGTTGAGGAAGCACGACGCATTGCGCGCGCCGCACGCCCAGCTGTAGCCGGTGTACACCCGGGAGAGCCCGGCGATATCGCTCGGGGTGTAGGTCTCGACCGCCTTGCCCGTGCTCAGGTCCGGCGTGCCATCCGGATTGAGCGTGACGACGCCGATCGAAAAGAGCTGCATCGACTCGCGCGCGAAGTTCTGATCCGGAATGCGCCCGGTGACCTGGTCGGCCTTCTGGTTCTTGAGCCAGGAAAGATAGATGCCCATCAGAGGATGGAGGCCGACCGACTCGAGCAGCTCGCGATAGCTGGTGAATCCCTTGTCGCCGAGCATGTCGAGCCAGTGCGCCAGCGCGCGCGGCTGGTTGCCGACGGTGCCGTCAACAGCCGAGACCACGAAGATCTGCGAGAGCGCGTAAGCCACGCGCAAGCGCAGTTGGTCCTGTCCGTTCACGGCTTGGCCCCAGAACGACTCCCACAGCTGATCCTGGTTGGCGCCGGATGACGCCGGGTTGGCAGCCTTGATGGCTGCATCTGCCGCTTCCCAGTACGCGCGGTGCGAAGCGGCCGGGAGGCTGAACTGGCGATCGATCCAGGCGCCGTAGCCGAGCTTCATCACGACCTCGACGTCGTAGTCGGTGGGACCGAAGGTCGCCTGCGTGAGGAAGCGAGCGGCCTCATGGCGCGTGGCCGGCCTGTCGCGGGGGGCTGCCGCCTGGCTACCGATCTTCTCCGCTTGGACTGCGAGGGCCGTGGGCTGAACGACGGCGGAGCCGTCCGAGCCGCCGCCGCCACCACAGGCAGCGAGCAATGCGGCACACGCCACGCCCGCCATCCAAGGCAACGCCCTCGCATCTGGAGGTGCTTTGTAATCGAACACTGTGAACCCCTTCGCGGCGCGGTCGTCGAATTCGAGGCAGCCCTCGGGTGGCGGGAGCGACGACCCGAGGTGTAACCTAGCACCGCGCAGCGCCGCGGCGCAATGGCTCAAACCCTTTCACCAAAGAAAGAACCCACAAAATGAATCTTCGTCTGGCCGTCACTGCCGCGACGCTGCTGCTGGTCGTGCTCAGGACCGAAGCAGCGACCCTCGGGTTCGACGACCTTGCACCGGGAACGACGCTGTCGACGCAGTACGCCGGGGTCGTGTTCGCGCCGAACGCTTTCTCGGGTCTTGCGCCGGAGGGCGATTGGGCGACGAACACCGACATGACGGTCGTCTCGGCCACCGGCGGCGATGTCGGCGCCCTCGGAAGTCCGAGCCTGGTGAGCGGCAACCTTCTTCGATCCTTCACCGGCTGGACCAACGAGGACGGCAACCCGAGCTTTCGGGTGACCTTCGTCGCGGCAATCGATTCCTTCAGCGCCGATTTCGCCGGAGTCGACACCCCTGCGGATGTGCGGCTCTTCGCTTACGACGGCAGCACCTTGCTAGGCATCGTCGCAGGCTCGTCGACCGGTCAGTTCACCCTATCGTTCTCCGCACCCCGGATCACGAGCATCGTGGTCACTCCAGGCGACTTCCTCGACTATGTGGGTGTCGACAACATCCGCTACCAGGCGGTCGTCGCGTCTGTACCCGAGCCCGCCACGTTCGCCCTGATGAGCGTGGGATTCGCAGCTCTCGCCTGGGCTCGACGTCACGGGAAGAAGGGGCTTTGGCGCTGAAGGAGGGGTGATCCCAGGCTGCCTGATCGGCCAGGGTTGCTCGATACCTGGCGCGCCCGCCATTGCGCTTGATCGCGCGACTGACGGTCGATGCGCTCGCCTAAGTCGGGCGGCGATTGCGCAGATCGATTCACCTGCGACCGCGGCCCTCGGGATCGACCGGACGCGGCAGCGCGCCACGTTCCGCTCAAGCTCAAGGTGCCGGCCGGCCTCCCTCCCGTGCGTGGCGACGAGGTGTTCAGAAGCGAGCGGTCAACGGATAGAGAACTGACCGCGCCCAAGCAGCTTCTTGAAGTCGCGGTCGAAACTGACAAGGTGTTCGCCGCGCTGAGCGACAGCCGCGGCCAACCAAGCGTCCGGAACTTCGTTGCCGCTGAGCTTCTTGTCGCGGCAGAGCGCGCGAAGCCGCTTCCACTCAGGCCCGAGCTCGGCCAGCTGGACACCGGGAAGCATCAGCAGCGCGTCGAGGAACCCCATCGCCTCTTCGATCGTGTCGGACGCTTGAAGATCTTCGGACTCGTGACCAGACGCAGAAAGCTGGCAAGCACCATCGGCATCAGCGTAAAGACAGTGCTCGATTCGGACCCCACCAATGTCTCCTCGACCCAGGCGCGGGCCTCGGCGTGATGGGGATGGTCGCTTCGAGCAGCAGCGACAAGCACGTTCACGTCAGTTCAGGCCGCCTGCGGCAGCCGATCGAGGAGCTTGTCGAGCGTGATCGGATAGTCGCGCACTCGTACCCCAGTGGCGTTGTAAACCGCGTTGGCGATGGCCGCGCCGACGCCGCATAGGCCCAGCTCGCCGACGCCCTTGGCCTTCATCGGCGACGAGATCGGGTCCGGCTCGTCGAGAAAGATCACGTCCTGGTGCGGCACGTCGGCGTGCACCGGCACCTCGTAGCCGGCCAGGTCGTGGTTGACGAAGAAGCCCCGGCGCTTGTCGACCTCGAGCTCCTCCATCAGCGCCGCGCCGATGCCCATGGTCATGGCACCGATGACCTGGCTGCGCGCCGTCTTCGGGTTGAGGATGCGGCCGGCCGAGCAGACCGCCAGCATCCGGCGCACGCGGATCTCGCCGGTGGCCGCATCGACGCCCACTTCGACGAAATGGGCGCCGAAGGTCGACTGCTGGTACTTCTTGTCGAGGTCGCCGTATTCGATGCTGTCTTCGGCACTCAGGCCTTCGGCGCCGGCCGCTTCGGCCAGGGTCAGGGACTTGCTGCCGGCGCGCACCAAGCCCCCCGCGAAGGTGGCGTCGGCCGTTGCCATGCCGGCCTTTGCGGCCACCTGCTCGCGCAGCTTCATGCACGCGGCGTAGACACCCGACGTGGCGTTGTTGCCGCCCCATTGCCCGCCCGAGCCGCAGGAGGCTGGGAACGCCGAGTCACCGAGGCGCACGGCCACCTTCTCGAGGGGTACGCCCATGGTCTCGGCCGCAGTCTGCGCAATGACCGTGTAGCTGCCGGTGCCGATGTCGGTCATGTCCGTCTCGACCGTCACCATGCCGCTGCCGTCGAGACGCACACGCGCCGCCGACTTGGTAAGCAGGTTGTTGCGGAACGCGGAGGCCACGCCGCTTCCGACCAGCCAGCGGCCATCACGCACCGCGCCCGGCCGCGCGTTGCGTCGCGACCAGCCGAAGCGGGCGGCGCCGGTGCGCAGGCACTCGACGAGGCGCCGCTGGGAGAAGGGGCGGCCGGGCTTCTCGGGATCAATCTGCGTGTCGTTGAGGATGCGGAACTCGACCGGGTCGAGGCCGAGCTTCTCGGCCATCTCGTCCATGGCGATTTCGAGCGCCATCATCCCGGGCGCCTCGCCCGGGGCACGCATGGCGTTGCCTTCGGGCAAATCGAGCACCGCCAGGCGCGTCGTGGTCAGGCGGTTGGCGCCGCCGTAGAGAAGGCGCGTCTGGTTGACGGCGGTTTCCGCCTGGCCATCGGGCAGGTCGCCTGACCAGCCCTCGTGAGCGATGGCGGTGATCCTGCCTTCACGCGTCGCGCCGATGCGGATGCGCTGGATCGTCGCCGGCCGGTGCGTGGTGTTGTTGGGGATGAGCGGGCGCTGCAGTGCGACTTTCACCGGCCGCCCCGCGGCGCGCGCGCCGAGCGCGGCGAGCAGCACGTCGGCGCGGAGGAAGAGCTTGCCGCCGAAGCCGCCGCCGATGAAGGGCGAGACCAGGCGCACGTTCTCCTTGGCGACGCCGAGCGTCTTGGCGAGGTCGCCGACGCCCCAGTCGATCATCTGGTTCGAGGTCCACACCGTGAGCTTGTCGCCCTGCCACGCGGCCAGCGTGGCATGCGGCTCCATCATCGAGTGCGACTGGTCGGGCGTGGTGTAGGTGGCGTCGAAGGTGACCGGCGCGGCCGTGAAGGCGGCCTCGAAATCGCCGACCCGCGACGACGGTTCGCCGCTGAACGGGTTCGGCTTGGGCATCTGCGCGCCGCTCTTTTCCGCCTGGAGGTCGAACCTGCCGCGCGAGCCCGCGTACTCGATGCGGACCAGGTGCGCGGCGGCGCGAGCCTGCTCGAAGGTCTCGGCGACGACGAGCGCCACCGCCTGGTGGTAGTGGTCGACCTCCGGGCCGCCGAGCAGCCGCGCCGTGTTGTGGTCTCCCTTGGCGAGCTTGCCGGCGTTTGCCGCGGTGACGATCGCGATCACGCCCGGTGCGGCCTGCGCCGCCCTAACGTCGAGCGCGGCGATGCGGCCCTTGGCGATGCCGGCACCCACGACGTAGCCGTAGACCGCGCCCGTTGCGACATCGTGTCGCTCGTAGGCATAACGGGCGACGCCGGCCGTCTTGGCGGGACCGTCGATGCGGTCGGCCGGCTTTCCGACGACCTGCAGCTGGTCGATCGGGTTGGTGGTGGCGGGGGTATCGAACTTCATGGTCAGCCCCTGGCCTGGGTCAGCACCGTGGCGAGCGTGCGCTCGACCAGCGACAGCTTGAACGCGTTATTGGTGGTCGGCTTGGCGCCGGCCAGCAGGGCCGCGGCGGCCGCCTTGGCGCCGCGAGGCAGCTGCCGGTCGGCTTCGTCGACTCGCCACGGCTTGTGGGCAACGCCGCCGAGGGCGACGCGACCGCTGCCGTCGCGCTGCACGATCGCCGCCACCGAGACCAAGGCGAAGGCGTAGGAAGCGCGATCGCGCACCTTGCGGTAGATGTGACTGCCGCCCGCGGGCGGCGGCAGCGTCACGCCGCTGATGAACTCGCCTGGCTCGAGGGTGGTGTCGATGTGCGGCGCATCGCCAGGCAGGCGGTGGAAGTCGGCGATGGCGATGCGGCGGGCCTGGCCGTCGGGCCGCACCGTCTCGACGGAGGCGTCGAGTACCCGCATGGCCACCGCCATGTCGCTCGGGTGGGTGGCGATGCACGCCGGGCTGGAGCCGACGACGGCGAGCTGTCGGCTGACGCCGCCGATGGCGCTGCAGCCGCTGCCGGGCTGACGCTTGTTGCAGGGCTGCGCGGTGTCGTAGAAATACGGGCAGCGGGTGCGCTGCAG
>Ga0105242_10004449_pt1 | contig 10893 bp, 8 predicted proteins | sample KBSM24metaG_FD_81521 | JGI IMG/M metagenome (GOLD analysis project Ga0105242, IMG submission 81521) | Miscanthus rhizosphere microbial communities from Kellogg Biological Station, Michigan, USA - KBS M2-4 metaG | ecosystem: Host-associated > Plants > Roots > Rhizosphere > Soil | place: Michigan... | reverse complement strand
GTCGATGACGGCAACGTCGATGCGCTTCCATAATTCAGCAGCCACCGTGAACGTCGGACGGACGATGCTGCGGTCATAGGCTTCGTCGAAGTACCATTTATGGAAAGACCACTCATACGCCGTCCGCCACTGGTGAGCCCAGCGATCGGGCAGCGAGGGATGCAACACATAGGCGTAGTAAGCGCCCCCGATTCCCAATAATCCCATCGCTGTCGCGAGCAGCATGATTCCCATTGCTCCGCCGCCATGCGCACCGTCGCCGCCTTCAAACACCGGCGCGAGAAACTCCGGGATGCCGACATACCCTGTCGCAATGCTCAGCACGGCCAAGATGACGAGCGGCACCGTCATTGTGGGCGAGGGTTCATGGACATGTGCGGCGTGCTGTTGGTCCACCCGGGAAGGACCCCAGAAGGTCACAAAGACCAACCGGAAGCTGTAGAAGGCGGTGAGGAGCGCCGTGAGAACACCGAACATACTCAATACCTGTCCGAGCGGTCCAGCTGCCCAGGCGGAGACGAGAATGTCGTCCTTGCTGAAAAACCCGGCGGTTAGCGGAAAGCCGGCAAGCGCGAGAGAGCCGATCACGAAGGTCCAATAGGTGATCGGCAGCCGATCCTTGAGGCCGCCCATCCGGCGCATGTCCTGCTCATGGTGCAGGGCGATGATGACCGAACCGCAACCCAAGAACAGCAGCGCCTTGAACGCTCCATGCGTCATGAGGTGATATATGCCGGCGGCGTAGGCCCCCAGCCCGCACGCCATCATCATGTAGCCCAGTTGACTCATCGTCGAGTACGCGACGACCCGCTTGATGTCCGTCTGCGTCAGGGCGATGGTCGCCCCAAGCACCATTGTAATGGCACCCACGACCGCAACAACGGACATCGCGGTCGGCGACGCGTTATACAACGGGGCAAGTCTGGCCACCATGAAGACCCCGGCGGTGACCATCGTAGCGGCGTGGATGAGGGCGGAGATCGGCGTCGGGCCTTCCATGGCGTCTGGCAGCCACACATGGAGTGGAAACTGCGCGGACTTTCCGATGGCGCCCATGAAGAGCAGGAGGCAGATCACCGTGATGGTCGAGACCTCGAAGCTGCCCCCCACTGGTTCAAGGATGTTCATCACCTGTGCCGTCGCTGGCCCCACGTTGGCGAAGGCGGTCGCATAATCCAGAGAATCGAACGTGGTGAAGACGAGCAGCAAGCCGAGCATGAATCCGAAGTCTCCCACGCGATTCACGACGAAGGCCTTTGTGGCGGCGGCAACGGCAGACTGGCGTTCGTACCAATGGCCGATCAAGAGGTAAGAACAGAGGCCGACGGCTTCCCAAAACACGAACAGCTGCAGAAAATTATCGGCCAGTACCAGCATCAGCATGGAGAATGTGAACAAGGCGATATAGCTGAAGAAGCGCGCGTATCCCGGCTCGCCCTGCATGTAACCGATGGTATAGACGTGCACCAGTGCACTGACGGTGGTGACGAGCAGCAACATGACCGAGGTCAGGCGGTCGATCGAGAGCCCGATATGAACGTCGAGCATGCCAGAGGTCAGCCAGGTATAGAGGCGAATCGTGGAATGGTGCCCGCCCGCCACGTCGAAGAACGCAAGGATCGAAATTCCGAGCGAGAGCACAATGGCCGGAACCGCCACGAGATGCGCCTTATCCCTGATCCAATGCCCGAACATGCCGAGGATCAAGAAGGAGGCCAACGGCAGCAATGGAATGAGTTCGTAAGTCATCTCACCATTTCATCAGCTGAAATTCGTCGACATTGATCGTGTGTTTCGCCCGATGCAGGGCGATGATGATGGCAAGCCCGACCGCCACTTCGGCTGCGGCGACCGTGAGGGCAAAGAACACGAAGACCTGGCCGGCGATGTTGTGAAGCGATTGTGAAAAGGCGACGAAGTTGATGTTGGTGGCGTTCAGCATCAACTCCACGGAGAGCAAAATGATGATGATGTTGCGTCTGATCAACACGCCGACCAGGCCCGTGAAGAAGACGACTGCGCTGAGCGTGACGTAATACGACAGGGGAATCATCAGACTTCTCCCTGTTGCATCCGGAACGTGCTCATTGCAGCGACTCGCCGCTCAGGTCCTTTTTGGCCAAAATGATGGCGCCGATCATCGCGACGAGCAGAATCAACGATGCGACTTCGAAGGGAAAGAGATAGGTCGAGTACAGGACGTCGCCCAGGGATTCCGTGTTGCCCAACCCCTCCACACTCGGCTCGGAAACGGCGGGTCTGGCCCCGGCCGTCCGTCCCTTCACGAGCGTCAGTACGACCGCTTCGAGCACCAAGATGGACCCGACGGCGGCTGCCACCGGCCACTGGCGGTGGTAGCGCTCGTCGTGCTTGAGGTTCAGCAGCATGACCACGAACAGATAGAGGACCAGAATGGCCCCTGCATAGACGATCACCTGAACTGCGGCGAGGAACTCAGCATGCAGTGTGACGTACAGACCGGCGACGTGGAAGAACATGATCAACAGGGAGAGCGCGCTGTAGATGGGGTTGCGTAATGCGACGACGAGCACCGAGGAGGCGGCGATGACCAGGGCGAAGTAAAAAAAGAAGAACTGTGCCATCGTTAGGTCGGCATTCCCGTCATCGCGAACAAGGCGCGTTCCTCCGTCCAGCCCGACGTCTCTTGTCTCGACCGGTCATGGCGGCGCGTCAGTTGGGCTTCGGGGGGACGTGGCTAAATGAGACATTGAAAAACGCGACGTTCGGGTGCTGCAACTCGAGCCGCTTCTCGCGAACCGGGAACGAACGGTCGCCGATGGCGAGCAACTGGTCCTTATTCAGGTGCAGTTGACGCTTGTCGTACACGGACCACTCGAATTCACGGCTCATCCCGAGCGCGTCCACCGGACAGGCATCGACGCACATCCCGCAAAACAGGCAGCGCGTCATGTCCATATAATATTCCTTGGCGTACCGCTTGGTAGGTTCTCCCGGGACTTCGGAGCTGACGACGCGGATGACGCGAGACGGGCAGGCGGCTTCGCAGAGATCGCACCCGACGCATTTTTCGGTTCCGTCGTCGTAGCGCAACAGGCCAAGCATGCCGCGATAATTGTCCGGAAGGATCCGCTTTTCGTGAGGGTATTGCACCGTGATCGGCTTGTAGTGGAGCAGATGCGACATCGTCGCCTTCATGCCGACGAGGATTTCGTAAAAGGTAATGGTCTTCAGCCAGACGATGAATTTCTGCATGTCGAACACTTATCCCTTCGGAAACAGATACGCGGCGATCGACGTGACCACGATGTTTCCCAGCGCGATCGGCAACATGACTTTCCAGCCGAACTTCATCAGCTGGTCATAACGCAAACGGGGCAGGGTTGCACGGAGCCAAAAAAACAGGAAGAGAAAGGTATACACCTTTACCGTGAACCAGGCGATGTTTTCGGCCCAGGCGATGCTCTCGAGGCCGAGGTGAGCCAAAATCGTCCCTGGGTAGGGGGCGTTCCAGCCACCCAGGAACATGGCTGCAGCCACGCAGGATACCAGCACCATGTTGGCGTATTCCGCAATGAAGAAGAAGGCGAAGCGCATGCCGCTATATTCCGTAAAAAAGCCGGCCACCAGCTCGCTCTCGGCTTCCGGTAAGTCGAAGGGCACGCGGTTCGTTTCCGCCACGGCCGAGATGACATACACGACGAAGGCAAAAATCTGGGGTGCGGGGAGGGCGAATACAAACCAGTGCCAGAATCCGCCGGATTGCGCTTCGGTAATTTTGACAAGGCTGAGCGAGCCGGAAAGGATCAGGACGCCGACGATGGCAAGGCCCACGTTGAGCTCGTAACTGATCACCTGGGCAGCGGACCGCAGGCCTCCCAACAGCGAGTACTTGCTGTTGGACGCCCATCCGCCAAGGATGATGCCGTAGGCGCCGATCGAGGTGAACGCCAGGATGTACAGAATACCGATATTGATGTCGCTAATGACGAACGGCTCGACCGTGATGCCGAACACTTCGATCTTGTGGCTCGGACCGAACGGCACCACCGCGAAACCGATCAGGGCGGGTACCATCGCGAGGATCGGCGCGAGGCTGAACATAAACTTGTTCGCACCGGCCGGGACGATGTCTTCTTTGAAGAACAGTTTCAAGCCGTCGGCGATTGGCTGGAGGATGCCATAGGGGCCGACTTCCATGGGGCCCATGCGGTCCTGCATCCAGCCGAGCACTTTCCGTTCGGCGAGGGTCAGGATCATCACCGTCAACATGACCACGCCCATGACGGCGGCGATTTGGGCCAACGACACTGCGAGTCGCAAGCTGAGTTCAGTCACGAGAACACTCCTTCTTCGCTCTGAGCACTGTCAAGCCTTGACGATCGACACCGATGTCGTTCTAAACGCAGGCACCTTTGTGACCGGGTCGACCGTGCAGTCAAACAGTAATGAGGCGCGTTGCGCAAAGTGGTCGGGGAACCACACCGTTCCCGCGGGGACGCGTTCCACGAGCTTGACGGTCGTCACCAGTTCGCCTCGACGGTTCGACACCCGGACGCGATCACCATCGGCAATAGTGAGTCGCTCGGCCTCGCTCCGGTTCATTCGCAGCACCGGCTGTTCTTCGAGCTCCAGCAATCCCTTCGCACGAGTAGACAGCTTTCCAGAATGAAACAGGCTTTGCGTCAGGCGCATGTGCCAAGTGGTCCCGTCAGTCTGCGGTCGACGCGGGGCCAGAGTATAGCGAGTGGCGATGTCTTGGCGATAGTCCCCCGCGACGTACCGTTCGACGGCGGCGGGATCTACCTTGGGCGGAATCGGTGCCGGTCCGAGCAATCCATAGCCGGGAATCACGCTCCGGACCTCTTTGAGCACGTCTTTGCTCTCGCCGTACTCGAACGATGTGCCCAGCAGCATCGACAGCGTGGACAAGATCTCCCAATCCGGCCGGCTCTCGCCCGCCGGCTCGATCGCCGGACGAATCATCTGCAGATGGCCCTCTTCGTTGGTCCAGGTGCCGGTCTTCTCCAGCGGCGCAGCGGCCGGAAGCACCACATGCGCCAGCGCGGCCGTTTCGGTGAGGAAGAGCTCCTGGCAGACCAACAACTCCAAACTTTTGAGTGACCCGGCGACATCGAGGTGAGCGGGGAGGCTGCCAACCGGGTTTTCACCGACCACGACCATGGCTTTCAACTCGCCGGCCCTGGCCTTCTCGATCATCTCGTTCAGAGTGGCGCCGGCGGCGCTCGGAAGCTCGGCTTTCCAGGCGCGGGCCAACGGTGAGCGTTCGCCGGCGACCGCGACGTCCTTTGCACCCGGAAGCAGCTCAGCGAGGGCTCCCATCTCCACGGCGCCTTGATCGTTGTTTTCTTCGGCGAGCGGTGCAAAACCGCAGCCCGGTTCGCCCAGTTTTCCAGTAAGCAGGAGCACATCGAGCAGGTTCAGACAGGCGCCATAGCCGCCGGCGCTTCGCAACAGATCCTGACCGGCCAGCACCACGACCCGACGCCCCTGCGCAATAGCCGTGGCCATTTCGATGAAGATGTCGCGAGTGGTTCCGGTCGCCGCTTCGATGTCCGTCCAGGAGAGCTTCCCGAGAGCGTCTGACAACGCCGAGACGTACGCCGTCGACCGGTTCTGCAGCGACTGTTCGACGTGCCGGCCGTCCACGACGGCTTTGAGGAGGCCCATCAGCGCGTCACCGAATTGAGCGGTCGGGACACCGACATGCAGTTGGGCCAGGTTGGTGATATTGCTGATCGAGTCGATGCCTGGCTGTGTCGCTTCAACGGTCAGGAGCTTGGCCTGCCGCTTTTTGACCGCTTCCTTCACCCGGAGGCCGGCAATCGGATTGGTCTCCGTGATACTGGTTCCGACGAGCAGCAGCACATCGGCCTCGACGATGTCGTCGAAGGTGACAGTCCATCGATGCGTCCCTTGCACGCGACGCATCGCTTGCACCGCGTTGACCTGGCCGTAGCGGGCGCTGCTGTCAAGGTTGTTCGTCCCGATCACGAGACGCATAAACTTCTGAAAGACAAACAGCTCTTCGTTCGTGCAGCGGCTCGAAACCAAGCCGCCGAACGCGTCGGCGCCATGAGCCGCCTTGAGACGGGCGATTTGCTGCGCGGTATACTCGAGCGCCTCCTCCCACGTCGTTGCCTCGAGGAGGCCGTTTCGGCGGATGAGCGGTTTCGTCAGGCGATCCGGATGGCTCGTGGCATGAAACCCGAAAAACCCCCGCGCGCAGAGGTCGCCGTTATTGCGGCCGGCCCCATACGACGAGTTGACTTCGATCAGTTCGTTGTCCTTGGTCTGCACCGTGATCTGGCAGCCGTCGCCGCAGTATTGGCAGATCGTATCCGCGCGTTTGAGCATCCACGGGCGGTACTCATACATGGACAGGCGGCTGGTGATGGCGCCCACGGGACAAATCTGGACGCAGCCGCCGCAGAATTCACAATCGAGCGGGTGCGACCCGAAGGCTTTGATTTCCGTCATGGTGCCGCGACCGGCGGGGGCCAGCGCCTTGACGTCCATCACCTCGTCGCAGTACCGGACGCAGCGCAGGCATTGCACGCAGCGGTTCATCTGCGTTTCGATGAGCGGGCTAAAATATTCCTTTTGAAACACGCGTTTGGTCTCGATAAACCGGCTGCCCGTGGCCGTGTACTCATGGGAGAAGTCTTGAAGGTCGCACTTGCCCCCCTGATCGCACACCGGGCAATCCAGGGGATGGTTCGCCAGGATGAACTCCAACACCGACTTGTGCGCATCATTGACGACGGTCGTGGCAGTCCGCACGGACATCCCGTCGGTCGCGATCGTGCTGCACGACGTTTGAAGCTTCGGCATTTTTTCGATTTCCACCAAGCACATCCGGCAGTTCGCGTCCGGCTTCAGTTTCGGGTGATAACAGAAGTGCGGAATCATGACGCCGACCCGGCGGGCGGCCTCGATCACGAGGGTGCCCTTGGGCACGGTGATTTCAATGCCGTCGATCGTGAGCCGGACGTTATTGGATGCGGGAGCAGTCATGGGAGGTTCCAATTCGGCCGGCTGGAGCGCGGCCGTTATCCTTTCATGGCTACGGGATGCGGACGCAGCAGATTCGACGCTTCCGCCTCGTGGATAAGCGCAATGTATTCGGGGCGCCAATGCTTCAGCGTGCTCATGATCGGCGCGACTTCGGCGTCCCCGAAGGCGCATACCGTGCGACCGGCGATGTTCTTGCAAAGGTCCGTCAGCGTTTCCAGGTCCTGCGCGCGGCCTCGCTTAGCGACGATGCGGCGCATGGTTTGCACCAGCCAGGAGCTGCCCTCGCGGCAGGGACTGCACTTGCCGCAGGACTCATGGTAGAAAAATTCCATCAGGCGCAATGCAGCCCAGACCATGCTGGTGCCTTCCTCCATGATCGTCACACCCCCGGAGCCAAGCATCGATCCGGCGGCCGCAACCGATTCAAAATCCATCTTGACGTCAAGGTGGTCGGGAGTCAGAAACGGCGCCGACGCACCGCCAGGGATGAAGGCCTTCAGGGGTTTGTCCGAGCGCATGCCGCCCGCATGCTCGTAAATCAATTCCCGGAATGTGATGCCCATCGGCACTTCGTAGTTGCCCGGGCGCTTGACGTGTCCGCTGACACAGAAGATGCGCGTGCCTGTGCTTTTGGGAGGTGAACCGATGGCCGCAAACCATTCGGGACCCCGAGTGAGGATGTGCGGCAGGTTCGCCAGCGTCTCCACGTTATTGACCACGGTCGGCTTGTTATAGAGCCCGTGCGTAGCGGGAAAAGGCGGCTTGACGCGGGGCAAGCCGCGTTTGCCTTCGAGCGACTCCAGCAATGCGGTTTCCTCCCCGCAAATGTACGCGCCCGCTCCTCGATGTACCCAGACGTCGACCGTCACGCCGGTGCCTTGAATGTTTTTGCCGATATAACCTGCCCGGCGGGCCTCCCCGATCGCCTCCTCAAGGATTCGCGCTCCCAGGACAAACTCGCCCCTTATATAGATGTAGGCGGTCTCGGATCCAATCGCGTAACAGGCCAGAACGATCCCTTCCAGCATCTGATGAGGATCCCGCTCGATCAGTTGGCGGTCTTTAAACGTCCCGGGCTCGCTTTCATCGGCATTGCAGCAGAGGTAACGAGGGCCCTGGTAATCCTTGGGGAGGAAACCCCACTTGACCCCGGTGGGGAAGCCGGCGCCGCCACGCCCGCGGAGCCCCGACTTAATGACGAGCTGCGTCACGTCGGCGGGTGACATCTTTCCCAGAATTTTCTTAAGCGCCTGATAGCCGCCCGTTTTTTCATACTCGGCGAGTGTGCCGGTATACCCGGGCTGACTCATGTTTTTTAGTAAGATCGGTTCGTGCTTGGGCATACTCTCAACGTCCCGGCGTTTCCGCTTTCGCTGCAACCGGTTCAGGCCACATGAACGGACCAGTTTTCAATGCGGATGATCCGGTCGACCTGAGGTCCGACAAAATGCGGTCGAGCTTCTCTTCCGTCAGCCGCTCGTAGTAATCGTCGTTGATCTGCATCATCGGGCCGGTGCCGCAGGCTGCGAGACATTCCACGGTGGAAAGCGTAAAGGCGCCGTCCGGTGTCGTCTCGCCAGGTCCGATCCCGAGCTTGGCTTTGATCCAGCCGATCAAGGTGTCCGATCCCACGAGCGCGCACATCAGGGATTTACAGACCTGAATATGGAACTGTCCCACCTGCTTCAAATTGAGCATCGTGTAGAAGGTGACGGTCTCGTACACTTGTGGAGGCGTCAATTTCAAAATCCCCGCAATCTCGACCATCGCCGCTTCGGTGATATAGCCCCGTTCCCGTTGGGCCAGATAGAGCAGCGGGATCAAGGCCGACCGCTTGAGCGGATACCGGCTCACGATGTCGTCGATTTCCTGTTGGTACTTCTCTTTCAGCATGTCATCTATCGCATTCTCCCATCACGATGTCGTACGTGCCGAAAATCGTGATGATGTCGGAGATTAAATAGCCTCGCGCCATATGGTCGAAGGCGCCCATATGAACGAAGGACGGAGCGCGGATCTTCAGGCGATAGGGTCGGGCGCTCCCGTCGCTGACGATGAAGAATCCCAGTTCGCCCTTCGGAGCTTCCGTCGCACAATAGGTCTCTGCTTTCGGGGGTTTGAATCCCTGCGTAAAGATAATGAAATGGTGAATCAGGCTTTCCATGTCGCGCATGACGAGCGGTTTGGGCGGAGGGATGTATTGGGGCGCGTCCGCCATGATCTGTCCTTGCGGCAACTGATCCAAGCACTGTTTGATGATTCGCGCGCTCTGCCGCATTTCCTCCATCCGCACCCAATACCGGTCGTAGGTGTCGCCGTTCTTGCCGATCGGCACCTCCCAATCCACCTTGTCGTACACCCCGTAAGGCTCGTATTTACGGACGTCATACGCAACACCGGAACCGCGCAGCACGGGGCCCGTACAGCCAAAGCTGATCGCATCCTCCGCCGAGATCACCGCCACATGTTTGGTGCGGCCGAGCCAGATGCGATTGGCGGCGATCAGCGAATCGTACTCTCTGACGTTGTCGGGAAACGTGTCGAGAAATGTCTTCAGCCGCAGCACCAAATCTGGCGTGAAATCGCTGTCGACGCCGCCGATCCGATAATAATTCAACGTCAGCCGGGCGCCGCAGAGCTTCTCGAACATATCGAGCAACGTCTCGCGTTCCCGGAAGGTCCAGAAGAACACCGTCATCGCACCGATGTCGAGGGCCTGCGTTCCCAGCCAAAAGAGGTGGCCGACGATTCGCTGCATTTCGGCGACGATCGTACGGATATACTCCGCGCGCTCCGGTATCGTAATGCCGAGAAGCTTCTCGACTGCGCGTACGTACGCATAGTTGTTCGCCATCGCGCAGACGTAGTCGAGTCGGTCCGTGTGGGGGATGACCTGCATATAGGCCAACCCTTCGCACAGTTTCTCGACTCCGCGGTGCAGGTATCCCAGGTCCGGCGTGGCTTTCACGATCCGCTCGCCGTCCAATTCGAGGACGACGCGGAGCACTCCATGCGTGCTCGGGTGCTGCGGCCCCATGTTCAGCAACAGCTCTTCCCGGCGCCGGGAGTCCGGCGGCGCTTCGGCTCTGAACGCCTCCTTCTGCGGCTCGGGGATTTCGCCGTCGGCGAGCTCGACCGGTGGTTCATCCAGTCGCGGGATGAACTCGAACTGGCTGCGCCAGCCGCGGCCCTCGGCCGGAAAATCTTTTCTCAGGGGGTAGCCTTCCGCGTAATCTTCTGGCAACAAGATCCGCCGCAGATCCGGATGCCCCGAGAAGCGGATGCCCATCATGTCGTAGACTTCCCGCTCGAGGAACTCTGCGCCCTTCCAGACGGAGGTCACGGAGGCAATCGTGGGATCGTCCTCGGACAGGCGGGTCTTCACGCGGAGCCGGCGATGGTGTGAAAGCGAGTGCAAATGATAGACGACCTCAAACCGCTGCCGGTCCTCCGGGTAGTCCACCGAGCAGATATCCGTCAGATGGTCAAATGAGGCGTCGGGCGCATCGTGAAGAAACCGCGTCAGATCGAGAATGCGCTCAGCCGCCACTTGGACGGTCACCTCAGAGCGTGCCGTATCCGCCTCGACGGACAAGACCGTTTGAGGAAACCTCGTCATCAACGTTTCAACCAACGATTCCATGACTATTTCACGAACACCTTTTCACGCTGAATCTTTTCCTGCAGCTTCAAGAGCCCGTCCATCAGAGCCTCCGGCCGTGGCGGGCAACCGGGGACGTACACATCAACCGGCACGATCTGGTCGACGCCCTGCACCACCGCATAACTGTTGTAGTGGTTGCCGGACGTGGCACAGGACCCCATGGAAATCACGTAGCGCGGCTCCGGCATCTGGTCGTAGATGCGTCGTATGAC
>Ga0105242_10004448_pt1 | contig 10894 bp, 7 predicted proteins | sample KBSM24metaG_FD_81521 | JGI IMG/M metagenome (GOLD analysis project Ga0105242, IMG submission 81521) | Miscanthus rhizosphere microbial communities from Kellogg Biological Station, Michigan, USA - KBS M2-4 metaG | ecosystem: Host-associated > Plants > Roots > Rhizosphere > Soil | place: Michigan... | reverse complement strand
GGTGCTCGGTGTCGAACACGCGGTTGTCGGCGAAGACCAGCCGGTCTTTGTCGACCGACAGCTTATTCGAGACCGCCGCGGCCAGCAGATCGCGCGCGCGCTCGGCGGCCTGGATCGCGGCGTTGCCCATCATCAGCGTGACGCGGCTCGAGTAGGAACCGAGATCGACCGGCGTGAGATCCGTGTCGCCGGTCACCGCGCGGATGTCGATCGGCGCGATTCCCAGGACCTCCGCGACGCAGGCGACGAGCACATCGTCGGATCCCTGGCCGATCTCGGTCGCGCCGCAGAACGCGGTCACGCCGCCGCTGCGATCCAGCTTGAGCTGGACCCCCGAGTGCGGCATGTCGTTGTAGTAGATCGGCAGGCCGGCGCCGGACAGGTACGACGAGCAGGCGATGCCGACGCCGCGGCCGTGCGGCAGCTTGCCGAAGACGTTGGCCCAGTCGGCGGCCTTCGTCACGCGGCGAACGCATTCGGCGAGTCCGATCGTGCCGACGCGCAGGTAGTTCGCGGTCAGCGTGTCGGGCTGCTCGACGATTCGCAGGCGCAGCTCCGCCGGATCGATCGCGAGCGACTCGGCGATCCGGTCGAGCTGAATCTCCTGGCCGAAGCGGCTCTGCGGCGTGCCGTGACCGCGCTTGGGGCCGCACGGCGGCTTGTTGGTGAAGACGCGGCAGCCCTCGAAGTGGTACGTGGGGATGTGATACGTGACGGTCTGCAGCGCGCCGGTGTAGAACGTGCTGGCGACGCCGTACGAGCCGTAGGCGCCGCCGTCGAGCAGCGTCTGTACATGCATGCCGGTGATCGTGCCGTCCATCTTCACGCCGGTCTTGAACCGCATCAGCACCGGGTGGCGCCCGCGGTGGCAGTAGAAGACCTCTTCGCGCGTGAGGCAGATCTTGACCGGCCGGTCGAGGATCAGCGCGGCCTTGGCGACGACCATCTCGTGGTTGAACGGATCGCTCTTGCCGCCGAAGCCGCCGCCGTTGGGCGTGGCGATGACCCGGATGTGTGCGGCCGGCATCGCCAGCGCCTTGGCGAGCGCCCGGTGCACGTAGTGCGGCGTCTGCGTGCTCGACCAGAGCACCAGCTTGCCGTCGGGATCCCTGGCGGCGACCGCCGCGTGCTGCTCGATCGGCAGGTGCGTGTTGCCCTGATAGAAGAAGGTGTCCTCGAAGACGCGGTCGGCGTCGGCGAACGCCTGCTCGACGTCGCCGAACCGCAGCGACACGGCCTTGTGAATGTTGCCGGAGTCGCCGTACTCGTGGATGCGCGGCTCCGGATGGGCGAGGCTGTCCTCGGGGTCGGCGTAGGTCCGCAGCGGCTCGTACTCGACGTCGATGAAGTCGAGCGCCTCGAACGCGGTGAGCTCGTCGCGGGCGATGACGGCCGCCACCGGATCGCCGACGAAGCGGACGCGATCGACCGCGAGCGCGTGCTCGTCCTGGCTGACCGGGAGGATGCCGTAGGTGATGGGGAAGTCCCTGCCGGTGAGCACCAGGTGAACGCCGGGCCGCGCCGCCGCGCGCGACACGTCCACCTTCACGATCCGTGCGTGCGGCAGGGTCGATCGCAGCAGCTTGCAGTGAAGCATGCGCGGCAGCATCAGATCGTCCGCGAACCGGGTCTGGCCGGTGACCTTGGCGCGGGCATCGACGCGCCGGCGGGGTTTGCCGATGACGTTCATCGCGTCTCCCGCTCGGCGAAAGCCTTCGCGCTACGAGCGTGATCGAGGGGTTGTCGTAGCGCGAAGGCTTCAGCCGAGCGTTCCACCGCGGCTTCCACCGCCTCGAAGATCTGCTGATATCCCGTGCATCGGCACAGGCAGCCCGCGAGCGCCTCGCGGATCTGGTCGCGCGTCGGGCTGGCATGCTCGTCGAGCAGCGCCTTCGCCGTCACCAGGAATCCGGGCGTGCAGTAGCCGCACTGCGCGGCGCCGAGGTCGGCAAAGGTCTCCTGCAGCGGATGGAGGCGGCCGTCGGTGACCAACCCCTCGACCGTGAGCACCTCCCGCCCCTCGCACTCCACTCCGAGGATGAGACACGAGAGCACCGGCTGTCCATCGAGCAGCACCGCGCACGCGCCGCATTCGCCGAGCTCGCACCCGTGTTTGGTGCCACAGAGGTTCAGATCCTCACGCAGCACCTCCAGCAGGGTCTTGTACGGCGCGAACGCGACTTCGACCGGCTCGCCGTTCACCTTCAGCGCGAGATGTATGTTTTGCATTTGTCAGTCCACGGACCGCGTAGTCGGCGACATGTTCGGCAATCTCCTGCGGCGGCTGCGACCCCTCGGGCCGGAACCAGTGCGCGGTCCAGTTCAGCGCCCCCAGGAAGGCGCGTGTGGCGACGGTGGCGTCGGTGGCGTAGAGCGTCCCGGCGCGCAGGCCGCCGACGACGAGGGCGCGGACGCCGCGCTCGTAGCGGTCGCGTTTGGCGACGATGCGCGCGCGCAGACGCGGCGGCAGCGCGTCGACTTCGAGATGCGCGGCCGAGCCCTCGACCTCGTCGACCAGGCAGAGCACGTGCGCGATCGCCATCTCGCGCAGTCGCGCCGGCAGCGGGCCGCGATCCCTGCGCGCCGCGGCGAGCGCACCCAGCAGCCGGTCGGCGGACTGATCCTGGCAGAAGAAGAGGAGCTCGTCCTTGCCGCGGAAGTAGTGATACAGGTTGCCCGGGGAAAGGTCGGCCGCGACCGCGATATGGCGCATGCCGGCGGCGGCGAAGCCGCGCGCCCGGAAGACCCGCGCCGCCGCGCGCATGATGTCCACGCGCCGGGCATGGGCCCTTTTCGAACGGCGGTTCGAAATTTGAACCACGGTTCGGATTGTAGCCCAGGGCAGGCGCGGGGCCAAGACCCGCGGGTCAAGGTTCTCAGGGTTCTCGGGGTTCTCGAGGTTCTCAGGGTGCTGGATGGTTCGTGGGTTCGTGCGTGGCTTCGCGTAAGGAATCTATAGCGTTGGACAACCTCCCCCCGGTCCTATAATCGTTGCATGCGGTGGCTGAAGTACGTCGCAGCGGCGGCGACGGTTGCGCCGATCGTGATCGTGCTGCGCCTGCTGTCGGTCAGCTACGCCGGCATCGCCGCGCCGCTCCTCCTCCTCGACGTCGTCGTCGTCGCGCGGCTGTGGGGCACGGGGCCGGCCCTGGTGGCCGCCGCCTCCGGCGCCGGCGCCTACTCGTACTACTTCCTGCCGCCGGCCGGTTTCGGCATCGAAGACGCCGAGGACTGGATCGCCTTCGTGACCTTCATCGTCACCGCGGTGATCGCCGGCGAGCTGGCGTCGCGGGCGGAACGGCGCGCCGCGGAAGCGCAGGCCGGGCGCCAGGAGATCGAGCGGTTGTATCAGGAGCTCCAGAGTGCGTTCGAGCGCGCCAGCGAAGCCGAGGCCGCGCGGCGCAACGAGCAGTTGAAGGCGGCCCTCCTCGACGCGCTCACGCACAACCTGCGTACGCCGCTGACGTCGATCAAGGCGGCGGTCACGGCGCTCATCCGCAGCGGCGTGTGGAGCCCGGCCTCCGAGCTGTCCAGCGAGGGGCGCCGCGAGCTGCTGCAGGTGATCGACGAGGAATCCGACCGGCTGAATCGCTTCATCGAGGGGCTCTCGACCCCCGACACCGAGCCGGTGCCGCCGATTCACCTTCGCGCGATCGAGGTCGACGAGCTGGTTCGCTCGGGGCTCCACCGGGCCGAGACGGTGATTCGCGACCATCGCGTCAACGTCGCGATGGCCGAGGCGACGCCGGCGGTGTCGGTGGACGCGGCGTCGATCGTCGAGGTGATCTACATCCTGCTCGACAACGCCAGCAAGTACTCGCCGGCCGGCACGACGATCAGCGTGCGAGCGGCGCGAGACGACGAGCGGAGCGTGCAGATCTCGGTCTCGGACGAAGGGCCCGGGATCCCGGAGCACCTGCGCGAGCGGGTATTCGAGAAATTCTTCCGCGTGCCGGCGCGCGAGTCGCACGATCCGAACCGCGGCGGCATCGGCCTCGGCCTGCCGATCGCACGGCGGCTGATCGAGACGCAAGGCGGACGGATCTGGATTGAGGCGGCGGCGTCCGGAGGCACGGCGGTGGTGTTGACGCTGCCGGTGGCGGCCGACGCCGAGCCCGGAAATCAGAACTCAGAAGTCAGAAGTCAGAAATTCGAAGAGCAAAGGACAGCATGATGGCAACAGCAGCAGTCGAGAAGGCGCGCGTGCTCGTGGTCGACGATGAGCCGCAGATCACGCGGGTGCTCCGGACCGTCCTGACCAGCCAGGGCTACCAGGTGCGGACGGCCGCGGAAGGGGAGGCCGCGCTCTCGAACTTCGCCGAGTTCCGGCCCGAGCTGGTCATCACCGACCTGTACATGCCGCACATGGACGGCGTCGAGCTGTGCAAGCGGATCCGCGCGATGTCGGCCGTGCCGATCATCGTGCTGTCGGTGAAGGGCGAAGAGCGCACCAAGGTGGAGGCGCTCGACTCCGGCGCCGACGACTACGTCACCAAGCCGTTCGGGATCGACGAGCTGCTGGCGCGCGTCCGCGCGGCGCTGCGGCGCAGCGGCGGCGACACCGAGATGACGTCGTTCGAGGTCGGCGAGTTCCGCGTCGATCTCGAAGGACGGCGCGTCCACGCCCGCGGCAACGAGGTGCGGCTGACGCCGAAGGAGTTCGAGCTGTTCGTCTACATGGCGCGGCACCCCAACCGCGTCATCACCCACCGCACGCTGCTCGAGGCGGTGTGGGGCGAAGCCTCGCAGGAGCAGCCGGAGTACCTGCGCGTCTTCATGGGCCAGCTCCGCAAGAAGCTCGAGCCGGATCCATCCAATCCCCGATTCCTCGTCACCGAGCCGTGGGTCGGCTATCGACTCAATCCGAACGGCTGACACGTCGGATCGCGTCCAGCACATCGGCGCCCCAGTCGGTCTTTGCGAAGGATGCCGTGCCCCCCGCCTCCGCGGGCTGCACGAGTGTCCCGTTCGTCCTGCGCCGTGATACGTTCCCAGGATGATCGACGACGAGGAAACGAAGCGAGCGCACGAGAACTGGATCAAGGGCGTTGACCCGCGGCTGGAGGTGATGTCCGCTCAGCCGCTCGTGCTGTCGACTCCGGTACCTTTGCTCGCCGAAAGCCGAATCACCGACAAGAAATACCTGTTCATCCGCAACATCCAGGATCTGCCGGAAGCGATGACCATGGAACCGCTGCCGCTCGACGGCTGGGAGATCGAGCTGACCGGTTTGATCCGGCCCTTTCGCGTGGTCATCAAGGCTGAAGACCTGCTCGGGATGGAGCAGGTGGAGTACGAGATGATCCTGCAATGTTCCGGCAACGGCCGGAACGAGTACGGCGGCGCCAGCGGCACGCCCTGGAATCAGGGCGGCATCGGCAACGTGCGCTTCGCCGGCGTGCCGGTGAAGGCCATCCTCGCGAAGCACAACATCGCGGTCGATCCGCAGGTCAAGTACATCACCGCCGCGGGCCGCGACTCAGCGCCCGGCACGGAAAAGCCGGACCTCGAGCACAGCATTCCGGTCGCCGACGTCGTCGATCGAGGCATTCTCGCGCTCCGGCTCAACGGCGAGCCGATCCCCGGCATTCACGGCGGCCCCGTGCGCCTGGTGACGCCGGGCCTGTTCGGCACCATGCAGATCAAGTGGTGCACGCGGCTCCGATTCGAGATCACCGAGTCGCGGTGCTTCTACCACGCGACGGAATACCGGATGCCCTACGCGCGCCTCGAGCCCGGCGAAGCGTTCGCATTCACGCTCGAGAACAGCCGGCCCACGTGGGACATCTGTCTCATGAGCTATATCCTCACCCCCGAGCCCGACGCGACGCTGAAGGCCGGGCCGATCACCATCAGCGGCGTCGCCTACAACGACGGCAAGGCGCCGATCGAATCGGTGCTGGTGTCGGTCGACAAGGGACAGAGCTGGAAGCCGGCGGCGTTCGAGGTCCCCGAGAGCCCCTACGCGTGGTACCAGTGGACCTCGAAGGCAACGCTCGCGCCCGGCGCGTACGAGATCTGGGCCCGGGCGACGGACGCGCTCGGCCGCAGCCAGCCGCTCGACGGCAGGATCTTCTGGAACCCGAACGGCTACGAGTGGGCCGGCATCTTCAAGAACAACGTGACCGTCGAGGCGTGAGCGCGTTAGAGTTCAAGTATGCTCACGGCGTCCGTCGGATTCCAGGCATCAACAGGAAGGTGTGCTGTGCGAAGTGTCTGTCTCATCGTGTTCGGGCTCTGTCTCTGTGGAGTCGCATCAGCGGTCGCGCAGCCAGCAAAGAGCGTCGGCGCCCCCGAGACGTTCAGCGCACAGGCGCGAGCCGAGAACCCCGACGGCGCCGCCATATCCGCGCCGATCGAGGTGCACGTCGATCGGTACACGCCGGAGTTCGATCGGAAGCGCGTGGAAGAGGGACTCCGCGTCAACGGCTATCCCGGCTTCCTCACGGCGCTCAGGAAAGCGCCCGACGTCGGGTATGTCGAGGTGACCCGCCGCCGGTTCACGATTCGGTATGCGCGGGAGGTCGTGTCGGACAAAGGCCGGACCATCGTGGTCGTCACCGACAAGCCGGTGGCGTTTCTCGGCGGCTCCATGAGCGACAGCAAGCCACGGGCCGGTTATGAACTGGGCGCGATCGAATTGACGATCCCCGGCCGCGGCGAGGCGACGGGACGGATGGCAGCGGCGGCGCGAATCAAGGCTGGCGGCGAGACCGGCGTGCTGATCGACAACTACGCCGCCGACGCGCCGATCGTGCTCACGAAGATCACGCGCCAGTGAACCGATATTGTTCTGGAGTCTTTACATGAAACTGCAATCGTCGCTGACACATGCGCTTCCGGCGATCGTCCTGCTGAGCCTTTCGGCGGCCTGCGGCCCCAAGGTGGCGGTGAAGAAAGGGGGGCCGGTGGACACCGGCGCCGGCTCGGTCGTCGCCGCCCGGAAATATCTCGAAGGGCGCTGGACGCTCGAGTCGTTCGAGGTCTATCCCCCCGGCAAGCCGGTGGTGTCCGTGAAGGGCCAGGGGACCCTGAGCTATGACGATTTTTCCAATCTGTCGATGGAGCTCAGGACGGACGTGGCGACGTCCGATCAGCTGCGGGCGGCAGGCATCGAGATTCAGGACGGCAAGATCTCGACGACCGGCCGGACCGCGGTAGACATGCAGAACCGGACGCTGACCTACGTGGTCGCCGGCCAGCCGGCGGGGAACACCGGGCCACTCGCGGTGAGCCGGCCGCGCCACTGGCAGGTGGACGGCAACGTCTTGACGCTGACGACCAAGGACGACGCGGGCAAGCCGGTGTCGGTCAGCAAGTGGCGCAAGATTTCGTAGACGCTAAGTCGTTGATAGCGCTCGGCGTCATCCCGGTCTGACGGGTTTTCGGGGGATCGGTCCTATGGGATTAGGACCGATCTCACATGCCATGGATGAAACGGGTCGCCGGTCGCGCATGCGCCAGCGTCGTCGTCGCTGTGACGCTGATGGCGCGGCCCGGCGCGGTCGGCGAAGGCACTTTCGGGCTCGAGCTCCGCAAGCCGATTGAGCGGCGCCTGTCTGGCGCCGAGTCCCACACCTACCGCATGGCCCTTCAGGGCGGCGAATGCGTGGTGCTGACGGTCGAACAGCGCGGGATTGATGTGTCGATTCGGGTGTTGGACGAGGCCGACGCCACGATCGCCACGTTCGATCTGGAGAGCCGTCGTGTGGGAGAGGAGCACGTGCTGGTCGTCGCCGATCGGGCGGCGACCTATCAGATCCGGGTCACGGCCCGGTACCCGCGCGCCGACGGCGGCTCCTACGAGATTCGCGTCGACGACATCCGTCCGGCGACCGAGCGCGATCGCATGGTGGACGAAGCGCATCGACTCGAGGCCGAGGTGGAGGTCTTCCGCCAGGCGGGGAAGTACAGCGACGCCGCCGCAGGTCTGACGCGGGCGGTGCACCTCGCTGAAGAGGGGCTTGGCGCCGAGGATCCGTACCTGGCGCTCCTGGTGACGAAGCTCGCCGGCGCGCAGCGGAAAGAGGGCCACGACCAGCAGGCAGAACGGTCCTACCGGCGCGCGGTGGCGATCTGCAGGGCGGCGGTCGGTGACGACCATCCGCAGACCGCGAACACATTGTCGCTCCTGGCTGCGCTGCACATGGCGAAGGACGACTACGCGACGGCGGAGCCGATGATGCAGCAGGCGGTCGGCATTCTCGAGCGCACGGTCGGCGCGGAGCATCCGCTGGTGGCCGGCGCGCTGGCCGATCTGGCGGATCTGCACAACTATCGGGGCGATCTCGAACGCGCGCGATCGGAACTGGAACGCGCCTACGCGATTGGGGAGCGCACGCTCGACCCCTCGGATTTCGCGCGCATCTCTCTCACCAACAACCTCGGAAGCCTTTACGTCAGCCTCAAGGAGTACGATCGCGCCGAGCCGCTGGTGGCGCGCGCGCTGGAGGGCGTCGAGCAGCGCTTCGGGGCCGACAACCTCCGCGTCTCGAACCCGCTGCTGAGCCTGGGCATCATCGCCAGAGAGCGGGGGCAGTACGAGAAGGCGCTGGAATATCTCGCGCGTGCCTATGCGGTGCGGGAGCGGTCGCTCGGACGTGAACACCGGGATACGGCGTCGATTCTCATCACCATCGGCAACGTCTACAACGCGCGCGGCGAATTCACGGCTGCGCTCGACGCGTACGCGCGTGCGCGGGAGGTGCTCGAGTCCACGGTCGGTGCGTACCACAGCTTGACGCTCCTGACGCTGGTGGGCGCCGCGCGCAGCTACGCCGCCGCGGGCGACGTCGCCCGGGCCGTCGAGTGGCAGACCCGGGCGGACGAGGTCCTGGAAAAGAGCATCGCGTTCAACCTGGCGACCGGATCGGCGCGCGCCAGGCTGGCGTTTGCCGAGTTCTTCTTCGAGCGCACCGGACGCACGATCTCCTTGAGCCTCGGCGCGGCGTCGCAGGAGCAGGCGGCGACCGACCTGGCGGCGCTGGTCCTGCTGCAGCGCAAGGGGCGTGTGCAGGATGCGATGAGCAGCAGCGTCATCGCCTTGCGGGAGCGGCTCAACGACGGCGATCGGCGCGTGCTGGATCAGTTGAACACGACGACGTCCGATCTGGCGACACTGGCCCTGCGAGGGCCGTCGGCCACGCCCGTGCCCGAGTACCGGCAGCGTCTGACTGCGCTCGAAGAGCGGCGCGGCACGCTCGAAGCCGAGGTCAGCGAGCGCAGCACCGAGTTCCGCGCCCGCTCACGAGAGGTCACGCTCGCCGGCGTTCAAGCCCTGATTCCGCCGGACGCGGCGCTCCTTGAGTACGCGGTCTATCAGCGCTTCGATCCGAAGGCGGCCAGCGAAGCCGCGGCGCATGGCGAGCTGCGCTACGCGGCGTACGTGATTCGGCACGATGGCGACGTCCAGGCCAGCGACCTTGGGCCGGCGGAAGAGATCGATCGGGTGGTCGAACAATTCCGTGCGACGCTCCGCGATACCGCACAGGATCCGCAGGCCGCCGCCCGAGCCCTCGACCGACTGGTGATGGAGCCGCTTCGCGGATCACTGGGGGGCGCAACGCGGCTGCTGATCTCGCCCGACGGCGCATTGAACCTGGTGCCGTTCGAGGCGCTGGTGGATCCACAGCAGCGGTTCATGATCGAGCGGTTCGCGATCAGCTACCTGACGACCGGCCGCGATCTCCTGCGACTGGAGGTGCCGCGTCCGAGCAGACAAGGGCCGCTGCTCGTCGCCGACGCCCTGTTCGGCGAGCCTGCGCTCACTGGCGGCGCGGCGGCCCGCAGCCGGGCGATTGCCGGGAGCGGCCGTCGAAGCATCGTCGCGGCCGACAACCTTGCGAGCGTCTACTTCGCGCCGCTGGCGGCCACCGGATCCGAGGCACGCGCCATCAAATCGCTGTTCCCGGAGGCGACGCTGCTCACCGGCGCGCGCGCGACGAAGGCGGCGCTCGCAGCCGCCGAGGCGCCGAGCATTCTTCACATCGCGACGCACGGCTTCTTTCTCACCGCCAGCCCCGCGAACGACAACCCGCTGGTCCGGTCGGGGCTCGCGCTGAGCGGCGCGAACATCAGGCAGACCGATCGCGAGCCGGGCATCCTGACCGCGCTGGAAGCGGCGAATCTGAATCTGTGGGGGACCAGGCTCGTGACGCTCTCCGCCTGCGACACCGGCATCGGCGAGATCAAGAACGGTGAAGGCGTTTACGGGCTGCGCCGCGCCTTCTTTCTCGCCGGCGCCGAGACGCTCGTGATGAGCCTGTGGCCGGTCAGCGACGCGGTCACGCGTGACATGATGACGGCCTACTACGCCGGGCTGAAGCAGGGGCTGGGCCGCGGCGACGCCCTCCGCGAGGCGCAGCTGGCGATGCTGGCGCGCTCGAGCCGGCGCCATCCGTTCTATTGGGCGAGCTTCATTCAGGCAGGCGAGTGGGCGAACCTGGACGGCCAGCGCGGATCGGCTCCGCGCGATCTCAATGCGCCGCTTTCGGTCTCCGGATCATCCACAGCGCAACGCTCGCGGAACCCAGAATCAATGCGATGAACTGCGACGTCGAGAGCAGCCCGTTGGCGACGAAGCCCCGATCGGCGTCACCGCGGTAGATCTCGAGGATGAACCGGCCCAGGGCGTAGAACAGCGTGTAGGCCAGGATCACTTCGCCGTCGAAGCGCTTCCGGCGACTGAGACGGACGAGAATCGCGAACAGGACGAAGCAGAACGCCGACTCATACAGCTGGACCGGATGGAGCGCCACGCCGAGCGGCGCTCCGCCGATCCGCGCGGCGTCCGGATCGGTGAAGGCGACGCCCCACGGAAGCTGCGTCGGCCGTCCATAGTCGTCGCCCGCCATGAAGCAGCCGATGCGGCCGATCGCCTGGCCGAGCGCGATCG
>Ga0105242_10004446_pt1 | contig 10894 bp, 8 predicted proteins | sample KBSM24metaG_FD_81521 | JGI IMG/M metagenome (GOLD analysis project Ga0105242, IMG submission 81521) | Miscanthus rhizosphere microbial communities from Kellogg Biological Station, Michigan, USA - KBS M2-4 metaG | ecosystem: Host-associated > Plants > Roots > Rhizosphere > Soil | place: Michigan... | reverse complement strand
GTCTGGTAGGCGATGTCGTCGATGATGTTGATCTTCTGGGCGATCTGCTTCATGGCAGCGACGGTCGCCTTGACGGCCTCGCCGCCTTCGGTGGCCTCGGACGCGGCCTTGGTCGCCATGCTGTCGGTGAGCTTGGCGTTCTCGGTGTTCTGCGAGATGGAGGCCGTCATCTGCTCCAGCGAGGCGCTGGTCTCCTCCACGCCGGCAGCCTGCTCGCTGGCCGCCTGGCTCAGCGATTGCGCGGTGGCGCTCACCTCTTCCGACGCGCCCGCCAGCGCTTCCGCGCCGCTGTTGACGTCGGTCACCACGCGCGAGAGCTTTTCCACCATGTTCCTCATCGCCACCAAAACGCTGCTGTCGTCACCAGGCTTGGTGGCGATCTGCAGCGTCAGGTCGCCGTTGGAGACGCTGGCCGCGATCTCTGCCACGTAGCCGGGCTCGCCGCCCAGTTGCTTGACCAGCGAGCGGGTGATCAGGAATGCCAGGATGAGAGCCAGCAGCGCGCAAACGCCCAGGGTCGCAATCGTGAGCGTGCGTGCATGGGTGTAGGTGAGTGCGGCGTCCTCTGCGGCCTTGTCGCCCCCAGCCACGTTCAGATCGGACAGTTTGTCCGACAGGCCACGCACGATGTTGTAGGCCGTGCGCGATTCGCCATCGAGCATCACCCGGGCTTCTTCCGGGTTGTTCTGCTGGACGAGTGCGACCAGCTTGTCATGCTGTGCGTACATGGCCTCCATGGCATCTCTGGTCTGGTCGTAGAGCCGCTTTTCTTCCGGGAAGCTCACCAGCTTGCCGTAGTCTTCCCAGAGCTTGCGGGTGCCCACGATGCGCTCCAGGCCCTCCTTGATCGCTTCGCGGGACTCCGCGGTGCCGATGCTCAGGATGGCCCGCATCTCCAGCACCCGCAGGCGGTTGATGTTCGACTTGGACAGCATGACTATTCTCACGCTGGGCAGCCAGTTGGTGGACAGTTCCTCGGTGGAGCGGTTCACCGTGGCCAGCTGGGAGATGGCATATGCGCCCAGCCCGACCATCAGGGCCAGCACGATGAAGAAGGCTCCGAAGAGCTTGGTGGCTAGTTTCATTTGTCGGAACATGGATGGCCTCCGGTGGAAAAATGGGTGCGAGGTCGATGCGGATGGAAAGGGGGTGCCAGAAGCGGCAGCCTCGCGCGGTCGCAGGCGAGGCTCCGGCCCGTGGCGCGCATTCGTCGCCAGGAAATGTCAGTAGCGGGCGAACTGGGATTCATCCATGTCGTCCACACGGGGCTGGCTGGGCATGGCCCTGCGGGGCGGTGCCTGCTTCCGGGTCAGCCGGTTCATGCCCGCGGCGTGGGCTGCCGCCGTCCTGGCCGGCGCGCTGGCTTCCAGCTTGAAGAAGCCCATGGTCTGCTGCAGCTGCTCGGCCTGGCCGCTCATTTCCTCGGCGGTGGCGGCGAGTTCTTCCGAACTCGATGCGTTCTGCTGCGTGGTCTGGCTCAGTTGGCCCACGGCCGCATTGATCTGGCCGACGCCGGAGGATTGCTCCTCGCTCGCCGCGGTGATTTCCTGCACGAGGTCGGAGGTCTTGCGGATGCTGGGCACCATTTCGCCGAGCAGGGTGCCGGCGCGCTCGGCCAGCTCCACGCTGGAGCTGGCCACGTCGCCGATCTCCTGGGCGGCGACCTGGCTGCGTTCGGCCAGCTTGCGCACCTCGGCTGCCACCACGGCGAAGCCCTTGCCGTGCTCGCCGGCGCGCGCGGCCTCGATGGCGGCGTTCAGGGCCAGCAGGTTGGTCTGGTAGGCGATGTCGTCGATGATGTTGATCTTCTGCGCGATCTGCTTCATGGCAGCGACGGTCGCCTTGACGGCCTCGCCGCCCTCGGTGGCCTCGGTGGCGGCCTTGGTCGCCATGCTGTCGGTGAGCTTGGCGTTCTCGGTGTTCTGCGAGATGGAGGCGGTCATCTGCTCCAGCGAGGCGCTGGTCTCCTCCACGCCGGCCGCCTGCTCGCTGGCCGCCTGGCTCAGCGATTGCGCCGTGGCACTCACTTCCTCGGACGCACCGGCCAGGGCTTCCGCCCCGCTGTTCACCTCCGCCACGATGTCCGAGAGGCTGGCCACTGTCTTGTTGACGTATTCCTTCATCTGGCCGAAGGCGCCCTGGTACTCGGCGGTGATGGTCTGGGTGAGATCGCCCTGGGCGACGGCGCCCATCACGCGCACCACGTCGTTGACGCTCTCGCCGGACATGCGCACCATTTCCCTGACGGTGTGCAGCATGCTGCTGCGGTCACCGGGCAAGGTCGCGACCTGCACGGTGAAATCGCCCTTCGCCACCTGCTGCAGCACCTCGGCGGCATAGGCCGGCTCGCCGCCGAGCACGCTCTGCAGGCCGCGCACGATCAGCACGGCGATGATCGCCGCCAGGGCGATGGCCAGCGCGCTGCCCGCGACGAGCACGAGCTTGGTCGTGGACTGCATGGCATCCGCTTCCTTGGAGCGCACGGCCAGCAGGTCGCTTTCCGCGCTGTGGGCCTGGGCGAGCAGGTCCCGCATGCGATCCATGTGCTGCTTGCCCTTGGCCGCGCTCACGCTGGCCACCACGGCGTCCATGGAGGCCTTGCCCTCGTTCACGGAGCGGCGCAGCGCGATTTCCGGCTCCAGCACGCGGGCCACCCATTCGTCACGGGAGGTCAGCACGCGCGCCAGCCGTTCCTGCTGCTTGGGGTTGTCCTCGGTCAGCTTCTTCGCGTTGTCCAGATGGGTGTTGAAGCTGATGAGGCCGGCCTTGTACGGCTCCAGGAAGGCGTCCTGACCGGACAGCGCGAAGCCGCGCTCGCCGGTTTCCACATTGACCAGCGCGGTGAGCATGCCGTCCACTTCGGACATCACCTCGTAGGTGTGGACATTCCTCCGGTTCGCCTCATTCAGCGACCCGAAGTTGACATAGGCCACGGTGCTGAGCACGAGCAGGATGAGCAGGACGGCGGCGAAGCCGACGTACAGCCGGGTAGCGACTTTGAGATTCTTGAACATGAGGGGTCTTTGGTGACGATGGGTTCGGACGCGGGCGCTTCAGGGTTGCGCAGCGCCCAGGGCTTCGAAAGCCGCGCCCGCCTGCTCCATGGCCCTGGCTGCCAAGGCGGGAACGTCGAGAATCAAGGCCACCTGGCCGCTGCCCAGAATGCTCGACCCGCTGATGCCCCGCAGGTGCGAGAACATCGGAGCCAGGGGCTTGATGACGGTCTGGGCCTCGCCCAAAAGACGGTCCACGATCAGGCCGAAGCGCTGCGTGCCATGGCGGACCACCACGATGCTCTGGCGGTTGCCTGCCGTGCCGGGCACCGAGAACAGCACGCGCAGCCGTGCGAAGGGCAGCACCTGCCCGCGCAGCTCGGTGTAGTCGTGGCCCGTGTCGTCGCGGAATTCCACGCATTCCTCGATGCTTTCCAGGGGCAGCACGAAGACCGATTCGCCCACGGCGATCTGGAAGCCGTTGATGATGGCCAGCGTCAGCGGCAGCCGCACGGTGACCGTCGTGCCCACGCCGGGCTGGCTGGCCAGCGACACGCTGCCGCGCAGCGCCGTGATATTGCGCTTGACCACGTCCATGCCCACGCCGCGACCGGACAGGTTGGTGATCTGCTCCGCCGTGGAAAAGCCGGGCTCGAAGATCAGCTGGTAGATCTCATCGTCGCTCAGCACCCTGCCCGGATCCACCAGCCCTCGCTCCGTGGCCTTGGCCAGGATGCGTTCGCGCGAGAGGCCTCCGCCGTCGTCGCTCACCTCGATCACGATACTGCCGGAGTCGTGATAGGCATTGAGCGTGAGCGTGCCCACCGCCGGCTTGCCGCGTTCCAGCCGCAGGGCGGCGGGCTCGATGCCGTGGTCCATGCTGTTGCGCACCAGGTGCGTGAGCGGGTCGGTGATCTTCTCGACCACGGTCTTGTCCAGCTCCGTGTCTTCGCCTTGCACGACCAGCACGATGTCCTTGCCGATCTCGCGCGAGACATCGCGCACCAGCCGCTGGAAGCGGTTGAAGGTGCCGCCGATGCGGACCATGCGCAGCTGCAGCGCGCTGTCGCGCACTTCCTGCACCAGGCCGTTGAGCATGGAATGCGCCTCCTGCAGCGCCGCGCTCTGCACGCGCTGCCCGGCCTGGGTGGCCGTGGCGGTAGCCGTGATGAGCTCGCCCACCAGATCGACCAGCCGGTCGAGCTTTTCGGCGTCCACGCGCACCGACTGGCCTTCCGCCGGCCGCCCCTCGCGGGACTGCGGCGCGGCGAGCGTCTTGACCTGCTGCTGGCGCTCCAGCGCGGCCTGCACCACCGGCGGCTCGACCCGCCCCTGCTCGATCAGCAGCTCGCCGAGCGGCACGTCCTCCGGGCCCTGCCAGCGTTGCTGCTGCTGCCGCTGCAGGGCGTCCTGCAGTTCGCGGCGCGTCAGGCTGCCGCACTGCACCAGCATCTCGCCCAGGCGCAGCACGCTGCCGTCGTCGGCCACGCCCAGGTTGCCGACCAGCTCGATGTACTGCGCGACCTGGCTGTACGGCGGCAGGATATGGACCACGCAGTCGTCGAGCACGAATTCGAACGCGCCCTCGATCTCGGCCTTGCTGGCGTCGCTGCGCAGGGCGATCTCGAACCCCAGGTAGGACGACTCCGCATCCATGGCCTCCAGCGACGGAAGGCGATCGGTGAGCGTGACGATGCCGGTGATGGAGCCCAGCTTGTTCAGGTAGCGCAGGAACGAGATCGGGTCCATGCCATTGCGCAGCACGTCCGAACCGAAGCGCAGCGAGATGTGCCAGTGGTCGGCGCTGCGCTGGACCCCGGTCGGCGCGGCGACGGCCGAAGAGTCGCCCGGCCATGCTTCGCGCGGCACGGTTTCGGCGGCCACGGCCACCGAGGCGGCAGGGCCGTCCAGCAGCCGGCTCAGGCCCTCCAGCAGGGGCGCGGCCTCGGCCTGCAGCGGCTCGTCGGCCTGGGTGTGCCCGGCCGCGGCCACGTCCACCAGGTGCCCGATGTGGTCGCGGCAGGCCAGCAGCAGGGTGATGACGTCGTCGCCGATGGCGATGTCGCCCTCGCGCACCCGGTCCAGCACGCTCTCGGCCACATGGGCGAAGTCCACGATGAAGTCCAGCCCGAAGAGGCCTGCGGAGCCCTTGATGGTGTGGGCCGCGCGGAAGATGGCGTTGATCGCGTCGCTGGGGTCCTGCTCCTGGCGCACGCCCAGCAGGGCGAGCTCCATGTCCTCCAGCAGTTCACGGCTTTCGGTGATGAAGGCCTGCAGGGCCTGCTCCATGTCCATGCTCATGGCGTCGCTCCGTCCAGCGCGAGGGCTGCAGGCTGCGATGCGTCGGCGAGGTGCTCGCCGCTCAGATCGAAGAGATCGAACAGCTGCCGCACCTCCGCGCTCGGCGCGACCAGGCGCAGCGGCACGCCGCGGGCCTGCAGGTCACGCCTTGCCGCCAGCAGCAGCTGCACGCCGGCGCTGTCGATCTCGCTCACGCCGCTCAGATCGATGTCCAGGCCGGCCGGGCTGTCGGAGATGGCCGCCAGCAGGACCAGGCGCAGCTCGGCCGCCCGGTAGATGTTGAGCTCGCCGTCGAGCGGCAGCAGGGTCACGTCGTCGCTCATGGCAGCACCAGCTTTTCCACCGCGGACAGCAGCACGGGCGGCTGGAATGGCTTGACCACCCAGGCCTTGGCGCCTGCCAGCTGACCTTCGCGCTTCTTGGCCTCCTGGCTTTCGGTGGTCAGCATGATGACCGGCGTGAAGCGGTAGGCCGGCAAGGCCTTCACATGCTTCAGGAAGGTGATGCCGTCCATGTGGGGCATGTTCACGTCGCTGATGATCAGATGCACCTTCTGGCCCGTGAGCTGCGCCAGGGCATCGCGCCCGTCGCGGCCTTCTATGACGTGGTAGCCGGCGCCGCGCAGCGCAATGCCGACGACGGAGCGCACGGAGGAGGAGTCGTCAACGATCAGGATGGTCTTGGCCATGCTTGGAAGTCCCTTGGGTGGTGTTGCTGGATGGCGCTCAGAAGAAGGTGACTTCATCGTGCGGCGCGGGCGCGCTGCGGGCCGGGCCGGAGGTGGCCGTGCTGTGCAGATGACGCTCGCTGTCCATGGCGTAGGTGGCGGCAAGCTCGTCGAGCAGGCCTTGCGCCTGCAGCGGCTCGAGCCGGCCACCTTGGGCCTGGCGGTCGCTGTGCTCCTGCACCACGGACGGAAAACGCTGGATGTTGTCGCGGACATGGCTCAGCACCTGGCTGACGCGGTCCTGGAACTGCAGCTGGACCAGGGAGTCATTGATCTCCTGCTGGATCTGGCGGCCCTCCTCGCGCATGACCTGGGCGGATTGCGCCAGCCCCGACGTCAGCTGCAGGAAGGCGCCCAGCACGTGCTCGATGCGGCCTTCGGAATCGGTGATGACGTGCTGCTCCTGCTGCCGGGAGGCTTCGGCCGCCGCGCGGGCCTCGCCGATGGCCAGGTGGATCGCCCGCACCCGGTCGGTGATGCGCTGGCCGGTCTCGCCCGACATCTTGGACAGCGACCGGACCTCCTGCGCCACCTGCGCGAAGCCCCGCCCCCGCTCGCCGGCGTGCGCGGCCTCGATGGTGGCGTTGATCGCCAGCAGGTTGGTCTGTTGCGCGATACGCGATACGGCGCCGGCCATCTCCTGCAGTTCCTCGACGAAGCGCTGCAGCTCTTCGACCTTTCCCAGCATCTGGGCCTTGCCCCGCATCGCCTCGCGCAGGGAACCGATCAGTTGCTCCAGCTGCTGCTGGCTCTGGGTATAGACCGCGTCGGCGGCCGCATCCTGCGACAGCCCCCCGGAGCCGCCCGAAGGCTGGGCCGTGCGGTCCAGCCGCTGGACGATGGCCGAGAAGCGCGCGCTCAGTTCGGCGATCGCCACTTCCGTCTGCTCGCGCGAAGACTCGATATGGCGGGACCACACCGGCGCCAGCTGGGCACTGAAAGCACCCACTCCAGCCATCCACTGCGCCTGCTCCTGCGCAGCCCGGCGCTCACGCAGACGCCCGCGCCACCAGGCCAGCCCGCCGCCGGCCAGCAGCAACGCAGCGCACAGCATGCCCACGCCGCGGGAAGAAGACAGCACCAAAGCAAAAACGCCGCCCAGCACTGCAAGCGCGGGGGCGGCAAGAAGGTCCAAGTCCAGCCGGTCTGTGGTCATCGCAAGGCCCCTGAAAACGGCTCGTTTGAGTGCTATCTATCGAGGGCTAAGACACCATCGAATAAAACACGTTGTGACAAATATATGCACGAAGTTACCTTACCTCCCGCCCTCCTACCGGACCTTTCCGACAAAAAAACGGTACTTCATCGGCCAACATGAGTCGATTGAGTATTCACTTCCCCACGAGTGCCTGCATACGCAGGACATGGCGAACACACTGAAAGACAGCACATGTCCAACGCCGGCGAAACGGCAGAGACAGGCAAGAGACGAGCACCGTGCGGACATGGCCCCGGTGCTGCTGCGTCTGCTCATCAACGAAGCGCAGGCGAACGGGCCGCGGCCCGAGCTGCTGCTGCGTGGATCAGGGCTGGAGCCGGAGGACCTGGACTCTCCGCATCTGCGCATTTCCTACCGGCAGTACGCCGAAGTCGTGCGCCGCTTCCTGGCGGTACGCCCGTCGCTGCACACTGCGCTGCTGCTGGCCGGCCGGATCAACACCCTGGCAATGGGCAAGGTCGCGCTGGGCATGCTGGCCAGCAAGAACCACCACGAAATGCTCGACTTCCTGGTCGAATTCCAGCGAATGGCCGGTTTTGCGATGGCGCTGTCGATGCAGCGCTCACTGCCGCTGCAGCAGATCCAGGTGGAAGTGGCACCGCGCTTCGAAGACCCCGACATCGAGCCTTTCCTCACGCTGTTCACGATCGCAGCGGTCAACCAGATCACCCGGCAGGTGCTGGGCTCGAACTTCCAGGCCGCACGCATCCTGCTCGCAGTGCCGCGCCCCCCGGACGCCTACGAGTACGAACTGGCCCTGGGATGCCGGGTCAGCTTCGGCGCGCGGACCAGCATGCTGTGCCTGCCGCTGTCGCCGCTGGAGATCGCGGCGGCCGAGCCCAGCGTGGTGGAGCGCATGCGGGAGCTCCTCTACGCCAGCGATGTCCAGCCGGTCTTCGAACATGGCGCGGCCGTGATGCAGATCATCCGCCGCTGCCAGGCCGCAGCTCCGCCCCTGGCGCAGATCGCGGCGGAGCTGAACATCAGCGAGCGCACGCTGCGGCGCAAGCTGCGGGAGGAAGGGCTCACCTATCGCGGCCTGATCAACGAACACCGGCGGCAGCGCACCATCGCCCTGCTGGTGCAGTCCAGCACGCCCATGACGGAGATCGCCTCCCAGACCGGCTATTCCAGCCCCCGCAGCCTGCGGCGCGCCGTGAACCGATGGACGGGCAGCGGCCCCAGTTCCGTGCGGCGCAGCATCTCCAGCAGTTCCCGGGAAGGGCCCTCGTCCGCCAGCGCGGCGCAGGGCGATGGCGCCCAGCCCACCAGCCGCAGGCGCCCCGCCAGCCATCGCGACATCGGCGAGATCACGTAGCATCGCCGCGCCTGCCTGCAGCAGGCCCGACCATCGACTCCAATCCCTCCAGGACCCTGCCTTGACGACTACCGCACCCGCCGCCTCCTTCGATGCCACCCGCTACGACGCGGCCATCGTCGACCTGGACGGCACCATGATCGACACGCTGGGCGACTTCACCGAAGCGCTCAACCGCATGCTGCGCGAACTGGCGCTGCCGGCGATCGGATCGCAGGACATCGAGCGCATGGTGGGCAAGGGCTCCGAGCACCTGCTGCGCTCGGTACTGCAGCACGTGCTGGGGGCGGCCGGCGCAGCGCAGGCGGAGTCGCTCTATCCTGCCGCCTGGGACGGCTACCAGCGGCATTACCTCCAGCTCAACGGCCAGTACGCCAACACCTACCCCGGCGTGGAAGCCGGCTTGCGGGCGCTGCGCGGTGCCGGGCTGCATCTGGCGTGCCTCACCAACAAGCCCACGGCCTTCGCCGTGCCGCTGCTGCAGGCCAAGGGGCTGGACGGCTTCTTCGGCCACGTCTTCGGCGGCGATGCCTTCGAACGCAAGAAGCCCGACCCGCTGCCCCTGCTCAAGACCTGCGAGGCCCTGGGCACCGTGCCCGCACGCACGCTCATGATCGGCGACTCCAGCAACGACGCGCAGGCCGCGCGCGCAGCCGGCTGCCCGGTGGTGCTGGTCACCTACGGCTACAACCACGGACAGCCCGCCCGTTCCGTGGATGCCGACGGCTACGTGGATGCACTGACCGAACTGGCGCCCTGCTGAGACGGCCAGCAACGCGCCATCAGCCCGCCGGCTTGCCCAGCAGCGCGTCCTTCAGGCGCCAGTCGGCCGGGTTGGGCCCCAGCCAGATGCCCAGCAGCGCATCGAAGAATTCCGGCTCCTTGAACGGCTCGCCCTGCGGCTGCCCCTTGACGGTGATGACCATGCCGGTGCCGGGCAGCCAATCGACGTAGAAGTTGTCCCCCGCCAGCAGCTTCTTGTGGGCCGCGAAGACCTGGCCCATGCGGACCAGCCCGGGCACCAGGCGCGAGAAGGCGGCCCGGTCCATATTGTTTTCCACGCCCCGGTAGAAGAGCCGGCCGAGCTCCTCCGAATCGATGTCGCGCAGCATGGTGATGGTCAGCCGCTTGGGGCCCTGCATGGCGGCGATCTCGGCGGCCGACGAGGCCGGCTGGGGCAGGTAGAGCCCGGCCACATACACCTTGAACACTGCCTTGTAGCGGATGCCCGCGCCGTTGAGCCGCAGCGCCGTCCCCTGCACCGCCACGGTGGGCTCGAAGCGCACGCCGGCCAGTTCCACGCCCGCAGCGGGCTGGGCTGCGGCCCAGCCGCCCGCCAGGCCGGCCACCAGGAACACCACGCATCGAAGCCAGCACGAGAGAGACATCGGACACCTCTGAAAAGACCGGTCGTTCTTTTCATTGTGAACGTCTTGCATATCCACGCACAACAGCCGTTCGCGCAACCGGGCTTTGCTACACTTTGCCCGATGTTCATTCACCGCGTTTTCATTACAGGTTGCAGCGACCGGGGAGCCTGGCCCTGGCGCAAGCCATCCTCGTCCAACAACGCTTGAAAGCACCTGGGCCACACCCCAGCGTGCGCCCGCGGTCCCCGCCGATCCCTCGCGCATCGGCAGGCGGCCAGACCTTAGGAATGAACTGCGGCGCTGTGCGTTCACACACGCCGTCCTGCCCACCCCCTGCAGGCGCCGCATGAGCTGGGAGCTCCCCCGTGATCACTGAACTCGAATTCAAAAGCCTCGCCGGCGAAGGCTACAACCGCATCCCGCTGATGGCGGAGGCCTTCGCGGACCTGGAAACCCCCCTGTCCCTCTACCTCAAGCTGGCCCATGGCGGCGGCAACGGCAAGCACAGCTTCCTGCTCGAATCGGTCGTGGGCGGCGAGCGCTTCGGGCGCTACAGCTTCATCGGCCTGCCCGCGCGCACCCTGCTGCGCGCCAGCGGCTTCGGCGACCAGGCCCGCACCGAGGTGGTGACCGACGGCCAGGTGGTGGAGACCGCCGCGGGCAATCCGCTGGACTTCATCGCCGCCTACCAGCAGCGCTTCAAGGTGGCGCTGCGGCCCGGCCTGCCGCGCTTTTGCGGGGGCCTGGCGGGCTACTTCGGCTACGACGCGGTGCGCTACATCGAGAAGAAGCTGGAGAACTCCTGCCCGCCCGACACCCTGGGCTGCCCCGACATCCTGCTGCTGCAGTGCGAGGAACTGGCCGTCATCGACAACCTCTCGGGCAAGCTCTACCTCATCGTCTATGCCGACCCGGGCCAGCCCGAGGCCTATGCCCGCGCCAAGAAGCGCCTGCGCGAACTGAAGG
>Ga0105242_10004443_pt1 | contig 10901 bp, 10 predicted proteins | sample KBSM24metaG_FD_81521 | JGI IMG/M metagenome (GOLD analysis project Ga0105242, IMG submission 81521) | Miscanthus rhizosphere microbial communities from Kellogg Biological Station, Michigan, USA - KBS M2-4 metaG | ecosystem: Host-associated > Plants > Roots > Rhizosphere > Soil | place... | reverse complement strand
GAGATCTTGTCGGAGCGCGTCGGGGATCCCGAGGCGTGCGGCCACGACACGAGCGATGTCGGATGCCGCGTCGCCCATCCCCTCGATCGCGTCCGCGATCCAGAGGACGCCGGCCATCCCCTCCGCATCTTCGGGGCTCCGGGCCGCGAGCATCGCGATCGTCCGCAGCCTCCGCAGGTACAGGGTGGACCGCTCCTCGAGCCGGCCGACCTCCTCGGCCAGTTTCTCCTCGTTGAAGAAGACGGCCGCGTACGCGAGATCGACCATCAGCTCGGAGGCGTCCTTCAGCTCGACGAGCAGGTCTTTGACGGTGTTCGGCTCGTGTTCATCCATGGAGCACTCCCGATGATGTCATGACGATCAAGATCACCGCCACGCCGGCCAGGTCCATCACGCTGGTGATGATGGGAACGCCCTGGTTGTCCGGGTCGAGCCCGAACCGATAGGTGATGATCGCGAGGTAGTACCCGGCGAGCACCGTGAGCGGGGTCACCAGCACGCCGGCGAGCAACGTCGCCCCGATCAACGTCCACGCGCCGGGCATCCCGGGCAGCCCGGTCGTCGCTCCGAGCGCCCAGGAGATCGCTCCGATCAAGGTGAATACGACGAGCGACAGCCCGAGCACGATCGACCCGTCGACGATCGCGGGCGTGTCCGGACGACCAGAGGGAGTGATCACCCCGATCTGGAGCTTGGACGTGATCCGCGACGAGAAGATCCCACCGAGCGCGCCCGCCTGCGAAACGAAAGGTGGGATCAACAAGAGGAGGACGGGGACGGCCGTGAGCTCGGCGAGCCGCGCCTGCTGGAGACCGCCGGAGAGGATGTCGAGGATCGGGGTCAGCAGGATCGTCGCCGTCATCTCCAACACGATGCGCCGGACGCGACGGTCGCGGACGACGTACGAACGGACCGTGGCGGCGACCGCAACCCCGATCGCGACGATCCCGACCCCCACGGCGACCGCCTCGTTGCGCACCAGGAACGTCGCGAGGAACAGGCTCGGGAGGGTGGTCATGTCGCCGAGCGCCGTGACCATGGGGGTCGAAACCGAATCCAGGTCCCACTCCAGCCGGTAGGAGAGCGCGGACAGACCGATCGTGATCGAGAGGACCAGGACCGAGCCGATCGCGCCTCCGACGATCGAGATCACCGCCAGATCCCACAGGGAGATCGACGGCTGTCCGAACAGGGCACCGGCGAACCGCGCGAGCAGGGCGAGCCACAGGGACGACGAGAACGTCGTGAGGATCGCGACGTCGACGTTCCGGCGCAGGACGCCGCCGGGCTCCAGGTTGATCTCCAGCACGCCGGCCGCGTTCGCCGTGCCCAGGCGCGCGCCGATCGCTCCGAAGATCGTGCCCTTCATCCCCACGGCGGCCGGGATCAGGATCAGCAGCCCGGGGAGCGCGGCGAGGGTGCCGGTGATATGGGCGAGCGTCAGTCCTGCAACGAAGCCCGCGGCCGTGCTGATGACGAGCGCGACCAGACCCTGACGAAGGGTGCGGGTCTCCGACCGCCAGTAACCGAGGAGCCGGCGGGCGCGGCGTACGAGGGCTGGACGTGGCCCGGCCATCGACACTCCTTCATGGCGCTGGACATCGCTCGTGCACCTCCGGTCGCGGTTCGCTGCTCAGCGGCTCCGTGGGGTCGGACCCGCGCGGGTCGCTCGGGAGCCCGAGGCAGTATGCCCGGGCCCGAGGTCCGAGGGCAACCCCTGTCGCCCGGAACCGGGCTCCGGGGCAACCCCTTTGGGGTCAGTCGGCCCAGTCCTTCGTGACGAACAACCAGAAGGCGAGCCCCGCGTCGTCGCCGTAGCGCCGGAAGCGCCGTTGGATCTGTGCATCCGAGGGGAGCTTCCGACGACCTGCCGCGCGGACGTATGCCGGCCGGGTCCAGGAGTCGAGGATCAGCCGGGAGCTCCTTCCCAGCGTCATCATCACGTTGGCCGCCGCGTACGGGCCGATGCCGGGGAGCGATCGGAGTCGCGCTTCGACCTCCTCGTCGGGGAGGTCGGAGCGCGACGCGTCGGCCAACATCTCGAGATCGACCTCGCCGCCCGCGACCAGCTCCGCGAGGTGAAGGAAGTACGGAGCCCGGTACCCCGATCGCACGACCTCGCGGTAGAAGCGCTCGTCGCGACCTGCCATCGCGACCGGCGTCGGGAACGCGTTCGTGAGGGGGTCGTCCGCGAAGCCCACGGCCGGCTCGCCCAGCTCGCGCACCAACGCGTTCACCATCGTGGTCGTGAGGCTCCAGGAGCAGTTCGTGGTGCAGAGCGTCTTGACGACGTCCTCCCACACGGTGGGGGAGCGCAACATGCGGCCGGCTCCCGCGGTGACCCAGGCGAGCTCAGCGTCGTCCTCGGCGAGGCGGTAGAACGGCGAGAGGTCCTGATCGAGCCGAAGGACACGCGCGGCGCCACGGGCGATCGCGTTGCGGGTGGTCGCCGATGTCGTTGCGCGGCCGAGGATCTCGACCCGAGCGGAGTACCCCTTGCCGTCGGCGGCCGCGGCGATCCGTATCCGTCGCGGCATCCCCCGGGGCACGCGGAGCGTGAGGTCGAGCGACCGGGCAGCCTCGTCGATCGCCATCGGCGCCAGGTCGTGGAACCCGTGCGAGATCAGGGTTCGCCACAGGTCGACCCGCTCGCCGCCGGGACCGCGGAGCCGGAGTTCGATGTCGGACGTCACGCTCTCGTGCGCTCCCGCTCGCGGTACGCGCGGACCTTCGCGCGGTTGCCGCAGTGAGCGAAGGATACGCCGCGAAACCGGATATATCCATTTGACCGGTTACTCATCGAGGAGCGTCCGGCCATGGATCCGCTCGATCTCTGGATCCTGTTCGGCCCGTGGATGCACTGAGTCGGAACCCGAGGACCGCGCGTAGCATCGCGGTCATGGTGGAGCTCACCTCGCGCGCTCAGGATGCACTCCTGGCATCCCAGACCGCGGCCCGGCGCTTCGACCCGGAGGCGCACATCCGGCTGACCGCCGACGGCGCGATGGTGCGCCAGGTCCTCGCTTCCCGGCCGGAGCCAGGCGATGCGGTGCTCGAGGTCGGCGCGCTCACGATCTTCGTCGCACCGGGCGTCACGGGAACCGTCGACGCCGGCGAGCACAACGAGCTCACGACGGGCTGAGACATGGACACCGCGACGATCCGGTTCACCCTCGAGGAGCGGCGTTCGGCGCTCGAGGCCGAGCTCGGCGAGCTCACCGCGGTTCCTCGCGACCCGGCCGCCGCCGTTTCGTTCGGCAAGCGGATCGGCGACGGGACGACGGAGGCCGTCGAACGCCTGACCAAGGTGGGCGCGGCCGAGCAGCTCGACGCGATGCGCGCCGACGTCGTCCGGGCGCTGGAGAAGCTGGACGACGGCACCTACGGGCTCTGCGATCGATGCGGTGCGTCGATCCCCGATGAGCGGCTCGAGGCGAGGCCCTGGTCGGTGCTCTGCGTTCGGTGCGCCTCGCTGCGCTGATGTGGCGATCCGCGTACCGATGGATGTACCGCACCGGTCGTACCCCCTGGGATACCGGCGTCACCCCACCGGAGGTCGTGGAGCTGATCGAGGGACCCTCGGCGGTCGCTCTCGGCCGGGCGCTCGATCTGGGCTGCGGCACCGGAACGAACGTCCGGTACCTCGCCGAGCACGGGTGGGATGCGACGGGGATCGACGCCGTCCCCGTAGCGATCGACCGCGCGACGGCCAAGCTCGGTGGCGTCTCGAACGCTCGCGTCGTCCTCGGTGATGTGACGGAGCTCGCGCGGCTCGACCTGGCGGACCCGTTCGACCTCGTGCTCGACATCGGATGTTTCCACTCGATCGCGCGTCGTCGGCGTCCCGCCTACGCTGCGGGTGTCGCGTCGCTCACCGGCCCGGGATCCAGGCTCTTCATCTTCGCTTTCGCTCGGGGGACCGGACTCCTCCCCCTCGGCGTCACCGCCGCGGAGATGGCGGCCAGGTTCGCGCCCTGGTTCGAGCCCGTCGGAAGGATCCGCGGCACGACCCCGCCGGGGGCGGCCTGGTACCTCCTGCGGAGGGGCTCGGCGACACCTTCCTAACTTGGGCCTGGATCAGGCCGAGAGGCGCCCGGCTTCGCGCGGCGCGACCCACCCGCCATCGGCGGCGACGAGCTCGTCGCACGACTCCGGCCCCCACGAACCCGGCGCATAGGGCTCCACGGGGGGCGGATCTTCGAGCAGCGGCTGGACGATCCGCCAGGTCTCCTCGATCACGTCCTGTCGTGGGAACAGCGTGCCGTCCCCGGCGAGCGCGTCTTTCAGGAGGCGCTCGTACGGGCCGGGCGCCTCGCCGAGCTGCTGGTCGAACGACAGATCCAGATGCACCGACTGGGTCGCGGGCGCTCCCGGCTTCTTGAGCAGGAGGCCGATGCTCGCGCCGGCGTCCTCGCCGATGCGCAGCTTCACGTGGTTGTGGTGGCGGAGGGCGCGCACGCCGTCCCCCAGCATGATCGCCGGCGGTCTGCGGAACCGGATGTCCACCTCCGTCGCCGTCATCGCGAGCGCCTTGCCGGCCCGCAGGAAGAACGGGACCCCTGACCATCGCCAGTTCTCGATCAACAGCCGGAGGGCGGCGAACGTCTCGGTCGTGGATCCGGGCGCGACGCCGTCGACCGCGAGGTATCCCTCGTACTGGCCTCGCACGTAATGCGCCGGGTCGGCGCCCGGCATCGCGCGGAAGACGTCGAGACGTCGATCGGCCAGGGCTTCCGATCCCCCCGAGAGCGGCTCCATCGCAACGAGCGCGAGCACTTGGAGCAGATGGTTCTGGACCACGTCGCGGAGGCAACCGACCTCGTCATAGAACCGGCCCCGCCCCTCGACGCCGAAGCGCTCCGCCATCGTGATCTGGACCGACTCGATGTGCTCGCGGTTCCACAGGGGCTCGAACATCTCGTTGGCGAACCGGAGGTACACGATGTCCTGCACCGGCTCCTTGCCGAGGAAATGATCGATCCGGAAGATCTGGTCCTCACCGAGGACCGAGAGCAGGTCGTGGTTGAGCTCGCGCGCCGACGCGAGGTCGTGCCCGAACGGCTTCTCGATCACCACCCGGGCCCCGTCGGTGAGCTTCGCCGCCGCGAGCCCGTGGACGATCGTCGGGAACAACGAGGGCGGGGTCTCGAGATAGAACAACGGATGCTCTGCTTGGCCCAGGGCCTCACGGATACGGTCGAACGTCGTGGGGTCGTTCGTGTCGCCGCCAACGTAGCTGAGGCGGGCGAGGAACCGACCGAGGGCCTCGTGGTCCGGCGGGCCGTGTTCCTCGATCGACGCCCGTGCGTGCGCGCGCAGGTCGGCGTCGGTCCATTCGGTCCGTCCGGACCCGATCACCGGGACCTCGAGCAGCATGCGACGCTCCAGCTGATACAGGGCGGGAAACGTCTTGTGCCGCGCGAGGTCGCCCGTGATCCCGAAGATCACGAGGGCGTCGGATGCTCCTCCGTCGGTCATCTCGCTGCCGTTCCTCCTGTCGCCGTGACATGGGCGCCAACCCGAGGATACGTTCCGACGCACGAAGAGAGCGACAGGAGGTCCGATGACGACGGCGACGCCGACCCAGCTGGGGATGGTGGGGCTCGGTCGGATGGGTGCCAACATCGTTCGGCGCCTGATGCGTGACGGCCATCCCTGTGTCGTCTACGACCTCTCCGCCGACGCGGTCGCTTCGCTCGCGTCCGAAGGCGCGACGGGAGCCGGGACGATCAAGGAGTTCGTCGCGGCGCTCACGCCTCCGCGCACCGTCTGGGTGATGGTGCCGGCGGGGGAACCGACCGAGCACGCCGTCGGATCGCTCGCCGACGCGCTGGCGCCGGGCGACGTGGTGATCGATGGCGGCAACACCTACTACCGCGACGATCTTCGTCGCGCGGCCCAGCTCGCCGAGCGCGGGATCGCCTACGTCGACTGCGGCACGTCGGGCGGCGTATTCGGGCTCGATCGGGGGTTCTGTCTGATGGTCGGCTGCGACGACGATGCCGTCTGGCAACGCCTCGAGCCGATCTTCCGCTCGCTCGCGCCGGGCGTGGCGGCTGCGCCGCGGACGCCCGGCGCGCCCCCCGAGGTCACCCCGCAGGAACAGGGCTACCTCCGGGTCGGTCCGGTGGGGGCCGGGCACTTCGTCAAGATGGTGCACAACGGGATCGAGTACGCGTTGATGGAGGCCTACGCCGAGGGCATGAACGTCCTGCACCACGCGAACGTCGGCGGGCAGGAGCAAGCGCACGACGCCGAGACCGCCCCGCTCGGCGATCCGTCGTTCTACCGGTACGACATCGACATCGCGGCCGTCGCGGAGCTCTGGCGCCGTGGGAGCGTGGTGTCCTCGTGGCTGCTGGACCTCGCGGCGGCGGCGTTGCACGACTCGCCGACGCTCGAGGACTTCGCCGGACGCGTCGCGGATTCGGGGGAGGGGAGATGGACAGCGATCGCCGCGATCGAGGAAGGTGTCCCCGCCGAAGTGCTCATCGCCGCACTCTCCGCGCGGTTCTCCTCCCGCGGACAGGCCGAGATGGCGAACCGGCTGTTGTCGGCGATGCGGTGGCGGTTCGGTGGCCACGTCGAACCGCCGGCCTGACCTCCGCCCGGCTGAACTCAGTCGGTCGCCGGCGGGAGGGCGCGGGCGTCGTACCGCCGGAGCTCCGGGTAGCGGACGGCGCACCAGAACGCGCCGACGATGCACGCCAGCCCGCCCGAGACGACGCTGAAGGCTGGCGAGACGGCCACCGCGACGACCCCCGCCTCCAGGTCACCGAGCCTCGGGCCGCCGGAGACGACGAGCAGGAAGATGCCGCCGAGCCGGCCGCGCAGCGCATCCGGGATGCTGACCTGGAGGATCGTCGAGCGGAAGATCGCGCTCACGACGTCGGCCGCCCCGGCCAGCGCGAGGAACACGAGGGCCCAACCGAGGTGGGCGCCGACCAGCCCGAACGCCGCGATCGCCGCCCCCCAACCGGCCACCGCCCAGATCACGGCCTCCCCCTGCCGGCGGATCCTCGTGACGGATCCGGCCACGAGCAGCTGCGCCAGGGCGCCGACGGCCGGCGCCGCGAAGAGCAGACCGACGACCGCAGGGCCCCGATGGAACTGCTCGACGGCGAGGACCGGGAACAGCGCCGCCGGCATGCCGAAGATCATCGCGATCAGATCGATCACGAACGTCGATCGGATCAGGCGGTGGTGCCCGACGTACCGGAGGCTCTCCCGGACCGCCCGGACGCCGACCGGCCGCTCACCGTCGGGGCTCGGCAGGGGAGGGAGCGGTTGGATCGCGATCGCCGCGATCAGCAGCGCGGCGTAGCTGACGAGGTCGACCGCGTAGGCCGCGGTCGGGCTCGTCCCCGCGATCAGCACGCCGGCGAGCGCGGGGCCGACGATCCCGGTGATCTGCCACAGGACCTGGTTGAGGGCGACGGCCGAGGGCATCAGCTGGTTCCCGACCAGTCGCGGTGTCGCCGCCTGACGCGCCGCGCCGTCGATCGCGCCGAGACCCCACGTGAGCATGTTCGCGACGTGCAGCAGCACGAGCGGGGGATGCCCTCCGATCGCGCCGGCGACGAGCCCACCGGACACGGCCATGTGGCCCACCTGCGTCCAGATCAAGACCTGCCGGCGGTCGTGGGCGTCGATGAACGATCCGCCGATGAAGGTCCCGGCCACGTTGCCGGCGAGCGCAGAGACCCCCAGGAGGCCGACCTGCGCCGGCGATCCCGTCAGCGCGTAGACCTGGACATAGAGCGCGACGCGGGTGAACTGGGTGCCGAGCGCCGAGATCAACGAGCCGGTCCACAGCAGCCGGAAGTCGTGCGAGACCCGGAGCGGCGTCACATCGATCGCGATGCGACGGAGACGCCCCGACATGGGTCGACGCTAACAGGGCGTCAGCGGACGGTCCTACCGAAAGGCCGCGTCGACCGCTTCCTCGAGCACGTCGAGACCATCCGCCAGCAGCGTCTCTTCGATCGTGAGCGGCGGGAGCAGCCGGATCACGTTGCCGTACGTTCCGGCGGTCAACACGATCACCCCGCGCTCCAGCGCTTCGCGCGCGATCCGGTTCATCGTGTCGGCGACGAGCGGCTCCTTCGTGGCCGGGTCCTCGACCAGCTCCATCGCGCACATCGCCCCGCGACCGCGGACCTCGCCGACCTGCGGGTGACGTTCCTCGAGCGTGCGCAGGCGTCCCATGATCGCGTCGCCGACGACGTTCGCCCGATCGAGGAGCCCGTCGCGCTCGATCAGGTCGATCACGGCGAGCGCCGCCGCGGCGGCGACCGGGTTGCCGCCGTACGTGCCGCCGAGCCCTCCGACGTGGACGGCGTCCATCAGGTCCGCCCGACCGCTGATGGCGCTGATGGGCAGGCCGCCGCCCAGCGACTTCGCGCTGGTGACGATGTCGGGACGCACGTCTTCCGCCTCGATCGCGAACCAGCGTCCGGCACGGCCCATCCCGCTTTGGATCTCGTCGGCGATGAACACGATCCCGTTCGCGGCGCAGAACTCCGCGATCCCCTTGACGAAGCCCGGTGACGGCACGATGAAGCCACCCTCGCCCTGGATCGGCTCGAGCACGACACAGGCGATGTTGTCCTCGCCGATGTGCTTGTGCATCTCGTCGACCGCATACGCCAGCGACTCTTCCGCGCAATGCTCGGGGCCGCTCGGCCACCGGTACCCGTAGGCGAACGGGAGTCGGTACACCTCGGGTGCGAACGGCCCCATCCCCTGCTTGTACGGCATGACCTTCGCGGTGAGGGACATGCCCATCAGGGTCCTTCCGTGGAACGCGTGATCGAACGCGACCACCGCCGACCGGTCCGTGGCCTTCCGCGCGATCTTGACCGCGTTCTCGACCGCCTCGGCGCCGGAATTGGCGAACATCGTCTTCACCGGGCCGTCGATCGGCATCAGCGCGTTGAGCCGTTCCGCGAGCTCGATGTACGGCTCGTTCGCCGTCACGTGGAAGCAGCTATGCGTGTCCAGCTCGAGCTGCCGCTGGGCCGCGGCGACGACCTCGGGCGCGGTGTGTCCGACGTTCAGGACCGAGATGCCCGTGGCGAGGTCGATCAGACGATTGCCGTCGACGTCCTCCACGATCGCGCCGGACGCGCGCGCCGTCACGATCGGATGGATGTTGGCGACCCCCGGTGGGATGGCCGCCGCGCGGCGTTCGAACAAGGCGAGGCTCTTCGGCCCCGGGACCTCGGTGACGAGCTTGCGTTCCTGCGGGATATCCATGGATACAGTTTGCCGTTCCGGCCGCCCGGAGTCACCTCCGTCACCCCGAGCCGGCTGCCGCCGGCTCGGCGTGACCGATCACGTGGATCACGCGGAGCCCCGTCTTGCCCTCGAGCCGGTGGGGAAGGTCGAGGCGCAGCCACCGCGATGGGCCGGGCGGCAGCGTTGAGAGCACGATCGCGTCGAACGTTTCGCCGCGAAGGAGGACATCCTCGACGGCGAGGGCGGGATCGGCGTCGCCGACCTCGCCGTCGACGTCGGCATCGAGCGCCGAGAACCGGGCGAGCGCTTGTTCGAGCCGGGCCGCCGCGATCGACCGCGCCTCGGACTCCGTCCATGCGCGGGTCCTCGGGGGCTCGGCCGGGACGACGACGTGGAACGAGCATCGATCGTGTCGCGTGAGCTCGCTGAGCTGCTCGAACAAGTGGGACCCCGCCAGCGTCCGGTTCGCGACCACCAGGTACCGGTGCATCGGATCACCTCCCGAACTGACCTCCATGGTCGGTCCGGCGCGTCCGAGGGTCAAGCCCGGAGCTGCCAGCGGCCGCTGCCAGCAGGTGGTGTCGATGGGCGCGAACGCGGGATACTAGCTATTCGGAGCGGTCGCGGACGACCAGGAGGGCCAGATGGCTGACAGCTATCAGATGTTCATCGACGGCGAGTGGGTCTCCTCGTCGGACGGGCAGACGCGAGACATCATCAGCCCGCACACGGGCGCCGTGATGGCGAGCGTGCAGGAGGGGACCGCGGAGGACGCGGATCGCGCCGTCGCCGCCGCGAAGAAGGCCTTCACCGAGACCTGGTTCGACTCCACGCCGAAGGACCGCCAGCTCGCGCTCCTGAAGCTCGCCGACGCGGTCGAGGAGCATGCCGACGAGCTCGTGAAGCTCGAGGCCGAGAACGCCGGCAAGCCGGCCGAGCTCACGATGTCGGAGGAGATCCCCCCGATCGTCGACAATCTCCGGTTCTTCGCGGGGGCCGCGAGGACCATGGAGGGACGCAGCGCCGGCGAGTACATGGCCGGGTTCACCTCGTTCATCCGGCGCGAGCCGATCGGCGTCGCCGGATTGATCGCCCCCTGGAACTACCCGCTGATGATGGCGATCTGGAAGATCGGCCCGTCGCTCGCGACGGGCAACACCGTCGTCCTCAAGCCCTCGGAGCTGACGCCGCTCACGGTGCTCAAGCTCGCCGAGTACGCCGGTGAGATCTTCCCACCGGGCGTCTTCAACGTGATCACCGGCGACGGCGTTCCGGTGGGGGACACGCTCGTTCGGCATCCCGACGTCGGCATCGTTTCCCTCACCGGGGACGTGAACACCGGCAAGCTGATCCACGCGAACGCGAGCGACACGCTCAAGCGTGTGCACCTCGAGCTCGGCGGCAAGGCGCCGGTCGTCGTCTTCGACGACGCGGATATGGCCACGGTCGTGGAGTGGATCGGGATCGCCGGCTACTTCAACGCCGGGCAGGATTGCACGGCGGCCACCCGGGTGCTCGCGGGGCCGAAGATCTACGACAAGCTGCTCGAGGAGCTCGTCCCGGCCGTGGAAGACATCAAGGTCGGCGGCGCCTTCGATCCGGACATCGCGGTCGGCTCCATGATCTCGAGGGAGCAGCTCGAGCGGGTCGAGGGGTTCGTC
>Ga0105242_10004441_pt1 | contig 10902 bp, 10 predicted proteins | sample KBSM24metaG_FD_81521 | JGI IMG/M metagenome (GOLD analysis project Ga0105242, IMG submission 81521) | Miscanthus rhizosphere microbial communities from Kellogg Biological Station, Michigan, USA - KBS M2-4 metaG | ecosystem: Host-associated > Plants > Roots > Rhizosphere > Soil | place... | reverse complement strand
GCGATCCGAACGACTGGGACATCTGGATCGCCGACGCGGACGGAGGCAACGAACGCGACGTGATCGACGCGCCCGGTGGCCAGGAGTTCCCTGCGTGGTCCCCTGATGGTTCGAAGCTGCTGTTCACGGCGTGGCCGCACGATGACGCGGACGTACTCGTGGCGAACGCCGACGGCAGCGTGGTCACCGACCTGACCGCGGACAGTCGAGACAAGGAGACCTCGGTCGGCTGGACGCCGGACGGCCACATCCTGTTCCTGTCCGATCGCTCCCACACGGGGGGCACGTTCCTCTACTTCATGAACGCGGACGGGAGCGAGGTGCGACTGTCTCTGCGCCTCTAGCGCGCCGCCGCCCAGGCGCGCAGCAGATCGATCGCCTCGTCCTCGGGGATCGGACCGCGCTCGAGGCGGAGCTCCATCAGGTAGCCGAGCGCCTCCCCCACGACCGGCCCCGGCTCGAGGCCGAGGATCTCCATCACCTGGCGACCGTCCAGCTGCGGTCGCAGCGCCTCGAGGTTCTCCTGCTCGGCGAGCGCGGCGATCCGTTCCTCCAGCTCGTCCTGCAGCGCGGCGAACGCCTCGGCACGCCGCTCGTTGCGCGTCGTGACGTCGGCGCGGGTGAGCTGGTTCAGACGATCGAGCAGCGGGCCGGCGTCGCGCACGAACCGGCGGACCGCGGCGTCGGACCATCCGACACCCTCGCCATAGCCGTGGAACCGCAGATGCAGCTCGATCAACGTGCACACGTCGTCGATCACCGACCGCGGATAGCGAAGCGCCGTCATGCGCGCGGGGCGATCCTCGCGCCCTCGATCTCGTGATGATGGAAGGTCACGCCCTCCTCGGTGATGCGGCGCGTCGCCGGCTTGCCCACGTCGTGGAACAGCGCGGCCAACCGCAACACCGGGTCGGGCTCGCACCGCGCCACCACCGCGTAGGTGTGTCGCAAGACGTCCTTGTGCCGATGCACCGGGTCCTGCTCGAGCCGCAACGCGGGGAGCTCCGGCAGGAACCGATCCGCCAGTCCCGTCTCGACGAGCAGCTCCAGACCCGCGGGCGCGTCCTCGGCGATCAACAGTTTGTCCAGCTCGTCGCGGATCCGCTCGGCCGACACGATCTCGAGCCGGTCCACCATCGATCGCATCGCCCCGACGACTCGATCGGCCGGCCTCACGCCGAGTTGGGCGACGAAGCGGGCGGCGCGGATCATCCGCAGCGGATCGTCGGAGAACGAGGTCTCGGGGTCCAACGGCGTGTCGAGCACACCCGCGGCGAGCGCCTTCACACCGCCGTAGGGATCGACGAACGCGCCGTCGGGCAGCTGCACGGCCATCGCGTTGATCGAGAAGTCGCGACGGGAGAGGTCGACGGTGATGTCGTCACCGAACGTCACGGCAGGCTTCCGGTGCTGCTCCGCGTACACCTCCTTGCGGAAGGTCGTGATCTCGATCCGGTGGCCGTCCTTCAGTGCGCCGACCGTGCCGAACTTGACGCCGACGAGGTACTTCCGGTCGGCCCACCCGCGCAGCACCTTCGTCGTCTCGGTCGGATGCGCCGAGGTGGCGAAGTCCCAGTCCGAGTCGGCCGGGCCCCCCTGCATGAGATCACGCACGCTTCCGCCGACCAGATACAGCTCATGGCCCGCATCGACGAAACGCGCGCCGAGCTCCTTGGCGAGCGGCGGCACCTCGATCATGGTCTGCGGCTCGGATCGGTCGGCCATGGCCCGAGGATAGTCGCCTGCCCAGACCGGCTCGGACAGCGCACGGGCGCTAGCGTGCGTGCGTGCCCACCTGGCTCGGCTTCATCTGGACCTTGCCGAACACGCTGCTCGGGCTGCTCGCCGGGGTCCTGACGTTCCAGCGCCCGCGCGTCGCGCACGGGCTGCTGCTGTTCGACCGGACACCGCGCGGGCTGACCGCGTTCCTGCGATCGATCCATCGCGAGGCGATGACCCTCGGCTACGTCGTGGTCTCGGCCTCCCCGGTCGAGGGGCGCCTGCTGGCGCACGAGCGCGAGCACGTCCGTCAGTACCGGGCGTGGGGACCGCTATTCATCCCCGTCTACCTGGGATCGGCGATCGTGTACGGCTACCGCCGCCATCCGATGGAACGAGCCGCGGAGCGGGCGGCGGAAGAACCTAGAAGGGAAGACCCGCCTTCTGGTCGTCGTTGAACGCGGAGCCTCGGTCCAGTACCCCGGACAGCTGCAGGTCGAAGTCGTGCGGACTGGTGGCCGTGCGCCGGGCCTCCTCCATCGTGACGAGGCCCTCCTTCACGAGCTCCACCAGCGCCTGGTCGAAGGATTGCATCCCGTAGTAGCCGCCGTCCGCGATCACGTCGACGATCCCGTCGGTCTGCTCGGGGTCGACGAGCCGGTCGAAGACGCGCCCGGTGTTGACGAGCACCTCGACGGCGGGCACGCGGCCCTTCCCGTCGGCCCTGGTCACGAGGCGCTGGGACACGATCCCCCGGAGCGCACCGGCGAAGGACGTGCGCACCTCTTTCGCCTGCTGCGGCGGGAACAGGTCGAGCACACGGTTGATCGTCTCCATGCAGTCGATCGTGTGCAGCGTCGAGATGACGAGGTGACCGGTCTCGGCCGCCTGGATCGCCGACAGCGCGGAGTCGGCGTCTCGGATCTCCCCGACGAAGATCACGTCCGGGTCCTGCCGAACGACGTGCTTGAGCGCAGCGGAGTACGAGTCTGTGTCGAGGCCCACCTCACGCTGCTGGATGATCGACAGCTCGTCATCGTGCACGACCTCGATCGGGTCCTCGATCGTCACGATGTGCGCGCGACGTGACCGGTTGATGTGACCGATCATCGAGGCGATCGTCGTCGTCTTGCCGGTGCCGGTCGGCCCCGTGATCAGCACGAGCCCGCGCGGGCTGTCGGCGAGCGTCTGCATCACCTCGGGCAGCCGGAGCTCCTCGAAGTTCGGGATCTCCGAGCGCACCCGGCGCACGGCCAGCCCCACGAGGCCGCGCTGCCGGAACACGTTGATCCGGAACCGCCCGACCCCCTGCAGCGTGTAGCCGATGTCGGCCTCGTTGTGCGCGTCGAACTCGTTGCGCTTGTGCTCGCTCATCACCGTGTTGCCGAAGCTCACGGTGTCCTGCGGGGTCAAGACGTCATGCGAGGTCGGCATCAGGTCGCCGTCGATCCGCAGGAAGGGGACGTTGCCGACCTTCAGGTGCAGGTCGCTCGCCCCGCGTTCCACCGTGTGCCGAAGCAGCTCGTCGATGTTCATCCCCGCTTGGTTGTCGGCACTGCGGGGGCCGACCCTGAGCCCGGCTACTATTCGCACGTCATGGCGCCCTCGGACGAGCCGAAAGATACTGCGCCACAAGGCGAGCAGCCGAAGAAGCGACCCGGCCGCCGGCGGCGCCGACGCCGTCGCAAGCCCGCGGGAGGAACCCAGGCCGCACAGCAGCAACCCCGGCAACGAGACGCAACGCCAAAGGGCGCCCACAAGAAGAGGACTCCGAAGCAGAAGCGGAAGACCGGCACGAGGAAACCGGCGACGGGTGCCAGAGCGGGCAAGAAGAAGCGCAAAGGCGCACGACCGCCCCGCCCGAAGATCCCGACCACCAAGGAGGTCTCCGCGGGGGGCGTCCTCTACCGGCGAACCGATGACGGGATCGAGGTCGTCCTCGCGTCGCGGCGCACGAGGCGCGGTCAGCTCGCGTGGGGACTCGCGAAAGGTGGCATCGAGACGGGCGAGTCCAAGGAGGAGGCCGCGATCCGCGAGGTGCGGGAGGAGACCGGCCTCACCGCCGAGATCGAGGCCGACCTCGGCGACACGAAGTACATGTACGTCTGGGACGAGATCCGGATCCGCAAGACGGTGCACTTCTTCTTGATGCGGCACACCGGCGGCAACGTCGAGGACCGCGACGACGAGATGGAGGAGATCCGGTGGTTCCCGCTGGACCGGGCGATCAAGCGCGCGGCCTACCGAGGTGAGCGAGACATGCTCGTGAAGGCCTCGGAGCTGTTGTCGTGACGCTCGCCGACGCGCTGCAGGCGATCGCGATCGGGGTCGTGGCGGGCGTGCTCTCGGGCCTGTTCGGCGTCGGGGGCGGGATCGTGATGACCCCGGGCATCGACGCCTTCCTTCCCGTCTCCTCGATCGCCGCGATCGCGACCCCGCTGCCCGTGATCTTCCCGACGTCGATCACGGGAGCGATCACGTACACCAAGGCCGGCCAGGTCGATCGACGAGCGGCGCTCCTGATGGCGCCCACCGGCCTGATCGGGTCGGTCGTCGGCGCGCTGGCGACGAGGTGGATCGACCCCGCGCTCCTGCTGCTCGTCACCGCGGCGTTGCTCGGCTGGCAGTCGGTGGGGATCATGCGCCACTCCGGTGGACCGACGGACGCGGCGGCGGAGGCCGTCGAGGTGGGCGCGTCCACCTACGCGATCATCGGGATCGTCGCCGGTGTGGTCTCCGGGCTGCTCGGCATCGGGGGCGGACTCGTGATGGTGCCGCTGCTGGCCGGCTGGTGCCGGATGCCGTTGAAGCGGGCGCTCGGCACGTCGCTGCTCACGATCCCGGCGCTCGTGATCCCGGGCACGATCGTCCACGCATGGCTCGGCAACATCGACTGGTGGGCGGCCCTGTACCTCGCGATCGGCGCCGTCCCCGGCGCCAGGGTCGGTGCGACGCTCGCGCTGGGCACGGCTGAGCGGACGCTTCGACTGGTCGTCGGCGGCGGGATGCTCGCGATCGCGGTCCTGTACGCGGGTGCGCAGTTCGCCGAGCTGGCGCGTTGACCGCCACCGGGCCGCAACATGCGGCGGATACGATGCCCCGCGTGAGACGCCTCATTGGCGCGGTCGCCGTGGCGTTCCTGCTCTGGAGTGGCCTGCTCACGCCCCCCGCGCTCGCGCAGGACACGGCGGTGAGCCTGCGGCTGGTCTCCCAGTCGCCGTGGGTCGAGCAGTATGAGCGGAGCCGGCTGCATATCGAACTGCTGGCGTTCAACGGGGGTTCCACGACGCTGCGGCACCTCGAGCTCGACGTCTCGTTCGGTGAGCACATCGCGACGCAGGACGCGTACGACGCGATGCTCACCACGACCCCCACCACGTTCATCGCAACCGACGCGAAGGATGTGGCGGGCGAGATCGCGCCGGGAGACACCACGTCGATCCAGATGAACGTCGATCTCGAGTCGATCGGGGAGCTGGATCAGGTCGACTCGCAGGTCTATCCCGTCCTCATCCAGCTCGTCTCGGAGCAGACAGCCGTGGCCTCACTCCTCACGCCGGTGATCTACCTCGTGCACGAGCCGGTGGCACCGATGCTGTCGACCACCTGGGTGGATCTGTCGGCGCCGATCGCGTTCGGCGCCGACGGCACGTTGGTGGACTCGTCGTTCCCGGCCTCGATCGCGGAGGGCGGCGCGCTCCGCGCGCCGCTGGACGCGATCGAGGCAGCGACCGGTGGTCGACACCCGCACGGATCCCTCGACCTCGTGCTCGACCCCCTGCTCATCACCCAGGCGCGCGACCTCCAGGACGGCTACCGGTCGAGCGACGGAACCGACGTCCCGGACACCGATCCCACGGCGCAAGGAGCTGCGAAGTTCCTCACTCGGCTCGCGACCGCGACCTCGCACCCCAGCACGCTCGAGACGATCGCCCAGCCCTACGCCGAGGCGGTGCTTCCGGCGATGCTCAACAGCGAACCCGACCTCGAGGCCGAGCTGCGCAGCGAGCGGGAGGCTGGACAGATCATCGTGGAGAGCCTCGGCCAGACACCGGCCGAAGGACCCCGTTCGACACCGAGCGTGGCCCGGCCCGTGGACGGCCGCCTGTCCGACGACGCCTTGAGCTGGCTCTCCGCGGAGGGATCCAACATCGTCCTCGGCAACGCCGACACGGTCGATCGCACGCCGTATCAAGGGATCTACGCGCCGTCGCCGATCGTGCCGATGCCGTCGGGCACGATGGTCCTGCCGGACCCGTCGACGCAAGCGCTGTTCTCCCGCACCGACCTCTTCAGCGACCCGGTCCGTGCGGCGCAGATCGTCCTCGGCGAGCTCGCGGTGATCTGGAAGCAACAGCCGGCGCCGACCGATCCGACGCAGCGTGGCATCGTGATCGCTCCCCCGTCGACGTTGCCGCCGGACCTGTGGCGGCCGCTCCTGACGCGGCTCACCGACGCACCGTTCCTCGACCCGGTCACGGCGACGCAGCTCGTCCAGAAGATCGTCCCGGACCCGAGCTACGCGAACCCCGAAGCACCGCTCGCGTCACAGGACACCTCCTTGTTCTCTCCGGAGTACGCCGCGAGCATCGATGCGACGACCCGCTCGATCGAGGCGTATGCATCCATGCTCCCCGACGGGGACCAGGTCCCGACGGATCTGCGTCGCCGGTTGCTCCTCGCGACCGCGGCTCCGTACCTGCTCGACGAGTCCGCCGGGCAGCCTTGGATCACCTCGGTGCAGGACACGACGCAGGGCGCGTTCGCCGCCGTGGCGCCGGGCCCGCCTCCGGGGAGCGACGCCGGCAACATCAGCAACATCACGCTGACCTCTCGCCAAGGAACGATCCCGATCCAGATGGGTGATCCGGGGGCGACACCGCTGCACGTGATCGTGCAGCTGCAATCGACGAGCTTCACGTTCGCCGCACCCGGCGCAGCGCGGGGGAACCCCCAGGACGTGGTCTTGACCAGGCCGGGTCAGGTGGTTCCCTTCGACGTCGTCGCGCAGGGCTCCGGACAGAACCCGATCGACGTGGTCGTGCGCGCGCCCAACGGAACGGAGATCGCGCGCACGAGGATCACCGTCCGCTCCACCGCCGTGAACAGGATCGCGCTGTTCGTGACGTTGGGGGCCGCGCTCGGTCTGGTCGCCCTGTACGGGAGGAGGTGGGTCCGGCGTCGGAGGAAGGCGGTGACCTGATCTCCCCGGAGCTCGACGCGCGCGACGCGACGGTGCGCAACGTCGCCGTGATGTCGACAGGCACGCTGCTGTCGCGAGCCACCGGCATCGTGCGGGTGACGGTGACCCTCGCGGCATTGGGTGCCAACAACATCGTTGCGGACAGCTACTTCAAGGCCAACACCACCCCGAACATCGTCTACGAGCTCGTGCTCGGCGGGATCTTGACGAGCGTCTTCGTGCCCCTCCTGGTGGATTGGGCCAAGCGCCACGGGGAGGACGCCGGTCGCGAGGCGGGAGCGCGGTTCCTGACGATCGTGCTGGTGCTGCTGACCGCGGCGACGGTCGTGGCGATGATCGCCGCGCCGTGGATCATGCGGGTCTACCTCGTCGGTGTCGACGATCCCGCCACGTACGCGGCCGAGCTCGCGCTCGGCACCTTCTTCCTGCGCTGGTTCCTGCCCCAGATCGTCTTCTACGGCCTCGGGGCGGTGGCCGCCGGCATCCTGACGGCCAACCGCCGGTTCGCGGCCCCGATGTACGCACCGGTGCTGAACAACGTGGCCGTCATCGCGACGATGCTCGTGTTCATCTCGATGAGCGGCGACGTCACCGATCTCGCCCAGGTCACCGAGACGCAGCGGCTCGTCCTTGCCGCCGGGACCACGCTCGGCGTGATCGCGATGACGCTGGCGCTGTGGCCTTCGCTCCGTGCGATCGGGTTCCGGTGGCACCTGCGGTTCGACTGGCGGCACGAGACGGTCCGCCGGCTCCTCTCGCTCGGTCGGTGGGTCGCCCTCTACGTCGTGGTCAATCAGATCGCGTACTTCGTGATCATCCTGTTCAACGGGCGCGTCGGCGTGGGCTCCTACGTCATCTACTCGCAGGCGTTCATCTTCTTCTCGCTGCCGCATGCGATCGTCGCCGTGTCGATCTTCACGGCGCTGCTGCCCGGGATGTCGGAACGGTGGTCCGCCGGCATGGTCGATGGGGTGCGGGCGCTCTTCTCCCAAGGTGTCCGCGACACCGAGATCGTGATGATCCCGGCGGCGGTCGGCATCATGGTGCTCGCAGGGCCGATCGTCGCGTTGCTCGCGAGCTACCGAGCGATGCAACCGGCCGACACCGCCCTGCTCGGATCGACGCTGGCGGCGTTCGCCGTGGGACTGCCGTGGTTCTCCGCGTTCCAATTGCTCACGCGCACCTTCTATGCCACCCAGGATGCGCGGAGCCCGGCGCTCGCCAACATCGCGGTCTGCGTCGTGAACCTCGCCGCCGATCTCTGGCTCGCCTTCGGCTTGGACCTTGGCGTGCGCGGCCTCGCGCTCGGCTTCGGCGCGTCCTACGTGGCGGGGACCGTGATCCTCACGATCCGGCTGCGCGGCCGGCTCGACGGGCTCGACGCGCGCCGCGTCCTCATGACGCTGGGGCGAACACTGGGCGCCTCGGCGCTCGTGGCGCTCGCCGCGTGGGGGGCGGTCCAAGGCGTGGCAGCGGTCATGGAGAGCGGTCGGCCGCTCTTCTCGCTCGCCCAGGTGACCGCCGGCGTGGTGGCGGGTGTGCTTGCGTTCGTCCTTGGCGCGCTTATCTTCCAGATCGAGGAAGCCGATGAGGTCTGGCGAGCCCTGGCGGCTCGCTTCCGACGATGACCCGACACGCATCTCCTTCGCTGCACGACGAGGCCGGCCTGATCGGCAAGGTCGCCGTGTTCTGGATCGTCGTCCTCCTGCTCGTCGGTCTGCTGGTCCTCGACGGCATCTCGATCGTGCTGACGACGTTCCGGCTGTCCAACACCGCGCAGGCGGCCGCGACCACGGCGGCCACCCAATACAAGAACCTGCACGACACTCGGAAGGCGTGCGGCCTCGCTGAGGCGGACCTGGTCGTCGACGGCGTGCCGACGCCCGACAGCGACAAGTGGTGCAAGATCGACACCACCAGCGGCCAGGCGACGATCACGCTCAGGACGACGGCCTCCTCACTCGTGCTCGGGAGGCTGTCGTTCACGCGCGACCTCACGGACGTCAACGTGAAGGAGTCCGCCGAGCCGGCGTTGTAGCGTTCGGACGTGGCCGACGCACCCGACGCCGAACTCGTCCGGCGGTTCCTCGCGGGAGACGTTGAGGCGTTCACCGAGCTGGTTCGTCGCCACGAGCGACGCGTCTACAGCGTGTGCCTTCGCATCCTGGGCGATGTGGATGATGCCGCCGACGCCACCCAGGACACACTGCTCAGCGTCGTCCGCAAGCTCGATGGGTTCCGCGGCGACGCCGCGTTCACGACCTGGCTGCACCGGATCGCGATGAACGTCTGCTACGACCATCTCCGGCGCGCGCAGCGGCGCCCGGTGTTGCATCGCGTCGTCGACGAAGAGCTCCCCGCGCACGAGTCCGGACCGCCGGTGCCCGACCACGCCGACGCGATCGTCGATGCGCACCTCGTGGAGGCGGCGCTCGCGGAGGTGCCGGAGGACTTCCGGGTCGCGATCGTGCTGGCCGACATGCAAGACCTGCCGTACGAGGAGATCGCCAAGGTGCTGGACCTGCCGATCGGGACGGTCAAGTCGCGGGTGCACCGCGGGCGCCTGGCACTCGCCCGTGCCCTCGAGGGCACCGGGGAACCCCAGGAGGCACCGCGGACGTCCGAGGAACAACGACCATGAGCCACCCAGGGCCCCTCCTCACCGACTACGTCGACGGCACCCTCGGCCCCGAACCCCGGGCCGAGGTCGAGTCGCACCTGCAGGGGTGCGCGACCTGCCGTGAGGAGGTCCGGCTCGCTCGCGCCGGCAAGCGCGCGGCCGCGGCTGTCCCCTCGCCGGCGGTGCCGCCCGACCTCGCCGAGCAGGCGATCGACGAGGCGAGGCGCGTCGCGCGCGAACGGAGCCCCGAGGTCGCGGCGATCTCGAGCGCCGAACGGCGGCGGCCCAACGCACCACGGTGGCTGGCCGCCGCCACGGCCGCCGCCGCGGTGATCATCGCGGTCGCGCTGATCGGTCCGAAGCTGGGCCAGTCTCAGGGCTCCGTCGCCGAACAGGCGGCCGGCGCCGCGGGCGGAGCGCGGGCGCTCCCGAGCCCGACCGCCGTCGAGATCCAGCGCCAGAACTACACGTTCGGTGGTCTCTCCACGACCACGCAGGCACTCCGCTCCACCTATGCTTCGTTCGCAGCTGATGCGGAGGCAGGGGCTGTCACGGCGCCCGCCTCGACGTTGACGAACGCTCCCCCGACGGATCACACCAGCAAGTTCTCGATCGATCGGCTCGCGCCGGCCACCAACTGCCTCACCCGCGCGTTCGTCCACACGGAAGGACAACTCGTCCGCGTCATCCTCGCCAGGTACGAGGGTCAACCGGCGTACTTCGGTGTCTACCTCGTGAGCCCCGGCGCCGGTCTTGCACCGAACGAGCTGCGCCTCGACGTCGCGTCCGTGCAGGGTTGCACGATCCTCGCGGAATCCTCCGCCAAGATCTGAGGCCTTGCGCCGCCGGGAATAGGCGGGCGTTTGACCGTATGGGAGGATTCCCACGATGTCCGACGAGCGCAACGTGATCGTGATCGGCTCGGGGCCGGCCGGGTTCACGGCGGCCCTCTACGCCGCGCGCGCAGACCTGGAGCCGCTCGTCCTGAAGGGCCTCGAGGCGGGCGGGCAGCTGATGCTCACCACCGACGTCGAGAACTATCCCGGGTTCGCCGACGGCATCATCGGTCCCGAGCTGATGGACCAGATGGAGAAGCAGGCGCAGCGCTTCGGCGCGGAGATCCTGTCGGTGCACGTCACCGAGGTCGACCTCTCGACGCGTCCGTTCGTCGTGAAAGCCGGCGACCAGACCTGGCGAGCCAGGACGCTGATCGTGTCGACGGGTGCGACCGCGCGCTGGCTCGGCATCCCCGGTGAGGAGAAGCTCCGTGGCCGCGGCGTCAGCGCGTGCGCGACGTGCGACGGCTTCTTCTTCCGCGATCGCGAGCTGATCGTTGTCGGTGGTGGTGACACCGCGATGG
>Ga0105242_10004438_pt1 | contig 10904 bp, 5 predicted proteins | sample KBSM24metaG_FD_81521 | JGI IMG/M metagenome (GOLD analysis project Ga0105242, IMG submission 81521) | Miscanthus rhizosphere microbial communities from Kellogg Biological Station, Michigan, USA - KBS M2-4 metaG | ecosystem: Host-associated > Plants > Roots > Rhizosphere > Soil | place: Michigan... | reverse complement strand
TCGGCGCCCTCGGCCCCCGTTCCGTCAGCGGAGTAAGTGATCTGCGTCGTCCGACCCGCACCTGCCCGGATTGCCGCGAGAATCGTGGTGCCGCCCGTTGTGATATTGCCTGATTCTCCTTGCCATGAAATCGTCCATCCGCCGGACTGGATGCCGATGTCGTCGGCGCTCTTGCCCACGACGTGAATGCGGCGCGCGGATTTCGCGAGAGGTAGCACGCCGTGTTCATTCTTCAGCAGCACCATCGATTCCCGCACCGCTTGCCGCGCGACAGCACGGTGCTCGGCGGATCCGAAGCGTTGCTCGAGCGTGCGATCGGCGTGAAAGTCGTACCCCGATTCCAAGAGACCCAGCGCCAGCTTGACGCGCATGATTCGCGTGACGGCGTCGTCGATACGGGAGATCGGCACGCGTCCCTCCTGTACGAGCTGCGTTAGCATCTCGATGAACTCGACGTAGCGGTCAGGAACCATCACCATGTCCATCCCAGCGTTGATCGAAATGGCAATCGCGGTTTTGTAGTCAGGGTGAACTTGATTGACCGCTTTGTAATCGGAGATCAGAAAACCCGTGAACCCCAGCTCGCCCTTGAGTACGTCCGTGAGAAGGTGACGATCGCCCGAGACCTTCACACCGTTCCAACTATTGTAAGACGGCATGATCGTGGCGACGCCGGCGGCGATCGCATCGACGTAAGGTCGGATGTGGATTTGGCGAAGCGTCGCCGAGTCGACGCGCGTGTCGCCTTGATCGAGTCCCTTGTCGATGCCGCTTCCGACGGCCGTTCCCCCATCGCCGGCGAAATGCTTGGCCGTCGCCGCGACGTGCAGACGACTGATCGGATTGCCACCCTGAAGGCCGGATACCGCCGCCGCGCCGAGTGTCGCAACGAGCTCGGGATCCTCGCTGAAGCCTTCATATGTACGTCCCCAGCGAATGTCCTGCGGAACACAAACACACGGAGCGAACGACCAATTGGCGCCGACGGCCCGCGTCTCTTCCGCGGTGATTTCGGCGATACGGCGAACGAGCGCCGGATCGCGGGTCGCGCCGAGTCCGATGTTGTGCGGGAATACCACGGCACCGATGACGTTGTTATTGCCGTGCACAGCATCCACACCGTAGATGAGCGGAATGCGCAGGCGGGTGCGAATCGCCTGCCGCTGATACGTCTCGACCATCGCGCGCCACGCGTCCAGCGAATTACCTGCGGCGGGATCTGAACTTCCGCCGTTGAGAATGGAGCCGAGTTTGTAGCGCTCGATGTCGGACGAATCCTTCAGAAACGACTGGTCGACCTGCGTCATCTGGCCGATCTTCTCGGCCAGTGTCATGCGCGCGACGAGTGCGCGGACTCGAGCGTCGAACTCACCGCGACCACCGGCATTCGCACTCGTCTTCGGTGTAGACGACGTAGCGCACGCCCCGAGGACAAGCATCACGAGCGCGCGCTTCACGGTTGGAACCGAATGTCGTAGCGCAACGCATCCGCGCCCGGAATCGCAACGACCACGACGCGACGATTGCCAACAGCCTCGTCCGATCGGATGACCGTCGCTTGCGATGTGGACGCCCATCGAACGACAAACGCCGATGCCCCGCGACGGACGGTGACCTCGCCTGGAACCGAGACGACGGAGTCGCTGGCAGCCAGGAGCAATGGAAGTTGCTCCACAAATGCGCCGCGATGCTCGATTGAAACACGGAGTCGCGCGTCATCGAACGTGACAGTTTTTCTGCCGGCGGATCCGAGCGCGTAATGCACAGCGAGATTGCCCGCTGCCAAATCGTGAGCGCCAACCTGCGGCGTCACGGCGCGCCCGTCGACGTCGAACGTCGCGGCGATCGTCGCCGCCTCGTACACCGTCGAGGTGTCTGCTCGCCGCGTACCCCAAGCGGTCGCCGTCCCGCCACTTTGCGACTGAAGCATCGTCCCCGCCTGTGGTGTCCACACCAGGCCAAGCCCAAACCGTTGCTGCGCCGTCACGATCTCGCCCGTCGTGAACGCCGCGTAGTAGGCGGGGCGTCGGACAAACGTAAACGCAGTCGGCTTGCGCGAGTCCAGACGTTGATGCGTGAACTGCTGCTCCTTCTGCGGACGCATCGCCGCGCGCGCCGCCGTCCACTCGGCGTCACTCGGGAACCAGCGCACGTGACTCCGATGTAGAAACACATAGGGCGAGAACGCGCGGAACGAGCCGAGCGTGAGCGAGTCTACACGCGGCCAGTTCTTTACGAGCTCGGCGCGCCGCGCAGCATTTCGTTTCGCCAATTCCTCGCGCGTTGGTCCGAGGACGCGTGCCCCCGTCAGGACTTCGGCGATCGGATTCCCCGACTCGGATTCGCCCGCGCCGGCTTCGGCGACGGCGCCCAACCGCTGTCGCGATTCGATCGCGCGATTGAGCGTGAGCGCACGGCCGCCAGTCGGTTCGGGCACCGCATTGTACGCGAACCACTCGTACCACGCTGACATCGGCTCGCTGAACGCCGAGGCGAACGCGGTACCGCGTGTGTAGTGGTACGCCATGATGAAATTGCTGTGGTGCGTGTTGAGGTCGTAACCCCAATCCGGACCATCAGCTTCATAGAAAAATCCGACTGGGCTTTGATGATCTCGAGCGGCTGTGACTTGCTGATGTAGCGCCGTGGAAAGCTCGGAATCAGGATAGAGGTCTAGATAGGCCAGCGCGCCGGCAAACGCATTGCTGAACTGGTTCGTGTAGAAACGGCCGTGCTCCTGCATGTCGGGGCGTGTGAACGTCGCCATGAGTGCCTTGCGGTCGGCGGCGATGGCACGACGATGAATGACGGAGTCGATGGGCGGGCCGTTGTGCAACAGTCGAAGCACTTCCCCCATGAACTTTGTCGCAAAGGCGGTGGGGGCGAGACTCCACTGCCCGACTGCGTATTCACTGAAACGCCCGTCGGCGTTCTGGCTATTGCACCAGAACTCGAGCGCCGCCTCGAGGCGCGCGCGTAGCGCCTGGTCGCCGCGATACGGATTCCACGGGCGATCGAGCGTGTAAAAATACGCCAATGACAGGATGCTCTCCATGATCCTGGCATTGTACGGCGCGTTGTCCTTCAGATCGCGCCAGACCGGAATGTCGATGAACCCTCGACGCGGCCCGCTCAGCGCAACGCTGTTCGCGATGCGATGGAAGTGCGCGAGGTAGTACGGGAGGTCCAGCTCGTCGTCGCGAAAGTCCGACGGCGACAGCTTCGAGAGATCCGCGGACCTGATCTGGGCCTGCGCTGGGCGGACAATGCCCAGCGTCAGGACCAGCACGCATCGTCGAAAGAGATTTCGCACGACGCTACTCCGGCAGGATTCAGTAACCCGGATTCTGCTTCATGTTGGGATTGATATCGATCTCGTGCTGCGGAATCGCCGCCCAGATGTTGGTTGGCTTCCAGCCGATCTTTGATTCCACATCCGCGCCGATCACCGCCGTATAAAGACCCCATCGCTTGAGATCGAAGAGGCGCTTCGACTCGAACGCGAGCTCCCAGCTCCGCTCCTGCCGCACCGCATCACGGAACTGCGACTGCGTGAGTCCCGCCAACGCAGGCAGACCAGCGCGCGCCCGCACGGTGTTGATCGCGGCGTATGCGGCGGCCGGCCCGCGCGCTTCGTTCTCCGCTTCCGCTTGGAGCAACAATGTTTCGGCGTAGCGGTAGACGGGCCAGTTGAGGTTCGAGCGACCGGCGTTGAGCGCGATGGACTGCCCGCCGTTGTCGTAGAACTTGCCGTAGTATGGCAGCGGCTTGGGGAACCGCGGACTCTTGTCGCCGAAGCCTCTCACGCTGCCGACCGTCGCGTAGTTGAACGTCGTCGTGCCAACGGTGACCGACGTCAGAAACGTGGGCTTCTTGCGGAGATCGGCGGTGAGGAACGTGTCCATGAATTCCGGCGTCGTACACCAATAGTTCGAGCCGCTCTCCGCGCCGATGCCACTCGGACGCGACTGCGTGGTAAAGAGATTTCTAATGAGCCCCTCGAACTGGATCGAGTAAATGTGCTCCGGTCCGTTCTTGTTCTTGACGAGCCACAGCTGCGAGAAGTCGGGAACGAGACTGTACGCTTTGCTGTCGATGACGGCCTGCGCCGCCGCGGCCGCATCGGCCCAGTGATTCTGTTTGAGGATCTCGCCCGACATGTTCGCGTAGACGTCGGCGAGCATCGTTCCGGCCGCGCCGCGTGTCGGGCGACCATCGTCGGGCGTTGCGGAGTCCGGCCATTTCACGGGGAGGAGCTTCACCGCGTCCACCAGGTCGGCGACGATTGCGTTGTAGACGTCCGCCATCGGTGCCCGCACGACGTCGTTGGCGGTCGAGAAGTCGGTGACCGGCGCGAGCATCAGCGGGACGTCGCCCCAGACGCGCACTGCGTTGAAGTGATTCAAGGCGCGGTGGAACTTCGCCGCGCCGAGGTAGCGGTCTTTTACGTCCTGCGCGACGGCGGTCATGTTCGGAATGGCGGCGATCAGCTGGTTCGACTGACCGATCGCTCCGTAGATCTGCGCCCACACGCGAAAGAGCCACTCGTTGCCGGAGTTGTACGTGTAGGTGTCTTGCTCGTACTTCGAATCGGTGGTGTTGTTGATGAGAATCGTCTGCTCGGACGGCACTTCCGTGAGCATGGGCCAGCCGCGGATGTAGTACGCTTGGTTGGCGCCGCCGGTGTACCAGTTGTCGATGCCGCCCAGCGCGATCCGCAGATCCGATTCCGTCGAGGGAAAGTTCGCCGGCGTGAAGAAATCGGCCGGCTTTTCCGTCAAGTAGTCCTTGCAGGAGGCGAGCGGGAACGCCAAGGCGAGGAGCGCGGCAGCGAGATGTCTTATTCTCATTGTCATATCTCCTAGAAGCCGAAGTTCAAGCCGAACGTGAAGGTTCTCACCCCGGGATAGCTGGAGTCGTCCCAGCCGAGTTGCAGATCGCTCGCGCCACGTGAGCTGGCTTCGGGATCGTACCACGAGTATTTCGTCCAGGTCTTCAGGTTCTGTCCGCTCACGTAGAGCCGCATGTTGGCTAGGTTCGCGCGAGCCGCGAGTCGTTGCGGAACCTCCCAGCTGAACGTCGCGTTCTGCAGGCGAACGAACGATCCATCTTCGACCCAGCGCGACGTCATCGCGTTGAACGGTGCGATGCCGATGCCGGTCATGTTGTTGATGCCGCTGCCAGGGGTCCAATAGTTCAGGGTGTTGCGGAGCGAGTTCGTCGCGTCACCAGGCGTCTCCATGCCCTGCCGATTCAGGTTCGCGACCTTCTGCCCTTGCACCCCGCGCAGCAGATACGTGAACGAGAAGGCGCGATAGCCGACGCCTCCGTTCTGTCCGAAGGTGTACTTCGGTTGTGCGTTGCCGAGGATGACGCGGTCGTTCGTCGTGATCTTTCCGTCGCCGTCGACGTCGTGGAGTTTCATTCCACCCGCGATCGCGCCGGACTGTCCGCTCGCTGCCGCCTCGGCAGCCGTCTGGAAAATGCCGTCCCAGATGTAGCCGTAGAAATTGCCGAGCGGCTCGCCGACGCGAACGATGCCGCCGGGAATGAACGTCGGCAGCGACGTGTTCACGCCGTCGACGAAGAATTCCTTGTCGCCGCCGAGGTTGAGGACCTTGCTGCGATTGAGCGCGACGTTGGCGCCGAGATGAATGTCGAACGCCCTGATGTTGCGTCGCCCGTCGAGTGTGAACTCGAGGCCTTTGTTCTCGACCGAGCCGACATTTGTGATGTAGCTGGAGTATCCGGTGTAGTACGGAACCAGCTTGGCGTAGAGCAAATCGCGCGTCGACTTCTTGTACGCGTCCGCGGTGATGCTGACCTGATTGTTCAAGAGGCCAAGATCGAAGCCGGCGTCGGATTGTGTCGTCGTCTCCCACTTGAGGTTGGGATTCGCGTTGCGGCTGGGATTGGCGCCGTTGTTGAACGTCACCGTTCCCAGATCGTACGGCGATCCGACACTCCACGCGGCCAGCGACTGATACGGATTCACTGCGTCGCTGCCGGTTCGCCCGACACCCGCGCGCAATTTCAGTTCACTGATGACGCCGAAATGCTGACGAATGAATGGCTCGTCGCCGACGCGCCATGCGGCGGCGAACGACGGGAAGTATGCCCACTTGTTGTTGACGGCGAACTTGGATGCGCCGTCCGCCCGGTAGGTGGCCGTGAGCAAATACTTACCGGCCAACGTGTAGTTCACGCGTGCGAGACCCGACAACAGGCGGTCGCTCGCGGAACTCGAACCGGCGACGATCGTCTGCGCGAGGTTGAGGCGATTGTACCCGAGCAAGTCGCTTGTAAATCCGACACCCTGCGCCGTCGTGCTGTCTCGGTTGCGACTCTGCGCGGTGACACCACCCAGCACCGTGAAATCGTTCAGTCCGAGCGTGTGGTGAAGGGTGAGCGTGTTCTCGGTGAGGAAGGTCGTGATTCCAGCGCTGTTGACATTTGCTTGGCCAGAACCGAGCGCGGCGCGCAGCAGCCGCGATGTGTAAATCTGTTGTTTTGCGTTGCTCGAGGTGTACGAGAGGCTGGATCGAAACGTGAGCTGTGGAAGCAGCTCGACGTTCGCATACACATTTCCTAATAGATAGTCGGTGGTCGTTCGGTTCTTGCGCAGATCGACAATCGCGACTGGGTTGTCCATCGCCTGCGACGACAGGAGTGGCGCGCTATAGCTGCCGTCGGCGGTGTAGACCGGGATCGTCGGCGACCAGCGGAGCGCCTCCATGGTCACCGGTCCGCCCGCCGTTCCGTAGCCGTCGTTGACGCGAACCGCATTGCCCGTCGATCGACTGTACGTCACGCGCGTGCCCGCCAAGACTCGATTGCCAAGCTGTTGATCGAGGTTGAATCGGACGGCGCCGCGATTGAAGGTGGAGTTGGTGACAATTCCGTTTTGTTGAAACAGCGACGCACCCGCGATGAGACTGGTCCCGCCGCTCGATCCGCTGACGCGGATGTCGTGGCTTTGGATCGGCGCCGACTCGAACACGGTGTTCTGCCAGTCGGTCGACGCGTGGGACACCGTCGTGTCGAGCGTGACGGTCTTGTCGTGATTCGGATTGCGCATGAACATTTTCGCGAATTCGTCGGCCGACAGCAGGTCGATGTGCTTCGAGACATTCTGCGATCCGGTGTACCCCGAGTAGAGGAAGCGCATGGAGCCCGGTGTGCCGCGCTTTGTCGTGACGATGATCACGCCGTTCGCGCCTCGGGCGCCGTAGATCGCCGTCGCGGATGCGTCCTTCAATACATCCACGGCTTCGACGTCGTTGGGATTGATCTGATTCAGATCCGCGCCGATGACGCCGTCGACGACGATGAGGGGCTCGTTACTCCCGTTGAGCGAGTTTCCACCTCTGACGCGAATGCGCATCTCCGACCCGGGCTGCGCGTTGGTCGTCTGCACCTGGACGCCGGCGACGAGTCCTGAAATCGCCTGATCGACGCGCGGCACGGGCATCGTCTGGATATCCGCGTTTGAAACCGACGCGATCGAGCCGGTGACGTCGCGTCGGACGGAGGAGCCGTAGCCGGTGACGACGACCTGGTCGAGCGACACCGCGGCCGCCGCAAGATCGAAGTTCGCGGTGACGACTTGTCCGGCAACCACGGTGACTTGCTGGTCCTGGCGCGCGTAGCCGATGCGAGTGGCGCGGACGGTTTGGCCGGCGACGGGGACATTTGGGATCGTGAAGCGACCGTCGGCGCGAGTCAGCGCCCCGAGTGTCGTCCCCACCACTGTGACGCTCACTCCTTCGAGCGCTCTCGATTCCGTTCGGACCACGCCCTGGATGGTTCCGGTGCCGGCCTGCGCGTGGGAGGCATGGGGGCACACAAGGAGGACCGCCAAGGCCACGGCACATCGTCTCGACATTTTCATCCTGGATACTCCGTGAAGGTCGTGCAGGCTGAGTGCGGCGCGTGCGTCCAGCGAGTTCAGGTGGGGCGGGGTTCCTGGTTTGATGCGGGGACAATAGAGGCGATGATATTGATATTGTCAATATCCAATGTTATCGTGTCACCACAATGCACACCCTCCCGGACGCCACCCGCGCGCGCACCATGACCACCGACGAGCTGCGCGCGAGCTTTCTGGTCGAAGGGCTGTTTCAGCCTGGCGTCGTCACCCTCCGCCTCATCGATCTCGACCGCGTCGTACTCGGCGGCGCCGTACCGACCACCTCCGCCCTTCGGCTGGAGACGCCGGCTGAACTGCTGGCCGAGTTTTTCTGTGAACGACGCGAGTTGGGGGTGCTCAACGTCGGCGGGTCGGGTGTCGTGACCGTCGACGGAACGGCGTATCCGCTCGGGCCGCGCGATCTGGTATATGTCGGCCGAGGCAGCCGAGAAGTGTCGTTCACTAGCGATGATGTCGCGACACCGGCGCGTTTCTATCTAGTGAGCTACTTGGCGCACTCGCACTGTCCGACCACGAAGGTGTCGGCCGCCGCGGTGCAATCCGGTGAGATCGGCTCAGCGGCAAACGCGAATCGACGTCGCGTCGCGCGGTACGTTCATGCCGACGGCGTTCGAAGCGCACAGCTCGTCATGGGGATGACGGCGCTCGAGTCAGGCAGCGTCTGGAACACGATGCCGCCGCATACGCACTCCCGGCGCACCGAAGTCTATATGTACTTCGACCTGCCCGCCGACGCCGTCGTCTTTCATCAAATGGGTGAGCCGACGGAGACCCGCCATCTCATCGTGCGGGATGGCGACGTCGCGCTCTCCCCCGGCTGGTCGATTCACGCGGGATGCGGCACGACAAACTACGCCTTCTGCTGGGCGATGGGCGGCGAGAATCAGGACTACGCCGACATGCAAACCGTTCCAGCCACGGCCCTTCGATGAGACGCCTCATTGTCGTTTCGCGCGGTCTCCTGTTGCTCGCCGTTGCCGGGGCTGGTTCCAGCCAGGCGCAGAGTGCGACGCCGGCTCGCGCGACAATTCGCGTCGACAATTCCCTCGCGCTCCCGCGCCGCGACGAGACAGTCTCCGTGCCGTGGGCCGACGTCCAGCGCCGACTCGCCGGAGTCTCCGCGACAAAAGTCCGCGTGCTCGATGCGGAACGTCGAGAAATTCCCTCGCAGGTCGTCGACGACGACGGCGACGGCACACTCGACGCGCTCATCTTCCAAGGCGATTTCGCCGCGAAAGAGACGCGGCATTTCACGATCGAAGCGACAACGCCATCGCAGAAGTACGAACCGAAGGTCGCGCTGCGCCACGACGAGCCGCGCGACGACATGGCGTGGGAGAGCGATCGCGCGGCATTCCGCATTTACGGCGAAGGACTCAAGAAGACGCCGCAAGCGATGTCGAGCAGCGGTATCGACGTCTGGAACAAGAAGACGCGCGCGCTAATCGTGGAAAAGTGGTACACGAAGAAGGAGTCCTACCACATTGATACGGGCGAAGGTGCCGACTTCTATGAAGTCGGTGAGACGCTCGGCAACGGCGGCACGGCGGCGTGGGCGAAGGACACGATCTGGCGCGGCGACAACTTCAAGTCGTGGAGAGTGATCGCCACCGGACCGATCCGCGCCATTTTCGAATTGAAGTACGACCCATGGAACGCCAACGGCACGCCGGTCTCGGAGATCAAACGCATTGCGATCGACGCGGGCTCCAACCTGTACAAAGCCACGAGCATCTTCAGCACGCCGAAGGGCGGCGACATTCCCTACGCGATCGGCACGTTGAAGCGCGCGGGGATGGTCGGCGTCATGAGCAACAACAACGCGTGGGCGTGGGTAACGGGCTGGGGGCCGGTTGCTCCGAACGGCGGCGGACACGGGGAGCTCGGAACAGCCGTCCTCATCAAAGCCAGCTCGTTAGCAAACTGGAAAGAAGCGTTCAACCACTATCTCGCCCTGAGTTCGGCAACCTCCGGGAAGCCGGTCGTCCACTACATCGGAGCCGGCTGGACAGACAGCGGCGACTTCCCGACACCTCAGTCGTGGTGGCGCTATCTCGACGAGATGGCGCAGCGAATCGACGCGCCGGTTCGTGTGAGTTTCGATGACAGGTAAGGTCATCCCGAGCGAAGCGAGGGATCTGGACCGCGGCGATTCAATACCACCACGGCCCAGATCCCTCGCTTCGCTCGGGATGACCGATACGCATTGACAATATCAATTTGGCTACCATAATCGTCCCCGCTTTGCCCACCGGCCTCCCACCCACCGTTCTCCGCCAGTTCCATTGCGACTAGACGCCACTGCGCCAGTACCACTCTATCAGCAAGTTGCCGCCGACATTCGACGCCGAATCGTCTCCGGCGACATGCCCGTCGGCGTGCAAATCCCGCCGCACAAAGAGCTTGCAACCGAGTACGGCGTATCGGTCATCACGATCAACAAGGCGCTGTCCGGACTCGTGAGCGAGGGACTGCTCCACAGCCACGTTGGTCGCGGCACGTACGTGATGGTGCGTCCGGCTTCGACATCGGGCATCGCCGCACCGACGACGATCGGCTTCGTCCTGCGGGATTTGAGCAGCCCGTTTTTTTCGCTCGTCGCGCACGGAGCTCAGCAACGCGCCGACGCGCTCGGCGTCGGCCTTCTGTTCGCATCGAGCTCGAACCGACTCGATCGCGAGGAGGAGCAAATCAAGCGTCTTCGCCTTCTCGGCGTGCATGGATTCATCATCGTCTCGATGAGCCGAACGTTCCGGCTGAACGAAGCGATCCAAGCGCTACATGACGCTGACTTTCCGTACACGATGGTGTCGTGGACGGCGGGCGACGACGTGCCATTCGTCGGGCTGGACCTCGCCGAAGCTGGCCGCAAAGCGGCGCAACATCTCCTCTCATTGGGATGCCGCAAGTTCGGCTACCTGATCGACAGCGTCGGAAGCCTCAACGGCGAGCTTCGGATGAGCAAGTACCGCAG
>Ga0105242_10004437_pt1 | contig 10907 bp, 12 predicted proteins | sample KBSM24metaG_FD_81521 | JGI IMG/M metagenome (GOLD analysis project Ga0105242, IMG submission 81521) | Miscanthus rhizosphere microbial communities from Kellogg Biological Station, Michigan, USA - KBS M2-4 metaG | ecosystem: Host-associated > Plants > Roots > Rhizosphere > Soil | place... | reverse complement strand
GGCTACGTCGCCGAGTACGAGTTCGATGCCTGGGTGCGAGCCGAGAAGATGGTGGGTCCCGGCGCCTAGTCCCCGCTGCGCTCCGGAAGCATCCGGATCGCGTCGCGGTTCGACCACGAGAAGCATTTCTCCGCAGCTTCCCGCCAAGGGAGCCAGACAGAGGCGCGATGCTCGCGCGGGTCGAGCGTCACGGCCACAGGCTCGGGCACCGGCAGCGCGAACACGTGCTCGGTGTTGTGAGTCGTTCCCGGCGCATAGCGATGGCGCCAGCGCGGATAGATCTCGTAGACGTTCGATATTTTCCAGTCGACGAGACCGCCGTAAGTCGCGGCGTCGATGCCCGTTTCCTCACGGAGCTCGCGGTTCGCGGTCTCGAGGAGCGTTTCGCCCGGTTCCTGGCTGCCTGTCACCGATTGCCAGAAACCGTGAGCATCGGCGCGCTCGATCAGGAGCACGCGCAGGTCCGTGGTGTGGACGAGCGCGAGCGTCGAAACGGGAATCTTGAATGCCAAGCTCGCGCTTGCCTTCGGACAAAGCGCCTACGAGACGAACACCCAGAACGGCTTGTGCCGCTCGCGCCAGTAGTCGGAGGCTTCGGCGAGGATGTCCTCGAACGTCGTCCAGTCGATTCCGTGCGCCTTGCGGTAGGCGGCGGAATTGGAGAGCGCGATCACGCAGCCGTGCTTGCCCAGCCACTCGCCGTCCTCCATCGAATCGGCGAGCGCGTCCCAGTTGTTGCCGAAGTGCGGCGGCAACTTCAGTCCCTTCGACAGTGCCGCGAGCAACGCAGCCTTGCTGTCGACGCCCTTGAGGTCGGTCGAGTGGAAACGAAGCTTCGCCGCGTGCGCTGCCGCGGCGAGCGCGTGAGCGTCGCCGTGCAGCGAGTGGACGCCGGCAATTTCCAGGTCGTGGAGGTCGGGCAGATTCATGTGCGGATCTTTCTGAACGACCGATAGTGGTCGTCGGTGTAGTAGCACGCGTCCGGCGCCGCTTTTTGGCCGCCGCAAACGAGGCGACGGCCGCCCCGGCTTTTCTCCCCGGGAGTACGAACCGTGTACTCGTGATAGTAGCCGCGCGGCTTGGCCGGGAGCAACTTCTCCCGGTTGCCGAAGACGACGCCGTCCCGATCGAACGCGAACGGGCCTCCCTTGCCGACGAGCACGTAGACCTCGCGTGCCTCCTTCGGGAGGTCGGCGAGCGCCACTTCGGGAAGGGTTGCGGGCGTCGTACGGGCGCACGCGCCGAAGGCCACGAGCGCCGCGACGCACAGGACGAGCGCCGCGCGATGGGAGCGACTCGGCCGCCGCAATGGTGGAAGAAGCTCGTCGGGTCGCGATGCGATTGTGCGCATAAGGGCGAAGTTGGTGCGGAAATCCCCGGCGCGCGAGGTCGTCCGCCCACTCGCGCTCCCCTTTGCCGCGCGATCAGTCAACTCCCCGGCGGGCGTGAAATCATACGGCGAGACGTTCGCCGGCGCCAGCGCGAGGGCTTCAGCCGGCCGGCCGAGTCGAATCGGTGGCCCGCACCCGGATGTGGAGATCGCGCAGTTGCTGCTCGGTGACGGCGCTGGGCGCGTCGACCAGGAGATCCTGCCCGCGCTGCGTCTTCGGAAACGCGATGACGTCGCGGATCTGCTCGACGCCCGCCATCATCGCGGTGATCCGGTCGAGCCCGAACGCGATGCCGCCGTGAGGCGGCGCGCCGTAGGAGAGCGCGTCCAACAGGAAGCCGAATTTCCTGCGCTGGTCCTCCGGGCTGATCTTCAGCGCTCCGAACACTTTCGCCTGCACTTCGGGCTTGTGGATGCGCACCGAGCCGCCGCCGATTTCCCAGCCGTTCAGCACGACGTCATACGCCTTGGCGATTGCGCTGCCGGGGTCCGTCGCGAACAGGTCCTCATGACCTTCCTTGGGCGCGGTGAACGGGTGGTGGCGCGCAGCCCAGCTCTTCCTGTCGTCGTCGTATTCGAACATGGGGAAGTCGACAACCCAAAGCGGCTTCCACCCGGCTTCGGAAAAGCCCCTGTCGGCGCCCACCTTGGCGCGGAGCGCGCCGAGCGCGTCGTTGACCACCTTCTCGCGATCGGCCGCGAAAAAGATCAGGTCGCCGGTTTGCGCACCCGTCCGTTCGACGATCGCCGCCAGCACTGGAGCCGGCAGGAACTTCACGATCGGCGACTGGAGCCCTTCCTCGTTCGGCTTCCCCGCATCGTTGACCTTGATGTAGGCGAGCCCGCCGATGCCGTATATCTTGACGAACGTCGTGTAATCGTCGATCTCCTTCCGCGTCAGCGTTCCGCCGCCCGGAAGGCGGAGCGCCGCCACGCGCCCGTTCGGCAGATCGGCCGCCGCCCGGAAGACCTTGAAGTCGACGTCGCGCATGAGATCGGTGAGCTCGGTGAGCTTGAGCGGAATGCGCAAGTCGGGCTTGTCCGAGCCGTAGTCGCGCATCGCATCCGCGAACGGCATCACCGGAAACGGATCGGGCAGCTCCACTCCCAGCGCTTCCCTGAACATCGCGCGGACCAGGCCCTCCATGATTTCGCGAATCTCGAGCTCGTCCAAGAACGACGTCTCGATGTCGATCTGCGTGAACTCCGGCTGGCGGTCGGCGCGCAAGTCTTCGTCGCGGAAGCACTTGACGATCTGGTAGTAGCGGTCGAAGCCCGCGATCATCAGCATCTGCTTGAAGAGCTGCGGCGACTGCGGCAGCGCGTAGAACATCCCGTGGTGGATCCGCGACGGCACGAGGAACTCGCGCGCGCCCTCGGGCGTCGACTTGTAGAGCACGGGCGTCTCGATGTCGACGAAGCCCTGGGAATCGAGGTAATTGCGCGCGACCATCGCCGCGCGGTGGCGGAGCATCAGGTTCTTCTGCATCGGCGGGCGGCGCAGGTCGATCACCCGGTGCTGAAGCCGCACCGTTTCCGACGGATTCTCGTCGTCCAACGGGAACGGCGGCGTTTGCGCGGCGTTGAGTATCTCCAGGTCGTGGGCGAGCACCTCGATCTCGCCGGAAACGAGGTTCGGATTGGCGCCGCCCTCGGGGCGCAGGCGCACGAGGCCCGTCACTCGGATCACGTATTCGCTGCGCAGCGATTCGGCTGCGGCGAAGCTCGCGACGCGGTCCGGGTTGAACACGATCTGCACGAGTCCGTGGCGGTCCCTCAAGTCGACGAAGATCACGCCGCCGTGGTCGCGGCGCCGATGGACCCATCCCATCAGCGTGACCGTCTCTCCGAGATACCGGCGGTCGATTCGTCCACAATAATCAGTGCGCTTCAATGCGTTCTCCAGCTAGGCGTTGCGGGTGTCCGGTTCGGGAAGCAATCGAGCAGGCGGATCGTCCCGCGGCGCAACTCGACAGGCGCCACGCGGCGATCGCCGTGCCGCGTCAGTTTCGGGGGTGAGCGGCGGCCGGCAACGCAGAGGGCGCTGCGACCGGTGCCGGAGGGCGGCGGCGGGGAGCAACCACTCCCATCGAGATGATGTACTTGAGCGCGTCGTCGACCGACATGTCGAGCTCGCGCACGCTGCTCTTCGGAAGCATCACGAAATAGCCGCCGGTCGGGTTCGGCGTGGTCGGCACGTAGACGCTCACGTGGTCGCCGGGAAGATGATCGACGACCGCGTCGGCCGGAGCACCGGTCATGAACGCGATCGTCCAGCAGCCGGGGCGGGGAAACTCGACCAGCAGCGCCTTGCGAAACGCCGTGCCCTGATCGGACAGCACGGTGTCGCTCACCTGCTTGACCGACGAGTAGATCGATTTCACGACCGGGATGCGGCCCAGCGCGCTTTCCCACAGCCTGATCAAGCGCTGGCCGAAGAAGTTGGCGGCGACGACGCCCGTGGCGAGCAGGATCAGGAAGGAGAGCAGGACGCCGAGGCCGGGAATGTGAAAGCCGACGAGCGCCTCGGGTCGCAGCGGGGTGGGCACGAGCAGCAGCGTCTGGTCGAGGGTCGACACGAGAAAGGTGATCACCCAGATCGTGATGCCGAGTGGCACCCAGACCAGCAGTCCGGCGATCAGATAACGCTTCATCGTTGGCGGCGCGAAGACTTTGTCGTGATCCGCTGCTACGTCGCGGCAGGCGTGGCGCCCGTCTTCGGAGCGGGGGCCGGAGTGCTGCTTGCAGCGTCCTTGGTCTCGCTCTTGGGGGTGCTCGCGGTGTCGCTCTTGGAATCGCCCTTGGCAGCGGCATCCGTTGCGGTCGCGGATCCGGACGCGGCGGCCCCTTCGTCTTTCGCCGGAGCCGGCTTGGCGCCGCCGCCCTTGAAGTCGGTGGCATACCAGCCGCTGCCTTTAAGCTGGAAGCCGGCGGCGGAAACCTTCTTCACGAGCGCCATGGCGCTGCACGACGGGCACGCGACGAGCGGCGCGTCGGAGAATTTCTGGAGGGATTCAAGCTCGTGCCCACATGAAGAGCAACGGTATTCGTAGATCGGCATACATCCCCGCTTGATCGGCAAAGCGCTTGATTAAAAAAGGAATATTATACCTCAATCCACGGGCTGCGCCGTCCTCGGTCGAACGTGTCGCCCCGCGCGGCCAACCGCAACGAAATGCAACCCTTCGAGCGAAGTTCATTACACTACTTAGCCGATCCGAATCGAAAGCGATCATGAGTGTCGAGTGGGCGTGGTGGATTTTCGCGGCGGTGCTCGTCGGCGCAGAACTCCTCACGGGAACGTTCTACCTCCTGGCGGTCGGCGTTGCGGTGGCGCTGGGGGGCGTCGCAGCGTTCGCGGGCGCGTCGCTGCCGGTGCAGTTCGTGGTGGCCGGGGTCCTCGGCGTCGCGCTGACGATGATCGCGCACAGGCTGCGCCTCTCGCGCGCCACGCCGCCCCCGCAACCGTCGCTCGACGTCGGCCAGTCGGTGCGCGTCGAGACGTGGAATTCCGACGGCACCGCGCGCGTGAACTACCGCGGCACGAACTGGGATGCCGAGCTCGCCGCGCCCGACGTGCCGCACGCCGCGACGATGTACATCGTCGCCACGCGCGGCTCGCGGCTCATCCTTTCCGACCGTCGCCCGTCCGCCTGACGGGACCGCGGCCACGCTGTGGTTGGCTCAACGCAGGAGGCATTCGCCATGTGGGTAGGCTCGTCGCTGTTCACGATCGCTCTCTTCGTCGTCGCCATCATCATCATTTCTCGCGCGATCCGCGTCGTGCCGCAGCAGCACGCGCTCGTCATCGAGCGGCTCGGACGCTTCTTCGCGGTCCTCCAGCCTGGGCTCAACTTCGTCATCCCGTTCGTCGATCGCGTTGCGTACAAGCACGATCTGCGCGAAATCCCGTTCGACGTCCCGAGCCAGATCTGCATCACCAAGGACAACACCCAGCTGCAGGTGGATGGCATCCTCTATTTCCAGGTCACCGATCCGCGGCTCGCCTCGTACGGCTCCAGCAATTTCCAGGTGGCGATCACCCAGCTCGCGCAGACGACGCTGCGCAGCGTGATCGGGCGGATGGAGCTCGACCGCACGTTCGAGGAGCGCGACCACATCAACGGCCTCGTCGTCGCGGCACTCGACCAGGCTGCGGGGAACTGGGGCGTCAAGGTGCTGCGCTACGAGATCAAGGACCTGACGCCGCCGAAGGAGATCCTGCACGCGATGCAGGCGCAGATCACGGCCGAGCGCGAGAAGCGCGCGGTCATCGCGACGTCCGAAGGCAAGCAGCAGGAGCAGATCAACCTCGCCAACGGAGCGCGCGCGGCGGCCATCGCGAAATCCGAAGGCGAGAAGCAGGCCGAGATCAACCAGGCGCAGGGTCACGCCTCCGCGCTCCTGGCGATCGCCGAGGCGAATGCAAAAGCGATCCGGCAAGTGGCCGAATCAATCGAAGCGCCGGGCGGCCTGCAGGCGGTGAACTTGAAGGTCGCCGAGCAGTACGTCGCGGCTTTCGCCAACATCGCGAAGACCAACAATACGGTGATCGTGCCGGCGAACCTCTCCGATCTCGCCGGGCTCATCACGTCGGCGATGACGGTGTTCAAGGCGCAGGCGAAGTGACGCGGGCTGCGGCGCCATCGACGGCAACTTCTCGAAGAGGTGCGGCATGCAGCTAGCAGGCTCGACGTTCATCGTCACCGGCGGCGCGTCGGGCCTGGGCGCGGCCACGGCAAGGATGATCGCCGCCGGCGGCGGCAATGCCGTCATCGCGGATCTCAAGGATGCCGAGGGTCAGGCGCTGGCGCAGGATCTCGCCGGCCACGCGCGCTTCGTGCGCACCGACGTCGCCGACGAAGCGAGCGGCAAGGCGGCGGTCGCCGCCGCGGTCGATGGGTTCGGCGGGTTGCAGGGACTCGTCAATTGCGCCGGCATCGTCCATGGCGAAAAAGTCGTCGGCAAGGACGGGCCGCATTCGCTCGCCGGGTTCGCGCGCGCGGTCGGCATCAACCTCGTCGGGACGTTCAACATGGTGCGGCTCGCCGCCGCTGCAATGACGGCGAACGCGCCGAACGCGGAAGGCGAACGTGGCGTCATCGTCAACACGGCGTCGGTCGCCGCGTTCGACGGGCAGATCGGACAGGCCGCCTACAGCGCGTCGAAGGCCGGCGTTGCGGGGATGACGCTGCCGCTCGCGCGCGAGCTCGCGCGGCACGGCATCCGCGTGATGACGATCGCTCCCGGAATTTTCGAGACGCCGATGATGGGGCAGGTCCCGAAGGAAATCGCGGAGTCGCTGGGAAAGATGGTGCCGTTCCCGCCGCGCCTCGGGCGACCCGACGAATTCGCGACGCTCGTGCGCGAGATCGTGCAGAACGTCATGCTGAACGGCGAAGTGATCCGCCTCGACGGCGCAATCCGGATGGCGCCGAAGTAACGCCGGCGCAGTGTCGCGCAACGCTGTTGGCCGACAGGGGCGGGGATTAGCCGGCCACCGGGAGCGTCACCCGCGCCACCGTGCCACCTGCTTCGCGCGACAGGAGGTCGAACGTTCCTCCATGGAGCCGCGCGATGCGGTCGACGATGGCGAGCCCCAGTCCCGCACCGGCCACGCCCGCCGCGTTCGTGCGCGCGGCCGAAGCGCGCGTGAAAGGCTGTTTCAGCCGCTCGACGTCGTCCGGGGCGATGCCCGGACCGCGGTCGGCGACGTCGAGCACGATGTTGCCGTCGTCGCGGCGCGTGGTGACTTCCACGGGGGGCGCGCCATAGGCGATCGCGTTGTCGATCAAGTTCGTGACCAGTCGCGAGAACGCGGTCGGCCGCAGTCCCGTGGCCGGGATCGTGCCAGGCGCGAAACGCACGTCCTTGCCGGAGCGCGCGTAACGCTCGACGCAGGTGGCGACGATGGCATTGGCATCGGACGCCTCCCGCGCCGCATCCTCGTCGGTCCGCGCGAATTCCAGGAACTGCCCGATGATCCGGTCCATTTCCTCGATGTCGTCGACCATGCCGGCGAGCGTCGCCTCGTCGCGCGTGTTCATCTCGATGCCGAGCCGCAGCCGCGCGAGCGGCGTGCGCAGATCGTGCGAGACGCCCGCGAGCAAGAGTGCGCGATCCTGCTCCAGCTGGCGCAGATTGGCGGCCATCCGGTTGACGCCGCGATTGAGCGTGACGATTTCCGAAGGGCCGTGCTCGGGCAGCGGCGGCGGCATCTCGCCGCGGCCGACACGCTCGACCGTCGCCGTCAAGTCGCGCAGCGGGCGCGCGAGATAGCGCGCGAAGACGAACGCGGCTGCCAGCAGCACGGCCGCGAGCATCATGCTCCACAGCGCAGCGCGCGACGGATGGTCCTCGTCCTGGGGGCGCCGCAGAGGAAAGCCCACCCAATAGCCGGTGCCCGCCGCTTCCACGCGGACGAGCAGGAGGCCGCGGCCCGGAACCACGCGAACCTCGGTGCCTTCGCCCATCGCTTCGCGCAGGCGTGCTTCCAGCGGTTCGAGCGCCTCCGGCACGTGCATTCCGCCGATGGTGGGCCGCTCGCTTTCAGGCACGATGCGCACGCCGTATTCGCGGCCGATGCGCCCGATGGATTCGCGCCGCTCGGGCGTGTCGTTCGCCTCGAGCGCCGCGCGGACCGCTTGCAGCTGGACGATCTTGGTGTCGCTGAATTGCCGTACGAGGAGCGTGATCCGGTCCTGGCGGAAGAACAGGATCGTCGCGAGCAACGCCACCGCGACCACCGTGAGGAGAAGCAGCGCGAGACGGCCGAACAGCGAGCGCGGCAGCAGTTTCAATCAGGCCACGCTCGCGGGGCCGGGGCTCCCGTCGTTGTCGGCCGCGTCCGCGGCGTCGGGCACGAAGACGTAGCCCAAGCCCCAGACGGTCTGGATGTAACGCGGATTGGCGGGGTCGGGCTCGATCAGCTTGCGCAGCCGCGAGACCTGGACGTCGATCGCGCGATCGAAAACGTCGTGGTCGCGCCCGCGGGCGAGCAGCGTCAGCTTTTCGCGCGCGAGCGGTTGTCGCGGGTGCTGCGCGAAAACCTTGATGAGCGAGAACTCGGCGGTCGTGAGATGAATGGTCGAATCGGCGTTGGCGAGGGTGCGCGCCGCGAGATCCAGCGTGAACGGGCCGAACGCCATCTTGCCGTCCGCTTCGGGAGCGCCCGGCGCGAGCCGCTGCGTGTGCCGGCGCAGCACGGCATGGATGCGCGCGACGAGCTCGCGCGGATTGAAGGGCTTCGGCAGGTAGTCGTCGGCACCCATCTCGAGGCCGACGATGCGATCGACTTCCTCGCCTTTCGCCGTCAGCATGATGATCGGCACCGTTTCGCCGGCGCCGCGCAGTCGCCGGCAGACGGACAGCCCGTCCTCGCCCGGCAGCATCAGGTCGAGCACGACCAGGTGCGGCGGGTCGCGCTGCAACTTGCGGTCGAGTTGCGACGAATCGGCGATGGCCGTGACCTGGAAGCCCTGCTCGGTCAGGTAGCGCGACAGCAGGTCGCGCAAGCGGACGTCGTCGTCGACGAGGAGAATCTTCGGGGCAGTTGATTTGCTCATGCGCGATTAGAGCCGTGGTTCGCAGCAATAGTCGGTCGCCCGATGTAAGTAATTGTATCGCCGACGCATCGGGCGCAATGTCCGGTTGCAAATGCCGCGCCCGCGGGCCGAACGCGCCGCCGACAATGAGGCCGAAGGATCAAGTTCGAAGCGCCGGGAATTCGTCCCAAGCGTCGAACGGATCGATACTACGACGAGGACAACTGATGATGACCACTCGCTTTGCATCGCGTCTCGCGGCCGTCGCGGCCACAGCGCTCATCGGCGTCGCCGGCGTCGCGTCTGCCCAGCCGCATCACGGCCACGGCGGGCCGGGTGGCGGCGATTTCGTGATGGGCATCGCCGCTCTCAAGGGACAGCTCAATCTCAACACATCGCAACAGGCGATGTGGGACAACGCCGTCGCCGCCGGCAAGGCCGCGCGGGACAGCGCACGAGCCAGCCATCAGCAAATGCACGCCACGCTGACGGCCGAGCTCGCCAAGGCCGAGCCGGATCTCGCCGCGGTCGCCACCGCTGCCGACGCCGCTCGCGATGCCGCGGCCGCGCAGCATCGCCAGGTTCGCGCCGCGTGGCTCAATCTCTACAGCACGTTCACACCGGACCAGAAGACCGTCGTGAAGAATGCGCTGCAGCAGAAGCTGGCGCGGATGGACCAGTTCCGCGAGAAGATGCAGCAACGCCGCGGTAGCTGATACCGGGCTGCACCGTTTGCGGCGCGTCGTTGCGCCGACCCAGAAGCGGGCGTGACTTCACCTCCCGGTCACGCCCGTCCTTTTTCGGATTTCACGCAGGCAGTGCGCTGGCATTGCGCTGGATCGCGGCGATCGCCACTGCATGCAGCGTCGCGCCGACGACCGGCTTCGGCAACAGCGCCAGGCCCGCCTTGCGCGCTTCGCGATCGGCATGCGTGCCCGTATCGCCCGACACGATGATGGCGGGAACGGCAAAGCCCATTTCGTCGCGCAACTGGCGAACGGCTTCGATGCCGGAGCGGTCGCGGGCAAGGCGCAGGTCGGCGACGATGAGGTCGGGATAGCGCTCCAATTCTCCGATGCCGGCCAGCAGCGCATCCGGCGTCGCGCCGCCGATGACAACCGCACCCCACGTCTCGAACAGTGTGCGCATCGCGTCGACTGTTGCCGAATCGTCGTCGACGACCGCGACCAGCCGTCCGCGCAACGCGCGGAGGTCGTACGCGTGCGTCGCCACGGGTTCCGCGGCGCGCGGTCGGTGAGCACGCGTTTCACGCTCGGCGACGCGGGGCAGCAGCACGCGAAAGCGGGAACCGAAGGCCGGTCGCGAATCGAGCTCGATCGTGTGACCGAGCAGTGCTGCGAAGTGGCGCACGATGGCAAGACCCAGGCCCATGCCGCGATGCACCGGTGACGACGCGCGCTCGCTTCGCACCTGGAAGAACTCCTCGAATACGCGGTCCCGGTCCTCGCGCGCGATGCCGATGCCGGTATCGACCACGTCGATCGCAACGCGCTCGCCGCAGCGGCGGGCGCCGACGAGCACGCCACCGCGATTCGTGTAGCGGATCGCGTTGGCGACGAGATTGCCGACGATGCGCTCCAACAGCGAAGGATCGGTCATGACGACGAGCCGTGTGGCGACGGTATCGAACGTCAGTCCGCGCGCTGCCGCCTGCGCGCCGAACTCGGCGTGTATTCGCGCAAACAGTGGGCCGAGCGGCATGGGTGCGCGCTCGGGCACCAGCACGCCGGCATCGAGGCGCGACAAGTCGATCAATTGCGCGAACTGCATTTCCAGCGCGCCGGCGGCGGATTCGACGTGATCGACCAGCGGCCGCCATTCGGCTTCCCGAGCGCGTGCTGACAGCGCGGCGACATAGAGGCCGAGCGCGTGCAGCGGTTGGCGCAAATCGTGGCTCGCGGCGGCCAGCAGCTGGCTCTTGGCACGGTTCGCCGATTCGGCGGCGGCGCGCG
>Ga0105242_10004433_pt1 | contig 10914 bp, 9 predicted proteins | sample KBSM24metaG_FD_81521 | JGI IMG/M metagenome (GOLD analysis project Ga0105242, IMG submission 81521) | Miscanthus rhizosphere microbial communities from Kellogg Biological Station, Michigan, USA - KBS M2-4 metaG | ecosystem: Host-associated > Plants > Roots > Rhizosphere > Soil | place: Michigan... | reverse complement strand
TGGCGCTACCTCGCCGAGTCGCGCGACGAAGCCGCGCGCATGGCGGCCGCGGCGAGACGTCCGCGCGCCGGACGCGAAGCGCTCGCACGTGTGTTACGCCACAGCGGTGAGCCGGCCTCCCGTTTGATTTGGATCTACGCGATCGCCATCGGTGCGTTTTACGGAACGACGCAGCTCCTGCCGCTCGTCCTGTCGGATCGCTTCAACGTCACGGAGCGAACGGTCGGTTGGTTTTTCATGTACTTCGGGCTCATGGGGGTGGTCATCCGCACGCTGCTCTTGGGCCCGGCGGTTCGTCGCTTCAGGGAGGCGCGGGTCGCGCGATATGGCGTGCTGTTTCTCGCGGCCGGTTTGTCGCTCACGGCGGCGAGCTTCAACTTCGCGGTGCTGTTCACGGCCTTCACGCTCATGCCGCTCGGCACCGCATTTCTTTTTCCGTCCGTGACCTCGCTACTGTCGCGTGTGGTGGCGAAGGGCGAGCGCGGACTTCAGATGGGTGTCCAGCAGGCGTACGGCGGCATCTCGCGCGTCGCGTTCCCCATCGTGGCCGGCGCGCTGGTAGATCAATTCGGCGCCGGCGTGCCGTTCATGGTCGCTGGCCTGCTCGTGCTGCTCACGCTCACCATGACTTCGTCGCTCGAGACGTCGCTCGGAGCCGCGCCGGCCTGACGCCGATGGTGCGGGCCGTCCCCCCCTTGTGGGACGGCCACGAGACTCGACTATCCGTGCCGGTGGATGACCACGCGCATCCACGGGTGGATGCAGCACTGATAGAGCTCATCGCCCTCTTCGTCCGCGACATCGACGAAGCTCTGGCCTGGCGCGAGGAAGTTGACCGTCGCGGGATTCTTGCACTCGTCAGCTTCCACCGGATTGCCTGACAACGCGTTGAGCGGGAGAACGAATCCGCCGCCGAAGTGCTCGACCTCCGTGAACGTGTGCGTCTCGCCGCCCTGATTCAGCGCGATGAACGTATCGCCGACCTTGACGTTCAGCTGAGATGGAGCGAAGTGCCAGGCGCCGGGCTGGTGCCCCGGGGTGATTTGCGACAGGAACTGATCGAACGTCACTCCACCCGGACGTGAACAGTCGACTCCATTCTGCACGAACGTCGTCGGATCGCATCCGTCGAAGATCGACACAACCTTTCCCGACTCGCCGCCGACTGTTCGATCCGCGCTCGCGCCGCCGCTTGGTGCGCGGGGCGAAGTTGGTGTGCGGTCGGCGCAGGCACCTTGAATCAATGCCAACCCGAATACCGCGATGATTGGTGTACGACGCATGCGACTCCTCCTTGCTCGTGAGACTGGTTCGTGAACGCCGCTTTGCTGGCAACTCGCTAGCCAACCACGAAGCCGTAGCGCGACAAGAAGGTTCACGCGGTTGACGCCGGTAGCGCCTCAAGCAGCCTCGGCGTGGGGTGTGCACGACCTGGGCGCAGGCGTGCGGCCGTGACGTAGGTGCACGGACAGCAGTCGCTATGTTGCCCCCGATGAAACTTCTTCACGTGGTCGGCGCAAGGCCGAACTTTCCGAAGCTGGCGCCTGTGCTTCGTGCCGCCTCCGCACGCGGTATGGAGCAAACCGTCGTGCACACCGGACAGCACTACGATGACTCGTTGTCCGGGTCGTTCCTTCGCGATCTCGGTGTCGGGGAACCGAACATCAACCTCGAGGTAGGGTCGCTTTCGCACGCCGCTCAGACGGCGCGAATCATGGAACGGTTCGAACCGGTGCTGATCCGTGAAGCGCCGGCGTGGGTACTGGTCTACGGCGACGTGAACTCGACGGTGGCCGCGGCGCTCGTCGCGACCAAGCTCGGACGACGCATTGCGCACGTCGAAGCCGGTCTTCGAAGCAACGATCGTACGATGCCGGAAGAGATCAACCGAATCGTCACTGATCGACTCGCCGACCTGCTGCTAACTCCGTCGCGCGACGCCGACGAAAACCTTCGTCGCGAAGGAGAGCCGGACGAGGAAATCGTCTTCGTCGGCAACGTGATGATCGATACGCTGTTCCACACGCTCGACGCCGCGCGCCGCACCGCGTTTCGAGATTCGCTCGGGTTGGGCCACGACGCCATTGTCGTCACACTGCACCGGCCGTCGAACGTCGATGAGCCTTCTCGGTTGGCGGAGATCGCCGCCGCGCTGGCGTCGCTCGCCGAGTCGCGACCCGTCGTGTTCCCCGTTCATCCGCGGACCGCTGAGCGTCTCAAAGCGACGGGAGTTTCGCTCGGCGCTGTTCGGTTGTTGCAACCGGTTCGCTATCTCGAGATGCTTGATCTCCTCGACGGCGCGTACGCCGTCGTCACGGATTCTGGCGGTGTTCAGGAGGAGACGACGGCGCTCGGCGTGCCGTGCTTCACACTTCGAGAGAACACAGAGCGGCCTGTGACGATCACGTGTGGAACGAACCGTCTCGTTCCCAATCCGTCCGAGCTCAGTGAAGCGGTGCTCGGAATGACGCGTTCTGCAGCGCCGCGCCGGCCCGAAGGGTGGGACGGACACGCCGCCGAGCGCATTGTCGAAGCTCTCGCGGCGCGCGGGTCAACGACCTAACTTCCCGCCGTGCAAGAGACCCTGTTCCAGACCGCTTCGTTCATCACGGATCGACGGATCCGGTTCGCGCTCGTCGGTTGCGGCCGCATCTCGGCCAATCATATCGAGGCGCTCGCGCGGCACGCCGACCGGGCCGAGCTCGTTGCGGTGTGCGACATCGACGCGGCCCGCCTCGCCGACGCCGCCGCGCGCACTGGAGCGCAACCATTCGAGTCGTTGGAACAGCTTCTCGATGGATCGAACGCCGATGTGGTGATTCTCGCGACGCCGAGTGGGCTGCACGCCAGTCAGGCGATCCGAAGCGCCGAAGCCGGACGCCACGTCGTCACGGAAAAGCCGATGGCGACGCGATGGGACGACGGCAAAGCGATGGTGCATGCCTGCGACGTCGCCGGCGTGTTCCTGTTCGTCGTCAAGCAGAATCGCCGAAATCCCACGCTTCAGTTGCTCAAGCGCGCGTTGGACAAGAAACGCTTCGGTCGCGTCTACATGGTGAACATCAACGTGTTCTGGACCCGGCCGCAGTCGTACTACGACAGTGCGGCTTGGCGGGGTACCTGGGAATTCGACGGCGGCGCGTTCATGAATCAGGCGAGCCACTACGTCGACCTGCTCGATTGGCTCATCGGACCGGTCGAGAGCGTCCAGGCGTACACCGCGACCCTCGGCCGGCGCATCGAGGTTGAAGACACCGGAACGGTGGCAATCCGCTGGCGCAACGGTGCGCTCGGATCGATGAACGTCACGATGTTGACCTATCCGAAGAATCTGGAAGGGTCCATCACCGTGCTCGGAGATACGGGCACTGTTCGGTTGGGCGGTGTGGCAGTCAACCGAATCGACCACTGGGAGTTCGCCGAGCCGGATCCGGACGATGCCCGGATCGCCGACGCAAGCTACGAGACCACGTCAGTCTACGGGTTCGGCCACCCACTGTACTACGACAACGTGATCAAGTCCCTTCGCGGCGAAGCGGTGCCGGAGACCGACGGGCGCGAAGGCCTCCATTCGCTGGAGCTTCTAATCGCAACGTATTTGTCGGCGCGGGACGGCCGGCGCATTGCGCTGCCGCTCGACTATTAAGCTCCCGCGGCGCGACGCGTCCGTTTCGCAACCGCTCCCACGCGCTCGGGAGGGAGATGCGACTGCGGCGACTGCCGGCGTCCCTCGTCGAGAAACCAGCGAGCCATTCGGTGAATCCCTTCGCGCAGGGCGACGGTCGGTTCGAAGCCCGCTGCGCGCACCTTTTCCGCTTCGAACTTCGTCCGCATTGTCGCCAGCTTTTTGATCCGGGCCGACGAAATCGGGAGATTCCGGCCGGTAAGGTGAATCATCGCGTCGAATGGTGCGGCCAGTGCATACGCGACGCCGAGCGGCAGAGCCAGCGACGCGGGCCGCCGCCCGAGTGCCTCCGAGATCGTGTCGCAGATCTCGCGGCTCGTGAGGTCCGGAAGGTCGACGTAGTTGTAGACGTCGAACGCCGGCGCATCGGTCCGTGCGCGAAGCATCATCGTGGCGTCGATCAGATTCTCGACGTACGCGAGACTCTTCACGTTGGTCCCCGGTCCGATTGGGACGTAGATGCCGGAGTGGATCTGGCGCACGAGCGCGAACATGTTCGCGAAATTTCGCGGACCGAAGACGACGCTAGGCCGGATGATCAGCGCCCGGCGATCGTCACCATTGAGCGCCCATCGCCGGAATTCCTCCTCTCCCGCCAATTTCGATGCGCCGTAGGGCGAGGTCGGAGCGGCGGTTACATCCTCGGTTCTCGGCTCGGGCGCGCTGCCGTAGACCGCTACGCTCGAATAAAAGCAGACGCGCCGGATACCGGCTTTCGCCATCTCGGCCAGCAGGACGCGCGAGCCACCTTCGTTCACGTCGAAGTACGTGTCTTTCGTGATACCAAAGTCGTGGTGGGCCGCGGCCAGGTGGATCACTTCGTCACAGCCGTGAAGCACGGAGCGCACCGCCTCCGCATCGCGTACGTCGCCCTGAACGAATTTCATCGGCCCGAGTGGCCACGAGGGACGCACCAAGTCCAGGATGACGACATCGAATCCCAGGGTGACGAGCCGCTCACACATGTAGCGTCCGATGAACCCACTGCCACCGGTGACGAGAATGGATGTCACGGGGCGCCGCCTCCAGTGCCAGGCGGGTTGGGCTGACCGTCTGGAATGGTCCAGACAGTCCACCGACGGCGCATGCCGTTCGACAGTGCGATGAAAGGCACGAGCTGAAGCCGTAGCGCGAACCCGACCACGTCGAGTTTGGCGAAGCGTTCCGCGGCGAATCTCGCGGCGAGGGTCATGAGCACAATTCCAATCAATGTCGCCACGAACAATCCCGGCGTGCTCGCGGTCGCTCGTAACAGAAGGGCAACGAAGCCGACAGCGAACAGGGCCGGCGTGAGAATTCTCAAGATTTTATGCAGCATCAGGTGCAGCCAAATTGGATTCCGCCAGGGAACGAGCACCGACGGTGTCATCATACAAAACTGAACCAAGCCGGTGAGCGTCCTGATTCGGCGGGCCAATTGTTGATCGCGAGAGAACACGCGCGGATCGCACGCCACGGCATCCGAGCAGAATCCCACGCGATAGCCCTGTCGAACGATCGAGACGGTGGTGAAGAGATCGTCGCAAATCAGGCCGGCGGGCAGTGGTCTCCACACAACCGGCCGAACCGCATAAATCGACCCGGAGGTCGAAACGACGCTGTGGAGACTCGACTGCCCGGCTCGAACGAGCCCTTCGAAGTTCGCATACGCGGACATGATCGTATCGTCGTTCGCACTCAACGTGTATCGTCCCGTGACCGCCCCGAATCGACGATTGGCAAGGAACTCGACGAGCTTGGGAATCGCGTTCTCATCGAAGGTCTGACCCGCGTCCGCGAACACGATGGCGTCGGCGTCGCGTGCTTCGCGGACGCCAGCGTTGAGAGTCGACGCTTTGCCGCCGGGGGAGTCGCCCGGTACGACCGTCGCTCGCGAAGCCAGCGCGCGTTGGTAATCCGACAAGGCATGCGTGGCCGTCACGTCGACGGCGACGACGACGCGAAGTTGCTCGTGCGGGTACCGCGTGGCGAGGATGTCCTCGACCCGGGCAACGACGACCGCCGGATCGTCGCGCGTCGCAATGACGACCGCCACGCTCTCCGCGCGCGAGCCACCTCGCGATTCGGACGCTGCCTGAGCCGGGTTTCCGATGATCCGCGCCGCGAGCCACATAGCCGCGGGGTAAACGAGCCACGCGATCACCGGCAGGCCGATGCAGACCACGGCGACGATCGTTAAAACGACCAAGCTGCTCCTTTCTCTCGGCGACGGATGCTCAAGGCGCGTATCATTATGCGAACGACTTCCGTCGAATTCATCACGTCACCACCCGGCGAACTCCCCCCGATTAACATCGGCAACTCAAAGGGAACCAAATGCGCTGAGTGGCGCAACGCACGTCAGCGGGGGAGGGGATTCGATCTGACGACGCTCGTGACGCTGCCGTAGAATCGCCAACATGTTGTCTTGTCGAGGTTTCGGACGTGACTGAGACGAGTGTCATCGCTTCGAACACCGCACCTTTGGAGCTTGGTTCGTCCCGCACCGGAATCCTGACCCCGGCGCGCGAACGGGTGCTTCTCCTCGCCTGCTATGCCGTGCTTCTGGTTCTGACCTCAACCACGATGCAGGGCGATACGGTCTACTATGCCCACTCGATCGTCGAGCGTTCGAACGGTACCGGATCGACGTTTTGGGAATTCGGGCACATGCTCTGGCGGCCGCTCGGCTATCTCGCGGTTACGATCGTTTCACTCGTCGACCGGCCCCTGTCGCAACCCGAGTTGCTCCGGCGGACTCTCGTTACGCTGATGGGCCTCGTCGTGGTGTTCGGCGCCCTGGCGATCGTTGCGTTCCACACCGTCGTAGGGAGCGTGCTGCGGTCTCGAGCGGCCGTGCTGTTGGCGACGCTCACCTTCATGCTTGCCCACGCGTTCCTCAGCTATGTGCACACCGGCGCCGCGTACGTTCCGGCACTCGCGATGCTCGTTTTGTGCCTAGCGCAGCTGTTGCGCCATTCGGGAGGATCTGATCTCGTAGCTGGAATCCTCGCTGGCTTGGCGCTGGCCGCGAGTGTCCTCTTCTGGGCGCCGATGATATTCGCGGCGCCCACTCCGATCCTCGCCTTGATCTTCCTTCGCGACAGATCGCGAAGGACTCTGATTCTTGGATTGAGCACGACGCTCGTCTCCGTCGCGGTGGCCGGCGCCGCGACGCTGATCTTTGCAGCCGCCGCCGGAGTCAGATCGATCGGGCAACTTCTCGCCTGGGTCTCGAGCTCATCTCACGGTATCGCGGGAACCGGCGGGTTTGCCCGCATGGTACTCGGGTTTGGCCGCTCCCTGATGGACGTCGAGCAGCTCGGGCTCCTCACCAAGCGGTTCCTTCTTCACGACGCCTACAACACGGTCAAGCTTACGGATCTGGTTCGAAGCGGAATGGCAGAGCTCGTCCTTGTGTACCTGTTGCTGGCCGTACTGCTACTTCCATTGGCACGCAGTGCGTGGGGTCGGCGGGTGCTTGGCTTTTTGGCGGCCGCTTGCCTTCCCGTGCTGGTCTTCGCCCTACGATGGCAGGGCGGGGATCTCGAACGTTATCTGGGATTGTTCCCGGCGCTCTTCCTGGCCGTCGGCGTTGGCATCGATTCGCTCTGGCAGCGCGCGCCGTCAGACATCGAAACCGTGGCAACGAGTCGACGACCCGATGCGCGTGTGCCTGGCTGGCGATTGCTTGTTGGCGCCGCGCTTGGGTGTGCGTTTGCTATTTTCAATATTCCGCCACTCGTCCGCGGAAGGGTCGTGGCGCAGTGCGATCGGATCGGACATCGGATAGAGGCAATTCCGTTGCACCAGGGCAGCGAAGCTTTGGCTTTCACGCCCTATTACCTGGACGAGCCGGCTGCATACGAGGCGAGTTGCCCGGTGGCGGCGGCACGCGTCCTTCAAGGACGGCAGGTCGTCGGTCTGGTCATGCCAGGCGTGAATTCAGCCTCGGATTGGCAAACTGGTTTCAGGCAGCAAGTCGATAGCGCCTGGCGACGCGGTGTTTCGGTTTGGCTCTCCGAAACGGCGCTTGACCCCCGTCCGCCTCGTGAGTCGAAATGGGCCGAGGGTGAAAGGAAGGACGTCCAATGGGCTGCATTCCCGAGCTTTTTTTCGCAGTTCGAGCTCAGGCGGTTGACCACTGGCGCAGAGGTCGCGCGGGGCGGTTTTCTCGAGATTCCGCCAACGGCGCTCAATCGCTCCATCGTAGCCGGCAATCATGAGTCTTCGCGCTGAGATGCTCCCCCCGGATTCGAATCCCGAGTCACTGTCGGAGACGGACGCCGGCGGTCGAGGAGCCACCGTTCGCCACGTGATCGCTGTGAGCGACCACCCCGTTGCGCGCTCAGCTCGTCGGGCCTACCACGCGATTGGCCAATTTCACGTCCCAATGCCTCGATTGCTCGAGGTGCTGATTCTCCGCACGTACGTCGCGATTCGCACGGTCTACTTCTGGCTATTGCGGCTGTTCGTCGTGGAACCGATTCTGCGTGCCCATTGTCTTCGCCACGGCAAGAATCTTCGGGGCGGCGGCCATTTGCCTTGGATTACCGGGAGCGGAGATCTCATCATCGGAGACAACTGCAACGTCGTCGGAAAAATGGACGTCGCATTTGCCGCCAGATTCTCGAGTCGCCCCCGCCTGCAGATCGGCGACAACACCGGGATCGGGCACGGCGTTTCGTTCGTGGTGGCGAAGGAGATAACGATCGGGAATTGGTGCCACATCGCCGGTGGAACCCGCTTCTTCGATTCCAGCGGTCATCCGCTGGACCCTGAACGCCGCCGCGCGAACCTTCCGCTGGAACCGGATGAGGTCAAACCGATCGCGGTGGGAGACAACGTGTGGATCGGCACGGCGAGCGTGATTTTTCCCGGAGTGACAATCGGCGACAATAGTGTTGTCGCCACCGGTTCGGTCGTGACGAGTGATGTGCCACCGAACACATTGGTCGCCGGGTATCCCGCTCGACAAATCAAACGGCTCGGCTAGGTCACGGCCGGGACGCAATCAACCAACTCTTGACCAACAAGCCATGTCAGACGTGCAACGAATCGTCGAGATCATCAAGGGTGCAGGGGAGTTGGAGACCCTCGACGCCAGCCAGGATTTCTACAAGGCCGGCATCGATTCGATGAAAGCGATGGATGTAATGCTCCAACTGGAGACCGATTTCGGCGTCACCATCCCCGACGAGCGGTTCATTCAGGCGCGCACCGCCGACGCGCTGGCGTCGCTCGTCGACGCACTGAGGGCGGAGTGAGCGCCGACGCCTACGTTTCGGCGCTCACCTATTACCTGCCGGAACGCGTTGTCACCAACGAGGATCTCCAACGAGAGAATCCGGATTGGGACATGTCGCGCATCGCCGGCAAGGTCGGAATTCAGCAGCGTCACATCGCCGGCCCCAACGAGACGTCGAGCGACCTCGCGTACTCTGCCGGCCGACGCCTGCTCGACGGGATCGGAATCGACGCGCAGAGCATCGATGCGGTGATCTTCTGCACGCAGACGCCCGATTACCTGCTGCCCACCAGCGCGTGCGTCCTGCAGCACAGACTCGGTGTTCGTCAGGATGCGGCCGCGTTCGACATCAACCAGGGTTGCTCGGGTTACGTCTATGGCTTGGCCTTGGCCAAGTCGATGATCGCCGGTGGACTCGCCTCGAAAGTGCTGTTCCTCACCGGCGAGACCTACTCCAAGTTGATTCATCCGCGCGATCGCACGGTCCGGGTTCTCTTTGGCGACGCCGGCTCGGCGACATTGATCACGGCCGGGAACGCCAACGATGCAACGCTCGGCGCCCGCATCGGGCCGGCCGTTCTTGGCAGTGACGGAAGCGGCGCCGACAATCTGATTGTCAGGGCAGGCGGGGCGCGGTTGGCGAAGAGCGCGCAGACAAGCGTGGAGGAAACGGACGCCATCGGGTGCACCCGGACGCCGGAGCACCTCTTCATGGACGGTCAGGCCATCACCACGTTCGCGATCCAGCGAGTTCCCCAGCTGTTGGATCAGCTCCAGTCGCGCGCCGGATTAACGAGCGACGCGATCCGCTGGTACGTGTTCCATCAAGCAAACTCGTTCATGAACGAGCGCTTGCGAGGACGCCTCAAATTGCCCGCCGAGCGCGTACCGACGTATATCGAGAACGTCGGGAACACCGTGGTGAATACGATTCCCATCGTACTTCGTGAACACGGAGCCAGCTTCGCCAAGGGCGACGTCGCGGCCCTCGTCGGTTTCGGCGTGGGGTACTCTTGGGGTGCGACGGTGCTAGAGTGGGGCCCGGTACAGCTCGCGTAGCGTTCTAACCCCGTCGAACAGCGCGGGGCGGATTGAATCGCCCGCGGCCCGCAACGACGCGAGCCGGCTGCCCCCGCCCTCGCATCGGAAACGCCGTGACGAACGTCGGGCGCGCTCCCGCCAGCTCACAGGCCGACAGGTAGATCGAAATCGCCAGGCCGGCCAGCGCCGGCAAATAGAACATGTATCCGAAGTTCACGAACGTCGACGCCGCCAAATACCCGATCATTCCCAGTCGAACACAAAAGATCGTGGTCTCAACGTCGCGACACTGAGGCCTTCCTTGGCAAATCTGTTTCGCGCGGCGGAGGATCAAAAACGTCGACACGATCCCGGCGAGATAGAATGCGAGGGCCAAGATCCCGTTCTCACTCGAGATCTGAGTGAACGAGTTGTGGGTGCCGAGCCACGCACCGTGGTCTCCGCGACTCCGCGACTCGCGGCCTTCGACGGTCCCGAACTGATTCGCCCCAACCCCAAAGATCGGATGCGTCACGGTGTACTCGATGCTCTTGCGCAACACGTACTCGCGTGAGTCGGACGACATCATAGCTTCGGCGCTCGAGTTCTCGTCCTTTGAGAACGACCAAATGCGCTGGACCGTCCGATCGGGCAGGAGCACGAGGGCCACGGCAAAGAGTGCCGGTGCGGCGATCAAAGCAGCAGCCCGATGGCCGGGCTTTTTCAGCAACATCACGAAGGTTGCCAGCTGCACCACGATGGCGATCATCGCGCCGCGCGAACCTGTCGCCAGCACCACGTACAAGCCGCAAGCGCAAATAATGCCACACAGCGCTCGGCTCAGTGGCGTCTTTCTCGTCATCCCGACCCATAGCACGAAGGGAAGCACGAGGATCAGGTGGGCCGCGTAGTCGTTCGAATTGGAGACGATGCCGAAATCCAGCGAAACGCGATCGTTCACGTCCACCTGGCCGAACAACCG